>Ga0302314_10016753_pt1 | contig 12351 bp, 6 predicted proteins | sample III_Palsa_N2_3_FD_200533 | JGI IMG/M metagenome (GOLD analysis project Ga0302314, IMG submission 200533) | Peat permafrost microbial communities from Stordalen Mire near Abisko, Sweden - III_Palsa_N2_3 | ecosystem: Environmental > Terrestrial > Soil > Palsa > Peat permafrost | place: Sweden...
CAACAAGCAGTCGGCGGGGAAGTCCATCGGCAAGACGAAAGTTAACGGCCACGGCGCGCGCGCGGTAAAAGTACCCTAGGGGGCTTTGCAAGCCGGCGTCAGCCGCCCCGGCTGATAGCCGCCATGACTGAAGCCGGCCGTGCCCTCAGAAATGCTGACTGAACATGAAACCGACGGTCCGCGGTTGGTTGACCGTGACGGTAAACAATGGATAGTACGTGGGGTAGTAACCGGTGTCTCCGACGATCGCACGCTTGTCCGCCACATTCTTAACGAAAAAGTTGAAGTCACAGTTGTTCCACTTCACCCCGGCGCGGGCATTGAACACGCTGAACGACGGTAACAGATAATTGGTGATGTCGTATTGGTTGCCGGTGTAGCTCCAGTCACCGCCTGCATGGACCTGATAATTTCCAATCGGCCAGGCGTAGTCGCCGGAAATGCTGCCTTGCAATTCAGGTACGAAGAAGAGCCTCTGTCCTGGCGTCGTCACGAGCACGCTCGCATCCGCGTACTTGAAGAACGCGTCGGTGTAGGCGATGTTCCCGCGCAGGGTGAGGCCGTTGATCGGCATGTAGGTCGCCTGCATCTCGACACCGCGGCTGAGCGCGTGCCCACCGTTGCCGTCGGTGTTGAACTGACCGATGGTCACGAGCGCCTGAATGTTATCCCAGTTGATCCAGAACAAGTCCGTGTCCACGGTGAGCCTGCCATCCAAGGCTTTCATCTTGAGGCCGGTCTCATAGCTCCAAATGCTGTCCGAAGAATAGGTGGTACCGAAGTCCGGGGGCGCCCCCGGAAGCGGGGTACGCACACCGCCTGGGCGATAGCCGGATGCGGCACGAAGATAGAACATCACATCGTCCGTGATGCGCCAACGTGCGCCGCCCATGTAAGTGTCCGAGCTCTGCGTCGAGCTCTGGTCGAAAGCCTGCTCGAATCCATAGAGCGGGCCGCCATCCCAGCTCACGCGATTCTGACGTATGTCGCTGTATCGATAACCAAACGTCACGTCCAGACTGGGGGCGATATAGTAGGTCGCATTGAAGAAGCCCGCGTATTCGTTCAGCGTGCCGCCCCGGTCGCCGTAGCCTAGAAGGGGGACGTCCGGGTTAGGCACGCGGCCACCCGGCTCGAAACTGACGTAGTTGGTCCCATCGCTCAAGGTCTCGTGCTGAAAGAAAAGGCCGGTCAGGAACTCGACGTTGCCGAGACGTTTCGACGTGAAGCGCAACTCCTCGGTCTCCTGCGCGTCGTCATGATGGCCGATGCCGCTTGCCGGACTGTCGGGGCCTATGCCGAGCAAACCCGCGTAATACGGGGTCAAGTCCGTGGCCAAAGTCGGGTGGATGGCGTTGAAGCTCGAGGCGGACAGGAACGAGCCGTAGGGCTGGTCGTAATTGATCTCAGCGGAATAGAGATTCGTCTTGTAGGCGAAGAACTCCTGCGTATAGCGCAATTGCGTGAGGTCGCCATACAGCGGCCGTAGAGTGACCGGGTTGAGATCTACGTTGTCGAAAGCGTTCTGCCTCGTCCACTGCTGCATTGCGTTCACGCTGACCGAGAGGTCGCTGGTCGGTTTCCAGAGGACAGTGGCTCGAATCCCCCAGTCATAGCCGCTGTTCGCGTCTCTGCCGCTGATTCCAACGTCGTCGATGTAGCCCGGAATCCACCGGTAATAGCCGCTCAGCCGGACTGCCAGCTCGTCGTTGATGGGTGTGGAGGCCGACGCCCTGAGCTTTCCGCCGAAGTCGCCGTGGTCAACATGCTCAAATTCCTCGGTGATATTCGCCTCGGGCTGGGTCAGGCTCGGCTGTTTGGTCACGTACTTGATGACACCTCCCAAAGAGGACGCGCCATAGAGCGTGCCTTGCGGGCCCTTCAGCACCTCGACGCGCTGGATGTCCGCCGGATCGAGGTCGGGCAGAAACTCAGCGTTTTCACCGACGGCCGATGACCCGCCCACCGGAATGTTGTCGATATAGGTCGATACCGTGGAGCCGACACTCTGCGGGGAAATACCCCGAATCTCGATCGAGCCGTAGCCCGGGGCGCCGAATGATTGCAGGTTGACGCCCGGGACGTCCTGCAGGAAATCCGCGAGGCTGTTCGCCGCCAGTTCATCGAGCCGGGCGTCGTTCACCACCGAGATACCGGCGCCGATGTTCTGAAGGTTTTCCGCGCGCTTGTTGGCGGTGACGATGATTTCCTCGAGCTGATTGTCGTCGCTCTTCTTCCCGGACATGCCGGAGTCCTGAGCATGCGCTCCGCCGAGGACGAGAGCCATGCCCACCGCCGCGGTTGTCAAGTAAGAGCCGCAGAGCCGCCGCACGCCATTGTTGGCTTCTGATCTCATGTGATCTCCCTTTGTCCCGACGCGTTGCGATACGGCAACGCTAAACCATCGACCGCTAGCGTGCTTTTAGCCCAAACCTTTATAGACGTCAAGGATAAGTAGACACTCTGTCATCACTGGAAACGCCGGCGGATCACCCCGACATCTGGGACTCGCGCACGCATTTCAGGTGAGGCGTCGATTCGGCGTGTCGGTATCCCGACAGGAATGACAGATCGTCTAAGTGTCGTTGACGTCAATATTATTTTCCGCTAAAACATAAACAGGCGCGCAGCATTGCATCAACGCGGCGGCGCCGCACAGTCCATACGCAGCGGCACGTGCTCAGAGGGTATCCATCGTGACTTTAGAACGACACGAGCGCCTGCTGCGTTCGCCCAGCTTGCATATGCCATCGCGCGTCTGTTTGTGCGTGGAGCCTCACGGGCGCTGCACAGGTCGTTTGGCCAACTGGGCGACGGCTTTGCTGCTCGGGCTGACGATGACCGTTGGAGCCCTCGCCGCCGACCCGGGCGGAACGAGCGAGCGCCGCATCATCGCATCGGTGACGGCGGGCGATGAGCCGATCGTCGCGACTCAGCACACCATCCAATCCGCCAAAGGCCCGCTCACGTATGAAGCTCGGGCCGGCCGTCTTTCCATCCGTGATGCGGAAAGCGGGCAGATACGCGGGCGTATTTTCTTCGTTGCCTATGTCGTGGCACCCAAACGGGGTGAACACCCCCGGCCGTTAACCTTTGCCTGGAACGGAGGGCCCGGCGCCGCCTCCTCGATCATCCACATGCAGGGTCTCGGACCGCGTCGGCTCGACAAGGATCACCTGGTCGATAATGCAGACACGCCGTTGGCGACCACCGATTTGGTCTTCATGGACGCGATGGAAACCGGCTTCAGCCGCCCGGAGAGGCTGGAGTTCGCCTCGGAGTTCTTCACCTTGCGCGGCGATGTGGCGGCGACGGCCGAGTTCATCCGCGGCTACCGGACTCGGTTTCGACAGGTGGACCAGCCGGTATTCATCGCAGGCGAGAGCTACGGCGTGTTTCGCGGCGCCGCGCTCGCGGACTACATGACCGATCGAGGCGACCGGCTCGACGGGGTCATCTTGATCTCCGGCGACTTCCCCAATGTGCCCCAGCCGGTTGCGTTTTACGACGCCATGCACGTTCCGGCACGTGTCGCCACCGCTTTCCACTGGAAGCGGCTTCCACCCGAATTGATGACCGATTATGCGGCCACCATGCGCGCCGCGAACGACTGGGTGGAGAAAACCTATCTCCCGGCGCTCACGTGTTTGGACTGTCAGACGCCCGAGAGCCGGGAGAAGATCGCCACCGACCTTGCGCGCTGGATCGGCATGAATCCGGACCAGGTCGACCGCAAGACGCTGGTGGTGCACGCCAAGCACTATCTCGAGGACTTTTTCGACGGCGACAAGACTAAACAACTCAGTGGCGAAGACGCCCGAACGCTGGAGGGAGAGGTTGCATTGTTCGGGCCGCCGAGCGTCACCGATGAGTATTTGCGCTCCGAGCTCGGGTATGCCACGGACCTCAGCTACAGCGGTGTGGAGACGGGCTACACGCCCGTCTCCGGTCCGAAGTTCCGCAGCGCCGGGTCGCAGTTCATCTATGACGTCGGGCTGTCGAAGAGCGACGAGAAGTTGAGCAACGAAACGCACGAGGTGACTTACGTCGCCCGCGACAACCCGCCCTGGATGCAGAGCGCGATGACGCGGGACAAGAAGCTCAAGGTATACGTCGCTACCGGACGTTACGACCCGCTCAACATGTGCGAAGGGGACGTCAAAGTTGTCGCGCAACTCCCCGCAGATCTGTCGAGCCGCATACAGAACCGCTGTTACGAGGGCGGTCACATCATGTACACGGACGCAGCGGTGCGGGCAACGTTCCTCAACGACCTGTCGAGCTTCATTCGCGACACGGTCGCTGGCGGCTCATAGGTCGGCGAGGAGCGCTCTCGTAGGCGGCGTTCATTCGCACAAGCGCGCAAGGTCAACCGGGGAGGATCGACGATGGTTTCGTTCGCAAGAAGTGCAGGATTGGTCGGCTTGGTCCTTTGGCTCGCCGCACCGGCTGCGATTGCCGGCGCGGGCTCGGCTGGGGGAGAGGATGCGGGGACCGCAGCGCAGGACAAGTATGACTACCTGACCCCTCAGTTTGGAGAGAAAGCCGTGGCGTGGGCCAAGGAGCAGACCGGGAGGACTCGCCGCGAGCTCGAAGCCTCGCCTACCTTCAAAGCCGTGCTCGCGGATATGCAGGCAGTGCACGGCAGCGCAAGACCGCTGCCGACGTATTATTTGGCGGATTCGAACCGATATGTGCGTTTCGTACACGATCAAGCGCACCCATATGGGAGCGTCGAGATCGCGGACATCGCGTCGAAACCCGTGTGGCGCAAGGTGTTCGATCTTGACGCCTACAACAAGACCGTGCCGCAACCCTACACCATCAAGTGGCTTCAGCCGCGCAGCGAATGCCTGAAGATTCAGGACTTCGATCGATGCATGATCTCGCTCTACTACAACGGCGGGCAGAATAACGCCTACATTGAGCTCGACCTGAAAACCGGCGAGGTGGTGAAGGACGGATTCTCACTGGCTCCCGGCCGCAACATGCTCGCGTGGCTGGATCGCGACACGCTCGTCGTGGCGCACACGACGACGGGTGCGCGCGTCATGCCGAACCAGTTTCCCGCCGAACTGCATATCTGGAAGCGTGGAACGCCGCTCGCACAGGCTCCGAAAATCTACGATCTCGCGCCGGGCCATTCCCTGTTCGAGTTTCGCGTCACGGGCGCCCCGGATCATCCGCGCATTTTCGTGAGCGATGCGAAGACCTACACGAATTTCGAGCTTAAATTACTGACCCCCGACGGCAGCGCGAGCGAGCTGCCCTTCCCGGACGAACTCAACGATTTCGGCTCACCCGCCATAACCGGCAACCACGTCGTCGAGCAACTCGCGGCGCCCCGTACCATCAATGGCAAGGTATATCCGGCCGACACCATCATCGCCTACGATCTCGACAGCAAGCGCCTCAGCATCGTGATGCAACCGCCGCCGGACGTTTATCTCTCCGGTGGGTTCAGCGGCACCCGAACCGGGCTCGCCATCGTCGGGGTCCACAACCTGCAACGCGTGCTCTATTTTGCGACCCCGAAGGATGGCCGCTGGACGGTGAAGGAGGAGTTGGTCGAACCCGCCGGCATGGTGCTCCAATTCGAGTCGGGCGAGACCATCGAGGGAGGGCTGGTGCATGAGCAGGGTCTTCTCGTGCCACCGCGCGTTCGGCGCTGGGTCCATGGCAACCCGATGCTGGTCGACAGCGCCACGCCGGAAGCGAACCTGAGCGGCTACACGGTCGAAATCAAGTCCGCGCGCGCCTCTGACGGTGAGTCGATCGATTACTATCTCATGCGCCAGAAGAGCGGTCACGGCCCCACGCCCACGATACTTCATGGCTATGGCGGATTCGGCGTCAGCGACGATCCGAGGTATTTTTGCTGTCGCTTTGGAGCGAGCTGGAAATCCTGGTACGCGCGTGGTGGCGCCTTCGCAATCGCCGCGGTGCGAGGCGGCGGGGAGCGCGGCGGCGCGTGGCATCTTGCCGGCGCCGGCAAGCACAAGAAAACCATGTTCGATGACTTCAATGCGGTCGCCGAGGCACTCGAGACTGCGGGCTTCACCGATCACACGCATCTCGGCATCACAGGTCACTCGAACGGCGGGGTTCTCACTGCCGGCGCAGTAGTCCTGCGACCCGATCTCTACGGTGCCGCGGTGATCGGCGCACCGGTGGCCGACTTCGCCATCGTGGGCCACGGGGATGGCGGCATCGGCGCGGGGATGAAGACCGAGTTCGGTTCCTGGGACGATCCTGCCGACCGCGCGATCATGCAGACCTGGGACCCCTATTTCAACATGAAGCCGGACGTTAAATACCCGCCGACTTTGACGGTCGTCGCCACCACCGACAATCAAGTCGGCCCAAGTCATGCGCGGCGCTTCGTCGCCAAGATGCAGGAGCTCGGCGCGCCCGCGCTGCTGCTCGAGGGCTCCGAAGGCGGACACGACTATCCGGATGAATACACGCAAACGGCCGACATGGCCATGCAGATGAGCTTCTTGATCGACATCCTGATGAAGCCATGAGGCGGTCTCCTGCCGCATCGAAGCATCGACCGCTGCTCGCCGGTGCGCTGCTCGCGCTCGCGGCGGGGACCGCGGCCGGGCAGCCCCCGCTACCCGCGCCGAGCGATCCGCCGCGCGCGGCGGTCGTGCCGCACAAGGTGCGCACGACGTTCGGCGCGGTCCGCAACGACCCGTATTTCTGGCTGCGCGACGACACGCGCAGCAGTCCTCAAGTGCTCGACTATCTGCGCGCCGAGAATGTCTATGCCGACCGAACCCTCGAACCCCTCGCGGGGCTGCGCACCGCGGTTCAGAAGGAGCTGACCGATCGCGTTCCTCCTCAGGATGTGTCGGTTCCGTTTCAGGAAGGCGAATACTGGTATTACGTGCGATTCGAGCCGGGCAGGGAATATCCTGTCATCGCACGCCGGCGGAAGACGCTCGACGCTGCGGAAGAGGTTCTGCTGGACGAGCCGAAACGCGCACCCGAGACCGGATTCTATTCCGTCGGGAAGTGGGCTATCAGCCCGAACGGCGAACTGCTGGCCTGGACGGAAGATCACGTCGGTCGCCTGCAATACGAGCTGCACGTCAAGGATCTGCGGACGGGGCAGGTCCTGGCGGATACGGTCGCAGGTCTTTCCCCGAACATTCTTTGGGGCGGCGATAACAGGACCATCCTCTATTTTGCGAACAATCAGGCGTTGCGGCCGGAGTGGCTCAAGGCGCACCTCGTGGGGCAGCCGACGAGCGCCGACCGGCTGGTGTTCCATGAGTCCGACGACACGTTCTTTTCGATGTTGGTTCGCACGAGCGACAAAAAGTTCTTGTGCGCGAACGGCTTCAGCATGGTGACTTCGGAGTGGCGCTGCGCCGCGCTTCAAGCACCGACGGATTTCCAGGTGATCTCACCCCGCGAGGCCGGGCATCTCTACGACGTCGACCATGCGCGAAACACCTGGTACTTCAGAACCAACTGGCAGGCGCCCAATTATCGGATCATGTCCGCGTCGGACGAGGTGCTTTCGCGGGGGCGCGAAGCATGGCAGCAAGTCATTGCAGCCGGCAAGGATGCTCTGATCGATGGCGTGAAGGCGTTCGACGGGTACATCGCCGTCGAGGAGACCATCGAGGCCAACAAACGAGTCTTGATTCGAAAGAGCGACGGAAACTCCCGGGCAATACCGGCCGAGGAGGCGGCCTATGCGATGTCGCTTGCGGAGGATCAGGACTCGCACGGCAGTTGGGTCCGCTACGAATACCAATCTCTCACCACGCCGAGCATCACGAGGGAGGTCAATGTCGATTCGGGTGAGCAGCGCACGCTCAAGACGAGCTCGATCCCGGGTTACGAGAGGACGCGGTACGTCACCGAGCGCGTCTGGGTGAGGGCGCGCGACGGGGCGCGCATTCCGGTCTCCCTTTTACACCGCAAGGATTGGCAGAAGGACGGCAAGGGCGCGCTCTTCCAATTCGGCTACGGCGCTTATGGCTTGTCGATCGAGCCCCGATTCAGCGCCGAAGCGGTGAGCCTCGCAGACCGTGGGGTCGTCTACGCGATCGCACACGTTCGCGGCGGCGAGGAGATGGGTCGTGCGTGGTACGACCAGGGACACCTCTTCCACAAGCTGAACGCCTACACCGACTTCGTCGATGTGACGCGAGGGTTGGTCGAACAAGGATTTGCTGCCAAGGACCGAGTCGCGGGGTTCGGCCGAAGCGCCGGTGGCGCGCTGGTGGGCGCCGTCGCGAACATGGCACCCCAAGATTATCGGGTCATTCTCGCGATCGTCCCCTTCGTGGACGCCGTAACCACGATGCTCGATCCATCGATTCCGCTCACGGCGCGCGAATATGACGAGTGGGGCGACCCGCACAAGAAGCCCGACTATGAATACATCCTCTCATGGTCTCCCTACGACAATGTCGGCCCTCACCCCTACCCCGCCATGTACGTGTACACCGGGCTATGGGACAGCCAGGTGCAATACTACGAGCCGAGCAAGTGGGTCGCGAAGTTGCGCGCAAACCGGACGGGCGATAGCCCGCTGGTTTTGCGGGTGGGCATGCAAGGAGGACACGGCGGTCCCAGCGGACGCTTCCAGCAAGGACAGATGCGCAGCGAGTATCTGGCTTTTGCGCTTTGGGAGCTCGGCTACCGACACTGAGCCGTTCGCGCCTGCGGTGCACGCTCGAATACCGAATCCGGTCGGTCACTATGATTATTTGGACGATACGTCATGCGTGCGTATAGTGAAGTCGATCTCCATCAACGCTCGAGTCGCTGCACGATGCCAGTCACCTCCTCCGTAGCCGCTGCCCGGACCATAGCCTTATGCTTCGTCGCGGCCCTGTTCGAGGGTCTGGACATTCAGTCGATGGGTGTCGCAGCCCCAAAGCTGGCACCGGCGTTCCATCTGGCGCCGGGCGCTTTGGGCTTCGTACTCTCCGCAAGCACTTTCGGTCTGATGTTGGGCGCGGGCGCAGGCGGCTGGCTCTCCGACCGGTTTGGGCGTAAGCCCATCCTGGTATTCGCCATGATCGCGCTCGGCGTCTTCTCTCTGGCGACCGCGGTCGCCGAAACCGTTCAGAACCTTCTCATCGCCCGGTTCTTGACGGGAATAGGACTTGGCGGCGCTTTTCCGACTCTGATCGCGCTGGTCTCGGAGACGAGCTTCGCGAGATCGCGAGTGACGGCGCTTGCATTCATGTACTGCGGATTGCCTCTGGGCGGCATAGGCGCGGGCCTCATAGCCACGTTCGCGCCATCGGACTGGAAATACATCTTTTATGCCGGCGGATTCGGACCGCTGATGCTCGCGGCGGTGCTCGGGGGCTTTCTGTCGAGGCCGGCGCCCGTGGATCGAGGCGCGGATGCGAACGACTCCCCGCGGCGAATCCCCTTGATTTTCGGACCCCGTACGCTGACAACCCTGCTGCTATGGACGTCCTATTTCTTCACGCTGCTCGTCGTCTATCTGCTTCTCAACTGGCTGCCGTCGCTCATCCTCGGCCGCGGCTACTCGCATGCGCAGGCTTCCATGGCCTCGGTGGTACTCAACTTAGGCGCTGTGATCGGCAGCCTCGTCCTCGGCTATATCTCCGACCGTCGCCGGCCTACGATCGTACTGAGCGTCACCTATTTCGGCATGATCGTCGCGCTCTCCGTGCTGGCGTCACCGGGAGCGTTCTTTCTTGCCGCGTTCGCCGCGGGATTCTTCGTCATCGGTGGGCAATTGGTCCTCTACGCCATTGCTCCCACCCTGTACCCCGCTTCGGTCAGTGGCACCGGCGTTGGCGCCGCAGTGGCCGCGGGTCGCGTCGGCTCCATCGTCGGGCCGCTGCTCGGTGGGAGCCTGCTTGCCGGTGGATTCGGCCCCGGCGTGGTGCCTGCCGCCGCCATCCCCGGGCTCGTCGTTGCGTTGATCTCTCTGCTCTGGCTGCTGCGACTCAAGTCCGCCGGACAGTGACGGTTTGCTGCGTAATTGGCCCGCTGGTCACTGTGCCATTGGCCGCGGCTCATCTTGGCACTTGCACGATTTAGACACTCTGTATAGGCTCCATCGGGCATTCCGCCGGGTCGCGGCGGCATGGATGATGTGTAACCAGCCGACAAGGGAGCAGATTGATAATGACCGGCTCACCGGTCCGTGACCCGGGCCCGCCTGCGCACCAAATGCTTGCCGTAGTCAACTCAACTGCGCTCGCGGACGTGATCTCGTTATCCGAGGCGATCGATTCCGTAACGCTCGCCATGCGGGAGCTCTCCAGCGGCCTCGTAGTCGCTCCGGAACGCAACGGGATCGCGGTATCAGCACATGGGAAAATGGTCCTCATGCCTGGGACCATGAGTCACATTCAACGCTTCGGCGTGAAAACGTTGAGCCTACTGACGACCGCCTCCCAGTGGGGACTACCAAGTCACCAGGGCTTGATGCTCCTATTCGACAGCCTCTCGGGTCGTCCACTCTGCGCCATCGACAGCCATGCCTTGACAGCCGTGCGGACCGCGGCCGCGACGGCCGTCGCCACGCGGGCGCTCGCCCGTCCCGACGCGCGCAGCCTCGCAATCGTGGGAACAGGCTCGCTCGCCCGACCGCACATTGAAGCAATGCTCAAGGTGTGTCCCATCCAAAGCATTCGAGTCTGGAACAGGACCGCCGACAAGGCCCGCTCCTTCGTCAAGGAGATCGCCGCGCGATTCGCCGCGGCGGTTGAGGCGGTCGGGACGGTGCAGGAAGCGGTCCAAGGGGCCGACATCATTTGTACTCTCACCGCATCCGCTGCACCCGTGCTGGAAGGCAAGTGGCTCACGGCGGGTCAGCATCTGAACCTCGTCGGCGCAAGCACTCGAGCCTCACGTGAAGTCGATGACGAGGCCGTGGCGCGCGGCTACTACATCGTCGATTGCCGAGCACATGCTCTCGAGCAGGCAGGCGAACTGCGGCACGCCATGGAGCTGGGGTATGTCCAGGAGAAGCACATCGCGGGGGAGATCGGCGAAGTGCTGAACGGAACGAAGCAAGGTCGATCCGACGCCTCGATGATCACGATCTACAAGTCGCTCGGGCACGTCGCCCAAGACATACGCGTAGCAGACGCCGTGTTCGCCCGACTGGATCGTTCCAAAAAGGTCGTTTGGGTACCCTGGCCCGCTTAGACGCGCGCGGGGCGTCACGCCACTCGCCAGCATCCCGGCCGGTACGAGGTGCTGACTAGCGATTCACTTCAACACCAACCAGCGTGCCCCGAGATCGAAGGGCCACGATGGCCATGTTGCGGATCGGGCGCTAAAAAAATCTGGATTTGCGACGAATACGGAGAAAGGCAGGCTGAACGCCGCCCCAGAAGGGGCGACTTCGGGCCTGTGGCGCATGGAAGCCCCTCACCGCCCGGCGTGTCGGCGCTCATTTCCGCCCGAGTGGCTATCGCATCACGCACAAATGTGGGAATAATTCCAAGAACGCTTATGTTCGCGATGCTCATCTCAATGACTGAAAAGCCGCTGCACGTGATGCGCCGCGCTCGACTGTCGTTGGCTGACCGGTTCACCAGCCGCACGGCCACGACACTTTCATTGGCGGTCGTGCTGGCGATCGGCACTTCGACGCAATACTTCGCCCAACTCTTCGTATGGCGCGAGTGGCCGCTCGCGGACGTCATGGAAGGATGGCTGTTCGTGCTGCGCGACCGCTTTATCGTAGCGCTTGCGATCGCCATGGCGCTGATCATCCGGAGCCTCGGCCGCAGCCGATCGCTCGTCACGCGCACAGGGTCCCTCGCGGTCGCGGTCCTGGTAGGTGCTGCGTCGGGAGAATGGGGGCTCGGGCTCCTGTATGGAGGTCAAGACGATTGGGGGTCCTGGATTTCGCGCTCGCTGCGCTTTGCCGCCGTCGCGCTCGCGGTTGCCGCGACCTACTATCTTTGGCGGGCATCGGTCGAGTCGCGCGAGAGCCTGCGTCGTGAGGACGCGCGCCGCCTGGCCGTCGAACAGCAGCTCACGAATACTCGACTCACCGGTCTGCGCAAACAGATCGAGCCGCATTTTCTGTTCAACACGCTCGCCACCGTGCGCCGGCTGCATCAAACCTCGCCCGAAAGCGGTGCGGCTATGCTCGCGAACTTCATCGACTATCTGGCACGCCTGTTACCGATGCTCGAGAAAAGCGAGGTGCTCCTCGGGGATGAACTTGACCTCGTACGGGACTATCTCGCCGTGATTCAGCTACGCATGCTCGATCGGCTGCAGGTACGAATCAATGTACCTGAGGACCTGCGGCGTGCGTATGTTCCTCCCCTGGCACTCGCCACGCTGGTCGAGAATGCCGTCAAACACGGCATCGCG
>Ga0302314_10016754_pt1 | contig 12350 bp, 11 predicted proteins | sample III_Palsa_N2_3_FD_200533 | JGI IMG/M metagenome (GOLD analysis project Ga0302314, IMG submission 200533) | Peat permafrost microbial communities from Stordalen Mire near Abisko, Sweden - III_Palsa_N2_3 | ecosystem: Environmental > Terrestrial > Soil > Palsa > Peat permafrost | place: Sweden...
CGTCTCGAAGTTCCTGCCTGAAGGCTGGCTTCCCGGCTACCCGACGTACTCGGTGCACACCGCCGAGGACAGCTACCAGGGGACGATCAACATCACACGGGCCACGGCGCTGTCGGACAACACCGTATACGCGCAGCTGGGCGTCGACCTGGGCATGCAGAACGTCGACCAGATCGCGCACGCGATGGGGGTCACGGCCAAGCTCTGCGGGAATCCCTCGGAGGTGATCGGGGGGCTGTGCGTGGGTGTCGACACGCTTCAGATGTCGGACGCATACGCAACGCTCGCCAATGGCGGCGACCAGGTCGCGCCGACGATCATCTCGAAGGTCGTCGGGCCCAAGGGCTTCACGATTTACACCGCCAAGCCTGTAAAGAAAAAGGTCTTCACGCAGGGCCAGGCGTATGCCGGCACGCAGACGCTCGAGACCGTTCTTCAGTACGGCACCGGCACCTCCGCCTCCTACGGCTGCCCCGCGGCCGGCAAGACCGGCACCACCAGCAACTACACCGACGCGTGGTTCGTCGGTTACACGCCCAAGCTGTCGACGGCCGTGTGGGTCGGATACCCGAACGCCGAGACCTACATGACCGATGTCAACGGCCTCGGGCCGGGTTACGGCGGCACGCTGGCGGCACCGATCTGGAAGCAGTTCATGGAGGACGCATCGGGCATGGCCGCAGACCCCGCGACCGGCTATTGCGGTGACTTCACGCCGCCCTCGGAGTACTGGCACGGCGTCGAGTACTTCGGCAAACACGCCGTCTCCGCATACGTGCCCCCGACCACGACCACCTCCACCAGCACGACCACGACCGGCGGCTCCACCGACACGACGGGCGGCACCGGGCTCACGACCGGCGCCGGCGTGACCACCACGCCGGCCACGAACCAGACCGGAAACCAGCCCGCCAACCCGTCCGACAACGCCACCGGGACCCCGCCGCCCGCCGGCGGCGTCAACTGAAATAGAATCCCCAGGCGATGCCAAAGGAAGAAAAAGTCGAGTTCGAGGGCGAGGTCGTCGAGGCCCTGCCCAATGCGATGTTCAGAGTGAAGCTCGACAACATGGACCGCGTGGTCCTTGGTCACGTAGCCGGCAAGATGCGCCGCTTTCGCATCCGGATCCTTCCGGGCGACCGCGTGCGGGTCGAACTGTCCCCGTATGACCTCGATCGCGCACGGATCGTTTACCGCCACCGGTAGTCAAACCCGACCGGTAGGACGGCTCATACGGAGCTGATGTGAACGAGCTCGAGCTGATTGCCGAGCTGCGATCGCTGCTCGCCACCACCGATCCTCGCCTTGTGCGCGGACTGGGTGACGACGCAGCGATCGTGCGCGGCCGCGCCTACGCCGTTACGTCCGTGGACACGATGGTCGAAGGCGTCCACTTCCGCCGCGGGCAGCTGAGCGCAGACGAGATCGGGCATCGCGCGCTCGCCGGGGCGCTGTCGGACCTGGCCGCGATGGGGGTCAACGCCAGCGCCGGCGATCGAGGCGGCAGCGCAGATCGAGGCGGCAGCGCAGATCGAGGCGGCGCGGATGTGCAGGCTTATCTGGCGCTGGGGCTGCCCGGCGGGATCGGGCTGGACGAGGCGCGCGCACTGATCGCCGGCGCGGCGACGCTGGCACGCCAGCTCGGCGTCACGATCGCGGGCGGCGACGTGACCGCGGCCCCGGCGCTGGTCGTGTCCTTCACCGTCGTCGGCTGGGCCGATGACCCGAGCATGCTCGTCGGACGCGACGGTGCACGCCCGGGTGATCTCGTCGGCGTCACCGGCACACTCGGGGGATCCGCAGCCGGCCTGGCGGTGGTGGAAGGCCGGGTCGAGCGCCTGGACGCCGAGCTCACCGGTGCGCTGCGCGCTCGCTACGCGAGACCGCTGCCACGCCTGGCGGGAGGGCGAGCGCTGGCGGCGGCGGGCGTCAGCGCGATGCTCGACATCTCCGACGGGCTCGCCACCGACTCAGACCATCTGGCCCGCGCGAGCGGGGTGGCGATCGAGCTACGGCTCGCGGCCGTCCCGCTGGCACCAGGCGTCACCGAAGTGGCCGGCGCCCTTGGTCAGGATCCGGCGCTGTTTGCCGCGCGCGGCGGCGAGGACTACGAGCTCTGCTTCTGCGCGAGCCCTGCGGGACGCCGAACGGTCGAGGCGGCGCTCGCCGAAGCGAGCCCCGAGACCCCGATCACCTGGATCGGCGAAGTCGGCGAGATCGGCGGCTCGAGCCCCGCTGGGGCTCGATTCCGCGATCTACCGGACTCGGAAACCGGCTTGGCCGGTTACGAGCATCGTTTCTGATTTGGTGGCTCCTGCCTCCGCGACAAGGGCGCCGGATGCAGACTCAGCCCACTGCGGGGCGTGAGTCTGCTGAGGGGCGCTCGATGCTCGCGAAAAGCAGGACCCATAGGGGATTGCGCACGATCGCGTCGGCGACCTTCTTGGCGTCGACGTTGTACTGCCCCTGGTCTAGGCGTTCTTTCAGCGTCATTACTTTGGACTCCGCATCCGTGGTCATCCTGGATTCCTGATCGGCAGAAACCACGTGCATCCTTTACCGAGATACGCCTGGATCAACCAACGGTCCAGGCTTCGGTAGATTGGGGATCCACCTGTGCATTCGGATGCACACGCACAAGCCGCGCAAACACTGCGATTCGCTGGCTTGCGCTGTACAGCGGATTGCAGGCGGACAGGACTAGACGCTCATATCCGACGTTGCGGGTGATCCACCAGGCGTTGGGAGACACGATCCGCTGGCCCTGGACGACGTAGGTGAAGGTGCCGTAGGGCATCTGCAGCACGATCTGGTCACCGCGGTGAAGTTCGTTGAGGTTCCTGAAGGGCGCGAGGTAGGTGGTGCGATGGCCAGCGATCGCAACCGTGCGGCCCTCGCCCGGGAGTCCCGTGCTTGCGTAATGCGCCGGGCCGCGCTCCAAATCGCCGGTCGATGTTCCCTGGATCACGTCGTAGACGACGCCGAGCTTGGCGATCTGCAGCCGTCCGACGGCTGCGCCGTCTGGGACGCTGCGCTGCTCCTGGCGCGCCAGGTAATCCACGCGCGCCTCGGCGGCGGCGAGGCGGGTCAGCATCGCCCGCTGCGTGGCGGTCAGCGGCATCGTCTTGTAGCTCAGGTAGCGCGTGTCGGTGTCGGTGCGCTTGATCAGGCCGACCAATGCCGTGACCGGCTCCTGCCACACCAGCGTCGCAGCGACATCGGCCAGCAGCAGCAGGCCGGCCACGACCAGCAGCGTCGATAGCGCCCGCCGCGGGCCCTGCCAGGGCAACCGTCGCAGTGTCAAGCCGTGGGCGCTCATCGCCTCATCGTCTCAGCGCCTCATCATTTCATCGCCTCAGCGCCGATTCCGTCCCACCGAGCGAACCCGGACCGGCGTAGCTGGCCGGGCCGCGCACCGTGACCATCTGGTCGATGGCCGTGGCCGTCGCCCGCACGGCGCGCAGGCCGATGATCACTGCGCCTGCCACGCAGCCCAGCGCGAGCGACCAGCACAGCGCGGTGACGATTGACATCGCTCCCCCGGGCAGCAGCGCAAGGCTCCACACCAACGCCGCCGGCGACAGGCCGTAGGCGTTGGCGTAGTAGAACAGCAGCAGCGCCAGCGGCACTACGCCGATCACCAACAGCAACGCCATCGACCAGCGGTGAGCGCGAGCGCCGGGTTGCGCCAGCCACAGCCACATGTGCAGCGCCGGCACCAGCAGCAGCGCCGCAAATGGATTGAGCACCCACACCACGACCGCGAGCACGCACAGCACGACGCTCAGCGCGACGGCCGCCGCATCGGCCGCGGGGCTCTCCGGTGGCCGCCCGCCCGCCCGCATCTGCTGCGCCAGCAAGCGCAGGCAGATCGGGCGCAGGAATGCGAAGCTCGCCACCACCAGCGCGAGCACCACGAGCAGCACCGCGAGGTCGCCGCCCGTCATCTTCACGCCTGTGCCGGCGGCCGCGCCCGGTGGCGTGAACGAGAGGATCCCAGCAGCGCGCGCGATCAGCAGCGCCGCCAACCCGATCACGAACGGCATCGCTCCGCTCAGCACCCAGCCGAGCCAGCGCGCCAGCGTGTGCCCGCGTCGGCGCGTGCGCGCGACGGCGTCGAGCGTCGCAGCGGCCACCGGCAGGATCAGTGCGAACACCAGCAGTCGAACGGCCCACAGCGGCACTTCCTGCCCGCTTATCAGCAGGTAGGCGCTGGGCGAGCCAACCGCCCGCCCATGATCGAGCGAGTTGACCGTCTGCAGTACCGCGTCGCCGAGGCTCGCCGTGCGGCTTGCGCTTCCGAGCGTCTCGCGGCTGGCAACGGGCCGGTCGCCGGCAAGCGACAGCAGGACGGCCGGAATGCCGTTTGCGGCAAACGGCGCCTGCTCGGTGGTCGCGAACGGGAACGCAAGCCGAGCGACCTGTCCCGCCAGCCCACCGCTGCCGCTGCTGATGCCGGTCTCCGAGCCGACGTAGCCGGCGAGCGTCCTGGTGAGCAGCGGTGGTGCCAGCAGATCGGTATCCGACCACGGGACGACCACCGGGTTGCGCACTGCCCCCGAGGCGAGGTCGCCGAGCACGATCACGCCGTCGACGGACTGTCCGGCCAGCGACGCGGCGAGCCGGGTCGCGCCGGCAGTGCCGATCCGGCCACTCGTCGAGACAAGCGTCACCGAGCGGCTGAGCGTCTCGCCCGAGAGCGCGTGGGCGAGGTCGAGCAGCACCGCTGTCCCGGAGAGGTCTGCCTTCGCAGTCGCGGCACTCCCGTCGCGAGCGCTGACGACGACGACCGTGCCGCTACCTAATCCTGGACGCGTCGCGACCACATTCTCGAGCTGTCGCTCACCCGATGTCGTCTGCGCCGGGAAGACCTGGGTCTCGACGCTGAATCCGCCGACGCCGCGGAGCTGGGCGGCCACGCTCGCCGCCAGTGTCCGATCTGCTGCCGACCCAGGAGCACGATCGGGATAGGACTGTGCGAGCGTGTCGCTGCTGCTGCCGACGTTGGCGAAGAACTGACCCGGCGCGATCGTCGTACCGAGACCACGTGGCTCGCCTGTGAGTGAGAAGCCGAAGACGATCACCGCGAAGGCGACCAGAACCAGAAAGCCTCGATAGATGCGAGGGTCGACCACTCCTGCCCAGGGTACCCCGGCTCAATGCTTCGGCGGCAACTCCCCGTCGTAGTACTCAAGATGACTCTCGGCCCCACGGAACATCCAGTGGTCACGCTCGTCGCCTGTCCAGACACCGACCTTGCCGCCGTCCGGATAGACGGCCACCGCCGGCTCGGCGGCCGAGGAGAACATCACGACCCGCGCGGGTTGCTCGTGCTCGTTCCAGATGTTGTGTGCGCCCTCTGACCCAGCGGCGAAGCACACGAGGTCGCCGGCCCGCGCCGGCGAGATCCCAGCCGGGGTGCGCACCTGCACCTCGCCGTTCATCACCAGCAGCCACTCCTCGACGTACTCGTAGTGGTACGGGCACAGGGTCTGGTCCTTGGGTAGCTCATACAGGCGGACCCCGAGCTCCTTGCCGCCTACCGCCTTGCCGAACGGAGCCTCCGCGCAGCGGTAGCCGTCGGGATCGCCATCGTCGTACCCACCGGAGAAATCAGCATCAAACGCATTGGGTCGTGTCATGCGGCGATGATCGCACTGGCGACGGGTGTCCAGCGAACGTGACAACCTGAGGTGCCGCGGGGCGGACTACCGATCCAATGAGCGACGAGCTTTCCCATCAGGAGCTGGTATTGGCGCTGGCCCGTCGGCTGCGAGAGGTTGTGCTGCCCGAGCTCGGCTCTCACGCCGGCCGGGTCGAGCTCGGCGGAGGTGCCGGCGGCGACGTGACCTTCTCGGTCGACGAGATCGCCGAGAGCACGCTCGCGCAGTTTGTGGCCGAGCGCGCGCCGCGCTTCGCGTTCTATTCGGAGGACCGGGGGCTGGTCGCGCCACGCGGCGACGAGACCCACGTGCTGGTCGTCGACCCGATCGACGGCACGCGCCCGGCGATGGCTGGGCTCGAGTCGGCCTGCGTCGCGATAGCGCTTGCCCCGCTCGACATCGACCCCAAGATGTCCGACATCGAGGTCGGCTGCGTGATGGAGATCAAGACCGGCGACTGGTTCCTGGCGCGCAACGGCGAGGGCGTGCTCTCACCGCGCCAGACGAACCTCTCGGAGACCACGAGTATCGGCTCGATGTTCTGGGCCTACGGCTTCCGCGGACGACCGGCGCGGGCGACCACCGAGCTGCTGGCAGAGCTGATCGACGCCTCCTCCGTGGGCGGCGGCACCTTCGAGCTGGGATCGCAGGCGTTCGTGATGACGCGCGTCGTGACCGGGCAGCTCGATGCCGTGATTGAGGTCGGCTCGCGCATGATCGACGAGGTTCCGGGCATGGAACAGGAGTTCCTCCGAGTCGGCCGTGGGGCGATCCTCAACAACTCACCCTATGACCTGGCAGCCGCCTGGCTGTGTCTGGTGGAGGCGGGCGGGATCGTGACCGATGGCTGGGGACGGCCGCTCGACGACCGTCCGCTGCTCGGCACCGGTCACGATTTCCAAATGTCCTCGATCTCCGCCGCCAACCCTGACCTCCATGCGCAGCTCGTGCACGAGGTCGATCAAGGCATCGCACGACTACGTGCGATGGCGAGGTGATGAAAGTGACTGCACCGTGTCCGACCCCCTGATCCTCGTCTCCAACCGCGGCCCGGTGACTTTCCAGGCCAGCGGCGAACCCAAGCGCGGCACCGGTGGGCTCGTGACCGCACTGATGGGGCTGGCTCGCCACCGTGAGGTCACCTGGATCGCCTCGGCGATGAGCGACGCTGACGTCGCCATGGCCGGGCGTCACGGCGGCCACGCGTTCCGAGTCCCGAACCCGGACGGAACCAACGCCGACTACCGCGTCAAGCTGGTGGCCTCAGACCCTGAGGCCTACTACCGCTTCTACAGCATCATCGCCAACCCGATGCTGTGGTTCATCCAGCACTATCTCTGGGACCTCTCCAACGCCCCTGATATCCGGCGCAATGAGACCGAGGCGTTCGAGTTCGGCTACAACGTCGTCAACGAGGACCTGGCGCGTGCGGTGCTCGATGAGATCGAGGGGATCGAACGCCCGGTGGTGATGGTCCACGACTACCACCTCTACACGTTGCCGGCACTGATCCGCCGCGCCCGTCCCGATGCGTTCATGACGCATTTCGTCCACATCCCGTGGAGTCAATCGGACTCCTGGCGCGTGCTGCCGTCCGTGATCCGCGAGGAGATCTACCACGGGATCCTCGCCAACGACATCGTCGGCTTCCACACCACGCACTACCGCCAGAACTTCCTGCAGTGCTGCGAGGACCTGCTCGGGCTCGAGGTCGACTACGCGGCCGGTGTCGTTCGTGTCGGCGACCGCGAGGTCTGGGTACGGGCCTATCCGCTGCCGATCGACGCCGATGCCATAAAGCTCGTGGCAGAGCGCCCGCAGGTGCGCGAGTTCGAGCAGGAGCTCCTGCGCCGTCGCCGCGACCACCTGATCCTGCGCGTGGATCGCGCCGACCTCTCGAAGAACGTGCTGCGCGGCTTCTCCGCCTTCGACCTGTTCCTCGAGCAGCACCCCGAGTTCCGCGAACGCATCACCTTCATCGCCCAGCTGATGCCGTCACGTACCGACGTCGCCGAGTACGCCGAATACCTCGAGCGCATCGAGGCGGTGGTGGCGCTGGTCAACCACCGCCATGGCTCACCCGACTGGATGCCGATCCAGCTGAAGCTGCGCGACGACCTCGAGGAGGCGGTGGCCGCCTACAAGCACTACGACGTGCTGATGGTCAACGCGATGTTCGACGGCATGAATCTGGTCGCCAAGGAGGGACCGATGGTCAACAGCCGCGCGGGCGTCTCGATTCTGAGCGAGAACACCGGCGCCCACGAGGAGCTCGGCGAGTACGCGCTATCGGTCAACCCCTTTGACATCCAGGAGCTGGCCGACTCGATTCACGCCGCGCTGACGATGCCGATGGACGAGCGCCGCCGCCGCCTGGCCGGACTGCACCAGCGGATCACCGCCCGCAACCCCGGCGACTGGATCGACGAGCAGCTGCGCGATATCCGCAACAAGGAGCGCGGCGCGCAGTCGAGCTAGTGCTCGATCAGCTTGGCCTGCTGGCGCTCGGGCGCGATCCTGATCACGTTCCAGGCCAGGCCGAGCTTCTCCATCACGCGGATGATGGCGGCGGAGATATCGAGCTCGTACCACTTGAGGCCGTGCTCGGCCGAGCGCGGGAAGGCATGGTGGTTGTGGTGCCAGGACTCGCCGAGCGAGAACGGCGCCAGCCACCAGACGTTGGTGGACTTGTCCTCGATGTCAAAGCGCCGGCGACCGAAGATGTGGCAGATGCTGTTGACCGACCAGGTCACGTGGTGGACGAAGAAGATCCGCACGAGGCCACCCCAGATGTAGCCCTCGAGCGCGCCCTTCCAGGTGAACCCGGACAGCGCAAAGCCCGCGACGGTCGGGATCAGCAGGGAGACGAGCACCCAGTACGGGAATAGGCGGCCGATCCTGCGCATCGCCTTGTCCTCATAGAGGTCGCCCGCGTATTTCTTCCAGTCGGCCTGCCCCTGTGTCTCCATCAGCCAGCCGGAGTGCGCGTGCCAGAAGCCGCTGAAGCCGCTGCCGTGGCCGACGTGCGGGCTGTGCGGGTCGCCGTCGACGTCGGTGTGGGCGTGATGCTTGCGGTGGTCGGCGACCCAGTCGAGCACCGAGCCCTGCACCGACAGCGAGCCGAAGATCGCGAAGCTCCGCTCGATCCACGGATAGGTCTGGAAGGCGCGGTGGGTGAGCATGCGGTGGAAGCCCACGGTCACGCCCATCGCGGTCAACACGTACATCACGACCATGATCGCGATCTGGGTCCAGTTGACCCAGCTGTTCCACAGCAGCGCGACGGCGGCGAGCACGCCGATGAACGGCACCACCACTCCGGCGAGGTTGGCGTTGCGCTCGAGGCGGGTCATGCCGTTGCTGATCCGCTCGGGAGCGGGCGGCGGGGCGGCGGGCTGCGCGGGCTGGGCTGGGCGGGCGGTCGTGGTCATACGAGCAGCGTGGCAGCACTACCTCGTAGGTTCTTGTGGTATTGCACGTTCGTTGACGCCAAAACTTGTACGAATCCTACAAGTTCTGCCGCAAGGCAGATTCCCTGGGGCGCAGATTCGATGGGCCAAATGCCGCCCCAGACCGGCATTCGGCCCGCCGATATCTAGTTGAGCGTCTTGCGTTCGGCCAACAGCGCGACGAATTTCTCGATCCGGCGCGCACGCGTCTCGGGGCGCTTGGCGTCCTGGATCCGGTACAGGAAGGCGTAGCGCCGGACGCCGGTCAGCGTGGCGAAGAACTCCTCGGCGTCAGGGTTCGCCGCCAGCGCCTGCGTGAAGTCGGCCGGCACCGTCGCGCTCGACTGCGGCTCATAGGCTGCGTCCCAGCGACCGTCGGCCTTGGCGAGCTCGACCTGCTGATGGCCTGGGGGTTGCATCAGGCCGTTGGCGATGAGCTCGCCCGCGCGCTGGCAGTTGAGCTGCGACCACTTGCTGCGACGGCGGCGCTGGGTGAAGCGCTGCTTGTAGAAATGCTCGTCATGGCGTCCGAGCTGGCCATCGATCCAGCCGAAGCAGAGGGCCACATCGATCGCCTGCGCCTGGGTGACCGTTGCCCGCGGCGAGCCCTTCTTGGCAAGCAGCAGCCAGACCCCGTTCGGGTCGTCGTGATGCCCCCGCAGCCACGCCTCCCACTCGGAGCGTTCGGCGAATTCGATCAGCGGGGGCTGGGTAGTGGCCGGGCGCGGTTCCATGTCCGTTGCTATATTCGCTCGTCGCCCGTCCTCCGGTGAAATCGTCACCGTCGAGCGGGCCCTTCACTATGTCTAAAGATCCCATCCTTTATGACCTCGTGCTTCTGCTCTCGGCAGAGGCAGACGAGGAAACACGCACCACCCTGGTCGGCGAAGTCGAGGCGATGATCGCCGCGGCCGGTGGCACCGTCTCACGCAAGCAGGCATGGGGACAGCGCCCGACCACCTACAGCATCAATCACCAGAGCGAGGCCGACTACCACCTGCTGCAGTTCACAGGTCCGACCTCCCTGCTGGAGTCGCTCTCCCACACGCTGCGGATCGCTGACACCGTGCTCCGCTTCCGGATCATCAAGGTCGTGCCCGGTACGCCTGAGGCCCCCGAGGGCCCGCCGCCGATCCTGGCCGGCGCCGCTGGCGTGACCTCTGCCGCCGTCGAGGGCGAAGCGGCCTAGCGGCCGCCCGCCCTTCGCAGTTCGCCTGACGGCGGCTATTCGAGCCGTATAGGCTGCCCGTCAGTTGAGTTTCGCCGCCCGGCTTTCCGGCGGCGGACGAGTGTCTCGAAGACTGGGGTGGCAGATGGAGCAATGGGGACTCTGTGCGGGCGCGCGTCGTCGGCGCCTTGCCGTTCGTGCGCTGATCGTTTCCACGCTGGTCGCGGTGGTGGCCGTGCTGGCCGTCAGCGCCGACGCTGGCACGCCCAGGCCACAGCTGGCTTCGATCCAGCTGGCTTCGATCCAGCGGGCCCCGCAGGCGCCGGTCGGTGCCACGACGCTTGGTGCACCCGCCTCGAGCGCGAGCCAGACCGGCTACGTGGTGCTCAAGCCGCGCAACGAACAGGCGCTGCAGAGCTTCATCGCGTCGATCAACAAACCCCACACGAAGCTCTACCACCAGTACCTCCAGGCCGGCCAGTTCGGCAGCAGGTTCGGCCCGGGCAGCTCGACCATCGACGCGGTCCGCTCGCAGCTCAGCGCCGATGGCCTGAGCGTCACGAGCGTCGCTCGCGACGGTCTGCTGGTCGGCTTCAGCGGCACAACCTCCAATGTCGAGACGACCTTTGGCACGACGCTCGAGCGCTACAAGAGTGCCGCCGGCATCACCGGCGAGCAGACGACCAAGCCAATCTCCCTGCCGACGAGCATCGCCTCCGATGTCACCGCGGTCATCGGTCTCAACACGCTCGTGCACCCCGAGGCCGACCTGGTGCACCCGCCCAAGTCCGCCTACGCAGGGCACGCGGCGGCCAAGACGGCCTCCTTCACCCACTACGTGGACGGCGCCAATCCTTGCTCCGACGCGACATCCGACGCAACTGAATTCGGCGGCCTGACCGACGATCAGATCGCCAACGCCTATGGCGCCACCTCGCTGTACGGCGCGGGCGACACCGGCGCCGGCGTCAACATCGGCGTCTACGAGCTCGAGCCGTACGACTCCAACGATCTCCAGACCTTCGACGAGTGCTACTTCGGCACCACTCAGGGCGACGCGATGGCCTCGAGCGTCAACACCGTGCCAGTCGACGGCGGCCAGCCTTCCGGTCCAGGCTCGGGCGAGTCGATCCTCGACATCGAGGACGTATCGGCGATGGCGCCGGGAGCGCAGATCAACGTCTACGAGGCGCCCAACACGAACGCCGGCAGCCTCGACGAGTACGCCCGCATGGTCAACGACGACACCGACCAGATCATCACGTCCAGCTGGGGCCTCTGCGAGCAGGACCTGCAGCTCGCCGATCCGGGCGCCCAGCAGGCCGAGAACTACATCTTCGAGCAGGCCGCGGCTCAGGGCCAGACCGTGTTGAACGCCGCCGGCGACACCGGCGACGACACCTGCAACGAGGTCCGTGACGTCCCGCCGCCCAACGATCAGAACCCGCTGTCGGTCGGCGACCCGGCAAGCCAGCCCTACGTGTTGGGCGTCGGCGGCACCACGATCCAGGACGCCGACCCGTCCAACTACGACGAGACCGTCTGGAACGACGGCGCGGAGTGGGGCGGCGGTGGCGGCGGCATCTCAGAGTCGTGGGAAGCGCCAAGCTGGCAGCAGTCGCTGTCCTACTTCTCAGGGAGCGGCTACTCCACCGATCTCGGGCAGGCCAACGACGTCGAGAGCAGCGCCAGCGCCGAAGGGATCTCACAGCAGAACCTGACACCCGGCTTCTGTGCGGGCAACACGACGGCTGGCTTCAATACCACCACGCCGTGCCGCGGCGTGCCCGACGTCTCCGCCCAGGCCGACGAGTTCACCGGCGCCGTGACCATCTACATGGACAGCCAGGGCGGCTGGTCGACGATCGGAGGTACCTCCTCCGCGACCCCGATCTGGGCCGCGATGCTCGCGCTGGTCGACGGGTCGAGCAGCTGCTCAGCCCACGGCATCACGAACATCGGCTTCGCCAGCCCGCTGCTGTACGCGGTCGCAGCCAACGGCGCCGAGTACGCCGAGTCCTTCCATGACATCACCGTCGGCAACAACGACGCGTTCGGCTTCGACAACGG
>Ga0302314_10016755_pt1 | contig 12349 bp, 10 predicted proteins | sample III_Palsa_N2_3_FD_200533 | JGI IMG/M metagenome (GOLD analysis project Ga0302314, IMG submission 200533) | Peat permafrost microbial communities from Stordalen Mire near Abisko, Sweden - III_Palsa_N2_3 | ecosystem: Environmental > Terrestrial > Soil > Palsa > Peat permafrost | place: Sweden...
GGTCGATCACCACCATGGCAGGCGAGACCGTCATCACTCTTGTCGGCAACCTCGTCGACGACCCCGAGCTGCGTTTCACGCCGTCGGGTGCGGCCGTCGCGAAGTTCCGCATCGCGTCAACTCCTCGTACGTTCGACCGTCAGACGAACGAGTGGAAGGACGGCGAGAGCCTCTTCCTCACGTGCAACGTCTGGCGTCAGCCGGCGGAGAACTGCGCTGAGACGCTGCAGCGCGGTATGCGCGTCATCGTCCAGGGCCGTCTGCGTCAGCGCACGTACGAGACCAAAGAGGGCGAGAAGCGGACTGTCTTCGAGGTCGAGGTCGACGAGGTCGGCCCGTCGCTGCGCTCCGCCACCGCGAAGGTCACCAAGGCCCAGCGGTCCGGCGGTCAGGGCGGCCCGGGCGGTGGCTTCGGCGGCAACGGCGGCGGTGGCTTCGGCGGCGGTGGCCAGCAGGGCGGGGGCGGCGGTGGCTGGGGTGGAAACTCCGGCGGCGGCCAGTCCGGCCCGTCCGACGACCCCTGGGCGTCCAGCGCCCCGGCGCCCGGCGGACAGCAGGGCGGCGGCGGTGGCGGCTGGGGTGCCCCGGCCGGCGGCGGATTCTCCGACGAGCCTCCGTTCTAACAGTGTGCTGGGCCCTCCCCGCAGGGGCGGGCCCGCTCAGACTTGATCCCGTGCGACCCGGTCCGACCCGCGAGAGCGGGAACGGCCGGATCGTGAACACCAGTTGGAGTACATGATGGCGAAGCCGCCTGTACGCAAGCCTAAGAAGAAGGTTTGCGTCTTCTGCAAGGACAAGATCTCCTACGTCGACTACAAGGACACGAACTTGCTCCGCAAGTTCATCTCCGACCGTGGGAAGATCCGCGCCCGCCGGGTCACCGGCAACTGCACCCAGCACCAGCGCGACGTGGCCACGGCTGTGAAGAACAGCCGCGAGGTCGCTCTGCTGCCCTACACCTCGACCGCTCGCTGATTAGGAGGGTGACCGAATAATGAAGATCATCCTCACGAACGAGGTCTCCGGCCTCGGCACCGCCGGCGACATCGTCGAGGTCAAGGACGGTTACGCCCGCAACTACCTGGTCCCGCGTGGCTTCGCCATCCGCTGGACCAAGGGCGGGCAGAAGGATGTGGACGCGATCCGTCGCGCCCGCAAGATCCACGAGATCCAGACCCTGGAGCAGGCCAACGAGGTCAAGGGCAAGCTCGAAGGCCTGGCCGTCAAGCTCGCCGTGCGCGCGGGCGAGGCGGGCCGGCTCTTCGGCTCCGTGACCCCGAGCGACGTCGTCGACGCCATCAAGGCCGTCGACGGGCCGCTGGTCGACAAGCGCCGGGTCGAGATCGGTTCGCCGATCAAGACCACGGGTGCCCACACGGTCACCGTCAAGCTGCACTCCGACGTGGTCGCCAAGATCAACGTCAACGTTGTCGCTGCCTGACGCGTCACGCATCTCGCACCACCCGGAAGGCCGGTCCCCCTCGGGGGGCCGGCCTTCCGGCGTACTCAGGGGCCGGGATGAGTAGCGCGCTGAGCCCGCGTGCGCATTCGCCCGCTGGCGCGGTCCCCCAGGATGGGAGGGTACTCGCCAGTAACTTGATGCAGGTTCCCAGAGCGGAGCTCTCCCATGACCATCCGGGTCACCAAGGTGACCGATCCCTCCGACCTGCGGGAGTTCTGTGAGCTCCCGTTCCGGCTGCACCCGCCCGGGCTCTACGTCCCGGTACCCGAGCGGCGGATCCGGTCCTGGTACGCCGGGAGCGGGCCGCACCGGCGCTACGGGCCGGTGGACCTCTACCTCGCCCGCGACGAGCACGGCCGGACCGTCGGCCGGACCTGCCTGCACCGCAACAGCGCGCTGGAGGCCAGGGTCGGCCGCAGCGTCCAACTGTTCGGCCTCACCGAGTTCGCGGACCGCCGGACCGACCGGCAGGGTGCGCTGGACGAGCCGGGCAAGGAACTGCTCGACCTCGCCGAGCAGGCCGGTGCGGTCAGCGGCTGCGACCTGGTGCTCGGCCCGGTCGAACTGCTGCCGGACCAGTCCCCCGGGGTGCTCACCTCGGGCTTCGACCGGCGCGGCTTCAGCGGCGGCGGCTGGAGCCCGGCGCACTACCGCGCCGCCTACGAACGCCACGGCTTCACCCGGCGCTGGCCCGGACGGACCTGGATCTGCGAGGGGCTGACCGAGCTCGGCCGGCTCACCCCGGAGAAGTCCTTCCCCTTCGACGAGCGGCGGCTGCTGCGGGAGCGGCTCACCGTCCACTGCGGCCGGGGCCGGTCCGTGCGCCGACTGCTGCCGACCCTGCACGGCATCCTCAACGCCTCCGCCGAGCGGCAGGAGCAGCGCACCGAGATCTCGGCCGAGGACTTCGCGGAGCGGGCGCGGGAGCTGCGCCAGGTCCTGGACGACCGGCTGCTGCTGTGGCTGGAGCGGTCGGGTGTCCCGGTCGCCTTCGTGCTGGCGGTGCCGGACGCCTCGCCCTACCTGGTCGAGCACGGCGGCCGGATCGGCCCGGCCGGAGCCCTGCGGCTGCGGGCCGGCCGGGCCCGCCGCCGGCGCGAGGCGGTGCTGGTGGCGATGGGGACGCTGCCGGAGTGGCAGGGCCGGGGCTATCAGACGCTGCTCTCCCGGGAGCTGTACCGGAACCTGGTCGCGGCCGGGTACGGGGTGCTGCGCGGATCCCGGGTGCCGCTCGGTGACGCGGCGGCGGAGTCCGCCTACCGGGGGATGGGCGGCCGTCCGCTCCACGGGACGGCCTTCTACCAGCGCCGGCTGCGGGTCTGACCGGGATCGGCTCCGAGGGGGCGGCTCCGATGGGGCGGCCCCGACCCGCACCGGGGGTCGGCCGGGTCAGCCGCGGACCGCTCCGGTGACCAGCCAGGCCCCGGTGCGGGCCCGCGCGCCGAGGGAGAGCAGCCGGACCGCCATGCACAGGTCGATGGCGATCCACAGCGCCACCAGGCTCCCGCTGGCGACGGTCACCACCACCGAGGTGTAGACGGCGAGGGTCCCCAGCATCGCCCAGGCGAGGTAGGGGCCGTCGCCGGCCCCCATCAGCACACCGTCCAGCACGAAGACCGCGCCGCAGACGGGTTGGCCGAGGGCGGCGACCAGCAGTGCGGCGTCGAGCTGGTGCCGGACCGACGGGTCCTCGGTGAAGAGCGGCAGGTACAGGGGGCGGGTGAGCAGCAGCAGGACGCCCAGGACGAATCCCGCGCCCACGCCCCACTCGACCATCCGCCGGGTCGCCATCCGGGCGCCGGTCGCGTTCCCGGCGCCGAGGTAGCGGCCGATGATCGCCTGGCCGGCGATGGCGATGGCGTCCAGGGCGAAGGCCAGGAAGCCCCAGAGCGACATGGCGATCTGGTGGGCGGCCATGGAGGTGTTGCCGAGCCGGGCGGCGACTGCGGTGGCGATCAGCAGGATGGCGCGCAGGCTGAGGGCGCGGACCAGCAGCGGGGCGCCGGCGGTGGCGCAGGCCCGGATGCCGGCCAGGTCGGGCCGCAGCCCCGCCCCGGTCCTCCGGGCGCCGCGGACCACCACGACCAGGTAGGCCGCGGCCATGCCCCACTGGGCGAGGACGGTGCCCAGGGCCGAGCCGGCGATGCCGAGCCCGGCGCCGAACACCAGCAGCAGGTTGAGCACCAGGTTGGCGGAGAAGCCGGTGATCGCGACCAGCAGCGGGGTGCGTGTGTCCTGGAGCCCGCGCAGCACGCCGGTGGCGGCCATCACCGCCAGCATCGCGGGTATGCCGAGGGCGCTGATCCGCAGGTAGGTGATCGCGTAGGGGGCGGCGGTGGCGGAGGCCCCGAACAGGTGGACCAGCGCGGGCGCGAGCGGGAGCGCCAGGCCGACCACCGGGACGGAGAGGATCAGCGCCAGCCAGATGCCGTCGACGCCCTGCTGGATCGCGGCCCGCTGGTCACCGGAGCCGACCCGGCGGGCGACGGCGGCGGTGGTCGCGTAGGCGAGGAAGATGAAGACGTTGACCAGGGTGGTGAGCATCGCGGCGGCGATGCCGAGCCCCGCGAGCTGCGGTGTGCCCAGGTGTCCGATGATCGCGGAGTCGGCCATCAGGAAGAGCGGTTCGGCGATCAGGGCGCCGAACGCGGGGATCGCGAGGGCTAGGATCTCCCGATCGTGGCCGCTGCGCGCGGTGGGGTCCGTGGGAGATCTCATGATCCTACCGTAGTCATCCACAAGTAAGCAGTGCAAGAGGGAACTGGTCATTACATTTCACTGCGCCCCGTAGCGGTTCGCGCACCCCTGGTCGTGGACTTCGCAGGCTTCGTGAAGTTTTTCTCACGCGGGTGTCCAGGGTGGAGTCATAGCAGGTCAGGGCGGTGCTTGTGAGCGGAGCGGCGGGTTGTCCACAGGTTGTCCCCCGCGTCGTGCACAGCTTCGGGGCAGTTCTCCACAGCCGTTGCCCGTTCATCCACACCCCCTGTGGATAACCGCCTTGGACGGCGGGCGTTTTCCCCCTTAGCGTGGGCGGTCTGCCGACGCGCCGCACCTGCGCGCAGGGAACCGTTTTGTCAGAGCGGTGCCGTATAGAAGAGGTGACGCGAGCGCCCTCCCCGGGCGGTCGCGTGGAACGACCAGCAGGGCTCGGCACGGGAGGCGCACGATGGGCGAGGCATGCGGGACGACCCCGGGCAGGGGTACGCGATGAGCGACGTTCCGTACGACGACCACGACGACGTGCCGCCGCCCGACGAGGAGTGGCCGCCCCCGCCCGAGCCCGGCGGGGCCGGTGACCGGCTGCCCTTCAAGCGGGCCGGTGGCGGGAACGGTGGCGGGAACGGCGGCGGGAACGGCGGCGGGAACGGCGGCGGGAGCGCGGCGGACCGTTCCTCCTACGGTTCCTCCGGCAACGGCGGCGGCGGGGGCGGCGGCAAGGGCGGCGGCCGGGGTGGCCGCGGCGGCGACGGCTACGAGGACAAGGGCGCGGCGGCCGACTACGAGCGGGTCCCCCCGCAGGACCTGGCCGCCGAGCAGTCCGTCCTCGGCGGCATGCTGCTGTCCAAGGACGCCATCGCCGACGTCGTCGAGGTCATCAAGCCGGCCGACTACTACCGCCCCGCCCACGAGCTGATCCACGGCGCGATCCTCGACCTCTACGCCCGCGGCGAGCCGGCCGACCCGATCACCGTCGCCAGCGAGCTGGTCAAGCGCGGCGAGATCACCCGCGTCGGCGGCCCCTCCTATCTGCACACCCTGGTCAACTCCGTCCCCACGGCCGCCAACGCCGAGTACTACGCCGAGATCGTGCACGAGCGCGCGGTGCTGCGCCGGCTGGTCGAGGCGGGCACCAGGATCGCCCAGATGGGATACGCCTCCGAGGGCGACGTCGACGAGATCGTCAACGCCGCCCAGGCGGAGATCTACGCCGTCACCGAGCAGCGCACCAACGAGGACTACGCGCCGCTCGGCGACATCATGGAGGGCGCCCTCGACGAGATCGAGTCGATCGGTTCGCGCAGCGGCCAGATGTCCGGCGTCCCCACCGGCTTCGCCGACCTCGACGCCCTGACCAACGGCCTCCACCCGGGCCAGATGATCGTCGTCGCGGCCCGCCCCGCCATGGGCAAGTGCGTGCATGGCGAAACTGTTCTGGTGGAGGCGAGCACCGGCGAACGGATCGCGGTCAAGGACTTCGTCCGCCGGGGCCAAGCCGGTGAGCGACTGGAAGTTCACACGCTGACAGACGACTGGGGGCTGGAGGCTGTCCGGCCCTCGGACTTCCTCCACAACGGGCGCCGCTCGGTGTTCAAGCTGACGACACAGCTGGGGAGGAGCATCTCGGCGACCGGGAACCATCCGTTCCGGACGCTGCGGGGGTGGGTGCCGCTGGAGGAACTGCGGATCGGCGACCGCATCGCCGTCGCGCGGACCCTGCCGTGTCTGCCCTCGGCGGAGCTGTCCAGCGCGCTGGTGGCCCTGACCGGCTACCTCCTGGGCGATGGATGTCTGCGTGGCCGGACCCCGGAACTCACGTCCGGGTCGGAGTCGATCCGGAATGATGCCGCGCGCTGGGCGGGGGAGGCGCTGCTGCGGACACACCTCTCGGTGCCGCGTCGATGCAGCGACGCGGACTGCCGGCTCTTCGGGGTGACGGAGCACGAGCATCCCTCCAGGGTGGCCTTCTCCGCTGCCACCCCGGGCGCGAACCCGTTGACTTCGCAGCTCAGGGCCTGGGGGCTGATGGGGACGGACAGCCACAGCACGTTCGTGCCCGAGGTCTTCTTCCGGCTCCCCGAGCAGCAGATCGCGCTCTTCCTCTCGCGCCTCTACGCCACGGACGGATGGGCCTCGGTCTCGAAGCCGGGCAGCCAACCCCAGATCGGCTACTGCTCCGTCAGCGAGCGGCTGGCGCGGGACGTGGCTCAGTTGCTGCTGCGCCTCGGCATCGTGGCCAGGACGGTGCGCCGGACGGTGGCCTACGAGGGCGAGCGGCGGGTCGCCTACCAGGTGCTGATCCACGACATCGACCAGATCCGTGTGTTCGCGGCCCGCGTCGGCATCTTCGCCAACGAGCGCCAGGTCGCTGAGGCTCTGGCGGCCTGCGGCGAGAGGACCGGGCAGCCCGACCTCGACCTGGTCCCGGGCGAGGTCTGGGAGTCGGTCAAGGAGGAGAAGGGCGATCGCAGCTGGTCGGAGATCAGCGAGCGCACCGGACGTCCGCGCAACCACAACTGGCATGTGGGGCAGCAGCTGAGCCGCCATCGGCTGCTCGAACTGGCCAAGGCGCTCGAGTCGCAGCTGCTCGCGTCCATCGCGACCTCGGACGTCCAGTGGGACCGGGTCGAGTCGGTGCTGCCGGACGGCGAGGCCGAGGTCTACGACCTGACGGTCGACGGGACGCACAACTTCGTGGCGAACGACATCATCGTTCACAATTCGACGCTGGCCCTGGACTTCGCCCGGTCCTGCTCGGTCAAGCACAAGATCCCGAGTGTGTTCTTCTCACTGGAGATGGGCCGCAACGAGATCGCCATGCGACTGCTCTCGGCCGAGGCCCGGGTCGCACTGCACCACATGCGCTCCGGGAACATGACCGATGAGGACTGGACCCGGCTGGCCCGGCGGATGCCGGAGCTGAACGACGCCCCGCTCTACATCGACGACTCCCCCAATCTGTCGATGATGGAGATCCGGGCCAAGTGCCGGCGGCTCAAGCAGCGGAACGACCTGCGCCTGGTCGTCATCGACTACCTCCAGCTGATGCAGGCGGGCGGTTCGCGCCGACCGGAGAGCCGGCAGCAGGAGGTCTCCGAGATGTCGCGAAACCTCAAGCTGCTCGCAAAGGAACTGGAACTCCCGGTCATCGCGCTGTCCCAGCTGAACCGTGGCCCGGAACAGCGCACCGACAAGCGCCCCATGGTCTCCGACCTGCGCGAATCCGGCAGCATCGAGCAGGACGCGGACATGGTCATCCTGCTGCACCGGGAGGACGCCTACGAGAAGGAGTCGCCGCGTGCCGGCGAGGCTGACCTGATTGTGGCCAAGCACCGTAACGGACCCACGGCGACGATCACCGTGGCCTTCCAGGGGCACTACTCGCGCTTCGTGGACATGGCACAGAGCTGACGCCATGTGGTCGCCGGTGAGGTCAGTGCCGGGATGCCGTGGGCGACCCGGCACCGGTCGCCAGCCAGCTGTCGATGACCTCCACCAGGTCGTCGAGTCCGGTGAAGACGTGTGCCGTCATGCCGACGGCCCGTGCGGCGCCGACGTTCTCCGCACGGTCGTCGACGAAGAGGAAGTCGGCTGGGGCGGCGTGCAGGGCGTTGATGCAGTGGTGGAACGCGGCCGGTTCCGGCTTGGCCGTGTTGATCTTCCCGGAGAGGGCGAGGAGGTCGAGGCTGTGCATCCAGGGCTGGGCCGCGAGGAAGGCGTCCGCGTGGTCCGCGGGAATGTTGGAGAGCACGGCGACTCGGGCGCGGCTGCGCAGGGATCGGGTGAAGGAGACCATGCGCCGGTCGACGCGTGACCAGCTGTCGATGTCGGCGAGCCGCAACTCCTCCGTCGTGCCGGGATCGGCAGGACGTGAGAGCAGCCGTAGGACCCCGGCCCAGTACTCCGGCGCGGACTGCCGTCCGGCGTCGTAGGGCGGGCGCAGCTCCCAGTAGGCCGTGGTGAAGGCGTCCGTGGGCGCGTTGCAGCAGGCGGCCATCCGGGCGAGGGAGCCCGGGCGCTGCTGCAGGGCGATCACCCCGAAGAGGTCGAACAGCACGATCCGATGGCCGGCGGCCATGGCGACTCCTTTCCAGTGCGGCGACGAACGTTCAAGGGCACTGAGCCGGTTCGGTCTCGGGTTCCGGCTCGGGTTCGGACTCCCGCTGGGCTCCGGTGCGCAGGATCCCGGCGGCGACGGCGGCGACCACCAACAGCAGCGCCGGAAGCAGGAACGTGTGGTTGAGCCCCATGAGCCGGGTCATCCAGCCGATCAGTGCCGGGCCGGCGAGCATCCCGAGGTAGCCGAGGCCGGCGACCCGGGAGACGTTGGCGCCCGCGGCGGCGGGATCCGTGTGCCCGGCGGCGCTGAACAACTGCGGGACGCAGCCGGACAGGCCCAGGCCGAACACCGCCCAGCCCACCAGGGCCGTCCAGATCCACGGGGAGAAGGCCACGACCGTGAGGCCGACGGCGCCGGCGGCCGCGCCGTAGCGCAGGACGGCTGCCGACCCGAATCGCCGGGAGACGCGATCGGCCAGCAGCCGGCCGATGGTCATGGCCGCGGCGTAGGTGCCGTAGGCGAACGCGGCGGTGGCTGCGGGGGCACCGAGGATGTTCTTCGCCTCCAGCGCACTCCAGTCGTTGGCGACGCCCTCGCAGAGCATGCACATCAGTGCCAGGGCGGCGAGGATCCAGATGCGTCGGGGGGCGGTACGCCGCTTCGCCGCCGGTTCCCCCATGCCTTCCGGGGCCGTTGACCCGGGCCCGGCCACGGGGCCGGGCGAGGCCGGTACGGTCGCCAGCAGGCTGCGGGCCGCGAGCAGGGCGACGACGATGCCCACGGCTCCCGAGGCGCCGAGGATCGCGGCGGGACTCATCCCCGCGCCGGCCGCCCGGGCCCCGACGAGCGCGGCGATGACCCCGCCGACCGAGAAGGTGGCGTGGAAGGCGGACATGACGGGGCGGTTGTAGGCCTTCTCCACGTGCACGGCATGGGCGTTCATGCTCACGTCCAGGCAGCCGTTGCCGAAGCCGAACACCAGCAGCGCGCCGGCCAGCGCCCAGGGCTCCCGGGCCAGGCCCGGCAGTACCAGTGACGCACCGCACAGCACGGCCGAGGCGGGGACCACGAGGCGCGTGCCGAACCGGTCGGCCAACCGGCCGGCGACCTGCATTCCGAGGAAGGCGCCGAGGCCGAGGAGCACCAGCAGGCTTCCCAGCGTCGCGTTGCTGATGCCCACGCGCTTCTCGACGGCGGGGATCTGCACCAGCCACATGCCCATCAAGGTGCCGTCGAGGACGAAGTAGACGAAGGTCGCCACGCGGGCGGCTCGCAGTGAACGTTCCATGCGACCACCGTAACGAACAAGATAAGTGTTTGGAAAGCCACTCTGCGAACATATTGCCTGTTCGTTCCAGGGTGGTGTTCAATCGCGGTATGAGCAACGCAGACCGGCACCGACTGATCGCCCGGGCCGTGAAGGACTCGGGCAGTGCCACTGTCCCGGAACTCGCCGAGCTGACCGGCGCCTCGGAGATGACCGTCCGCCGCGATCTGGACGCCCTGGCCGCGCAGGGCGTGCTCGAACGATTCCGTGGCGGGGCGCGCACCCTGCTGCTGCGCGGCGAGGAGCCGCCCTTCGCCCTGCGCGCCCACGAGGCGGTCGACGCCAAGCGCCGGATCGCCGCCGAGGTCTCCCGACTCGTCGCGGACGGCGAGACCGTCCTGCTCGACACCGGCACCACCTGCCTGGAGGTCGCCCGACTGCTGCACGGCCGACAGCTCACCGTGATGCCCCTGTCCTTGCAGGCCATCCACGCACTCAGCGACGCCCCCGCCGCGACCGCCCTGATGGTGCCCGGCGGACGGCCCCGCAACGGTGAGGGCGCCCTGACCGGCCCCCTCACCCTCGCCTCCCTCGCGGCGCTGCGCTTCGACACCGCGGTCCTCGGCTGCTGCGGCCTGAGCGCCGCCGAGGGCCTGACCGCCTACGACCTCGACGACGCGGCAGTGAAGAAGGGGATCATCGCCTCCACCCGCCGCATCATCGCCGCCGCCGACGGCGGCAAACTCGGCCGCACCGCCCATGCCTACGTCGGCCCCTCCACCCTCGTGCACACCCTCGTCACCGACACTGCCGCGCCCGCCGACGAGGTGGCGGCGCTCGAAGCGGCCGGCACCGTCGTCAGGACCGTCTAGCCCGTCCGAACATTGCCGGACGGTCCGTCAGATCCCTGCGGTAGCTTCGAGGTGAGCGAAAACCGAGTGAGAGGCGGAACCATGGGACTCACGTCGCAACTTCCTCAGAACAAGCGCGAACGGGTCGAGGCCCGGCTGCGGAGCAACCTCATCGCCTGGCTGACCACGGTGGGCCCGGACGGACAGCCGGCCAGCGTCCCGGTCTGGTTCCTGCTGCGCGAGGACGGCACGATCCTGCTCTACAGCCAGCCGGGGAAGGCCAAGCTCCGCAACATCGTCGGGAACCCCCGGGTGAGCCTGACCCTCGACGTCACCGACCTCGGCCGGGACGTCGTCCGGATCGAGGGGACCCTCCGGCAGAGCCACGACGAGCCGGCCGCGCACGAGCAACCGGCCTTTGCGGCCAAGTACCTGGAGCGGATAGGGGTGGTGTTCGGCACCCCCGAGAAGTTCGCCGAGCTCTTCTCCGTCGCCCTGGTCCTCACGCCGAGCAGGCTCCACGCCTGACCGGTCCGGCCGCTCGACCGAGCCGCCCCCGGATCCGGGCGCCGCTCCACTGAGCCGCCCCCGGATCCGGCCGAAGCGGAGCGCGGCGAGCAGCGCGGCGAGGGCGTGGCGGCGGGCTCAGCGCTTGCGCTTGCCGAGCGCCCGGGTCTCCGGCCGCGGGGCGGGGCCGGTGCTCGGGCGGTGGGGCCGCCGGGACCTGGCGAAGCGGCGGACATGGCGGATCACCAGGCCGATCACCAGCAGCAGCACGACTGCCTGGAGCACGAGCCAGGCGTAGAGCAGCGGACTTCGCTGGGTGGTCGGCGCCGGGGCCGGGGCGGCGAGCGGGCTGAGCGCGCTGAACACGGTGAGCGCGGAGTGGATGGCTGGCATGGCTCCACCCTCCGGGCGGCGGTCCCGTCCCCGCACCGGCCGAAGGAACGGTTCGGCCGGGCCGAGTCGTACTTTCGGCCGGTTCGACGGCCCGGGGGATCACGTAGCGTCGACGGCGTGAACGGAGTAGTGGATGCGGCAGACCGGCCGGCCCGACGGTTCGGGGCCGTGCTGAATGCCGGGCTCGGCGCGCTCCTCGCCCTGGTGCTGGTCCTGGTGGCGGCCCGGTACGCCCGGGAGGGGCGGGTCTGGCTGTTCGATGTCGCTGTGGGCGTGGTGGTCTGCGCCGCCGCGCTGCTGCGCGACCGGCTCCGGGGGTGGGCGCCGGTGTTCGGGCTGGCCGTGGCGGGGACGGCCGGCCTGGTCGCCGTGGTCGCCGGGCTGCCCGGCGAGCCGGGGGGAGCGGCGGTGCTGGGCCTGCTGGTACTGGCTGGAACGGCGGTCCGCTCGCTGCCGGCCCGTCGGGCCGCCGGGGTCGCCTTCGGCGGCGTGACGCTGTTCGCGGGCGGCCTGTTCGGCGTCGAGCACACGGCCGGCGCCTCGACCACCGCGTTCCGTATCGGGCTGCAGCTGTGGTGCGTCGGGCTCGGCTGCGGGCTGGGCCTGCGGTTCCGCGACCATCGCCGCCGGGCCATGGCGGAGTCGGTGCGCCGCGACGAACGACTGGCTCTGGCACGGGAGTTGCATGATGTGGTGGCTCATCACATCACCGGCGTGGTGCTCCAGGCCCAGGGCGCGCGGATCGTCGCCCGACGGAACCCCGAACAGCTGGACGGCACGCTGGCCGGCATCGAGGCGGCGGGGACCGAGGCACTGGCCGCGATGCGCCGGGTGGTGGGCCTGCTGCGGGACGCCGAGGACGCGGTCGGCACCGCGGCCGGACCCGAGCAACTCGTCGACCTGGTCCGCCGCTTCGAGGGACACGGTCCGGCGGTGCGGCTCGACCAGCCGACCGGTACCGCGCACTGGCCGCCGGAGGTGACCAGCACCGTCCATCGGATCGTCCAGGAGGGCCTCACCAATATCGCCCGCCATGCCGCTCACGCGCGTTCGGCGGTCGTCAGCGTCCGCCGGGTGGACGCCGGGGTCGC
>Ga0302314_10016756_pt1 | contig 12349 bp, 11 predicted proteins | sample III_Palsa_N2_3_FD_200533 | JGI IMG/M metagenome (GOLD analysis project Ga0302314, IMG submission 200533) | Peat permafrost microbial communities from Stordalen Mire near Abisko, Sweden - III_Palsa_N2_3 | ecosystem: Environmental > Terrestrial > Soil > Palsa > Peat permafrost | place: Sweden...
TGATTGACGCCTGGGTGGCGCGCGGCGGGCACCGGCTCTAAGCTCGCTGCTCCGCCGAATCAGACTGGAGGGGAAGGATGAGCCAGGACTACGCTGACAGCCGTATCGCCGTGTCCGACGACGGACTGAGGATCGGCGGCTATTACTTTCCGGTGGGGGCCGCCAAGCGGGTGCCGCTGAGCGCGATCAAGTCGGTCCGCCGCGTCAACATGGGCGCGCTCACCGGCCGCGGCCGACTCTGGGGGACGGCAAATCCGAGCCTCTGGGCGAACTTCGACCCGAAACGTCCCCGCAAGCAGGTTGCCTTCGTGATCGCCCTCGGAAAGTCAGTCAACCCGTTCGTCACGCCGGACGACCCAGCTGCATTCGAAGCGGCGCTGCAGGCGCACGGCGTGACCGTCGAACACGACGGCCGCAGCTCCCTGATCTAGAGGGCTACTGCTCCGCCGAGGCGGAGCGCTAACTCGGGTGCGTGTCGGCCAGGTTGCGAAACGCAGCTCCGGGGTGGGTGGGCTTCAGCCGCGCCTGCCCGGTGCCGAACAGTCGCTCCCTCAGCGTGGTGCCGGGACCTTCGTCATCGTAGGCGTGGCGGAACCTTCCGCGGCGGCGGAGCTCCGGAATCACGAGCTCGATCACGTCCTGCGCGGTGCCCGGGGTCAGGTGCTGGATCACGTTGAAGCCGTCCACGCCGGTGGTGTCGACCCACTCCACGAGGCGGTCGGCAACCACATCGGGCGTGCCCGCAACGGAGAACGGGCGGTTCAGGGCGCCGATCGAGTCGAGCGCCTCGCCGACGGTCTGGAAGCGACGAAACCTTGCGGTGAGTCGCTCGCCATCTGGACGACTGTCGGCAAGCGTCTTGATTGGCGTGTCCCGCGGGTAGGCGGTCAGATCGAAGCGGCTGTCCCAATGGGCCAGATAGCCCTCGACGCTGCGTAGGCGCTCATAGTCTGAGACCTTCTTGGCCACCTCGTCAGCGTCACGACCAACGATGATGTTGACGCTCGGGAAGAACTTCACATCGTCCGCATCGCGACCCTGGGAGCGGGCGACCCCGCGGATATCTTCCACGAAGTGCCTCGTCTGCTCGACCGATTCGCCGCCCAGGAAGATCGCCTCCGCGTGCTTGCCGGCGAACTTCCGGCCGGCCTCTGACACACCCGCCTGAAAGATCACGGGCGTGCGCTGCGGCGACGGCTCGCTCAGATGCGGCCCTGCGACCTTGAAGTAGCGGCCGTCATGGTTGATGTAGTGGACCTTCGTAGGGTCGGTGTAGACCCTGTGTTCGCGGTCGACCAGAACAGCGTCGTCGTCCCACGAGCCCTCCCACAGTTTGTAAACGACCTCCAGATACTCATCGGCACGCTCGTACCTGTTGTCGTGCTCGACCTCATCCTCGTATCCGAAGTTGCGCGCCGCGTTGGGGAGGTACGACGTGACAACGTTCCAGCCGATGCGCCCGGACGTCAGGTGGTCGACCGTGCTCATCCGCCGGGCGAACGAGAACGGGGGCTCGTACGTGGTTGAGCAGGTGACCGCAAACCCGAGCCGATCGGTCACCGCCGCCATCGCCGGAACGTGCATGATCGGGTCGTTGTTGGGGATCTGCATCCCCTCGGCCAGTGCTGTCTCCGGCCCGCCGCGGAACGTGTCGTAGGTCCCGATCACATCGGCGAGAAATAGCGCGTCGAAGGTCCCGTACTCAAGCAGTTGGGCGAGCTCGAGCCAGTACTTCAGCTCGTTGAAGCGGTGCCTGGTGTTTTCCGGGTGAACCCACATCCCGTGCGTGATGTGGCTTACGCAACACATCTCGAACAGGTTCATGCGGATCTGCTTCGGGTCAGAGCCTGTTGCGGTCATCGGTCAGCGCTGAGAGCCTCGTCTGAGTACTAGCTAGTGCCGGCGCTGGGACTCGAACCCAGGCGCTTCGGATTAAAAGTCCGCTGCTCTACCAACTGAGCTACGCCGGCGTGGTTGGGTGATGATGGCAGCCCGCCCCGCGGCGCGCTGGTGGCCTGGAGGGAGGGACTAGGCGCCGCGGTATGCGACGAGCTCGATCTCCACCAGCATCCGGGGATCGATCAGGCCGCTGACCTCGACCAGCGTGAACAGCGGCCGAACCTCGCCGAAGACCTCGCCGTGGGCGCGGCCCACCTCCTCAGCTCGGGAGATGTCGGTCACGTACGCGCGGTTCTGGATCACGTCGGTGATGCCCATGCCCACACGCTCAAGCTCGTGCAGCAACTTGCGGAAGATCTCTGCGGCCTGCTCGTACGGCGTGACCCCGATGACGCAGCCGCTGGGGTCAACCGAGGTGGTGCCACCGATCAGGACGAACGGACCTGCCTGGACGACGCGACTGAAGCTGAACATACCCTCGAACGGCGAAGGCGGGTCGCCTCCCATCCGTGAGATCGGAGTATCCGGCGTCAATGTCTGAAGTGACGGCGGTTGGTGAAGACCATCGCGGCGCCGGCGTCGTCGACAGCGGCCACCACCTCGGGGTCGCGGACCGAGCCACCTGGCTGGATGATCGCGGTGATCCCGCGTTCAAGGGCGATTTCAGGACCGTCGGCGAACGGGAAGAAGGCATCGGACGCCATCACAGAGCCGCGCGGGTCGGTCTGGGACTTGTCGATCGCGAGCCGCACCGAGTCGACGCGGCTCATCTGACCGGCGCCGAGACCGATCGTGGCTCCATCCTTCGCCAGCACGATCGCGTTGGACTTAACGTGCTTGCAGACACGCCAGGCGAACATCAGCTGCGACCATTCCTCCTCGGTCGGGCGCCGTCCGGACACCACCTGCATGTCCTCGCGATCCTCATTGGAGGTGTCCCGGTCCTGCACGAGCACGCCGCCGATCACCTGGCGGAAGGCAGGCTCGATGTGAATGTCGAGACGTCGCTCGCGGTCGTCGAGAATCCGCATGTTCGGCTTCGTCTGCAGCAGCTCAAGGGCGTCATCGTCGAAGCCACGGGCCAGCAGCACCTCAACGAACTGGCCGAGGATCGCCTCGGCGGTCACGCGATCGACGCGGCGGTTCAAGACGATCACGCCGCCGAAGGCCGACAGTGGATCGCAGGCGAAGGCGCGCTGGTAGGCCTCGAGCGTGGTGGAACCGACCGCCACGCCGCAGGGGTTGTTGTGCTTGACGATCACGCAGGCCGGCACAACGAACTCCGACAACAGCTGACGGGCCGCGTCCAGGTCCAGCAGGTTGTTGAAGGAGAGCTGCTTGCCGTGCAGCTGCGCCACCTGCGAGAGCACGTGGGCGCGGGTTCCGACCTGCGTGTAGAAGGCGGCACGCTGATGCGGATTCTCGCCGTAGGGCAGCTCGAGCTGGCGCTCGAAGGCACGAACCATCAGCGGCGGGAAGTCCTCGTACTTCTCCTGGAACCAGCGTGTGATCGCCGTGTCGTACCGCGCCGTGTAGGCGAAGGCCTCGGACGCCAGGCTCTCACGTGTTTGCAACGAGAGCCGGCGATCGGACGACCGCAGCTCATCGAGCACAGCGTCATAGCTCTCCGGCGAGACGACCGGGGCGGCGAACGCGAAGTTTTTGGCGGCCGCACGAATCATCGTCGGGCCGCCGATGTCGATGTTCTCGATCACCTCGGCCTCAGATACCCCACGGCGGGCGGCGGTGCGCTCGAACGGGTAGAGGTTCACGCAGACCAGGTCAACCGGCTCGACGTCGTGCTCCTGGGCGGCGGCGACGTGGTCCGGGTCTGAGCGGACCGCCAGCAAGCCGGCGTAGAGCTTCGGGTTCAGCGTCTTGACGCGGCCGTCCATGATCTCCGGGAAGCCCGTGAGGTCGCTGATGTTGCGGACCTTGAGGCCGGCGTCGGCCAGCGCGGCCGCGGTGCCGCCGGTGGAAACAATCTCAATCCCGAGCTCCGCCAGACCGCGGGCGAACTCGACTATCCCGGCCTTGTCAGAAACTGACAGCAGTGCACGCGAGATCCGCACCTCACCGGGCTCGGACGGCTGCAGCGACTGATCGGCCTCTGTATCAGTGCTCATGAGCCGCGACTCTACCGTTCCGGCAGGACCGCGAGGGGACCAACTAGGACGCGGCGAGGATGGGTCGAGGCGATCCGCACGGCGCCGCGCGCGAATAGGCGCACCACCTCCGGCAGGATCTGGTGCTCGATCGCGTGCAGGTGAGGTAGGACATCGTCGAGCTCACGCGCGTCTGGTAGCTCCACTGAGCGCTGCATGATCACCGGGCCACTATCCAGACCCTCGTCGACGAAGTGGACCGTCACACCGAAGACCTTGACCCCATACGCGATCGCCTGACCGACCGCGTCGACCCCCGGGAAGGCCGGGAGCAACGCCGGGTGCAGGTTGATCACGGCGTCGGGAAAACGATCGAGGAAGCCAGGCCGCAGCATCTGCATGTAGCCGGCCAGCACCACCAGCTGAGTGCCACGTGAGCGCAGCCAGTCGGCCATCGCGAGGTCGCGGGCGTTGCGATCCCCGGCGTAATCAGAGGTCTCGAAAACGGCGGTCTCAATCCCGGCGGTATGGGCGCGCTCGAGCGCGAGCGCGTCCGGCTTGTCACCGCCGACGGCGACAATCTCGATCCCCTCGCGACCGTGCACCTGATCGATCAGCGCCTGCAAATTCGTGCCCGTGCCGGATGCCAGCACGGCGACCTTCAGCGACTTCTCAACCATCATCGCCGTGAGACGAGCGGTAACTCGAGCGCGAACTTGCCGCCTGCTTCCTCAGTCCCGGCGAGCGGGTACTCGCCGCTGAAGCAGGCGTCGCAGTGGGAACCACGGTCACCGCGAACGGCCTTGTAGACCCCCGCGAGCGAGAGATAGGCCAGCGAGTCAGCACCGACCTCAGCCGCGACCTCCGGCGTGGTGCGCCCGTGCGCGATCATCTCCTCGCGCGTGGACATGTCGATCCCGTAGTAACACGGATGCTTGATCGGTGGGGCGGAGATGCGCAGGTGGACCTCAGCGGCACCGGCTTCACGCAGCATCTGCACGATCTGACGGGTTGTGTTGCCGCGCACGATCGAGTCGTCGACGACGATCAGGCGCTTGCCACCGACGACCTCCGGCAGCGGGTTGAACTTAAGCCGCAGACCATGACGGCGCAGCTCCTGGCCGGGCTGAATGAACGTTCGGGCGACGTAACGGTTCTTGATAAAGCCATCGTCCTGGGGCAGGCCCGCGGCGCGCGCGAGCCCGCGGGCGGCGGCGTTACCGGAGTCCGGTACCGGAATCACGAGGTCGGCGTCAACCGGGTTCTCGTGCCAGAGGATCTCGCCCATGCGAGCGCGCGAGACCTGAAGCCGCTGACCGCCCATGATCGAGTCCGGTCGCGCGAAGTAGATGTACTCGAAGATGCAGAAGGCGTGGCGCTGCTCGCCCTCGACCATCCGCGAGTGCACGCCGGCGGCGTCCAGGATGACCATCTCGCCGGGGGCAACGTCCCGTTCGAAACGAGCCCCGATCAGGTCAAACGCGCACGACTCGCTGGCCACGCAATACACGTCCTGCTCGCCGCCCTCGCCCGGGATCACGCCGAGTGAGAGCGGGCGGATTCCCTGTGGATCGCGGAAGGCGATCACCCGGTCCTTGGTCATCACGACCGTTGAGAAGGCTCCCTGCAACCGCGGCAGCACCTCCGCCACCGCATCCTCAGTGTCATCGGCCGGGTGGGTGGCCAGCAACGCGGCGATGATCTCCGAATCCGAGGTAGAGCGGAACGGGACGTCCTGCCCGCGCAGTTCATTGTGGAGCTCGACTGCGTTGATCAGGTTGCCGTTGTGCGCCAGCGCGATCGCACGGTTGTCATCGCGAACGATCGGCTGCGCGTTCTCCCACTCGGAGGAGCCGGTGGTGGAGTAGCGCACGTGGCCGATTGCGAGATCGCCGACGAGTGAGCGGAGCGTGTGCTCGTTGAAGACCTGTGAGACGAGACCCTGTTCGCGGATCGCCATGATCGGCGAGTGCAGCTGGGCGGTCGCGATCCCAGCCGATTCCTGGCCGCGATGCTGCAGCGCGTAGAGCGCAAAGTACGAAAGCCTGGCCACATCGCGGCCTGGCGCATAGATACCGAAGACACCGCACTCGTCGCGCGGGCCATCGCGATGATCGTCGATCGTTGACATCGGAGAGACCCCGTACCTAGCCTAGCGGAGCAGGTCAGACAAACTGCTCACGCGACCCTGAGTCAGTTCGGAAACTGGGAGGTTCAATGCGCCGTGAAGCCCGGTTTCTGTCCTCATGCCGGGACGACGCGCGACTCGAGAGTGGCCCGGATCGAGTCGAAGATCGTAAGCCCGTCGGTCGAGCCGGTGAGCGCGTCAACCGCGTGCTCGGGATGCGGCATCAGGCCGAAGACGTTGCCCGCCTCGTTGACCACTCCGGCGATGTCGTCCTGGGAGCCGTTCGGGTTCTGACCCGCGGCGTACTTCAGGACCGCCTGGACCGGCGTGGGCGAGTAGTAGCGGCCGGTGGTGTGCTTGACCGGGATCGAAAGCTGCGCCGGCGAGCTGCGGGTGAAGGCGGTGTCGTGGCTGACGACGTCAAGCGTGACCTGCCGGAACACGAACTTGAGGTTGTCGTTGACCAGCAGCGCGCCCGGCAGCAGACCGGCTTCGCAGAGGATCTGGAAGCCGTTGCAGATGCCGAGCACGATTCCGCCCTCATGGGCGAACTCGATGACCTCTTCCATCACCGGGGCGAAGCGTGCGATCGCGCCGGTGCGCAGATAGTCGCCGTATGAGAAGCCACCAGGAATAACGACCGCGTCCACGCCCTTGAGGTCGCGATCGCGGTGCCAGAGAAGCTCCGCCTCACCCACACGCTGTGCGGCGAGCTGCGCGTCGACGTCGTCGCAGGTGCCCGGGAAACGGATGACACCGAACTTCATCAGTGTGCGGCTATGCCTTCGATGATTTCGAAGTCCTCGATCAGCGGATTGGCCAGCAGCTTCTCGCACATCGAGGGCAGCTGAGCCACGTCCTCCACATCCAACTCGACCAGCCGGCCAACGTGGACGCTCGAGACGCCACTGAATCCGAGGGCCGGCAGCGCCCGCTCAACCGCCTGCCCCTGCGGGTCGAGGATCCCGGCCTTGGGACGGATCAGGACGCGGGCTCGCATCAGGCGCCAGCCCCGGTGCGGCGCAGCCAGTCGCTGAACGGTTGACCCGTGATCAGCTCGTACGCCTCGATGTACTTCTCACGCGTCTTGGCGACGACGTCGGCCGGGATCTCCGGCGCGGGCGGGTTCTTGTCCCAGCCGGTCGAGGAGGCCCAGTCGCGCACGAACTGCTTGTCAAAGCTGGCCTGGCCGCGCCCGGGCGCATAGTCGGCGGCGGGCCAGAAGCGTGAGGAGTCGGGCGTGCAGACCTCATCACCGAGCGTCAGGTTGCCGTCCGAGTCGAGTCCGAACTCAAACTTGGTGTCAGCGAGGATCACGCCGTTGGCGCGAGCGTTCTCGGCGCAGTACTTGTACACAGCGATGGCCGTGTCGCGAAGACGCTCGGCCAGCTCGCGGTCGCCGATCAGCTGCGCGGCGCGCTCGAAGTCGATCGCCTCGTCGTGGCCGACATCGGCCTTCGTGGACGGGGTGAAGATCGGCTCGGGCAGCTGATCGGACTCACGCAGACCGTCCGGGAGCCTCACGCCGGAGACGACGCCGCTGGCCTGGTAGTCCTTCCAGCCGGAGCCAGTGATGTAGCCCCGCACGATCGCTTCGACCGGGAGCATCTTCAGCTTCTTCACGACCATTCCGCGGCCGCGCGCTTCCTGCGGCACGCCGTCAGTGACGGACACGACGTGGTTGGGGACAAGGTCCTGGGTCTGCTCGAACCAGAAGGTTGAGATGCCTGTCAGCACCGCGCCCTTGTCGGGGATCGGATTGGGATGGATCACGTCGTAGGTGGAGATCCGGTCCGACGCGACGAGCAGCAGCTCATCGCCCATGTCGTAGATCTCACGAACCTTGCCGGAGGCGATCAGCGGGAGGTCAGAGAGGGCAGCCATAGGGCCGATCCTAGCGAGCCTCGCCGACCTCAAGCCCCCAGCTTGGCGCGGGCGAACGGCAAGTCCATGATGTGCCCGGCGACGGTCTGCACCTCAGGCCGCAGATCGAGCATCGTGCCGAGCCAGACCAGCGCGAACTCGAGCCCGAAGCGCAGCCCCTCAACGCGGCGAATGCTGAAGTCCTGCTCGGGCTGGGTCTTGGCGGCCATGATTGAAAGCAGCGCCGGCGTGCCTGTGGCACGCGAGGTGGCGATCACGCCGGCGGTCGAACCGATCGCGACGGTCGGTTGCGCCCGCTCGTAGCCGAGACGCTCGAGCATGGTCGTGACAAGCCGACTGGAGTTGGACCAGGGATCGCGCTGAACGACCGGCGTGCGCGCGAACTCGTCAACCGGCACGTCCTCAAGCTGCTCCCACCAGTGGCCCGGAGGCACGATCAGAACCAGCTCATCGCGCCAGACCACGCGCTCCTCAAGGCCATCGTCGAGCTGGCGGTAGGGGTCGAGGCTGGCGATTCCGAGATCACAGCGGCCGTCTCTGACCAGCTCGCGCACCAGATTGGAGTTGGCGCTGATCAGCTCGGCGGAGAGGCCGTCCTCAAGCGTTGCGATCTGCATCAGCACCTGTGGCAGGCGCAGTTCGGCGACGGTCGGGCTCGAGGCGATGCGGACCGGCATCGCCGGCGCCGGGTTCTTGATCAGAGCCTGGACCGTGTCAGCGCTGAGCAGCAGCTTGCGCGCGGCGCTGTAGAGCTGCACGCCGGCGGGCGTGAGCGTCACACCACGGCTGGAGCGCTCGAATAGTTCGGCTCCGGCCACCGACTCAAGGGCCTTGAGCTTCTTTGACATAGCCGGCTGGCTGATGTTCATCGCACGCGCCGCTTCAGCGATGCTCCCGAGCGTCGCTGCGGCGACGAAGGCGCGCAATTCAGCGACTTCAGGCTCACGGACCGGGACGTGCCCGCGGGGAGAGAGCGGCCCTTCCTGAAGCTCTCTCGGCGCAGGATGCCGCACGGCCGACATGCCGGGAGCATAGGTCAGCGCCCGGCATTTACAAAGCCGTACTTAACGAACTCCCCGGATTTTGAAACGAAAATTGCACGATCGCTAAAGATTTGGGCCGATCGTGCCGAACTTGTGGGGAGTATTTAGTTTTGACCGGGGGGTTGAGGAGCCCCACACGATTAGGCTCCTCAACCTCACAGGTCAACCGAAAAAACTACTTGCCAACAACGCCCATGAGATTCTCCTTCCTGGGTGTCACTTTTGGTGCTGCCGAAAGGGTGCTCTTGCTGCATGTGGAAGCTTGCCCAAGTGCCACCCACTCCGGTAGACATCAGTTGGTTATGCCGCTCATAACCCGGCGTTAGACCATGTTCGATACGAGGCCACTGCGGTCTGCCACGTTTCGCCATCTGGCGACGGGCTACTGGGTCAACGAATTCGGCAACTGGCTCGGCGAGATCGCGCTGGCGATCCTCGTCTTCGACCGCACCGGTAGCCCCCTGGCGACCGCATCCCTATTCCTCTGTCTGCGACTGCTGCCGGCGCTGCTCGCGCCGCTGCTGACGGCCCGCGTCGAGACGTTTCGCCCGCGGGTCACGCTCTTCTCCCTATATGTGCTCGAGGCGCTGTTCTTCGGCGGTATGGCCCTGCTGACCCGGCACTTCTCCTTCGCCGTGCTGCTCGGGCTGTGCGCCCTTGACGGCATGCTCGCGATAACCGCCAAGGCGATGACGCGCGGGGTCAGCGCCACCTGGCTGCTCAAAAAGGATCTGCTGCGCGAGGGAAATGCGATCCTCAACCTCGGCGTGACGGCCAGCAGCATGCTCGGTCCGGCGCTGGCCGGCGTTGTCGTCGCATGGAAGGGAGCGGGCACGGCGCTGCTCGCCGACGCCGCGACCTTCCTCGTCACCTCGCTACTGATCCTCAGCGCCCCCGATCTGCGAATCGAGAGCGATGCCGCAGCCGGCTTCTCAGGGCGGCTGCACGCCGGCATTGACGTGATCAAGACCCACCCGACCGTTCGGCGTCTGCTGATCGCGATCGCGCTCGGCATGGGCTTCGGTTCGATCGCGGTTCCGATCGAGGTCGTCTTTGCCAACCAGACGCTGCACGCCGGTGACACCGGTTACGGCCTGATCCTCGGAGCCTGGGGCATTGGCATGGTGATCGGCGGGGCGGGCTTCGCCAGCGCCGGGAACATGCGGCTGGTGCGCCTGCTCGGGATCAGCGCGTCTCTGACGGTGCTCGGCTACGCGGGCATGGCCGCGTCACCGACGCTCGCCGTCGCCTGCATCTTTTCGGCGCTCGGTGGCACCGGCAACGGTGCCGGCTGGATCGCCGCGGTCACGGCGCTTCAGGAACGGATCCCGGTGCATACCCAGAGCGCGGTGATGACCGTAATGGAAGGCATCAACCAGGTGGCCCCGGCCTTCGGCTTCGTCGCCGGTGGCGCGATCACAGCCGCGTCTTCACCCCGGGCCGCCTACGCTGCGTCAGCCGCCGGGATCGCACTGGTGATGATTGTGATCGCGCTGCGCCCGATCGATCAGGTTCGCCTCGCACGCGTTGCGAAAGACATCGCTACAGATATAGACACGCCAGCCGAATCTTTCGGTCACGTACCGCAGCTAGAGCGCAACTCCTCTGTCAATGAACAGGAAAAGTCCCCGAACAACAGAACGGTTCCGGTGACTAACGCATGACAGCCACCACCGTCCCTGCCGACTTCGGCGCCACGTCGGCGCCGGCACGCCGCGGCCCGATCCACCCTCGGACGGTGGCCGCGGTCCATTACCTGCTGCTCATCGGCGCTGCCGCGACGGCGCTGGCGACTGTGCACACAGATAGATGGAACTTCGGTGACTTCGCAATTCTGGTGGGGCTTGCGGCGATGAGCGAGCTGACCTCATCGCTGCTGCCTTCGGCAACATGGAGTGTCTCCGGGAGCTTCTTAGGGATAACCCTTGCCGCCGTGATTTTGGGGGGAGGCCCTGCCGCCGTGGTCGGTGTGTTGACAATGGTTCTGTCGCACCTCCGCTGGCGCGAGCCGAATTGGGTCTACCGGAACAACCTGGTCACGTTCGCCTGGTTCCCGCTGCTCAGCGGAATGATGTTCCACGCACTGGTCACGGCGGACCATCTCACCACCGACAAGGGCGGCTACTACCTGTTGGTGTTCGTGACCTTCATGGTGGCGCTGTCGCTGAACGTCGCCGGCGTAGCCGGTTACGACTCGCTGATCAGCAAGCAGCCGATTACCGAGAAGCTCCGCGAGCTGCGGCCGATCCTGCCGGCCGAACTGCTCTCCGCGCTGCTGATGCTCGTCGCGGTCTACCTGAAGACGCACATCCACGGCACCGGCCTGGCGATGTTCGCGCTGATTCTCGTGATCTTCCAGTACCTCGTCGGTGAGCTGCTGCTGTCCCAGCGTCGCGCCGATGAGTTGCGCATCCTCGCCACAACCGACGAGCTCACTGGGCTCCCCAACCGCAAGGCGTTCGGCGACCGGCTCCAGGAGGAGATCGCGCTCTGCGAGAAGTCAGGGGCGCGCTTCGGCGTCCTGCTACTGGACCTGGATCACTTCAAGGACGTCAACGACACGCTCGGCCACCAGTTCGGTGATGACCTGCTCGCCAACATCGGTCCGCGCCTGGCGTCACGGATCGGCGACCGCGGAGTCGTCGCGCGCTTCGGCGGCGACGAGTTCGCGATCCTGCCGGCCCGGCGCACGGACGACGTGATCGCACTCGGACAGATCGTCCATGACGTGCTTGCCTGCGTGCGCGAACCCGTGGCGCTGGACGAGATCAGGCTTGACGTTGACGCCAGTGTTGGCGTTTCGCGCTACCCGACGGACGGACACGACGCGCAGACGCTTCTGCGTCGAGCAGACATCGCGATGTACGCCGCCAAGGGTCAGGGTGACGGCTACCGGCTCTACATGGCTGATCAGGATCACCATTCGGCTTCGCGCCTGAGCCTCGTCAGCGAGATGCGGCACGCGATCGAACACACGGATGAGATCGTCGTGCACTTCCACCCGATCGTCGATCTCGACACACAGCAGGTCCATGGCGCCGAGGCACTGGTTCGCTGGCAGCACCCACAGCAGGGTCTGCTGCAGCCAGGGTCCTTCATCCAAGCGGTCGAACAGACCGGTCTGATGGGGCCGCTGACAAACGTGATCCTGAACAAGGCGATCGCTGCCTGCGCCGCCTGGCATGCCGACGGCCGCGAGCTGACGGTCTCAGCGAACCTCTCGGTCCGAAACCTGCACGACCCACTGCTGCCAACCCACGTCGCGCAGATGCTCGAGCAGCATCGCCTGC
>Ga0302314_10016757_pt1 | contig 12349 bp, 9 predicted proteins | sample III_Palsa_N2_3_FD_200533 | JGI IMG/M metagenome (GOLD analysis project Ga0302314, IMG submission 200533) | Peat permafrost microbial communities from Stordalen Mire near Abisko, Sweden - III_Palsa_N2_3 | ecosystem: Environmental > Terrestrial > Soil > Palsa > Peat permafrost | place: Sweden...
CGGCCGCCTTGAACGCGGCCGCGCGGACGAGGGGGTCCCGGTCGGCGGCTAGGAGTTCGAGCACGCGGCGGACGTTCCCATCGCTGGTGCCCGGGCTGGCGGCTGGGCTGGCGGCCGGGGTGGCGGCGAGGACCGCCAGGCCGTCGGCGACGGCGACGCGCACCTCACGCGACTGGTCGCCGGCCGCGTCCGCGATGAGGCTGGCTTCCCCGGCCGAGACCAGGCCGCGGACCGCGCCTAGCCGGACCCGGTGATCGGCGTCGGCCAGCGCGGCCGCGTAGGTCGCGGCGTCGCCGGCCCGCAGTTCCCTGAGCACGTCCAGGATCGCCCGGCGGACCGCGGGATCGGCGCTGGCCAGGCAGTCGCGGAGGGCGTCCCGCAGGTCTCCGTCGCCGGCCGGGAGCACGGCGACCAGTTCCCGCAGCCCGTCCGCGGCGGCATGGCGCACGATGCCGTTGCCGTCGCCGGCCGCCCGGGCCAGGGCGACGCCGGCCCCGGCGGGCGCGGTCTCGGTCAGCACCGCGACTGCCGCGCGGCGGACCCGGGCGTCGGGATCACGCAGGTAGGGCTCGAGCTCCGGCACTGACGGCTGCGTCTCGGCCAGGCGCAGCAGGTCGAGCAGGCGCGGCGGGCTTCCGCCCGCGGCCGGGCCGGCGGTCTTGCGTTCGGCTGGCCCGCGGCTGGCGGTACCGGGCGGGGCGGCGTCGAGGACGACCTCGGTCACGTCCCGTTCGGGGACGTCGAACTCGCTGACCGGCACGATGTACGGGGCGACCGCCCGCTTGACCAGCTCGGGGTGCCCGTCGGCGGCCCGGCGGATGTTCAGGTGCCAGAACCACTCGGCGTCGTCGCGTGCGGGGAAGTCGGGGCGGTCGTGGTACAGGCCCCACCGGCTCTCGGCCCGGGCCAGCGACGCGCGCGCGGCCAGCTCGGCGCAGTCGCGGATGAACGTCACCTCGGCGCAGCGCATCAGCTCGTGCGGCGTCCTGGCCCCCATCCGGGCGATCTCGGCGGTCATCCGCTCGAAGGTCTCCAGCGCGATGGCGAGCTTCGCCCCGGTCTTCGGCGGGGCCAGGTAGTCGTTCACGAAGCGGCGCAGCTTGTACTCGACCTGCGGCTGCGGCGGGCCGTCCGGGTCGCGCAGCGGCCGGTAGATCAGCTCGTGCGCCGCCGCCACCTGGTCGGCGGGCAGGTTTGTTCGGCCCGCCGGCGTCTCCCGGGCCAGGCCGCCGGCCGCGGCGCCGGCCAGGTCGCCGAACACGAACGCGCCGATCATGTAGTTGTGCGGGACGCAGGCCAGGTCCCCGGCCGCGTACAGTCCGGGCACGGTCGTGGCGGCGTTCTCGTCCACCCATACGCCGGAGGACGAGTGGCCGCCGCACAGGCCGATCTCGGAGATGTGCATCTCGACGTCGCTGGTCCGGTAGTCGTGGCCCCGGCCGGCGTGGAATGTGCCCCGGGTGGGCCGTTCGGTGGTGTGCAGGATCCCCTCGAGGGCGGAGATCGACTCCTCCGGCAGGTGGGTCAGCTTGAGGTAGACCGGCCCGCGGGCGGAGGCGATCTCCCGGGCGACCTCGGCCATCATCTGGCCGGACCAGTAGTCGCAGTCCACGAACCGCTCGCCCCGGTTGTTGACCTGGTAGCCGCCGAACGGGTTGGCCACGTACGCGCAGGCCGGGCCGTTGTAGTCCTTGATCAGCGGGTTGACCTGGAAGCATTCCAGGCCGCTGAGCTCGGCGCCGGCGTGGTAAGCCATCGCGTGGCCGTCGCCCGCGTTGGTGGGGTTCTCGTAGGTGCCGTACAGGTAGCCGCTGGCGGGCAGGCCGAGCCGGCCGCACGCCCCGGTCGCGAGGATCACGGCGCTGGCCGACACGGTGACGAACTCCCCGCTGCGGGTGTCGAACCCGGCCAGCCCGGTCGCGCGGCCGCCGTCGGTCAGCACCCGGACCGGCATGACCCGGTTCTCGATCTGGACCCGTTCCCGCACCGAGCGCTGCCGCAGCACCCGGTACAGGACCTTCTTGATGTCCTTGCCCTCGGGCATCGGCAGCACGTAGCTGCCCGACCGGTGCACCCGCCGCACGTCGTACTCGCCCGCCGCGTCCTTGGCGAACTTCACCCCGTACCGCTCAAGCCGCCGCACCATGTCGTGGCCGCGGCTGGCGGTCTGGTAGACCGCGCGCTGGTTGATGATGCCGTCGTTGGCCCGGGTGATCTCGGCGACGTACTCCTCAGGTGTGGCCTTCCCCGGGATGACCGCGTTGTTCACCCCGTCCATGCCCATCGCCAGGGCTCCCGAGTGGCGCACGTGGGCCTTCTCGATGAGCAGCACCGAGGCGCCGTGCTCGGCCGCGGTGATCGCGGCCATGGTTCCCGCGGTGCCGCCGCCGACGATCGCGACGTCGCAGGTCAGGTGCCGACCGGGGGCGACGGGGGGTATGTCCATGACGGCGGTCACCGCAGCAGGTAGGGCATGTTGACGGTCACCGCGCCGGTCGGGCAGCGGGCCGCGCAGGGCCCGCAGTACCAGCACTCGTCCACGTGCATGTAGGCCTTGCCGGTGTCGGGGTCGATGGCGAGGGAGTCGAGCGGGCAGATGTCGACGCACAGCGTGCAGCCGGTGATGCACAGCGACGCGTTGACCGTGACCGGGACGTCGGCCCGGGTCTCTATGAGCGGCATGGCGGCTCCCTGTCCTGGGTGGATGGCGCGATTGGCGTGATTTCCGTGGTGGGCGTGGCGGGGGTGACGGGGCGGAGGAGGTCGCCGCGCAGGACCATCCGGTCGCCGCGGATCCTGATGTACTCGAGGTCCACCGGCCGGCCGTCGGCCAGGTGCGCGAGGCGCTCGACCATCAGCAGGGCGGTGCCGGGCGGGGCGTCGAGTACGGCGGCCGAGTGCGGATCGGCGTTCACCGCCTCGACGGTGAGGCTGGCGCCGCCGAGGGGCTGCCCGGCCTGGCGCTCGATCAGGCGGAAGATGTCGTTGTGGGCGAGGTCGTCGCTGAGCAGGGCCTCGCCGATGTCGGCGGCGAGATAGGTCAGGTCAAGCGAGAGCGGCAGCCCGTTCAGCCGCCGGAGCCGCTCGACGTACACCACCTGGCCGGGCGCCCGCAGGCGCGCGGCGACCGCGGGCGGCGGCACGACCAGCCCCGCGGCCCGGACCTCGTTGACGACCTCGCCGTGCTCGCGGAGCGTCTCGGCCAGGCCGAGGAGCTGGTCGAGTCCGTGGGCGTACTTGCGGCTGGCGACCAGGGTGCCGACCCCCTGCACGCGGGTGACCAGCCCCTCGGCCCGCAAGATCCCGAGCGCGTCCCGGATCGCGTTGCGGGACGCGCCGAACTCACGGGCCAGGGCCGCCTCGCCGGGCAGCACGCCGTCGCCGAAGGCGTCCTGCAGCACCTGGCGGCGCAGCACGTCGGCCACCAGGCGGGCCCGGTCGGCGCGCCGGCGCCGGGCGCCGGCCAGCGGGTCCGGCGCGACCGGGTCCGGGTCCGGGTCCGGGTCCGGCTCGTGGCCGGGAAAGGATGACACGGGAGAAATCTACTTCTCCGGCTAGATAAGGGGAATATCCCGGCCGTTACGCCATGCCGATGCCGTCAAGATGCTTTCTGACCTGCGAGAATGCCGCACGCGACGGATGATCCGCCAGGCCCGCGAGGGTGCCGCGCGTCCGGCACCAGGCCCGGGGCGGCACGCTGTCCCCCATGCCCGATCACGAGCATCACGATCGAATCGAAAAGATGATCATCACGCCCAGCTGGCTGGGCCTAGACGGGTTTTCCAGCCTTCTTAATTGACAACCATCGAAGCACCGACTTGACTGGACAAACGGCCCGGGCACGTGAGGAGACGTTCATGCCGGTGGAGTTTCTGGGCATCGCCGCGACCAACGACGGGTCCGAGGTCGGCGCCCGCAGCGGGGCCAGCTTCGACAAGGACTACACGCTGCGCCTGGCGCTGGCCCACGAGGAAAACGGCTGGGACCGGGTGCTGTTCGCCTACGGTTCCGGCACGCCCGACCCGAACGCCGCCGCGGCCTACATCGCCGACCGGACCCAGACGCTGCAGCTGCTGCTGGCCCACCGGCCGAACGTGTCCTACCCGACCTTCGCCGCGAAGACCTTCGCGACCATCGACCAGATCAGCGGCGGCCGGGTCGCGGTGCACTTCATCACCGGCGGCACCGACCACGAGCAGCAGCGCGAGGGCGACTACCTGACGAAGGACGAGCGGTACACCCGGACCCGGGAGTACATGGCGATCGTCAAGCAGGCCTGGACGTCCCGTACCCCGTTTGACCATGAGGGGCCGCACTACCGGTTCGCCGACTTCGTCAGCGACATCTTCCCGGTCCAGCAGCCCCGGCCCCGGGTGTCGTTCGGCGGGTCCTCCCCCGCCGCCTACCAGGCCGGCGGCGCCGAGGCCGACATCTACTGCCTGTGGGGCGAGCCCCTGGCGAGCACCGCCGAGCAGATCGAGTCGGTCAGGGCCGCCGCCCGGGCCGCCGGGCGCACCGACACCCCCAAGATCCAGGCCGCGTTCCGGCCGATCATCGCGGCGACCGAGGAGAAGGCCTGGGAGAAGGCCCGGGCCATCGTCGGCCGGATCCAGGCCCGCGTCCAGGCCGACGGCGCCCTCAGCCGCCGCCGTCCGATCAAGAACCCGGAGAACACCGGGTCGCAGCGGCTGCTAGCCATCGCCGAGCAGGGCGAGCGGTTCGACCGCGCCCTGTGGACCCCCACCGCCGCCGTCACCGGCGGCGCGGGCAACTCCAACGCGCTCGTCGGCACGCCGGAGACCGTCGCGGAGGCCATCCTCGACTACTGCGACCTAGGCGTGGACATCATCTCCATGCGCGGCTACGACCTGCTGGCCGACGCCGTCGACGTCGGCCAGCACGTCATCCCGCTCGTCCGCGAGGGCGTGGCCAAGCGGGACGCGGCCCGCGCGGCCGTCAGCGCGACCGCCTGACCGCCGAACTCACCACCGGGCCGCGGGCCGGATCTCCCTGCCCGGATGTCACTGCCCGGATGTCACTGCCCGGATGTCACTGCCCGGATCTCACTGGCCGGCGGGCGCGGTCACGCCCGTGAACATCAGGGTGGTCCTGAGCTGGAAACCCAGCGCCTCGTACAGCTTGATCGCGGAGGTGTTGCTGGCCAGGGCGTGCAGGAACGGGGTCTCGCCGCGGGCACGGATGCTCGCCACCAGCGCCCGGATCAGCACGGTCGCGAGCCCGTGACCGCGCCACTCGTCATCCGTGCAGACCGCGCTGATCTCGGTCCACCCGGGCGGGTGCAGCCGCTCCCCCGCCATCGCCACCAGCGCGCCGCCGCGCCGGATGCCCAGGTAGGTGCCGAGTTCCTCGGTACGGGGCAGGAACGGCCCCGGCTTGGTCCGGGCGGTGAGGTCGAGCATCTCCGGCACGTCCGCGGCCGTCAACTGGACCGCCTCGGCGCTGGCCGCGCCCTCGACGCCGGCGTCGATCATCTGCACTCCCTCGCCGAGCGGCGTGACCGTCCACCCGCCGGGCGGCAGCGGCAGCCCGCCCGCGATCGCCGCGAAGCCGCCCGGTCCGGTCAGCGCGGCGAGGTCAGCCCAGTCGGCGTCATCCGGCTGGTCGGGCAGGCCGGTGAACGGCGAGACGTCGTCCGGGTAGCGCAGCACGTTCCCGCGGCGCAGCGCGAAGCGCGCGTGCGGCCCGGTGAGCGACGAGCGAACGGGATTGTCCAGCGGATACGGCCCGGTCACCCGGCGACCTCCTCGAGCGTGGCACCTGTCACTACGATCGTCGCATACGGGGAGGCCGCGCCGCGGGGCGCGGCGGTCGCAGGAGGGGGCGTGCTCGTGGCTGAGGACGCGGTTGTCATGGACGGGACCACGCTGAGCTGCGCCGGGGTGGCGGCGGTGGCCCGCCGCGGTGCCCTGGTCGCGATCGCGCCCGGGGGGCTCGACCGGGCGGCGGCGGCGTACCGGGCGGCCCGGGAGGCGGCGGCCGCCGGCCCGTTCTACGGGCGGACCACCGGCGTCGGCGCCAACGGGATGACGGCGGTCGCTCCCGGCAACGGCCACGGCCTGCGGCTACTGCGCAGCCACGTCGGCGGGGCGGGCGAGCCGGTCGACGGGGCCGTCGCCCGCGGGATGCTCGCGGTCCGGCTCAACCAGCTCGCGGTCGGCGGCTCCGGGGCCGACCCGGCCTGGCTCGAGGCCGCGGCGGCCGCGCTCAACGAGGGCCTGACGCCGGGCTTCCCTGTCCTCGGCGGCATCGGCACCGCGGACCTGGCGGCGCTGGCGGCGACGGCCCTGGCGCTGATCGGCGAGCGGCCCTGGGGCGGCCCCGACGGCCCGGTGCCGCCGCGGGCGCTGCTGCCCGCGGCCGTGGCCGACGCGGACGCGCCCGCCTTCCTCTCGTCCAACGCCATGACGCTCGCCCACGCCGCGCTCGCGCACCAGGACCTGACCGCGCTGCTCGACGCCGCGCTCGAGGTCGCCGCGCTCAGCCATCTCGCCCTGTCCGGCTCGGCCCAGCCCTATATGGAGCAGGTGCAGGCGGCCCGGCCGCATCCCGGCCAGCGCGCCACCGCGCAGCGGCTGCGGGAGCTGCTCGGCCCGGACATCACCCGCCCGGCCGCGCGCGTCCAGGACCCGTTCGGCCTCCGGGCCCTGCCGCAGGTGCACGGACCGGCGGTGGAGGCACTCGCCGCCGTCGACCGGGTGCTGCTCGTGGAGATGAACGCGGCGGCGGAGAACCCCCTCGTCGACGCGGCCACCGGCCAGGTACTGCACAACGGCAACTTCCACGGCGCCTACCTGGCCCAGGCGCTCGACGGCGCCCGGCTCGCGCTGTGCACGGCGGCCGCGCTGTCGCCGGCCAGGCTCGCCGCCCTCGCCGACCCCCGGCGAACCGGGCTGCGGCCGTTCCTCGCCGACGGCCCCGACGGCAGCTCCGGGATCATGATCCTCGAGTACACCGCGAGCGCCGCGCTGGCCGACCTGCGCATGCTGGCCGCGCCCGTCTCGCTCGGCACCGCCGTGCTGTCCCACGGCGCCGAGGAGCACGCCGCGTTCTCCCCGCAGGCCGCGCGGGCGGCGGCGGCCATGGTGCCGCGGCTGCGGACCCTGCTCGCCTGCGAGCTGGTCGTCGCGGCCCGCGGCCTGCGCCAGCGCGACATCCAGCCGACCGGCCCGCGCCTGCGCGCCGTCTTCGACCGCTGCGTGGCCCAGCTGCCCGCCGACGACACCGACCGGCCCCTCGACACCGACATCGCCGCGGCCGAGGAAGTGGTCGCCGCGATGGCGGAAGACCACGCGGTGAAGGGGGTCAATGCGGTGGCTAAGGCAGGCCTACTTGAGTGACGCGGCGAACGCTGACCAGGCGTCAGGGAGGGCGTCGGCCCGGGGAGGGCGTGACTGGTTGCGGCGGGCGCGAAGCCACGCGTACGTTCGTCTGGGCTTAAAAGATTTTTCCGAACGTCCGCGTGGTGTCTGCACTACGGAGTGCTCATGACCTTTGATTTCTCGCTCACCGACCGGGTGGAGCAGTGGCGGGACCGGATCACCGCGTTCATCGACGACGTGGTGGTCCCGCGCGAGCAGGACGCGTTCGCCGGCGGCGTGGACGACACGCTGCGCAAGGAGCTGCAGCAGCAGGCGAAGGCGGCCGGGCTCTGGGCGCCGCAGGCCCCGGCCGAGCTCGGCGGCGGGGGGTTCGCGTTCGACGAGGCCGCGGTGCTGCTCGAGGAGGCCGGCCGGAGCCTGCTCGGGCCCCTCGCACTGAACTGCTCGGCCCCGGACGAGGGCAATATCCACATGTTGCACATGATCGCCACGCCGTCGCAGCAGCAGCGGTACCTGCTGCCGCTGGTGGGCGGCGACGTGCGGTCGTGCTTCGCCATGACCGAGCCGCCGCCCGGGGCCGGGTCCGATCCCGCCGCGCTGCGGACGTCGGCGACCCAGGTGTCCGGCGGCTGGCTCATCTCCGGAGACAAGCACCTGATCAGCGGGGCGGAGGGGGCCGCGTTCGCGATCGTGATGGCGGCGGGCGCCGACGGCGGCGGGGCCTCCATGTTCCTGATGGACACCGACAACCCGGGCATGACGATCACCGGGCACGCGCACACCATCGACGGCGCGGCGCTCGGCGGGCACTGCGGCGTCCGGTTCGACGACGCGTTCGTGCCCGACGACGCGGTGCTCGGCCAGCCGGGCGAGGGGTTCAGGTACGCGCAGGTCCGGCTGGCGCCGGCCCGGCTCACGCACTGCATGCGCTGGCTCGGGGCCGCCCGGCGGGCGCACGAGATCGCCCTGGCGCGCAGCGTCACCCGGTCGGTGTTCGGCGCGCCGCTGGCCGAGCACGGCATGGCCCAGCAGATGATCGCCGACAACGAGATCGAGCTGGCCGCCGCGCGCGCCCTGCTCTGGCAGGTGTCCTGGCAGGTCGCCCAGGGCGACCGGTCGACCGAGGCGTCATCGCGGGCGAAGGTGTTCATCAGCGAGGCGGTCAGCCGGATCGTGGACCGGTCCGTGCAGCTGTGCGGGGGCCTCGGCACCTCCGACGAGCTGGTGGTCGGGCGCATCTACGCCGACGTGCGGGCCTTCCGTATCTACGACGGCGCGTCCGAGGTGCACCGGATGTCGATCGCCAAGCGCGCCGCCCGCCGGGCACGAGCCGATGGCTGAGGACCTGCCCGGGCTGCCCGCCGCGCCCGTCGAGGCCTGGCTGCGGGCCGTGCGGCCCGATCTGATCGGCGACGGCCCGTGGGAGGCCGAGGTCATTTCCGGCGGGCTGTCCAACATCACCTACCGGCTCCGGCTGCCCGGCGCCCGGGTCATCCTGCGCCGGCCGCCGCTCGGGCACGTGCTGCCGCGGGCGCACGACATGGCCCGCGAGTACCGGGTGCTGAGTGCGCTGGCGCCGACCCCCGTGCCGGTACCGGAGACCCTGGCCCTGTGCACCGACCCGGACGTGCTCGGCGTGACGTTCTACGTGATGCGCGAGGTGCCCGGCGAGGTGCTGCGCACGTCCGCGGACACCGAGGCGCTGTCGCCCGCCGCGCGGGCCGCGGTCTCGGACTCGCTGATCGGGACCCTGGCCGGCCTGCACGCGGTCTCCCCCGACGCCGTCGGTCTTTCCGACTACGGGCGGCACAGCGGCTACTGCGTCCGGCAGATCAAGACCTGGGGCGCCCAGTGGGAACGGTCCAAGACCCGCGACCTGCCGGACATGGACGCGCTGCTCGCGGGCCTGGCCGCGGTGGCGCCGGACGACAGCGCGTGCACGATCGTGCACGGGGACTTCCGCCTGGACAACACGATCGTGGCCCTGCCGCCGGGCGGCCTGCCCCGGGTTACCTCGGTGCTCGACTGGGAACTGTCCACCCTCGGCGACCCCCTGGCCGATCTCGCGGTCACCCTCACCTACTGGCACGACGCCGGCGACGTCGCCCGGGCCGAGATCCCGGTGTCGTCCGGGCTGACCGACAAGCCCGGCTTCCCGACCGCCCGCGAGCTCGCCGCGGCCTACGCGGAACGGACCGGGCGGGACCTCGGCAACCTGTCGTTCTACCTGGCCCTGGCCTGGATGAAGCTGGCGGTCATCTGCGAGGGCGTGCACGCCCGCTACCTCGGCGGCCAGACGGTCGGCGCGGGCTACGAGAAGGTCGGCCCGGCCATCCCGCTGCTCGCCGCCCGCGGCCTGGCCGAGCTGCGGAACTGAAGGTTCTCCTCGTCGATGGGCCCGCGGAACAGCCGCGCGTCCTTGGCGTAGTGCTGGCGCAGGCGCCAGGGCGCCCGCTCGCCCTGGCGCGGCAGCAGGTCCCGCGCGCGCTCGATGTAGCCGGAGGTCAGGTCGAAGATCGGTGACGTGGCCATCGGCCGCGACGGCAGCCGGGGGGTGACGCTGGCGTAGCCGCGGTCGGCCATGAACCGCAGCAGGCGGCCGACGTACGCGGAGGCGAGGTCGACCTTGAGCGTCCACGAGGCGTTGGTGTAGCCGATCGCGAACGCGAGGTTGGGCACGCCGTCGAGCATCATGCCCTGGTAGGCGACGTGCTCCGCGACAGTGACCGCCTCCCCGTCGACGGTCAGCGTGATGCCGCCGAGGGGGAGCACGCTGAATCCGGTCGCGGTGACGATCACGTCGGCCTCCAGGGAGGCGCCGGACCGCAGCGCGATCCCCGACCGGGTGAACGCCTCGATGTGATCGGTCACGACGCTGGCTTTGCCCGAGCTGATGGCGGCGAAGAAGTCGCCGTCGGGCACGAAGCACATCCGCTGGTCCCACGGGTCGTAGGCCGGGGTGAAGTGGGTGCCCACGTCGTAGCCGGCCGGCAGGCGCCGGAGCGCGCCGTCGCGCAGGAGCTTGCGCATGCGCTCCGGGTACCGGCGGCACAGCCGGTAGAACCCGGCGGTGACCGTGATGTTCTTCCAGCGGATCGCCGCGTAGGCCTGCCGCGAGGGCAGGATCTTGCGCAGCAGGCCGGCCGTGGGGTCAATTCCAGGAAGCGACAGGAAGAACGACGGTGACCGCTGCAGCATCGTCACGTGGGCCGCCGCCGGCGCGAGGGCGGGGACCAGCGTGACCGCCGTGGCCCCGCTGCCGATGACGACGACCCGCTTGCCGGTGACGTCCAGGTCCGCCGGCCAGTGCTGCGGGTGCGCTACCGGGCCGTCGAAGTCGTCGCGGCCGGGCCAGTCCGGCGTGTACCCCTGGTCGTGCCGGTAGTAGCCGCAGCACAGGTAGAGGAAACCGCAGGTGCGCTGGGAGCGCTCGCCGGTCTCCGCCTGCTCGACGGTGACCGTCCACTGGGCGTCGGCGCTCGACCACTCGGCCCCGACGACGCGGCGGTGGTAGGTGATGTGCCGGTCGACGCCGTGCGCGGCGGCGGTTTCCCGCAGGTAGCTCAGGATCTCCCCGCCGCCGGCCATCGACTTCGGCGACGTCCAGGGGCGGAAGCCGTAGCCGAGGGTGAACATGTCGGAATCGGACCGGACGCCGGGGAAGCGGAACAGGTCCCACGTCCCGCCGCTCGCGCCGCGGGCCTCGACGATCGCGTACGTCTGGCCGGGGGCGTATCTCTGCAGATGGCAGGCGGCACCGATCCCGGCCAGGCCCGCCCCCACGATCAGCACGTCGTGATGCTCCAGTGTCACCTCGTCCTCGCTTCGTCGACGTCTTCAGGATGACATCAACGACGCCGCGCGAGCCCGTTAACAAGCCATTAAAAATCCGTCTCCGCCCAGAAACAAAACGTGAACGCGGTTGACGCCGGCCAGGTAAGTCGCTGCGATGTTAGCGGCGGCCCCTCATCTGGCACCCGGTGTCGGTTTGGGTCGCCGAACGCGCTATTTTCAGGTAACGCGTAACAGCCGAACAGTAAGGGAACCCACTGGTGGCGAAGGGGCAGGACGCTGCGGGCGAGGCGGAAGCCTGGAACCCGGACGGGGACAGTCGTTTCGACGTCACCGTGGCCAACGTCGCCCGGGTGTACGACTACTGGCTGGGCGGCAAGGACAACTTCGCCGCCGACCGGGCCGCCGGCGACAGCACGATCGCGGCCTACCCCGGCATCCGGCTGTCGGCCCGGGCCAACCGCGCGTTCCTCGCCCGGGCGGTGCGCTACCTCGCCGAGACCGAGGGCGTGCGCCAGTTCCTCGACATCGGGACCGGGCTGCCGACGGCGGACAACATCCACGAGGTCGCGCAGGCGGCCGCGCCGGACAGCCGGATCGTGTACGTGGACAACGACCCGCTGGTCCTCGCGCACGCCCGGGCGCTGCTGACCAGCAGCCCGGAAGGCGCCACCGGCTACCTGGACGCCGACCTGCGCGACACCGACAAGATCCTCGCCCAGGCGGCGGGCATCCTCGACTTCGGCCGCCCGGTCGCCATCATGCTGGTCGCGATCTTGCACTACATCCCCGACTTCGCCGAGGCGCGCGAGACCGTGGCCCGGCTGCTCGACGGCGTGCCGCCCGGCAGCTTCCTGGCCATCTCGCACGCCGGGAGCGACCTGTTCCCCGACGAGATCGCCGCGTTCGAGAAGACCCTGAACGAGTACCTGCCCGGGGACAGCCACTCGGCCCGCCCGCACCACGAGGTGGAGCGGTTCTTCGACGGGACCGAACTGCTCACGCCGGGCGTCGTCCGGGTCAGCGAGTGGCGGCCGCGCTCGGCCGAGGAAGCCGCGACCCCGACGATCTTGTGGGGCGGCGTCGGCCGGAGGTAACCGGGGAGGATGATCGTGTGCGACGACGCAGTGTGCTGACCCTGGCCGGGCTGGCCGCGCCCGCCGCCGCCCTGCTCTCCGCGACGGACGGCGCTGGCGGCCCGGGTGACCTGCGGGTGC
>Ga0302314_10016758_pt1 | contig 12349 bp, 11 predicted proteins | sample III_Palsa_N2_3_FD_200533 | JGI IMG/M metagenome (GOLD analysis project Ga0302314, IMG submission 200533) | Peat permafrost microbial communities from Stordalen Mire near Abisko, Sweden - III_Palsa_N2_3 | ecosystem: Environmental > Terrestrial > Soil > Palsa > Peat permafrost | place: Sweden...
CGCCGGACCGGCCTCCGGCTCACTGGCGTGGCTGAAGAACCTCGGCGTCTTCCTGAGCGACGAGCGGCGGATCGGGCTGATCACCGTGCACGCGTATCCGACCAAGCACTGTGGCCCCTCCGAGACGGTGACTGCCGCCGACCTGTTGTCCGAGGTCGCGTCGCAGGGTCTCGCGGAGCAGGTCGCGTCGTACGCGGCAGTGGCGCACAGCCACGGTCTCGCGCTGCGCGTCGACGAGATGAACTCCATCTCCTGCGGGGGCGAGCAAGGTCTCAGCAACGCGTTCGCGCCGGCGCTGTGGGCGCTTGACGTTCTGTTCCAGATGGAACGCATGGGCATCGACGGCGTCAACTTCCACACCAATCCAGGCACGCTCAATCAGCTGATCGGCGCGCGCGAGGTAGGCGGAACCTGGCAGGCAGAGGTCGAGCCGGAGTACTACGCCCTGATCATGTTCGCTCAGGCCGCACCGGCCGGGGCGCGGCTGCTGCAGATCTCCGGGCGGACCGCCGCGGGGCTCGACGCATGGGCCACCCGCACGCCCGGTGGACAGATTCACGTGGTGTTGATCAACAAGGGCACCGGTCGAAGGAGCGTCCGGCTGCGGATCCCCTCAGCCAGAGGCCCGGCGACGCTCATCCGGCTCCGGGCGCCTAGCCTCCATGCGAAGTCAGGCGTGACTTTGGGCGGTCAGACCTTGGGCTCGGAGACCAGCACGGGCAAGCTCGCCGGACGGTCGACGGCCACGACCGTGGCGCCGGTGGACGGCTCGTATCCCGTCAGCGTGCCGGCGGCGAGCGCCGCGATGCTGACGCTGAGCGTCCGCGGCGGACCCTGAGGTAGCGCGGCGCCCCTCGCGTGATCTGAGAGCCTGCTGCGTAGTGGTTGTCCGTAAGGCGAAGATCGAGGACATCGAGGGCATGGCCCTGATCATGGCCGTCGTTGCCGAAGAGGGCCTGATCGGTACCGAGCCGCCCGTTGACGTCGAAGCCCGTGCTCAGCGATTCCGGGAACTGATCGAGGGGCCGGAGCCGGCGACTTCGTGGGTACTCGACGACGCCGGCCGGATCGTAGGAAATGCAGGCGTGCACGAGCGGTCTCCGGGCGTCCTCTACCTGGGGATGGCGATCCTGCCCGAAGCGCGCGGACAGGGAGGCGGCCGCGCGCTCCTCGAAGCCATCGTCGAGCACGCCCGCGCGTGCGGGGCACACAAGGTGGAGCTGGAGGTATGGATCGACAACGCGCGTGCGATCGCGCTGTACGCCTCGGCTGGATTCGAGGTCGAAGGCTTGCGTCGTAACCACTACCGCCGGCGCGACGGGCGTCTAAGAAGTGCACTGCTCATGGCGCGGCTCTTACGGCGCGACGAGCTGGGGTAGCGCGCGTCGCCATCGAACAAACGTCCGCCGTCAAGTGAGGCCGTTCCCGCCGTCCTACGCGACGTCTGTGGTCGATCAGAAGCGCAGGCCGACGCGTCGCCTACCACTGCGGTCGCAACTTCTTAGTTAGCCGCAGGTAGGTGCCGATAAAGGGGCCGAGGCGTTATGTCGACCACCGAATTGCCCGCCGGCAGCAGAACTCCCCGCGCAGCACGTCAGCACGTGTACGGCCGCATGGACCCGAGCGAGATGCTCCTCGCCGCGGCGAGAATCGAGCTGATCGCAGAAGGCGCCGCGCGACCAGCGGGCGCGCCCGTGGAGCCGCACTTCAGTAGCGCCGACACACCGCAGAGCGCGCCGCTTGCTGAGCGGCAGCGGCGCTCCAGTCGTGTCGACATCGCCTGCCGCGTGGTTGCAAGCGTCTACATGGCCATCCTCGTGGTGCTCGTGATCGCCTACAAGGCGACCGTCTTCTCGACTCTCGGCCGCGACGTCGCCTTTGGCATCTACGGTCTGATCTCGTGCAGCTACCTGCTCTCGCGCTTCTTCATCTCGCTCCTGTACCGAAGCCGCCCCGACGTCGGCTACGAGCCGCGGGTCGCGATCGTGATGCCCGGGTTCAACGAGGAGGACGCCATCGCCCGCTCGCTGCGCTCGCTCCTCGCCGTCGACTACCCACCCGACAAGCTGGAGCTCGTCGCCGTCAACGACGGCTCGACCGACGGCACGCTCGCTGAGATGCAGGCCGTCGCCGCCGAAGCCGGCGGGCGAGTCCAGGTAATCAGCTTCGTCGAGAACCAGGGCAAGCGAGCGGCGATGGCCGCCGGCATCCGTGCCACCGACGCCGAAATCGTCGCGTTCGTTGACTCGGACTCGGTGCTCGAACCCGACGCGCTCCGGGCGATAGTGCAGCCGCTAGCCGATCCGAAAATCGGCGCGGTCTGCGGCCACGCCGACGTGCTCAACAACGACCACGGCTGGATGACGAAAATGCAGGCCGTCCGCTACTTCGTCGCGTTCAAGGTCGTCAAAGCGGCCGAGAGCGTGTTCGGCGCCGTGACCTGCTGCTCAGGATGCTTCTCCGCCTACCGGCGTGCGGCGATTACCAGCCGCCTTGACTGGTGGGAGCACCAGACGTTTCTCGGGATGGCCGCGACGTTCGGGGACGACCGGTCGCTGACGAACTGCGTTCTGCGCGACTGGCGGGTCGTTTACCAGTCAAACGCCGTCTCGCACACGATCGTGCCGGACACGTTCAAGGTCTTCATGCGCCAGCAGCTGCGCTGGAAGCGCTCTTGGACGCGCGAGACCCTGATCGTCGGGCGGTTCATCTGGCGAAAGCATCCCGTCGCCGCCATCAGTACTTACGTCGGCATGTTCCTGCCGCTCATCGCTCCCGTCGTCGCAGTCAGAGCGCTTCTCATCGAGCCGCTGCTCGGCGGCAATGGCATTCCCGTCATCTACCCACTCGGGATCTACGCGATGGCGCTCGTGTACGGGCTCTACTACGTCGTGCGCCGGCCCAGCTATACCGCGCGGTGGGTGTACGGCGTCGTCTTCGTCGGCTTCTACCTCTGCTTCCTGGTGTGGCAGACATACTGGGCCGTCCTGACTGCGAGAACCACCTCGTGGGGAACGCGTCCGGCGACCGCCGGCCGGGTCGGTGCGGAGCTCTAAGGGATGAGCGGACGGCATCAAGCTGCGCTGCGGCGTGGGTTCGCGGTCGCGCTGTTGCCACTGACGACGATCCCTTTCATCATCGCCGCGCCCGCATATCTGGACGCCCACGGCTCGCATCGTCCGACCGCGGCGCAAGCCTCCACCGTACCCCTGTGCCGGCCCACGCCTGCGGGGTGCGGAGCAATCCCCGCACTCGCGCCTTCCGTCAGCTCACTCGGGCGGTATCGCGCCACCGCGACTCGCCGTGCGGTGAGAGCAGGGCGGGGGCCCGCCGTGCACGTGCAGAGGCCGTCTCAGCGCGCCGCGCATCGGACGCGGCGACTTCGCGGACGGTCGAGAGAAGAACACTCGAGAGCCAGTCACCGGTCATGACCGCGTCGGGTTCCGTCGGCCGGCGCCTTGCCTGCGCGTGCGCGCTGCTCAGCACGCTGCCGGCCGCTGTGGCAACCACCGCGCTCGCCGCACCGAGCGCTCACATCGCGCGGATCGGCCCGACGGCACCCGGACATTTCCGAGCCCGCGTTCTGTCGCCGACGAAAGTTCGCCTGTCCTGGTCGCCGAGCCGTCCTGGGCCTGTGCCGATCGACGGGTACCGCGTGTACGAGAACGGAGAGGTGCTCGGACAGGGCCGAGCGCTCCACCGCACCGTCGCGGTCGCACCCGGGGTCAGGAACCGCTTCGCCGTCGCCGCCGTCGACCTCGACGGTACGCGGAGCAAGCCCAGCCGGACGCTCGCCGTCCGGACCGCACTTCACCCGCCCGCCGCCCCCCGCGAGCTGCTCGTCTCGGATGTGGGCGCCACCTCGTTCCTGCTCTCCTGGCGCAAAAGCCGCGGCGCCGTCGCTTACCGAGTCGAACGTAGCGGCGCCGTACTCGGGCAGGTGCACCGAACATCGATGATGGTGTCGAACCTGCTGCAATCTCACTCCTACCGGATGAGGGTGCTCGCGGTCGGGGTAGACGGAGACGTGAGCGCTTCGAGCGCCGTCCTTAGCGTGTCGACCGCGGCTCACGCCCCGCCGAGCACTCCGGGCGGCCTGACCGTTGCCGCGGTGTCAGACAGCACCGTGACGCTCGCGTGGAATCGCGTCCCGGGAGCCATCAACGGCTACCGCGTCGACCGTGACGGAGCTGTGGTCGGGCAGGTATCCGGCACGAGCATGACGCTCACCGGGCTCGCATACTCGACGACGTACACGCTGCGGGTCGTCGCGGTGGACGACGAGGAGGCCATCTCCGCCGAGAGTGCCCCCATTCAGGCAACGACCGCGCCGCCGCCTCAGAGCACCGGCGGCGTCTACGCGTTCATGCTCGCCACAGATGAGAGCTTCGCCGACCTCCAGACCCACTATCAGGAGATCGGAACCGTCGCTCCGACGTACTTCGACTGCAGCGCCACGGACACCCTGACGGGAGCTGATGACCCCCTGATGACGAGCTGGGCGCAGGCACACGGTGTCCAGGTGATGCCGCGCGTGAACTGCCAGACGCCCACCGTCGTCGACACCATCCTCAACGATCCGACAGTCCGCCAGCAATGGCTGACCCAGCTGATCGCCCTCGTCGCTGCCAACAACTACAGCGGTCTGACGCTCGACTTCGAATCCGGTCCTGCGGATGATCGCGCCGCGTTCACGAGCTTCGTCACCGACCTGGCTGCCGACCTGCACGCGATCGGGAAGTACCTGACCGTGTGTGTGTCCCCGAAAACCGCCGACGTCCCCAACCAGCGCTCAACGTTCTACGACTACGTCGCCCTCGCGGGCCAAGCCGACCACATCTACGTGATGGCCTGGGACTATCACTGGTCAACGTCAGCCCCTGGCGCGCTCAACCCCATGCCGTGGCTCGTAAACGTCGCCAACTATGTATCAACCCTCGGCAACCCCGGGCATTTCATTCTCGGCATGTCGCTCTACGGGATGGACTGGGCCGGCGACGGTGGCACCACCGACCCGGGCGTCGCGTACGAGTACTCCGGAATCATGTCGCTGGCTACCAGCGTCGGGGCCACTCCGACGCTTGACCCAACAACCGACTCCGAGTACTTCACCTACACCGACAGCTCCGGAGTTGTCCACCAGGTCTGGTTCTCCAATGGTGAGACCGAAAGTGACCGCATCGCGCTCGCGCAGAGCCATGGGTTCGGCCTCGGCGTCTGGCATCTCGGTCAGGAGGACCAGACATTGTGGTCAAATCCGCTGATCGCCCCGGGTACCAACTGGCCCTGAACCACCGGCACGCGGCGCGGTGACGCGGACCCGGCACCCAGGCCACCCGCGCGGGCCATTCGGTCCGGGACATCCTCTACGTTGAGGGAATGGTGGAAGCGGCTGCGGCACGGCGCTACGGCAGGATCTTCGACGAGGTGGCGGCTGAATATGACCACAGTCGTCCCGCGTATGCCGACGAGCTCGTCGATCAAGCATGTCAAGTCGCGGGAATCGGCAGTGGTGATCGGGTGCTCGAGGTCGGGTGCGGCAGCGGTCAGCTGACGCGCAGCCTCGTCGCTCGTGGCCTTCACGTAACTGCAGTCGAGCCTGGGAAGCATCTGCTATCGCTCGCTGAGCAGAAACTGGGAGGTGGCGGCCGAGTGAGGTTTGTGAATGCGCGGTTCGAGGACGCCATTCCGGACAGCCAATTCCGAGCGGTGTTCTCGGCGTCGGCGTTCCATTGGATCGACCCCGACGTCAGCTGGGCAAAGGCCGCTCGCGTGCTCGTTCCCGGAGGAACGCTCGCGCTCATCCAATACTGCGGACTCCAGGAGCGGCGCAGCATCGGCGACCAGCAAGCGCTTCTGTCGGCGCTGGCGCGGAATGCCCCCGAGATCGCCGCTGACTGGCCACCACTCAGGGACCTCGACACCATTGCCGACGGGGTGGAGCAGCGCCACGAGAACGTCTCCGAGGCGTGGGCGTGGATCGGACACCACGAAGTGGCGCGGAGCTATGCCAGCCATCTCTTCAGCGACGTACAGATCGCAACGGTGCCGCTGTCCCTCGAGCAAACGGCTGACGAACTCAATGCGCTTGTGCGCACGCTGTCGTTCTACCACCGGCTCTCGCCGATCCAGCGTCAGGCCCTCGAGGGCGAACATGTCGCGATCTATGAGCGACTCGGGCGACCGATCCGCTCGGATACGGTCGCCGTCCTTGTCACGGCACGACGCACCTCCGGACACTCAAGCGACGCCGTCTGATCCTCGGCGCTTAGTGGTCACTGCCCCAGCTGCTAGAAATCTGCGGTGATGCCTTCCTTTGGGCTCAAACCATGTGACGAGAGCTTCTTCGACAGGGCACCAAGCCGTTACGTCGACTCGTTCGAGATCCCGCTGCCAGCAGGCGAGGTCTGGGGCGCCCTGACAGTCGAGGGCTCGCTCGACTGGTGTCGGATGCTGGGCGGGGCCAAGTGGACTTCGCCACGGCCGTTCGGCGTCGGCACGACCCGCAAGATGACGGCCGTGTTCGGCGCGCTACAGATCAGCGAGTACTTCTTCCGTTGGGAAGACGGTCGGCGCTACTCCTTTCACGCCGTATCGATGAATCTGCCGCTCTTCCGCCGGTTCGCGGAGGACTACCTGATCGAGCCGACAAGCCCAACGAGCTGCCGCTTCACGTGGACCATCGCGGCCGAGCCGACCGCGCTCGGCCGGCCGGGCGTGCCGATCAACGCCCTATTGAACCGCAGCCTCTTTCAGGACACGCGTCGCCACTTCAACACAATGTGAACCGTTCTGGCGTTTCGGTCGCGGATCCGTTCTGAGCATCCCCGGGCTACTCGATCAGGCCTAATCGGATCGCAGTTGCGACCGCCGCGGCGCGATCGGCGGCGCCAAGCTTCTGGTAGATGTGCTCCAGGTGGGTCCGGACGGTTGCCTTGCCAATGGAGAGGCGGGCGGCGATCTGTGGCGCAGATCTTCCGCCCGATGCCGACTGAAGGACTTCGAGTTCACGCGGAGTCAAGCGCTGTGGGTGGAGTTGCCCTCGGCGCCGAGAGAAGAATTCGCCGAGCTGATACCCCATCGCGCCCATCGTTTGGAGTAGACGGTCACTCGGCCGCGATTCCTCGCGATAGTAGAACTCGAGCACTGCGAGCACCTCGCCCGCGTGGACAGCCGGGAACGCGATCGCACCGTGCAACCCCGCGATGTTTGCGGCGACCCGGCGCCGGTAATCGCTCTCTGAGGATACGTCGACGATGCTGACCGGCTTCTGGCGTGCCCACACCAGTCCCGGTAGCTTGATGCCCGACACAGCTCGGAGCGCGAGCGTAGCGGCCTCGAAGTCAGGGAAGTCTGCGAGTTGAGTGTCCTGCCAGACGGTACGAGCCACGAGCAAGCCGTGTTCGGGAATCCACAGTGCGCCGAAGGCGAACTCCATCGCTTCAGCGAGGTCGCGGAGCAATCGTTTGCCGCTCGCCTCGATGGAGTCCCATTCCTCGAGGCTCCTTGAGAGGGCGACGTGCGCAGCAATCTCGCGGTTCGCGAGATGCTCGTCAGTGACGTCCTGGACTATCCCGTAGACCTGCGTCGGATCCTGAACTTCGGCCTCGAGCGGCGCCATCGTTGAGCGCATGTATCGGATCCCGCGGCCTGGGCACATGATGCGGAACTCGACTGGCGTCGCGCCATGGTTCCGGTGGGCGCTCTCGAGATAGCGCCCGAGTCGCTCCCTGTCGTCGGGGTGCGTGTGTGCCAGCACGAACTCGCGGGTGGGCGAGATCTCGCCGGGTTGGACGCCAAAGAGCCGGTACAGGTTGTCGGACCAGACCTGTTCGTCACCGTCGGATCGCCAATCCCAGCTACCGAGAGTCGCCACCCGCTCGGCGGCTTCGTAGAGCCGAAGGCGCTGCTCGACCGAGTGGTCGTCTCCGTTCTGCCGGATTTCGTTGTTCCGAGTGGGGTCCACCGCCGCGTTCCGGATGGGGTCTGCCACAGCACGGAACAACATACTCCCACTACTAAACGGACAATAACCGTGGATCGTCTGGCTTGCCGCAAAAGCCGCGAAGCGCTAAGGAGCACGGGGAGAATCGACTTTACATCCGTCATTTGGCGGATACCCAAACGGGCTGCCATCTCCATAATATGGCGATGAAGCAGGGGGCTGCCGTAGAGTCTGATCATCGCGGATCGCCGGCGCCCAACGGCCAGCTCGCGGAGCTGCTGTCGCCGCGAGAGCTAGACGTGCTGGCAAGCATTGCGGCGGGAGCGACGAACCGTGAAATCGCGCGGCAATTATTCATTGCCCCGAGCACCGTCCAATCCCACGTTAAACGGATACTGGGCAAGCTCGGCGCTCGCAACCGCACCGAAGCCGGCGTTCGCTACGCCCGCTCTTACGAGCGCCGGCGCAATCCAGACGAAGACGCGTCGGAAGAAGGTGGGCGCCGAAGCAGCGACATGATTGTCGACCGGTTGGCGCGAGCGTATCGAGACGCGATGAGAGTCGGAGATCCGAGCACGGCCGCGGCGGTTGTCGATGAGGGGCTGAGCGGGGGGCTGTCGCCTGTCGCGGTCCAGTCGCGGGTGATTGCGCCCGCCATGCGGGGGATCGGCGAGCTGTGGGAGCGGGGCGGTGTCACGGTAGCCGAGGAGCACTTGGCGACCGCCGTTAGTCACCATGTCCTTTCGCGCTTGTATCCGGGTCTGCTTCGCCGGGCGCGGCGGGGTGGTGACACCGTGGTGGTTGCCGCGGTGCACGGCGAGCATCACGTATTGGGGCTGCGGATGGTCGCAGACGTATTCGAAGGTCACGGGTTCGATGTGCGCTTTTTCGGCGCGGACCTACCGGACGAGTCCCTCGTAGCGTGGGTGCAAGAGCACCGCCCAATCGCCGTCGCGCTCGGGGTCACCATGCCGTTGGGGGCCGCCACGCTCGTCCGCCAGGTGCTCGCCCTGCGCGAACGCGATCCGGAACTGCAAGTGATCGTCGGCGGCCAGGGCGTTCCCGCCGTTCTGCGGCACGGCGCCGGCGTGCTCTACATCGCCGACACCGAGCAGCTCGCCGAGCATCTGAAAGGCTCGCTGCCCACCGCGGTCTCGGGCAAGCTGCCTGCGAGCATCAGTCGCGGCGGCGTCGGGTTCCGACGCCTGAGCGAGGTCGCGACGGGTGGCGGTGATGTGCTCGTGGAGCGCATGGCTCAGACCACGGCGGCCGCAGTCGACGGCGCCCGCGGTCAGGCACGTCGCGCATTCGTGCTCGAGCAGCTCGCCTTCCGCGATCCCTTGACCGAGCTGTGGAACCGCCGGGCGTTCGAGGACCGCTACGAGGCTCTCATCGGCGCGGAGCACCTTCGCGCTCCGACGATCCTGATGGTCGACGTCGACCACTTCAAGTCGATCAATGACGGTTACGGCCATGAGGCGGGCGATAACGCGCTGGTAGGGGTCGCGCAGCAGATCACGGCCGCGCTGCGGCCCGGCGATTTCGCCGCCCGTTACGGAGGCGACGAGTTCATCGTCCTGCTGCCCGACAGTTCGCCCGACAAAGCGGCGGAGGTAGGCGAGCGAATCCGCACAGCCGTGTCCTCCGCTTTCACCGATCCGCCCATCACCGTCAGCATCGGAGTCTGCGTGCCCGAGCACGCGGACCGGCGCCGCGCGACGCTGGAGGTCGACCGCGCGCTGTACGAGGCCAAGGAGCACGGCCGCAATCAAGTCGCGTTCGCCTCATGAAACGCGTCGCCCCGCCGAGTGGCGCGAACCCGCCTGAGAGCTTTGAGCTCGCCGACGGAACGCACGTCGACCTCGGGCCGCTCGCCCGCCGCCTATGCCAGCTCTACTACGACGTCTACCCCGACGATCTCGAGCGCTACGGGACCGCGGGCCAGGCCTGGTGCGAGCATGACAGCCGCTATCTGCTCGCCTGGGCGCTCGAAGACGCGCGTGCCGGCACCGTCGACTGCGTCGAGCAGGTCGGCTGGCTCGGACGTGTGCTGGAGGGACGGGCATTCCCGATCGAGCGACTCGCCCGCCACGTCGAACTCACCGCGGCGGTCCTGCGTAGCTCCGGGCTCGGGGACGTCGGCGAGCGCGCCGCCGTTCGTGCATCCGAGGCTGCGAGCGCACTCATCGACTGAGGGTGGGCCATTCTCGGCGACGATGAGACGGACGCGTTGCGACTCCGCGCACGACGCGAGGGACGCTCGATGCCGGCGAAGGCAGCTAGTCAGGACTTGAGTAGCACGAGACCGGTCGTTAGGATCGCGGCAATCGTCAGGATCATCCACATCGCGTTTCCACACGACGGCATCGACGTGCATGTCAGCGCCGAGGATGCGCTCGCGAACGGGGTCAATCCCGGCGATCCTGCGGTCATCGAAACGACAGTGCGTCCGCCGACGGCCGAGGAATGGATCGTCGTAGGGGTGGGCCGCGCGGTTCAGAGCGGACGATGAGTAGAAGCTGGCCAGGCGGCCAGGCGGGACGGGTCGCCGAAGCTGCCCAGGCGATGCATATGCAGTTGCTTGACAGCGCTTGGCGGATTCGGGTAGGTTGCCCGGCGGCGCGCGGCTAGTCGCACGCTGAATAGTCTCTTCCCTGGCACAGATTCCGGTCACCATCGAGGCGTCCTCGCGACTCGTGTTCGGTAAGGGTCGTCTGCTGTCTGACGATTCTGTCTGCCGTTCGCGGCGTGCGTCGGCGCGTCTCGCGAGCGCTAGTGACCGAGATGTCGAAGCGCTACGCATATGGCACCCAATATCGAAATCTCCGATCTATCGTTCTCCTTCGGCTCGCGTGCGCCGTGTCTCAACGACGTGTCACTGTCGGTCAACGAGTCGGAGCTGGTTATGGCGATCACCGCATCCTAAGCTATCGACTAGGTTTTGCCTAGGTGCGCGACGCGAAGCCGCGGTCGATCGTCGCCTCGCTGGTCAAGGGGAGGGCCTCAGTGCAATAACTTCAGCGTGTTGTCGCCGTCATCGACGTAGTAGATCCCGGTCCCAGCCGCGTTGATGACCAGGCCGAACAACGATCCGGCGCCCGTCTTCGTGTCTGCTGTCCGCTCGATCAGCTGCTTGCCGGCGGGGGTCGTCTCGACGATGTTCCCGTTGCCGGCGTTGGCGGTCAGGATGTCGCCGTTCGGTGCGAGGATCAGTCCGAGTGGCTGAATCAGCTTCCCGCCGACCGTCACGGTCGTCCCGCCGTCCGATGCGGGAGTCGTGCGCGTCATCGCTTGCGGGATCGCGGCGATCCGGTTATCGAGCGTGTCGGCCAGGTAGAGCGTGCCGTTCGGGGCGAGCGCCACGCCGGTCGGGCCGATCACGAGCGCGTTCGGGTCATCGCGCCACGGGATCTTGTTCGCGATCACCGTCTCGCCGAGAACCTTCGGGGCCTGGCCGGGGCCGGACTGAATGCGGATGCGCAGGACGGTCGAGTTGTCGATCGTATGGACGCCCTTCGCTGCTCCACCGTTCAGGGCGTTGCTGACGAACAGCGTCGTCGCGTTGCCGGTCGTGGTCGAGGTCATGTCCCACGGTCCCTGGATGTTCGGTCCGGAGATCGTGCTCACCGGCTTGCCGGTGCTGTCGAGCACGATCAGGCACCCGTACTTCGCCGTCGCAGACTTACCGTTGGTGGTGGGGAGACTCCCTACAACCACGTAGCCGCCGGGTAGCACGCTGAGCGCGGTCGTGAGCCCAACGCCTCCGGGGCAGCTACCGGGCAGCGCGCTCGCCTTGATGGTCGAGAACAGCGACTGCTTACCGGCGGGCGTGATCTCGACGATCGTCGTGCCGGTCCCCTGGTTGTTGCCCTTGTCGTTGAAGTTGCTGACCAGCAGTGAGCCAGCGTGGAGCTTGCCGGTCGACGTGGACAGAAGCACGATTCCGTATGGGTTGATATCGCCGTTCGCGGGGACGGTGGACGCTACCGTCGATACCTTCGTGAGCGGCGCGAGGAACGCCGCGGACGCTGTCGTCGCCACCGGACTGCTCGCGGTGGTCGCCGACGTACTCGTGGTACTGCTCGAACTGCCGCACCCGGCCAGCGCGAGCGCGGCGAGCGGGGCGGCCAAGATCATTTTCTTCCTGCTCACTTGTTCGTCCTCCCGTTTGGCGACCCACGGGCACAATTAGCTCGCGGCGTCGATTGAGGGCAGGGTGCTGTTCCCCGCTGGTTGCGATGACGCCGAAACCGGCGCGTTCCTTCCCGAGCCGAAGCGCAGGCGCAAACGGCGCCTGCGCTTCACCGTGCTCAAGAGACCGTGAGCGTCCCGTGCATGCCCGCCGCCCGATGACCCGGCACTGAGCAGTAGTAGGTGTAGGTCCCTGCTTTGAGATCGACCGTC
>Ga0302314_10016761_pt1 | contig 12348 bp, 13 predicted proteins | sample III_Palsa_N2_3_FD_200533 | JGI IMG/M metagenome (GOLD analysis project Ga0302314, IMG submission 200533) | Peat permafrost microbial communities from Stordalen Mire near Abisko, Sweden - III_Palsa_N2_3 | ecosystem: Environmental > Terrestrial > Soil > Palsa > Peat permafrost | place: Sweden...
GCCAGGTGCTCTGCAAGCCCGGCTCGATCACGCCGCACACCAAGTTCGTGGCCGAAGCCTACATCCTGACCAAGGAAGAAGGCGGTCGTCACACGCCGTTCTTCACCAACTACCGTCCCCAGTTCTACTTCCGGACCACCGATGTGACCGGGATCATCAAGCTGAAGGAAGGCGTTGAGATGATCATGCCCGGCGACAACGCCGAGCTGGACGTCGAGCTGATCACCCCGATCGCGATGGAAGAAAAGCTGCGCTTCGCCATCCGCGAAGGCGGCCGCACCGTCGGCGCCGGCGTCGTGGCCAAGATCGTCGAGTAGGCTTCACCGCTCACTCGATCCAGAGACCAACGCGGCCGCCCAGGGGAAACCCCGGGCGGCCGTTTTGCGTCTGGCCTGCAAGCGTCGGTGTCTTCGCTAGATTGACCACGAAGGCACGAAGGGCACGAAGAAGGCGGGAGATTGACCGCAAAGGCACGAAGGACGCGAAGGTGAAGGCGCGAAGCGCGATCATCATCAGCGCGGTCGCTTCCGGGTTTGATGCGGGTAAAGCCCGCCTTCGTGCCCTTCGTGCCCTTCGTGTGCTCCGTGGTGAATTCTTTACGAGCGATCGACGTGGCGCGGAGCAGGCCTATTCGCCGCCTACGTCGCCTTCCGCTTGCCCCTCAGCCGCGCCCTTGCTAAACGAGCCGGCTTCCGGCGATGAGCCGTTACGCCGGCAGGCCTGCCTACCGGCGTTTTCGTCATTGCCTTTAGGAGTGTAGCTCAGCTGGTAGAGCATCGGTCTCCAAAACCGAGGGCCGGGGGTTCGAATCCCTCCACTCCTGCCACTATCTATGTCGCCCAGTACTCGTGCTGTTGTCTTTGAAGGTCTAACCCTCCCCCATGGCTAGGAAACCCAGCGGACCGCCGCCCAAGAGCAAGCGCCCGGCGCCCGTCGCCAAGGCGGAGCCCGCCAAGATGGCGGTTGCGACGGCACCGGTCGTATCGACCGCGCCGACGGTCACCCCCGATGCGCCGCGCCGCCGCGTGTCGATCATCGAGTTTGCCGCCCAGGTTCGGGCCGAGGCGCGCAAGATCACCTGGACCACCCGGCGTGAGACCTGGATCACCTCGGTGATGGTGCTCGCCATGGTGCTGATCACCAGCCTGTTCTTCCTGGTCGTCGACCAGATTATGAGCCACGGCATGCAGCTGTTGCTGAAGCTGACCTCTTAAGGAATTTGACTATGCCCGCGGAAGCCGCCGAAGCGCGCCCCTCCAATCCCCGCCACAAGTGGTACATCGTTCACGCCTACTCCAACTTCGAGAAGAAGGTGGCCGAGGCGATCCGCGACCAGGCCAAGACCCAGGGGCTGGAAGACGCCTTCTCCGAGATCCTGGTGCCCACCGAGGACGTGGTGGAAATCCGCCGTGGCCGGAAGATCAACGCCGAGCGCAAATTCTTCCCCGGCTATGTCCTGGTGAAGATGGACCTCACGGACGAAGCCTACCACCTGATCAAGAACACCCCGAAGGTGACCGGTTTCCTCGGCTCCGGCTCCAAGCCGATGCCGGTGTCCGACAAGGAAGTCGCCCGCATCATCGGCGCCATCGAGGAAGGGGTCGAGCGGCCCAAGCCCACGATCCAGTTCGAGATCGGCGAGACCGTCAAGGTCGTCGACGGCCCCTTCGCCAGCTTCAATGGCTCGGTGGAACAGGTCGACGAAGACCGCGCCCGCCTGCGCGTCACCGTCTCCATCTTCGGCCGCGCCACCCCGGTGGAACTCGAATACGCGCAGGTCGAAAAGACCCAGTAATTTTCGGATGGCGCCCAATTGAACCGCGAAGAGCGCGAAGGACGCGAAGGCCCCGCTAAGGAGGTCGAGCGGCTTGCGAGCATCGTGGTTGATGCGGGTTCGAAAGTTCACCGCTCGCTAGGACCGGGATTGCTTGAGTCCGCTTACGAGGCATGCTTAGCGCATGAACTGACAGCTCGTGGTCTTCTCGTAAGCAGACAGGTCGCGCTACCCGTCATCTATGATGGCATCGCCTTGGACGCGGGATATCGGTTGGACATCCTCGTCAATGACCTGGTCATCATCGAGGTGAATTCGATCTTCGCCGCACCTGCAATACTCGCCGCATTGCCCCACGCCGCCCAACCTGCTACACGCCCGCCCTTCGTCCGGCTTGCCGGGGGAACACCAAATCCGTGGGAGGGGCGCCAACCCCAACTACACCACGGCTCATCAACCCGCCGGGCTAATCGCCCGGCTCACATGAGGACATCATGGCCAAGAAAATCTTGGGCTATATCAAGCTGCAGGTGAAGGCCGGCTCCGCCACGCCTTCGCCGCCGATCGGGCCGGCCCTCGGCCAGCGCGGCGTCAACATCATGGGCTTCTGCAAGGAGTTCAACGCCCGCACCGAGAACGTCGCCAAGGGCACCCCCCTGCCGACCGTGATCACCGTCTATCAGGACAAGTCGTTCACCTTTGTCACCAAGACCCCGCCGGCCACCTTCTTCCTGAAGGAAGCGATTGGCCTGAAGTCCGGGTCCAAGACCACCGGCCGCGACTTCGTCGGCGAAGTGACCCGCACCCAGCTGCGCGAGATCGCCGAAAAGAAGATGAAAGACCTGAACGCCAACGATATCGAAGCCGCCGCCCGCATCATCGAGGGCTCTGCCCGCGCGATGGGCCTCAAGGTTGTGGAGGCCTGATCAGATGACCAAGCAAGCCAAGCGCGTCAAAGCCTTCACCGGCGACGTTAACGCCACCCTCGGCCTCGAAGACGCGGTCAAACAGGTCAAGGCCAACGCCACCGCCAAGTTCGACGAGTCGATCGAAATCGCCGTCGGCCTGGGCGTCGATCCGCGCCACGCCGACCAGAACGTCCGCGGCGTCGTCAACCTGCCGTCCGGCACCGGCCGCGACGTCCGCGTCGCCGTCATCGCCAAGGACGCCAAGGCCGCTGAAGCCCTCGCCGCCGGAGCCGACGTCGTCGGCGCCGAGGACCTGGTGGAACGCATCCAGGGCGGTTTCATGGACTTCGACCGCGTCATCGCGACGCCGGACATGATGGCCCTGGTGGGCCGCCTGGGTAAGGTGCTGGGCCCCCGCGGCCTGATGCCCAACCCCCGCGTCGGCACCGTGACCCCGAACGTCGCCCAAGCCGTCAAGGACGCCAAGGGCGGCGCCATCGAGTTCCGCGTCGAAAAGACCGGCATCGTCCACGCCGGCATCGGCAAGGCCTCGTTCACCGACGACGCCCTGCTGGCCAATGCCCGCGCCCTGGTCGACGCCCTCAACAAGGCCAAGCCGTCCGGCGCCAAGGGCATCTATGTGAAGCGCATCTCCATGAGCTCCACCATGGGCCCCGGCGTGAAGGTGGATATCGGCAGCATCGGCGCCTAAACGCGGCGAGCTGAATCTATTGGTCCCCGCTCGGTCGACCGCCGGGCGGGGATTTTTGGGCTTGACAAAAGAACGAAAAGGGAACATACCGAGGCGGTCGGAAGGGAGCCCGTATGACCTCACCTCTCGCAAGCCCGGACAAAATTACAACTTCGCCAAGCCTTGGCCTGGTGTTTGACGACCGGGGGCTGATGCTCGGTCCGGAGGTGATCGCATGGCGCGAGGGCGGAGTGGACGGCGAGGGCCTCTACCGGATCAGGCCGGCCGCGCAGATCGCACGGACGCTGCGGCTGGCCTACGATGCGCTACCTGACGATTTGATCGTGCGGTGCGCGCGAAGCTTGCAGCGCGTCGTGGACCTGCTGAAGGATGGCGACGAAGCGCGGGCGGGTGTGCAGACCGTCCTGGCGCGGCTCCCCGCCATATCCTCGGAAGGACTGGCCAAGCTGGCGGCGTCGCAAGACTTGTGGCGGGCAAGCGACGCCTATCTGACCGAAGACCGCATTCCGGCTCATGAGGACGGCGCGGGTGAATGGACCGATGGCGCGGGGAGTCAGGGTGGCGCCTCCAGCGAGGTCAACCCGAACACGATCGATGAGGTCGCGAACCGTGACTATCACGACCTAGTGGTCGCTAAGATCGCTCGCATCGCACGGCGGCTTGGGTGCAAGGTGGTGACGGAAATCCCGCTCGTAGGCGTAGATGGAACAGCCGCGAGAGTCGATTTGCTGATTTTAGCACCAGACGGACGTCTCACGATTATTGAAGTGAAAACCGGCCTGAGACCGAAATTTGAAGACGTACAGCGAATTATATACCCGATGGCCCAGATCGGAGAGCATGTTTTCTCGCCTGACCCGAGGATCGTTGAGTTAGGTTTCGAGCCGATGGAGCGTCTTCCAGCTATGCAGTTCGACACGCTGTATAAGAAAGACCGAAAATCCAGACTCCAATTGGTGGAACCGCATAATCCGTTCGACTTTTGAGGTGGATCATGGATCGGAAAATGCTCAGCTCACATATGTTCGTGAATAAAATTGCATTTGGCGGCGTGGTCACGAAGCCGGAAACGGCAATCGCGATCGCCTCAGCTATGCTGCTGGAGAACCAAGGCGCCGAAGAGTTGTCCAGGCAGCAGCCGCTGCGGGCGATAGATGACGGTGACGCCTGGACTGTGCGGGGAAGCTACGAGGATCCTGGCCTTGGCGCCGGTCTGGGCGCCTGGTCTGTTCGGATTGCGAAGGACGACGCACAGGTCACGAAGATGGGGCATCGGCTGATGCGCCTCGATGTGCCCGAAAAGGTGAAGGCGATGGCTCGGCAGGCGCGGCGAAAAAGCCAAACTGGTTAGCTTTGGACAATGCAGACCGACTAACTCGCCGTCGATGCATGCAGACCTCGCGATATAAAAATTCGAAACTTATGACGATTCGTTCTTATCGTTCGCAATCAGGTACAAGTCTTTAGTCCAGGGCGTACCTGATCCGGAAAAGTTCGCCGCCATCCTGCAAGATCGGGCCAGCTTTGGCCGCGATATGGATACCGGAGCGCCTGTTAAATCTTATGTTGCCGATGTCGCTGGGACGATCAGGCATCTGAGACCATTTATTGAGGCCTACAGAAAGCGGGTGGCGTAACATGAGCCTGCGAGCGAGGAGCGTATTTGGCAGTGGTCCGATGCCCCTGATCCGAGCCGCAGTCTTAGTCATCGCTATTTCGTACGTCACCGTGCTCGCGCCAAGCGCGTCGCGCGCCGCCGACCGTCCGCTGATCTTCGTTAAGACGATTGGTGTCGGCTGGGATACTGATCGAATGCCATGGATGAGATTTGTGGCCTTCAGCTTTGATGGTCGCCAGAGTGCTTCTGACGGTGCGACAACGCCAACAGACGGCTCTGGGAAATTGTCCATCTGGACGTTCCCGGGCGGAAAACTGGTCAAGCAAATTTCCGTCCAGCCGGACGAGATATCGCCCGATTTTCGGTACGTCTCCGATGGCCACGAGATCAGCAGCGTGCAAACGGGCAAGCCGGTGATTTCGTTCGGCTCAACTCGCTTTATGGTCACCGCCTTCAGCCGGGACAGCCGCTATGTCGCGATAGCTCAACCGGACAAGGGAGCCGCCCTTCGGATTCGCGTGATGGACCTCTCCAGCGACAGGCCGATCAGTACTGTCGGCTCAAGGGGCTCCGCATCGATGGCCCTCAGCTCGGATGGTTCGACCTTGGCGGTCGGACACTGGAATCTGATCTCTTTTTGGTCGACGCATAGCGGGGCCCGGCGAACTATCCTGCGAGGGGTTGGTCGTTACGCGCAGTCCCTCAGCTTCAGCCCAAATGGCCGACTGATTGCTGCGGGCGATGACTTAGGCGGCCTGCAGATATGGGACGTTCGCAAGCGGCGGCGCGAATCTGCCATCCATTTTCCCGGCGGGGCTGTCTCCGCGCCGGCCTTCAGCCCGGACGGACGGCTTGTCGCTGTGGGCGTCTATGGGTCCGGATCGGTCTGGTTGATCGACGTTCGCCGCGGCCGGCTTATCGATCACCAGAAGGTTTCGGACCTTGGCTGCGGATCGGTCGCGTTCAGTCCCGATGGGCGCTACCTGATCACACCGTCCACGGGCGGACTGATCACTTGGCCGTATGACAGAGGCGGGACAATTCGCGTGTTCAAGGTCAGACACGAATGAGTGTCCAGCTGTTGTTGGTCTGTCGGGCCACGACCCTTTACCGTCCCACAAACACCGGCGCGCGCTTTTCCAGGAAGCTCTTCACCCCCTCGCGGTGGTCCTCGGTGCCGAACAGGCGGTAGATCACCTCGATGGCCCAGGCGCCGACTTCGCGTGGATCGCCATAGGCCGTGCGGGCCAGGCCCTCCTTCATCGCCGTGAGCGCCAGGGGCGGATTGGCGGCGACGCGGGCGGCCAGGGCCAGCGCGCGGGGCATCAGGTCCTCGTGAGAGACCACCTCGCTCACCAGGCCGATCCGGCCGGCTTCGGCGGCGTTGATCGGATCGCCCGTGAACAGCAGCTCCGCCGCCTTGGCTGGCCCGACGATGGCGGGCAGACGTAAGAGGCCGCCCACGTCGCAGATCAGGCCGCGCTTGATAAACAGCTCGGCGAACACCGCCTTGTCCGAAGCGATGCGGATGTCGGCATAGAGGGCCAGTTCCATGCCCCAGCCCACCGCCGCGCCGTTCACCGCCGCGATCACCGGCTTGCGGCATTCCAGCGCCGCCATGGCCGCTGGCGTGGCCTGGGGTTTCGCGCGCTCCGGGCGCGGCGCAGTGGGTGTCTCCCCGGTCATCATCTCCTTGACGTCCTCGCCGGAGCAGAAGGCCGGGTCGGCGCCGGTGACCACCACGCAGCGCACGTCGTCGTCCGCGCCGGCGTGCAGGAAGGCCGCCTCGATCTCGGCATAGGCGCGTGGGTTCAGGGCGTTGCGCCGCTCCGGCCGATTGAGGGTGATCCGGGCGATGTGGTCCTCCACCCCATAGAGCACGCAGGTGAAGTCGGCGGCGGCGATCGCGGCGGTGGGCGCGGCCATGTCATCCTCCATATGGTGACCGGCCCTTGGGGAAGGCTTTCGGACGGGTCTTTTCCGGGAGTATGAAGCTCGCCATGACCGATCTCCAAGCCCAGACCGCGCTTCAGGCCGCCAGCCAGCCCTCCATCGGCGAGGTGCGTGACAATCACCGTTTCGACGAGGCGCGGCTCACCGCCTGGCTGAAAGCCAACCTGGGCGGCTTCAGCGGCGACATCGAAGTCAGCCAGTTCAACCGCGGCGCCTCCAACCCCACCTTCATGGTCACCGCCGGGGACCAACGCCTGGTGCTGCGCAAGAAGCCGCCGGGCCAGCTGCTGGCCAGCGCCCACCAGGTCGACCGCGAATACCGGGTGATGAAGGCCCTGGGCGGCACAGGCTTCCCGGTCCCGGTCATGCGCGCCCTCTGCGAGGACGAGGCCGTCATCGGCACCCCCTTCTATGTGATGGACTTCCTGGAGGGCCGTATCTTCCGCGACGCCCGCCTGCCGGGGATGGCGCCCGCCGAGCGCACCGCCATCTACGACGACCTCAACGCCACCCTGGCCCGGCTGCACGCGGTGGACTATGCCGCCATCGGCCTGGCCGACTACGGCCGCCCCGGCAACTATTTCGAGCGCCAGATCGGCCGCTGGACCAAACAGTACCGGGGCGCCCAGACCGAAGAGATCGCCGACATGGAGCGGCTGATCGCCCAACTGCCGAAACAGATCCCGGCCGACGACACGACCACCATCGCCCACGGCGACTACCGGCCCGAAAACGTCATGTACCACCCGACAGAGCCGCGCATCATCGCGGTGCTGGACTGGGAGCTGTCGACCCTGGGCCACCCCCTGGCCGACCTGGCCTACAACTGCATCCTCTGGCATTCCCGCTCGGAAAGCTGGGGCACCTTCGATGGCGTCGACCTGGCCAGGGAGGGCCTGCCCACCGAGGCCGGCTATGTCGCCGACTACTGCCGCCGCACGGGGCGGACGGGGATCGACAACTTCAGCTTCTACCTGGCCTTTTCCCTGTTCCGCCTGGCCTCGATCGGCCAGGGCGTCTTCAAGCGCAACCTCGACGGCATCGGCACGGGGAACGCCTCACGGGACAATTCCGGGACCTATCAACTGGCCAGATCGGCGGTTGAGGTGCTTGAGCGGTGAGGGCGTTTGTGGCGGTCTTTACGCTCGCTCTTGAGTTTTGCAGGGCGATCGTTTAAACGCCCCGCTTCTTCGGCGTGGGGCCAACCCCTCGCGCCATCCTGTCCGAGAACTACGGGGACCCGGGGCCACCGGGACCATAAACGAGGAAGAGCCCTTCCTCGCCGCTGGGAGACGGGGAGCAGAGACCGGCGCAAGGCGTCCCACCAGATGGGCCCGGCGCGCCTGGTGCGATGCATCCTTGCGGACAGTCTATCGCCAATGACCCGTGCGGGGTCTTCAAACCCGCGCGCGCCAGAGGCATCAGGTCGCCGGATTGGCCGGCGGCCCGACTTGAGTAAACGGAGACCGCAATGGATCGCGCTCAAAAAGCGGAATCGATCGAAACGCTGAAAGGCGTTTTCGCCGATGCCGGCGCCATCGTGGTGACCCATTATATGGGCCTCACCGTTGCGGAAATGACCGATCTGCGTGGCCGCCTTCGTAAGGAAGGCGCCTCGTTCAAAGTGGTGAAGAACCGTCTGGCCCAAAAGGCGCTGAACGGATCCAATGAAGGGGCGATCGCCCTGTTCAAGGGACCCGTTGGCATCGCCTTTGGCCCCGACGCCGTCTCGGCCGCCAAGGTCTCGACCCAATACGCCAAGGACAACGAGAAGTTCTCGATCGTCGGCGGCATGATGGGCGAGGTCGTCCTGGACGCCAAGGCCGTCGACGCGCTGGCCAAGCTGCCGTCGCTCGACGAACTGCGTGGCAAGATCGTCGGCCTGCTTCAGGCGCCGGCGACCAAGATCGCGGGCATTCTGCAAGCTCCGGCCGGCCAACTGGCCCGGGTCGTGGGCGCCTATGCCGCCAAGGACGCCGCCTAAGGTCATCTTTCGCAAGAATCCCCTCTAACGCTCCCCTTCTCTTTAGGAACCCATCCCATGTCCAAGCTCGAAAAACTCGTCGACGAACTGTCCGCCCTGACCGTTCTGGAAGCCGCTGATCTGTCCAAGCTGCTCGAAGAAAAGTGGGGCGTCTCGGCCGCCGCGCCGGTCGCCGCCGCCGCCGCCGCCGGCCCCGCCGCCGCCGCCGAAGTGGTGGAAGAACAAACCGAATTCACCGTGATCCTCACCGGCGGTGGCGACAAGAAGATCAACGTGATCAAGGAAGTCCGTTCGGTCCGCCCGGACCTCGGCCTGAAGGAAGCCAAGGACCTGGTCGAAGGCGCCCCGCAACCGGTGAAGGAAAACATCTCCAAGCAAGAAGCCGAAGAGATCAAGAAGAAGCTGGAAGAAGCCGGCGCGAGCGTCACCGTCAAATAAGACGGCGTTCGTCCTCTATTGCAGCGGGCCCGGAAGCAATTCCGGGCCCGTTTTGCGTTCGGCTGTTCGTCCCCCGTCAGAACGGGATGGTCAGGGTGTCGAGCAGCGTGAACCGGGGGCCATAGGCCGCCTGGGCGATGCCGATGCCTTCGGGCAGGCGGATCAGGTTGGTGCGGTCCAACACATTGACGAGGGTCAACCGATCCACGATCACCCCGCCTCCGGGCAGTGTGAAGCGCCGCTCGACCGCGCCGTTGACCTGAATCACGGTGGGCAGGGCGGTCTGGTCGGCGAAACCCCCGCGCAGGCCGCTGGAATAGAGTCCGCTCACGCTCACCAGATAGGGGCCGGCGCGGTAGCTGCCCCCAACCGATGCTCCGGCGGTAGGCTGGTGGTCCAGGGGGATGTAGTGGGTCTGGATGTAGACCAGTTCGGCCGGATCGAAGTTGAATTGGCCGGTCAGAACACCCTTCTGCCAGTTCTGGCCGACGGTAAGGTTCACATAGGCCGACAGCGCCTGGCCCTTGTAGTTGAACGCCAGTTCGGAGCCCCAGATATGGCCGCGCCGGTAGTTGAACGGCGCGAAGATCGGCACTGATCCCAGTTCGCCGGTGTCGAGATAGCGGTCGGTGCGATTGTAGTAGTTGTCCTCCGAGATCGTGAATCGTTGGCCGATCGGCGCTATGACGCCGACGTCGAAGTCGGTGTCATCCTCCGTGTGCGGCGAGGCCGTGCCGAACAGCACGGTGGCTGTGGTGTCAAAGAAGGACCTTGGCGCGCCCGGCGAAATGCCCTGGAAGCTTGGAACCTGCATGTAGCGCGCGGCGCCGGCGTGCACCGTGACCTGGCCGACGATGCGGTAGGCAAGGTTCAGGGTCGGGTTGAGCTGGCTGTGGTCGGTAAAGCCGGTCAGGTCGTCGAAGCGCAGCCCGATGTTGGCGGTGAGCCGGTCGGTGATCCGCCACAGGTCGTTTACATAGAGGCCGGCGACGATGTTGCTGGCCGCGATGTCATCGACGATCCTGATCGGCGTGGTGCTGGTCTGCTGGACAACGATCTCGGGTTCCGGGCTGTGATCGTCGTCCTCGAAGTGGCCGATCAGCACCGCCGGGAAGGCCAGCGACACGTCGTTCACCGTCACCTTGTAGTCGCCCAGGTAAAAGCCGGCGCTGAGGTGATGCCGGCCAATGTCGCCGAACAGGTCGCCCTCCAGCGTGTTGTCGGCGTCGAAGTGCGTGGCTCTCGAAGCGACCCCCTGGAAGATCAGCTCGCCGACATCGTCGGGACGGTAGTCCTGGCTGATGTAGTGGGCGGAATAGGCCAGCTGGTAGGTCAGCCCGCTGCCTGTGGTCCCGTTCAGGGCCAGGATGCCCAGATAGTCCTGGAAGTTGAGATAGGAGTTGATCCCGTTGGAAGCATAGTTGCTGACGCCCGCCAGCTGAAAGGCTGGATCGAGGCCGCCTACGTTGGGCAACTGGTTGGTGCTCGCCGCCGCCGACAGGATCAGGCTGAGCTTGGTCTGCGAATTGACCTGGTAGGCGAAGGAGCCGAACGCCTGGCCCTGGCGGGTATAGTCGTGAATCGGGTCCGGCCCCGGCGTCGCCGAGCTGAACGCGGTCTGGCCCTGATCGTAGAGGCCGCTGACGTAGTAGCTGAGCTTGCCCGAGCATCCGGCCACCTGAGCGCTGGGCTCAACCGTCTCCCGCTGGCCGACCATCACGCCCACGGACCCGCCGGGCTGTTCGCAGCCGTCCTTGGTGGTGATCTCCACCACCCCGCCGGTGGCGTAGCTGTATCTGGCCGGCAGGACCCCATCCAGCAGGTCCAGCCGCTTGATGAACATCGGATTGATCATCGAGATGAAGGGGGGATTGGTGTTGATGTCCAACGGCACCAGCACCCCGTTGATCTGGTACTGGAACTGCGGTCCTTCGGTGTTGCGGATGTGGATCTGCTGGTTTTGGTCGATGGCCACGCCGGGAATCTGCGCCAGCACGTCGGTCAACGCGCTTGTCGCGCCGGTGGGGAAGCTGTCGATGTCCTGGGCGGTCACCGCATAGTCGCTGGAGGCCGTGGCCGACGGCAGCGGGCCATGCTGATCGGCGGCGGTTACGGTGACGCTGTTGACCACCGTGGCTTGGGGCGGGTCGGCCAGGGCCTGTCCCGCCGCGGCGAACGCCAGGACGCCCAAAGGCGCTGCGAGCCGACGAAGGCGCGTCCGGCGTCCAGAACCGCTGATTGGGCGCACGGTCGCCCCCTTCTGAACAAAGCCTACCCGTGGTCTTTTTCCGACATTCGCGCACGGCGCTCAATCGCTGATTTTCGTTATAACATCTGTGATCGGGCGCGGGCCGGGGACCGGCGGGGCCGCTGGCGGAGCCGATTGATCGTCCGTTTGCGGAATCTGTTAAAATTTCACGTTGCGCCCCTTTTCATTCTCGCGACAAGCGACTACATACCCGCTTCCTCGCACACCCTCTGACTCTGAGTCGCGTCCAGCGACCCAATGCCCGTGGCGGTTTGCGAGTTACGCCCCGAGGCGCGGTCCGCCGCCCTCCGACCGCGCGAAGGGGCGCTCGATCTTGTTGAAAGATCGGGGAAATTCCAGCGTCCGGCGGACGGTAGGCGAATTTTCGCTCCGTCCGATCCGAGGGTGGACGCATGGACATCACGCCCGGAAACCGTCCGGGCGTTCAAGGGAGCCACGATGGCGCAATCGTTTACCGGCAAGAAGCGTATCCGGAAGTCTTTCGGCCGCATTCCCGAGGCTGTGCAGATGCCGAACCTCATCGAGGTTCAGCGCTCTTCCTACGAACAATTCCTGCAACGCGAGGTCCGTCCGGCCCAACGTCGGGATGAGGGCATCGAGGCGGTCTTCAAGTCCGTCTTCCCGATCAAGGACTTCAACGAGCGCGCCACGCTCGAATACGTCTCCTACGAATTCGAAGATCCCAAGTACGA
>Ga0302314_10016764_pt1 | contig 12347 bp, 9 predicted proteins | sample III_Palsa_N2_3_FD_200533 | JGI IMG/M metagenome (GOLD analysis project Ga0302314, IMG submission 200533) | Peat permafrost microbial communities from Stordalen Mire near Abisko, Sweden - III_Palsa_N2_3 | ecosystem: Environmental > Terrestrial > Soil > Palsa > Peat permafrost | place: Sweden...
CCGATCCAGGCCGGGTCCCGGTAGGAGCGCAGGTCCTCGCCCCAGCCGCCGTCGGCGTTCTGGACCGACAGCAGCCAGTCCACCGCGCGCCGGATCGCCGGGTGCCCCGGCGCGACGCCGGCCGCCAGCAGCGCCGGCACCACCGCTCCGGTGCCGTAGACGTGGTTGGCGCCCCAGCGGCCGAACCAGGAGCCGCCGGCTTCCTGATGCTCCAGCAGCCAGCGCACTCCGCGCAGGGTGGCCGGGTGCCGGGCCCGGCCGTCCAGGGCCAGGGCCTCGACGATGTGCGCGGTGACGTCCGCGGACGGCGGGTCGATCACCGCGCCGAAGTCGCAGAACGGCAGCTTCTCGATCAGCGAGCGGGTGTTGTCGGCGTCGAAGGCGCCCCACCCGCCGTCCCGGCACTGCATCCCGATCATCCACTCGGCGCCGCGGCGCAGCGCGCCGTTCAGCGCGGCCTTGGCCGGGTCCAGTCCGGCGGCGTCGGCGTCGATCACCGAGTCGCCATCCGAACCCCCGTCCAGAACACCGTCCGGGTCCCAGCCGTTGTCCGCCGCGCGCAGCGGACTGCGCCGCAGCGCGAGCAGCACCTCGGCGGTGTCGTCGGTGTCCGGGTACAGGTCGTTGGCGAACTCGAAGGCCCAGCCGCTCGGGGCCAGCCCGGGCCGGCGCACCTGCCAGTCCCCGGGGACCGTGATCTCCTCCGCCACCAGCCAGTCCACGGCCCGGCTGATCGCCGGATCGTCGGTCGGCAGCCCGGCGTCGGCCAGCGCGATCACCGCCAGGGCCGTGTCCCAGACCGGCGACTGGCAGGCCTCCATGCGCCGGATCGGCCCCTTCGGGGTCTCCTCGCGCACCAGGAAGCCTTCGAGTCCGGCAAGTCCGGTCCGCATCACCGGGTGGTCCAGCTGGTAGCCCATCAGATGAAGGGCGATCAGCGAATACACCCATGGCGGTTGGATGCCGCCCCAGCCTCCGTCGGCTTCCTGCCGGGCCACGATCCACTCGGCTGCCTGGCGCAGCGCCGAGCGGCGCCCCGGCTTGTAGTTGAGGTGCTCGTAGTGGTGCAGGGCCTGGTCGAGATGGCCGAAGAGGCCCGCGACGCTGCGCAGCGAGGCACCGGTGTGCTTCGCCCGCTTCGAGGTCCTGCTCTTGCCGGACGCGCCCGACGGACCGGCCGTGCCGCTCACGCCGCTCGCGGCGGCGCGCAACTCGTCCAGGCCGAAGGGCAGCGGGCGGCAAGGCCGGAAGGCCGAGACGATCGTCATCGGCACCACGGTCTGCCGGGCCCAGCAGGCCCAGTCGTAGACGTTCAGCGGCACATATTGCGGCAGGAAGATCAGCTCCGGCGGCATCACCGGCAGCTGCTCCCAGGACCACAGCCCGAACAGGGCCAGCCAGATCCGGGTGAACACCCGGGTCCGTTCCAGCCCGCCGGCGCCGTTGATCCAGCTCGCGGCCAGGGCCATATGGGGTTCGTCGATCGGGTCGCCGGCCAGCTTCAGGGCGAGGTAGGCCTCGACCGTGGTGGACAGGTCGGCCGGACCGCCGTGGAAATTGGCCCAGGTGCCGTCGTCGCGCTGCTGCGAACGGATCCACCGGGCCGCCGCGGCGGTCTCCTCCGGTGTGCGGATCCCGAGGAACTCGCGCAGCAGCAGATCCTCGGCGTCCATGGTGATGTTGGTGGCCAGTTCGCCCTTCCACCAACCCGCCGGGTCCTGCATCCTGAGCAGCTGGTCCCGGGCCCGGTCGACGGCACCGGCCGCCCCGGTCGGCATATCAACCGGCGGTTGCGGCCTCGCCCCGGCCGGCAACGGACGGTCAGCGATCGCTGTCATAAAGATCCTCCTCGGCTGGCCCCTTACCATGTTCGCGCGAGAAGAAACCTTGTGACAATGGTGAGATCGACGAGCGTGCCGGTAGGAGCGCCGAGTTGATCGAGTCGGGCCAGAGCCTCGCCGGTGTGGAACTCGGCGCGCTGCTCCGTCCATGATCGGCCGCCCGCCTGCTCGACCAGTTCCGCCGCCTGAGTGACCTGATGGTCCGTCAGTTCCTCTGCTCCGTCGTACAGAACGGCCAATTGCGCCCCGGCCTCGGTCTCCGAGCACAGGGCCGCCACCACCGGCGCGGAGCGCTTGCGGGCCCGCAGGTCCGCGGCCACCGGCTTGCCGGTCCGGGCCGATTCGCCCCAGATTCCGAGCATGTCGTCGACCAGTTGGAAGGCCATGCCCAGGTGGTGCCCGTACTCCGCCAGGATCGTGGAGGTCTCGGCCGGCGCGCCGTAGGCCTGTGCGCCGAGGGTGGCGGCGCAGGAGAGCAGGGCCGCGGTCTTGCCCGCCTCCATCGCCAGGCACTGCTCCAGCGTGGCCTCCCGGCGCGCGGCCAGGCTCAGATCGTCGGACTGCCCGGCGATCAGCGCCTGCACCTCGCGGCCGAGCGTGTCCAGCGCCGTGCTCAGGCCGCGCCGCGCCAGGATCTCGAAGGCGAGGGTCTGCAGCGCGCAGCCGGCCAGCAGCGCCTGGTCGGTGCCGTACACCGTCCACGCGGTCGGCCGGTGCCGGCGGGTGCGGTCGCCGTCCATGATGTCGTCGTGCAGGAGGGAGAAGTTGTGGATCAGCTCCACGGCGCAGGCCGCGTCCACGACTTCCGGCTCGTCCCCCTGCGCTCCGGCCGCCTTCGCGCCGAGCACGGCCAGGGCCGGGCGCAGCGCCTTGCCGGAGCCCGCCGTGTCGTCCCAGCCGAAGTGGTAGCGGGCGATCGCGCGCAGCGGCGGATGCAGGCCGTCCACGTGCGCAGCAAGGGTCGGGTCCACTAGTTGCTTGAGCTCACTAAGTACTTCTGCCGCTGTACGCACTTCGCTTTGGATCGTCACGTGTTTGCTCCCGTCTCGCTAACAGTATCCCCAGCATCAAGCGCACAATGCGCAGCAGTCACCCCACTGCGTACCGCACTTTCCATAGTGTCCGGCCAACCGGTGGCGGTCCACGCTCCAGCCAGGAAGATCGATGGAGACGCGGTGCGCGCGCCGGGGCGCAGGCGCGCACTGCCGCACGACTGCCGGAAGGTCGCGCGCCGCTCGCGGGTGACGAAGAAGTCCGTCACCTTCGCCACCCTGGCCTCGGGCAGCACCCGCTGCATCTCGGCCTCGAAGATCTGGTGCAGTTCGGCGGTCGGCAGGTCGACGTACTCGTCCGCGGCCGAGACCGTGACCGCCAGATACTGCCCGTCGTCAACCTCACTGCTCCCGGTTTTGCTGCTTTCAGTCCGGTCGAAGATCCACTGTGCGGGCGAGTCCACCGTGGCCAGAAACGGCCGGTCCAGCACGGTCCGGTCGTAGCGCAGGTGGACGTTGATGATGGGGCTGTGGCCGAGGTCGGCGAAGGCTGTCGGGTGCGGAGTCGGCAGCAGGTTCGCGGCGACGTCGTGCGGCACCGCCAGGATGACCGCGTCCGCAGCCAAGGTCTCCGGCTCGCCGGTCCGGCCGACCACGGTCACCGTGGTGCGGCCCCGCTCAGCCGGGTCGGTCTCCGGCGCCAGCGCCTTCGTGCCGGTCAGCACCCGCACTCCGGCCCGGGCCAGGGCAGCCCCGGCCATCTCGTCGTGGATCCGCCCCAGCGGCACGGCGGCGTAGCCCAGGTCGGCGCCGTCGCGCCGTTCCAGCAGCCCGGTCCGGAAGACCTTGGCGGCCAGCGCCAGCGAGGCCTCCTCCACGTCGATGTTGAGGGTCGCGGTGGAGATCACCGACCACAGCCGGCTGACCGCCGCCGACGACTGGCCGTGGTCCCGCAGGAACTGGCCGAAACTGCGCTCGTCCGTCGCGGGCGAGGACGGATCGGTCAGCCGCAGGGCCAGCGCCGTGCCGCCGAGCCGGGCCCGGTCCTTCAGCGGGAGCAGTCCGTAGCGGCCCAGCGAACCGGCCAAGTGCAGCGGCGCCGGCGCACCGGTGCGCCGAAGCACCGCCTCGGTCCCGTCGGTCGCGCTGCGCAGCGGAATGTCCAAGCGGTCCTGCAGCACGCTCATCCCGCTGTCCGGCCCGGCCCCGAGCCGGTCTAGCAGGCCCCGGTACGCGGTGCAGCAACGAAGGAACACATGCTGACCGTTGTCCACGGTCAGTCCGTTCCGAACGTACGAGGTAGCCCGCCCGCCCAGCCGCGGCCTGGCCTCGACCAGGGTCACCTGCCACTCCTGCTCGGCCAGGACCAGCGCCGCGGTGATCCCGGCCAGCCCGCCGCCTACTACGACCGCCGTGCTCATCGGCGCCAGGCCCGGCCGGTCCGGACCGGATTGAGCGCGCGGGCCGCCACGGCCAGCTTGGCCGGGGCCGGGATCGAGACCCGGGCGTTGAAGACCGACTCCGGGTTCTGCGCGATCTGCCGCAGCAGCGCGAGATAGATCCCGGCCAGGGCCCCGCAGCAGGCGCGCGAGCGCTGGTCCAGCAAAGGCAGGAGTTTGAGCCCGTCGGCATACAGCCGCTCAGCCCGCCGGGCCTCGAAGCGGATCAGGTCCGCCAACCGTCCGTTGCACGGATCGAGCGAGCCGTCCGGCAGCGCGGCCACGGTACAGCCGTAGGCATCCAGGTCCTCCTGCGGGAGGTAGACCCGGCCGTTGGAGTGGTCCTCTCGGATGTCACGCAGGATGTTAGTTAGCTGCAGGGCCAAGCCGAGCCGGTCGGCCAGGGCGATCGGCAGAGCCGGGTCCCGGCGCAGTATCGGCGGGTCGAACACCGCCAGCGACAGCCGCCCGATCGAACTGGCCACGTTCCGGCAGTATCCCGCCAGTTCGTCCCAGGTCTGATAGGTGGTGTCGAGTTGGTCCTGCTCACAGCCGTCGATCAACTCGCCGAACGCGCCGAGGTCGATCGGATAACGGGCCGCGGCGTCGGCCAGCGCGGCCAGGACTTGATCCTGCGGATACTTCACCGGCGCGGCCGACTGGGTCCGCGCCTCGGCCAGCAGTTCGCTTTTCTGGGCCGGCGGCAGCGTCCCGTCACCGATGTCGTCGACCCGCCGCGCGAAGGCGTAGACGGCGGACAGGGCCCGTCGTTTGGGCGCCGGTAACAGGCGGATTCCGTAGGAAAAGTTGCGGGCCTGACCGCTGACCACTGCTTCGCAATGAGCGTATGCGGCCGCCAGGTCGGGCGGGAGCTCCCGGTTGCTTCTCACCGCACTACCTTATGCCGTCTCGCTCATACTTGCGGTACGGCCCGCCTGTTGTGCCCGCTGCCGCGCCCGACGGTTCACTCCGGTGATCCATTCCTGTGGCCGCCCTGATACCGGTGGTAGTTTCCGAACTCGCAGAACCGTGCAAAACACCGCAGAACCCACGGCCTCAGCGCCTACGTCCCGCGATGACGCCGCCCGCCGCGCGCACCGTCCCGAAGGTGGTCGTGGTCGCGGTCCGGCCCAGGACGTCGAAGTCGATCTTGGCGAGCGCGGTCAGCGCGGCCCGGCCGCCGGCCACGTAGCCGATCACCGCGGGCTTGGCCCAGCCGCGCAGGCGGCGGGTGAGCGGCACGCCGCGGCTGAGCATCACGGCGGCCCGTCCGGCTTCCCAGCGCAGCAGCGACTTGAGGTCCTCCGAACTGCTCGGCTCGGCCAGTTCCGCCTCCTGGACGCCGAACGCGGTCAGGTCCTCGCGCGGCAGGTAGGCGCGGCCGGCCCGGTAGTCCTCGGCCACGTCCTGTATGTGCTCGACGATCTGCAGCCCGGTGCACACCGCGTCGGAGTCCGCGATGTTCTCCTCGGTGGCCTGGCCGGCCAGGTGCAGGACCACCTGTCCGACCGGGTTGGCTGACAATCTGCAGTAGGAGATGAGCTCGGCGAAGGTGGCGTAGCGGGTCTTGTGCTGGTCCATCAGGTTCGCCGCGACCAGGTCGTGGAAGGGCTCGATCGGCACCCGGTCGTCGGCGGTGATCGCGGCCAGTCCGCGCACTGGGGCCAGGGTCGGGGTGCCGCCGCGGGACAGCCGGGCCAGGTCGTTGTCCACTTCCTTCAGCGCCAGCACCCGGTCGCCCTCGAACTCGTCGCCGAGGTCGTCGACGTACCGGGCGAAGACGTAGAACGCGGTCAGGTCCGCCCTGATCTGCCGGGGCAGGAAACGCAGGGCCACCGGGAAGTTCTCCGCCTGGGCCTGGGCCTGGGCGTTCGCGGCGACCCGGGCGGTGGAGGCGCTTGCCCGTCCGGGCTCGGATCCGAAGACGGCGATGTCTGGGTCGGAGTCGGACGCGCTCACGAGCGGGTCAGCGCCTGCTTGACCAGGGTCCGGCCGAAGTCCCACATCAGGCCGGTGCCGCGGTGCGCGTCGGCCATGACCGCGTCGAAGGACTCGACGAAACGCTCCACCTCGGGCTCGCCGATCATCAGCGGCGGCAGAAGTTTTATCACGTCCATGTGGTCTCCGGCGACCTGTGTGAGGATACGGTGGCGTTGGAACAACGGCACCACCACCATCTGCGCGAACAAACCGTGGCGTGCAGCCTGAAGTGTGTTCCATCCGGCCCGGAGTTTCAATGAGCTGGGGCGGCCGAATTCCAGTCCGATGATCAGTCCGCGGCCGCGGATCTCCATGAGCAGCTCGTACTTCTCCGCCAGCAGTTGCAGCTGCTGGGTCAGCAGTTCTCCTATCCTGGCCGCGCGCGCGGTCAACTGCTCGTGCTCCATCACTTCCAGCGTGGCCAGCCCGGCCGCCATGGCCAGGGCGTTGGAGCCGAAGGTGGAGTCGTGCACCAGCACCCGGTCCATCGAGGAGTACACCTTCTCGAAGATCCAGCCCTTGGCCAGGGTCGCGCCCACCGGCACGAAGCCGCCGGACAGCGCCTTGGCCACGGTGACGATGTCCGGCTGGACGTCCTCGTGTTCGTAGGCGAAGAAGCGGCCGGTGCGGCCGAGCCCGGTCTGCACCTCGTCGCAGATCAGCAGCGCTCCGGCCTTGTGCAGCGCGGCCTGCGCGTACGCCATGAACCCGGGCGGGGGCACGAACACGCCCTTGCCCTGGATCGGCTCCATCAGCAGGGCCGCGACGTCGCCGCGGGCCAGCTCGCGCTCCAGCGCCGCGAGGTCGCCGAAGGGCAGCTTGGTGTCCGGCAGCAGCGAGCCGAAGCCCTTGCGGAACTCCTCGGCGCCGTTGGCCGAGAGCGAACCGACGGTCAGGCCGTGGAACGCGTGGTCGAAGTAGAGGATGCGGCTGCGGCCGGTAGCGAAGCGGGCGAACTTCAGCGCCGCCTCCACCGCCTCGGTGCCGCTGTTGCTGAAGTAGACCCGGTCCAGGTGCGGCGTGTAGGCCAGCAGCCGCTCTGCCAGCAGTCCGGCCAGCAGCGGGGAGTCGAACTGGATCATGTCGGCCAACTGGGCGTCCAGCGTCTGGCGCAACGCCGATCGGACAACCGGGTGATTGCGCCCCACCCCGAAGACCCCGAAACCGGCCAGGAAGTCCAGGTAGTCGGCCCCTGCCTGGTCATAGAGATACGCGCCCTCGCCCCGGACGTAAGTGCGGTCGAAACCGATCGCATGGAGCATCCGGGGAAGCTGGGGATTGAGCAGACGGGCTTGGAGGGCATGGCCCTCACCTGCGCGTCCACGCATCAGATCGGCAATATCGAGGCCGTAATCGCCACCCGGTTCGTCCACGCCCGCCACCCGCCTCTTCAGTTCTTCTATTATGCTCAGGCACCTTACCCGCACAGAGGGTCGCGACAAACCCCGCAGGGCCGGGGCGTAGCCGACCGGGCGGATCTGAAACCCGATTGACATTCTTGCTTTCGTCTGACGAACATCTCAGGCCGTTCTCAAGATTCCGGGCGAAAGTCGAATCATGACCGAGACGCCGCAGAACCCCGCATCCGAGCACACCGCGCCGGAGCAGTCCGCTCCGCAGCACACCCCGGCCGCGTTGCCGGCACTGTCACAGTCACAGCTACCGGCACCTCAGTGGAACATGCCCGACCAGGCCGCCGCCGCCAATCTCGGCGCAGGCCCCGTCGCAGGCGGAGGCAGTGGCGGTGGCGCTGGCGGAGGCGGAGGCTGGGGCGGTTGGGGCGGCATGGAGCAGGCCTACCCGGCGGCCCACGGCGGATACCCGCCGCCGCCCGGACAGCCCCCGACCGGCTACCCCGGCGCGATACCCGGCGCGGCCGGGCCGCAGAAGGGCAAGTTCAAGGTCGGGATCGCCACCCTGGCGCTGTTCACCCTGTTCGCGGCCGGGATCGGCGGCGTCGCCGGCGCCTACGTCAACCACACGAACGCCTCCTCGTCCAGCGTCACCGCGATCACCGGCTCCAACAGCTCCGACACGGCCTCGGCGGTCGGCGCGGTGGCCAAGAAGAACCTGCCCAGCGTCGTCCAGGTCAACGAGACGACCAGCAGCGTGACCGGCGTCGGCTCCGGCATGGTGATCTCCGCCGACGGACTGATCCTGACCAACAACCACGTCATCGCCGACTACGTCTCCGAGGGCGGCACACTCACCGTCACCACCTACGACGGCCACACCTACAACGCCAAGGTCATCGGCTACATCACCGCCGACGACATCGCCGTCATCCAGGCCGAGGGCGTGTCCGGCTGGACCCCGGTCACCTTCGCCGACTCCAGCCAGGTGCAGGTCGGCGACTCGGTGGTCGCGATCGGCTCGCCGGACGACCTGCAGAACACCGTGACCAGCGGAATCGTCTCCGCGCTGAACCGCCAGGTCTCGGTCACCGAGTCGACCAACAACGGCAACGGCTTCCCTGGCTTCGGCTGGAACGGCCTGGGCGACTCCACCACCGTCACCTACAACGCGATCCAGACCGACGCCTCGATCAACCCCGGCAACTCCGGCGGCCCGCTGCTGAACCTGCAGGGCCAGGTCGTCGGCATGGACTCGTCGATCTACTCCAGCAGCTCCACGAGCACCTCCTCCTCGGCCGGCTCAGTTGGTTTGGGTTTCGCCATCCCGGCAAACCAGCTGCAGAAGGACATCAAGACGATCGAAGCCGGCGGCGGCGACAGCGCCACCAATGGCAACAGCAACTGACCGGATCGGATCAGAAGTACCCGGATGCTCGGATCCGGCGGCCGTATCGGGGCCGCCGGACCGCCTCCCCTCCCATTTTCGGCCCTGCTCTCGCTCCGGTCCGCGTCCTTTCCGTGACCCAGTGCCACGCCGACCCGCCCCCTAGCTGATCGACAGAGCTCGGAGGCGGCATTATTGTCTCCAGGACGTTGGGGAAACCACCCCGACGCCGCTGGCGACGATGCCGCGGGTCGAAGCCCACAAGGCCGCGGACCCGCCCGCCAGCACTCCCACCCCATACGAGGAGTGGTCCGAATTGGACGCCGCACGCCGCACCCTGCTTCCGACCGACGAGGCAGCCGAGCTGCTCGACCTGGTCGACGCGCTGGCCCGCAAGGAACTAGATCCGCTGGTGGCCGACGACGAGCACACCCACCGCTTCCCCCGCGAGATCTTCCGCACCCTGGGCCGTGCCGGAGTACTCGGCCTTCCCTATCCCGAGGAGTATGGCGGCGGCGGTCAGCCCTATGAGGTGTACCTCCAGGTCGTCGAGGAGCTGGCAAAGCACTGGCTGGCGATCGGCGTCGGGGTCAGCGTGCATACGCTCTCCTGCCACGGCCTGGCCAATTACGGCACCGAGGAGCAGAAGGAGCAGTGGCTGCCCGACATGCTCGGCGGCGAACTGCTCGGCGCCTACTGCCTGTCCGAGCCTGCCTACGGCTCCGACGCCGCGAACCTGGCCACCCGGGCCACCCGGGCCGAGGCCGACGGGGGCGACTATCTGATCAACGGCACCAAGGCGTGGATCACCCACGGCGGCGAGGCCGACTTCTACACCGTGCTGGCCCGCACCGGCGGCCCGGGACCCAAGGGAATCAGCGCCTTCCTGGTCGACGGGAGCACTCCCGGCCTAAGCGCCGCGCAGCCGGAACGGAAGATGGGCATGCGCGCCTCGACCACAGCCCAGATCAACTTCGACGGCGTCCGAGTGTCGGCCGCCCGCCGACTCGGCGACGAGGGCAAGGGTTTCGAACTCGCCATGCAGGCGCTGGACGCCGGTCGGCTGGGCATCGCCGCCTGCGCGGTCGGCCTGGCCCAAGCCGCCCTGGACGCGGCGGTGGACTACGCAAAGACTCGGGAGCAGTTCGGCAAGCCCATCATCGAGCACGATGGCGTCGGCTTCCTGCTCGCCGACATGGCCACCCGGACCGAGATGGGCCGGGCCGGCTACCTTGCCGCCGCCCGGCTGCGTGACCACGGGCTGCCCTATTCGCGGCAGGCCGCAGCGGCCAAGCTCTTCTGCACCGACGCCGTGATGGCGACCACGGTCGACGCGGTCCAGGTACTCGGCGGATACGGCTACACCAGCGACTTCCCAGTCGAGCGCTACATGCGCGAGGCCAAGGTGCTGCAGATCGTCGAAGGCACCAACCAGATCCAGCGCCGCGTCATCGCCCGTCATCTCACCCGCGACTGATCTACTTGATCCACTTCTGATTCCGGGCCCGGACCCGCCGCCGGCCACGGCACCAACCCCCGCCACTGACATGATCCACATCCCCAATGTGACGGATCTGACATGGCCGGCGACGCGGCGCGGTCGGAACGCGGCCGCGTCGCCGAAACGTCCTCGACCACCGCTCAATGGCGTGCAGGCGGGCGCACGTCACGCAGAGAGGTCGCCCTCGTACTTCCGGTGAATAAATTGGTCCACCCCCGCATGCTCCCCACCGTCTTCTTCGGGGTAGGTTCTTCGGAACCGAACAAAATCAGTGCGGGCGAGTTGGCGCGGGCGACCATCGCCACACGGCCTCGATGATGCGGGAGGATGGGCGGCATGGTGAAGAGATCCGGCGGGCTCCGACTGTTCGGAGTGGCCCATACTATCGCAGTGGCCTGCTTGATCGCGGCCTATCTGGTGGACGGGGTCCAGGGACTCACCCTGGCGCTGCTCCTCGGCCTGCTCGAAGTCGCGGTCTCCTTCGACAACGCGATCGTGAACGCAACCGTGCTGGCCCGGATGGACGCGTTCTGGCAGCAGCTGTTCCTCACGGTGGGCGTGGCGATCGCGGCCGTAGGCATGCGCCTGCTCGCCCCACTGGCGGTGGTATCGGTCGGCGCACACTTGGATCCGATCCGTGCGGTCGACCTGGCGTATTCGGATCCGACGCGCTACCACCAACTGCTCCTGGCCGCACAGCCCGGCATCGCCGCATTCGGCGGCGCCTTCCTACTGATGATCTTCCTGGAGTTCGCCACCGAGGAACACGAGCACGAGTGGATCGCCTGGATCGAGCGCCCACTGCGCCGCATCGGCAATTTCATCCCCTCGGTCGGCCAGGTAGCCATCCTCACCATCGCGATCTGCGCGGCCTGCACGATCAAGCCCTCAATGCGGCTGTCGGTGATGATCGGCGCCGCCATCGGCCTGGGCAGCTACCTGCTGATCAGCGGACTGAGCCAGCGCGTGGCCGACCGCGCCGACGCGGACGGCTCCAGCAAGCCGCGCTCCACCGTCACCGGCCGCTCCGCGTTCTTCCTGTTCTGCTACCTGGAACTGCTCGACGCGACCTTCTCCTTCGACTCGGTGATGGGCGCCTTCTCGGTCACCCTGGACATCTCGCTGATCACCCTGGGCCTGGCCATCGGCGCGGCGTATATCCGCTGCCTGACTGTCTTCGTGGTCCGCCGCGGCACCCTGGAGGAGTACCGCTACCTGGAGCACGGCGCCTACTACGCCATCGGCGCGCTGGCCACACTGCTGTTCATCGAGGTCTGGCGGGACGTACCCGACCTGCTGACGGCGATGATCGGCGCAGTGATCATCATCGCTGCCGTGGTCGCCTCGATCCTGGCCAAGAAGCGCCAGGCCCGCCAGGACCGGTTGCGCACTCAGGACGATCCGGACGCCGAGATTCATCGGGGCCCAGGCGCCCCGCCGCGTCAGGGTGGCCACGGGCAGATCGACTCGGCTGAGGGCACGTCTACGCCGGGCACCGGCACGCATGGGAACCAGTCTCGGACTGCTTGACCCGTGGCGGCGGCTTAATCTGACGTGTTCTTTCTTAGTCTGACTTGTTCTTTGTCGTGCGGTTTACTGCGAACTGCTGGCCTCCGGCGGGCCGGGCTCCGAGGGGAAAGGGCCTGGTCGGGGATGTTGCGGTAGCAGCGTGGTGGGGTTTCGTGTGGGGTCGGAGTCGGCCTCCCTCGTCCCCCAGTCGGCCCAAGGGAGCCAGACCGGGCAGGGTATGTCAACTCCCAGATCTCTTGGATGGGGGTAGTTAAGGTTTCTAGGATCTGGGAGTTGACATACCCTACCCGGCCCGGCTGGCTTCGCCCCGCCTGGGTGACGAGGG
>Ga0302314_10016765_pt1 | contig 12347 bp, 11 predicted proteins | sample III_Palsa_N2_3_FD_200533 | JGI IMG/M metagenome (GOLD analysis project Ga0302314, IMG submission 200533) | Peat permafrost microbial communities from Stordalen Mire near Abisko, Sweden - III_Palsa_N2_3 | ecosystem: Environmental > Terrestrial > Soil > Palsa > Peat permafrost | place: Sweden...
CGCCCAAACATGCCAAAACCGAGGACCAGTTACCGTCTGACAATGATGATGTGTTCATCCCCTCGATGAATCACATCAACGCCCCGTCACGCAACGACAAAATTCCTTAGATTCGCGCTTATGGGGCAATGGCCCTTGCCCGCCGGAGGCCCTTAAACGCTCGCCCAATCACCCGGGTCAACCGTGGCGCGCGTCCTTCGACAAGCTCAGGATGAACGGAGCTTGTTGAATATACGCCGCAAAGTTGAATTTACGCCGCGAATTCGGGGCTTCAGAGCCGGACGGCCATCACGATTTCGGGGTCGATGTGATCGCCTACTGCGAACGTGATGTCGGCCACCTTTTCCAGGCCGTAGCGTGCGTAGAATCGCTGGGCGTCGGGGTTGTCGGCGTAGACGGTCAGTTGCAGTTCGTCGGCGTTGACCGCGCGGGCCTGGGCGAGGGCCCAGTCCATCAGTTGCGCGCCCAGGCCGCGTCCGATCAGGTCGGGGTCGGTGTAGAGTTGTTTCAGCTCGAACGGGCGCTTTGCTGCCGTCTGGTGTGGCACGGTGCTGGCGAAGCGGACTTTGCAGAATGCGTGCAGCACCCCGTTCGCCTCGATCACGGCGATGGCCAGGCCTGGATCGGCCAGTTCGCGCGCGGCTGTTGCGGGCACGTGGGCCTGGCCCAGATAGAGCGCGAGATTTACGGGCGAATAGAGGTGGCCGAATTTCGCGATGAATGCGCGGCGGCCGAGATCGGCGAGCGCATTGGCGTCGGCTGGGGTGGCGGGGCGGAGAAGCAGGTCCATTTGCGCGGTATACTCAAAATCCGCGCGCGTGCAAAAACGCGTTACGTGGCCGGATGGACTTTGGGGGGCCTGGTGTAGGGCACGAACTTGCTGAGCGAGACGAACCCACGCCAGAATCCGCTGGTGCGGTCGTGCAATTGCACGGTGTCGATGCTGCACAGTTCGGATGTGTAGAGGCGCGTGACGAGCACGTCGTCATCGTCGAGTTGTTCGGCGCCCGAGCTCGGTCTTTGCACGTAATACGTGCCGCCCGATTGATAGACGATCGCGGTCTTGTCGATCACGGTCGAGGAACTGATCAGCGGTTCGCTGATGCAATCGACCGGTTTGCCGGCGACGCGATCTTTCAGCATGTCGGCCAGTTGTTCTTCGCCGGTCAGCTTTGGCCGGGCATGCGCAACGCCCGCCAGGATGGCCAGTGTGCCACCCATTGCGAGGGCCAGCTTGTGTCGCGTGCGCATCATCGCCTGTTCCCGACGTGGCCGTGGTAAAGGCCAACGTGGTGTTTTGCGCGGGGCTGTCTGAACGCAGGCTGACTCGACCGCGACTTAAAAGGTGCCTCCGGCGGGCAAGGGCCGGGGGCCCTTGCATCCCGTTACCGTCCGCGTTGGCGTGGCTGTTCTGCGGAGCATCCCGCCGCTGCGTCGGTAGACGATAAGGCCGCTGCGCGGCGGGGCGTAACCGCATGAATAGCGCGCGAAGCAAGACGGTAACGGGTTCCTAGGGCAATGGCCCTAGGCCGCCGGAGGCCCTGAGTTCGCTAGCCCGTGCCGCCGACGGTCAGGCCATCGATCAGCAGGCTTGGCTGGCCCACGCCGGCGGGCACGCTTTGGCCGCCTTTGCCGCAGATGCCGACGCCTTCGTCGATGGCCAGGTCGTTGCCGATACCGATCACGCGGTTGAGCACGGTCGGGCCGTCGCCGATCAGTGTGGCGCCTTTGATCGGTGCGCCGATCTTGCCGTTTTCAACGAGGTAGGCCTCGGTGCAACTGAACACGAATTTGCCGCTGGTGATGTCGACCTGGCCGCCGCCGAAGGATTTGGCGAAAATGCCGTTTTTCACGCGTGACAGCATTTCGGCCGGGTCGTCGTTGCCGGAGCGCATGAAGGTGTTGGTCATGCGCGGCATTGGCGCGTGCGCGTAGTTTTCGCGGCGGCCATTGCCTGTTGCGGGCACGCTCATCAGGCGGGCGTTGAGGCGGTCCTGCATGTAGCCTTTGAGGATGCCGTCTTCGATCAGCACGTTTTCCTGAGTCGGGGTGCCTTCGTCGTCGATCGACAGCGATCCGCGGCGGCCGCCGCCGGCGTCGTTGAGCAGGGTGCCGTCGTCGACCACGGTTACGCCGGCTGCGGCGACGCGCTGGCCGATGCGGCCTGAAAACGCGCTGGTGCCCTTGCGGTTGAAATCGCCTTCGAGGCCGTGGCCGACTGCTTCGTGCAGCAGGACGCCGGGCCAGCCGGGGCCGACCAGGACGGTCATTTCGCCCGCGGGCGCGGCGACTGCGTCGAGATTGACCAGCGCCTGGTTCAGCGCCTCGTCGATCGCGCGGTTCCACGTTTCGGGCTGGAACAGGTCGTCGTACAGGCGGCGGCCGCCCAGGCCGAAGTTGCCGGTTTCGCGCCGGCCGTCCTTTTCGACCACGATCCCGACGTTCAGCCGGACGAGCGGGCGGATATCGTGCGCGACAAAACCGTCGGCGCGGACGATTTCGATCACCGACCAGCTCGACGCGAGCGAGGCGGACACCTGGACCACGCGCGAATCGCGGGCGCGCGCGGCGGCATCGATCGTTTCGAGTAGGCGGACTTTGGTTTCGAATGGGACCGCGTCGAGCGGGGAGGCGTCGGTATAGAGGTGGCGATTGCTGGCGCGCGGGGCCGGGGCGTGCGCGGCGCGCGCGGGATCGAGCAGTTTCAGCGTTTCGCCGGCGCGCGCGATTGCGGCGGCGGAGATTTCGTTGGCATGGGCAAAGCCGGTCATTTCGCCCGATACGCCGCGCAGGCCAAAGCCTGCATCGCGCGAATAATCGGCGGTTTTAAGCCGGCCATCGTCAAAGCCGAAGCTTTCGCTGGCGATGAACTGCAGGTACAATTCGCCGTCGTCGCATTTGCCCAGCGCGTCGGATGTCAGCCGCAAGGCGTCATCGGGCGTCAGGAAGCCGGGGCGATACAGCAGCGAGCGGGGGTCGGTGATCAGGGTCATCGCGCTGATATAGGCGCAGTTTGTGCGCCTTGCTATGTGTCTGCGGTGCAAAAGCCGGGAATATGCAGATTTTCAGGCCGGAACGGCTGTCTGCACATCCAGGGGCCTTCACATCATCGGGGCTTCTTCCCGATGGCCATGGCCGCCCTTGAGCACAAACCGGCGGTCGCAATAGCCGCAATCGATATAGCCCTTTTCGTCGATTTCCAGCCAGACGCGCGGATGGCCGAGCGCGGAGGGGGCAAACCCGCCGGTCGAGCGGATGTCGCCGGCGCCGTCGCATTTGACGCGCGAGGTGGTCACGATGGTTGTTTCGGGGGCTTTATCCATGGGCCATGCGACTAGCAAAAGCGCGTCGGCGCGACAAGCAGGTAGCTTCGCCCTTTACGAAATGCCGTCCGCACGGCAGGGAGGGGCGCATGGAACAGACCCCCGCGATAAGCATCCACGATCTCGTCAAACGGTATGCCCCGGCCGGCAAGGGCGAGGGCAAGCTGGCGCTGCAGGGTGTCAGCTTCGACGTGCCGCGCGGGCAGGTGTTCGGGCTGCTCGGGCCCAATGGTGCGGGCAAGTCGACGTTGATCAACACGTTGGCCGGGCTGGTCACCAAGACTTCGGGCTCGATCGAGATCTGGGGGCATGACATCGATCGCGATCGTCGCAATGCGAAGGCGTCGATCGGGATCGTGCCGCAGGAAATCGTGTTCGACCCGTTTTTCACGCCTTTCGAGGTCATGGAATTGCAGGCCGGGCTGTATGGCGTGCCCAAGGCGGCGCGGCGGTCGCTCGAATTGCTGGCCGCGGTGCATCTGGCGGACAAGGCCAATGCCTATGCGCGATCGCTGTCGGGCGGGATGAAGCGGCGGTTGCTGATTGCCAAGGCGCTGGTGCACACGCCGCCGGTGCTCGTGCTCGATGAGCCGACTGCCGGGGTCGATGTCGAATTGCGGCGGCAATTGTGGGACCTGGTGCGCGAATTGAACGCGTCGGGCGTGACCGTGGTGTTGACCACGCATTATCTCGAAGAAGCCGAAGAACTGTGCGATCGCATCGCGATCATCAACCATGGCCGCCTGATCGCGAACAAGCCGACGCGCGAACTGGTCGATATGGCGCGGGAAAAGGTCGTCGTGTTGACGCTCGATCGCGCCATCGACGACGCGCCGCAGCACGCACTGTTTCGCCGCAGCGTGCTGTCGGGCGAGCGGCAGATCGAGATTTCGTATGACAAGGACCAGACTAACGCGGGCGAAGTCATGACGCATGTTCAAGCACTGGGCCTCGGCATTGTCGATGTGACAACGCGCGAGGCCGATCTGGAAGACGTGTTTGTTACGCTGACCAGTTCAAGTGCAGAAATTTAAGTCGGCGCTTACGCCGGGCAAATAATCGCTTAAGACCGGAACAGCCGGAACTGCCGATTTTTTCTCGAAATGGGCACTATTTCTGTCGATGGTGCGTCGTCGCGCCAGCCACCGCCAAGAACGCGATGCACGCGCTTGCCGCAAGAACGGCATTTCCCCTCGTAGTTCGTTCCGTTCCAACTCACGCCATGACGTTTCGCTCTGTGCCGGTCGAATAAGCAAGATAAACGCCCGAAATACATCGTTCTCAGTCCGATTACGTATTGTGCATCATCGCGTGAGAATTTGTAGCATGCTGCCAGTGCGAACGCGATTGCAAAATTTGCATTTTCGCGATGTATTTGTCGTAATTTGTCGTGCGTTTAAGAGATCTTAACCAGTGTGCATATGCGATATGGTTGCATGTTTGGCTGCAGCAAACGTTCGTTTTGGTGGTTTTCCCAGCGCCCGGTGGTTTTGGGAACAATTCGGGCTCGGCGTTAGGTGCAACTCACTCCTGAAAACCTTGCGGCTATTTCGGGGCTATTGGCGCCTTGGCGAGCATAACTCGCGCGCAGTTGCAGTTTTCGCGGCGATGGACTGGGTCGTGCTGCGGCCTGGCTCGCCAGAGCCGTGCGCAAATCTCACACTGAGGACCGAATACGTGTCGCGATCGACCTGGCGGCCGCCAGGCGTTTCGATCAGCCCTGTTCTACGACTGAAGTGCGTTCGGCGGCCGGATCTTGCGCGGATGGCTCAGCCGTCACGGTTTGCACCCGCCAGCCGCCGCCGCTGGTGCGGCGCACGGTCTTGTGACAGGCCCGACACTTGCCCTCATAGACCAGCCCGTTCCAATGCACGCTACGCTTTTGCGCCTTGTGCCGATTGAAAAGGCATGACAACCGCCCAAAATGCATTGGTTCGACCCGTTCGTTTTTTGTTATAACGTCGCAAAGAGTATCTAGCATGATACATGTGTGGACGCGATAGCTAAGTTTTGTTCCTAAACGTCTTGTCATGAAATTATGGCGCGTTCGCAGGAACTTGGTTAAGGCGCCACCGCAGAAAATTCGCCCGTTTGGCATTTGCAAACGTTGGCATTCGCTGTTCCCCTTTGTTGTCGGGGCACTTTATGCAAAAAGCCGCGCCAGCGTTTTTGCGAATACCAGATTTCGGGACTACGGAACTTTGACGGAACATGACGTATTGATCATCGGATCGGGCGCTGCCGGGCTGACCGCGGCGCTGGTCCTGGCCGAACAGCGCAAGGTGCTGGTGTTGGCCAAAGGCGCGCTCGACGGCGGCTCGACCAGCTGGGCCCAGGGCGGTATCGCCGCCGTGCTGGATGAAGGCGACACGTTCGAGGATCACATCCGCGACACGATGATCGCCGGCGCAGGGCTCAATCGCCGCGAAACCGTCGAATTCGTCGTCGAACACGCGCCCGAGGCGATCCGCCGGCTGGCTGCGCTCGGCGTGCCGTTCAATGAAGAGGCCGGCGCGCTCCACCTGACGCGCGAAGGCGGCCATTCGCACCGCCGCATCGTGCATGTCGACGATGCCACCGGCTATGCCGTGCACGAAGCGCTGATCACCGCGGCGCGCGCGCACCCCAATATCACGCTGCGCCCCGATATGGTCGCGGTCGACCTGGTAACCGACCGGCACCGCACCGATGGGCATGGCAAAGCCGGCGGCAATAAAGTGTGGGGCGTCTACGCGCTCGACGAGACCACCGGCAAAGTCGAATGCTTCCTCGCGCGCTCAACGATCCTGGCCAGCGGTGGCGCGGGCCGCACATATGTGTTCAGCACCGCGCCGCGCGGCGCGACCGGCGATGGCATCGCGATGGCCTGGCGCGCCGGCGCACGCGTGTCGAACATGGAATTCATGCAATTCCACCCGACCTGCCTCTACAATCTCGAAGTCAAAAACCTGCTGATTACCGAAGCCGTGCGCGGCGAAGGCGGGCACCTGCTGCTGCCCACCACCGGTGAACGCTTCATGCCCCGCTTCGACCCGCGCGCCGAGCTCGCTCCGCGCGACATCGTCGCGCGCGCGATCGATCACGAGATCAAGCGGCTCGGTCTGGATTTCGTCCACCTCGATATCAGCCACAAGGACCCCGAATTTGTCCGCGGCCATTTCCCCAATATCTACGAACGCCTGCTGACCCTGGGCATCGACATGACCCGCCAGCCGATCCCCGTCGTGCCCGCGCAGCACTATACCTGCGGCGGCGTCCTGATCGACCTGGCCGGCCGCACCGATCTCGCGGGCCTGTACGCGGTCGGCGAATGCTCGGAAAGCGGCCTCCACGGCGCCAACCGCCTCGCATCGAACAGCCTGCTCGAATGCTTCGTCTTCGGCGATTCCGCCGCGCGCGACATCCTCGCCCGCTGGGACGAATTCGCCGCACCCCCCGCAATCCGCGCCTGGGACGAAAGCCGCGTTTCCGATTCCGACGAAGAAGTCGTCATCAAGCAGACCTGGACCGAATTGCGCCGCTTTATGTGGAACTACGTCGGGATCGTGCGCACCAACAAACGCCTGGAACGCGCGGCACACCGGATCAAGCTGCTGAAAAACGAAGTGAATGAATACTACGGCAATTTCCGCGTGACGGCCGACCTGATAGAATTGCGCAATCTGTTGCAGACGGCGGACCTGATCGTGAAAAGCGCGCGGGCTCGGCGGGAAAGCCGGGGGCTGCATTATAATCAGGATTATCCCGCTACGCATCCAGCGGCGCGGGATACGGTTTTGGTTCCTAATTAAGGGCCTCCGGCGGCCTAGGGCCATTGCCCTAGGAACCCGTTACCGTCTTGAACTGTGTGTCGCCCGAGCGTTTGCGTCCCGCCGCAAAGCGGCTGTATCGTCTACCGACGCAGCGGCGGGATGCTACGAAGCGAAGGCGCACCAACGCGGACGGTAACGGGATGCAAGGGCAATAGCCCTTGCCCGCCGGAGGCACCTTATCCGATAAAATGCCGCCCGATAAAAATCAGCAACATCGCGCCCAGCACCGACGCGATGCACCCCGCACGGCTGAACCCGTCGCGCCAGGGCGAGCCGTCGCGCAGGCTTGCGGCCAGGCCGGCGAGCAGTGAGCCGCCGATGCCCAGGACGATCGTGTGGCCGATGCCCATGGGCACGGCGCCGGGGTAGAAGAATCGGGCGAACAGGCCGACGAACAGGCCGCTCAGGATCATCGACAGAATGTTGAACACGGCGATCTGGTCCCCATATTGGGTGTGCGTCGGTTCGCCCTTTTTACAGGGCGCCGGAGCACCGGTGGATAAGCGGTGAAATGGGTCTGGACACCGGCATTGTCCACAGAATCGCGGCGCGGTGAAAATATAATTTTTCGGCTTCCGATTTGGACTTGCAGTGCCGCTTGGTCCACGCGCCGCGCCCTGTTGCAACAGGTGTCATCACGATGAAACGAATCGTGCGTGCGACGAACCGAATCGCTTTGGGGGTGCCACCCCCCTTGTCTCAAATTCTCGTTGAGGCACTATAGGTTGTGGTTGCACCGATGGGGAACCTCAACACCTAGTTGCAGACGGGATGGCCCGGCAGATCGGGAATTCAGTCTGTCGCGGGTTTTTGAAGTGTCGGATGCAATCGGGGGTGTTTCCAATTTGATTCACGGTTTGTTCTGAATGCTGGTACATTCGGGGCGATCGTGAGTCGGGTGCCTGCGGCTTGGGCCGGGCGCTGATGTGCGTGTTGTTTTTGCGGGATTTACCCATTTGGGGTGCGTTCCGGTGGTCGTTTTTTCGAGGATTTGTGGCGTGGATTTCAGAACAGATGGCGATGTTCGCCTCGACGACAGCACCAGTGCGCAGATGGAAAAGGCGGTTGGCATGACAGCGCTTGATCAGGGTTCGGAGGCGCTCGTCGCCGCGATGGCAGGCGCTGCGGCTGCTGCGGGCGTCGCCGGCATTCGCGATGATAACGATTCAAAGGCGGTCCATGCGCGCCGGTTCGACATCGTCACCGATCCTTCGCGCGATGCCCTGCTGACCGAATTCGGCCGCGACACGCTCGACGATCGTTATCTCCTGCCCGGCGAGACGTATCAGGATCTGTTTGCGCGTGTTGCCGCGGCTTATGCCGAAGACGCAGCCCATGCCCAGCGCCTGTATGACTATATCTCGCGCCTGTGGTTCATGCCGGCGACGCCCGTGCTGTCCAATGGCGGCACCGGGCGCGGCCTGCCGATCTCGTGCTATCTCAATTCGGTCGAGGACAGCCTGGAAGGCATCGTCGCGAGCTGGAACGAAAACGTCTGGCTGGCTGCGCGCGGCGGCGGGATCGGGACGTATTGGGGCAAAGTGCGCGGCATCGGCGAAAGCGTCGGGCTGAATGGCAAGACCAGCGGGATCATCCCGTTCGTGCGCGTGATGGACAGTTTGACGCTCGCGATTTCGCAGGGGTCGCTGCGCCGCGGGTCGGCCGCATGCTATCTCGATGTGTCGCATCCCGAGATCGAGGAATTCCTCGAAATCCGCAAGCCCAGCGGCGATTTCAACCGCAAGGCGCTCAACCTGCACCACGGCGTGCTGTTGACCGACGATTTCATGGAAGCGGTGCGCGACGGGCGCGAATTCGAACTGAAGAGCCCCAAGGACGGCGCCGTGCGCGGCAAAGTCGATGCGCGCAGCCTGTTCCAGAAATTGGTCGAAGTGCGCCTCGCTACTGGCGAGCCCTACATCGTGTTTTCCGACACGGTGAACCGCACGATGCCAAAGCATCATCGCGACCTGGGCCTGAAAGTTTCGACGTCGAACCTGTGTTCGGAAATTACCCTGCCGACGGGGCGCGATCACCTGGGCAACGACCGTACCGCGGTGTGCTGCCTGTCGTCGCTCAACCTGGAAACCTGGGAAGAATGGCACGAAGACAAAGTGTTCATCGAGGACGTGCTGCGTTTCCTCGATAACGTGCTGCAGGATTTCATCGAACGCGCGCCCGACGAAATGGCACGCGCCAAATACTCCGCCGCGCGCGAACGCTCGGTCGGCATGGGCGTGATGGGCTTCCACTCGTTCCTGCAGAAAAAGGGCATCGGCTTCGAAAGCGCGATGGCCAAGGCGTGGAACATGAAGATGTTCCGCTACATCGCCGCGCGCGCCGACGAGGCCTCGCTGCTGCTGGCGCAGGAACGGGGCCCGTGCCCCGATGCCGCCGACATGGGCGTGATGCAGCGCTTCTCGTGCAAGATGGCGATCGCGCCGACCGCGTCGATCTCGATCATCTGCGGCGGCACATCCGCCTGCATCGAGCCGATCCCCGCCAATATCTACACGCACAAGACGCTGTCGGGCTCGTTCGTGGTGAAAAATCCGTACCTGGAAAAGCTGTTCCAGGCGAAGTCGAAGGATTCCAACAACGTCTGGAACTCGATCCTCGAACACGGCGGCTCGGTCCAGCATCTCGATTTCCTCAGCCCCGAGGAAAAGGAAGTCTACAAGACCAGCTTTGAAATCGACCAGCGCTGGCTGCTCGAATTCGCGGCCGATCGCACGCCCTACATCGACCAGGCGCAGTCGCTGAACCTGTATATCCCCGCCGATGTCGACAAGTGGGACCTGCTGATGCTCCACTACCAGGCTTGGGAAAAGGGCATCAAGTCGCTGTATTATCTCCGCTCGAAATCGGTGCAGCGCGCCGGTTACGCCGGCGGGGTAGAAGCCGACAACACCGCCGAAGCCCCGATCATCGAACTGCAGTCGCAGACCGATTACGAAGAATGTCTGGCCTGCCAGTAAGCCGCAGCAAGACTTAGAGGCTCGTCCATGCGCAAATGGCATCGCTGGTTATCGGTGATCTTCGCAGCTTTCCTGCTGTGGATCTCCGTGACCGGCATCCTCAGCCAGATCGTGCCGTGGTTCGATCACGGCAGCGGCCCCCATGCCGCTGCGGCGTTCGTTTGTCCGGCGGATTATACCTGCCGGCCAAAGCCGATCCCGGGCAGTGTCCGCACCTGGGTCAGCTTCCTGCATGATCTCCACTCGGGCGCGAAATTTGGGCCCCTGGGGATCTGGATTTCGATCCTGTCGGGGTTTGCGTTGCTGTTCTTCGCGTTCTCGGGCTTGTGGATGTATATCCAGATGTGGCGCGCTCGGCATGCGCGTTCGTTGAAGCCTGGCTGGTTTTGGAAATGAAATCTCAGCAGCCTCCGGCGGCCAATGGCCATGGGCCCTTGGAACCCGTTACCGTCTTGACCGGCGCGCTGAACTGGCCTTTGCGTCCCGCCGCGAAGCGGCAGGATTATGGCCGCTTCGCGGCGGGACACAAACGCAGCGTCGGCGCGCAGTTCAAGACGGTAACGGGATCAAAGGGCAATAGCCCTTTGCCGCCGGAGGCCCCTAAAAACCTTTTCAATGCGACCCCCACGTCGCAACCCACATTCGCAATTCCCCGGAGCCCGTCCCATGTCCCTTCTTGAAGCCCGCAAAACCTACAAGCCCTTTGAATATCCCTGGGCTTATGAATTCTGGAAACGGCAGCAGCAGGTTCACTGGATGCCTGAGGAAGTGCCGCTGGGCGAAGATTGCCGTGACTGGGCGCAGAAGATCAGCGAGCATGAGCGCAACCTGCTGACGCAGATCTTCCGGTTCTTTACGCAGGCCGATGTCGAGGTGCAGGATTGCTACCACGACAAATATGCGCGCGTGTTCAAGCCGACCGAAGTGAAGATGATGCTGGCTGCGTTTTCCAATATGGAAACGGTGCATATTGCGGCGTATTCGCACTTGCTCGACACCATCGGCATGCCTGAATCCGAATATGGCATGTTCCTCGAATACGAGGAAATGAAGGCCAAGCACGATTATCTGCAGCAGTTCGGCGTCGACAGCGATGAAGACATCGCGCGCACGCTCGCGATGTTTGGCGGGTTTACCGAAGGCCTGCAGCTGTTCGCCTCGTTCGCGATGCTGATGAACTTCCCGCGCTTCAACAAGATGAAGGGCATGGGCCAGATCGTCACGTGGTCGGTCCGCGACGAGACGCTCCACTGCGAAGGCATCATCCGCCTGTTCCACGCGTTCGTCGCGGAACGTGGCTGCCTGACCAAGGCGGTCAAGGAAGACATCATCGACTGCTGCCAGAAGACAGTACGCCTCGAAGACGCCTTCATCGACCTCGCGTTCGAACAGGGCCCCGTCCCCGGCATGAGCGCCAAGGAAATCAAGCGCTACATCCGCTACATCGCCGACTGGCGCCTGGGCCAACTCGGCTTCGCCCCGGTCTACATGATCGAAGAACACCCGCTCCCCTGGCTCACGCCGCTGCTGAACGGCGTCGAACACGCGAACTTCTTCGAAACCCGCGCGACGGAGTATTCGAAAGGCGCCACGCGTGGGAGCTGGAACGAAGTGTGGGATGCGTTCGACGGCCGCCGCAAGGCGAAGACCGCGGCAAACGCGGACCCGTTCCTGGATGCGATGCCTGATATGTTCAACGCTGCGGGGATTGCTGCGGAGTAATTCTGCGGTTCTGGATTTGGAAAAGGCCCGGATTGCAGTGTGCAATTCGGGCCTTTTTTTATGCCTCCGGCGGCAAAGGGTTATTGCCCGTGGGACTGGACTCTCAAATCGGCGTAGCTAACCGATGCTCTTGAGGTGCTGGCCGCCAGTGCCAAACTCCCTGTTCAAATCAAGCAACCGATGGCCCAGCACGGCTTTTTCATGTCTATCTACGACTACGACCAAAAGGGTATTGAAACGCCCTGTTCCTATCAAAATCTGATCAAATCGACCGTTGGCATCTCGATACACATGATGAACGTCATTCAGATGGGATAGTCCCAGATCATCAAGGTCAATACAGTTCACATAAGGCCAGATATCGACGACCGGTTCGGCGTTTGCTTGCGAATTCCGACGGAAGCGGGCCGGGTATACCGACGCGAAGCGGGCCACCATTCCGACGCTGAAGTGGGCCAGCGTACCGACGTGAAGCGGGCCACCGTTCCGACACGAAGCGGGCCACCATTCCG
>Ga0302314_10016766_pt1 | contig 12347 bp, 10 predicted proteins | sample III_Palsa_N2_3_FD_200533 | JGI IMG/M metagenome (GOLD analysis project Ga0302314, IMG submission 200533) | Peat permafrost microbial communities from Stordalen Mire near Abisko, Sweden - III_Palsa_N2_3 | ecosystem: Environmental > Terrestrial > Soil > Palsa > Peat permafrost | place: Sweden...
CGTTGTCGAGCAGGCGGTAGACCACCTTCAGCTTGGGGTCCCGCGCCAGCAGCTGGTCGATCGTGGCCTGGGCGGTGCGGCAGGCGGGGCAGGCGTAGTCGGCGAACACCACCAGGGTCACGTCGCCGTCCGCCGCGCCCAGCCAGGCATGGCCGAACGCCGCGTCGATCCGCGGCTCGGCCGGGGGCGCCTGGCTGTCCGGATCGGGCGCGGCGTCGGCGGGCGGGTCCGGGGCCGGCTGGCCGTGCGCGGCGCCCGCCTGCAGCGCCAGCGCCAACGCCAGCCATGTCAAACCTGTCACCCGCATGGATTTAGCCCTCCGACCTGCGGCCCACACATCGGGAGCCGCCTGGGTTGCCGGTGACAAACCTTCCCCCGCTTGCGGGGGAAAGCGGCGAGCCGCGCGGAGCGCGCTCCGCCGATGGGGGAACACTGCCGGTCTTTGACTCCCCCCATCGGCGGCGCGTTGCTGCGCAACGACGCGCCGCTTTCCCCCAAGGGGGGAAGGATTGAGCGTCACCGAAGCTCTGTGAATACCGAAGCTTGCGGCCGGAAGCTAGCCTAAGGCGCGCCCAACGTCCTGGCGAAGAAGGCCAGCGCCATGGCGATCGCCGCCTGGTGTGTCGGGCCCTGCGGCAACTCGTTGGCGCAGGTGGAGAGGAAGTCGTAGTGGCCGACGCCCGGCAGCACCTTCAGCTCGGCGTGCGGCAGGTTCTTCGCGGCGACGAGGCCGTTGGTGGCGGGCGGCGCCACCGGATCGGCGTCGCCGAGGATGATCGCCACCGGCGTGGCGTCCGCCTTCAGGCTGGCCGGGTCGACCCCCTGGATGATGGCCGGGGCGATGGCGAAGGCGGCGCGGACGCCGGGGATGCTGTGATCGTCGCCGGCGTGGGCGACCTCGGGCGCAAGGTCGGGCGACTGGGCGGCGGCCAGCATCTGCTCGGTCGAGAGCGGGAACTCCTTCTGCGGCCGGCAGATGCCGTCGGCCGGGTTGGCGACGCAGAACGCCTGCAGCCGCGCCGGGTCGGCGCGGGCGCCGGTGGCGGCGATGGCGGTGAAGCCGCCGGCGGAGAAGCCGGCGACGCCGAGGCGGCCAAGGTCGAGGTGCGGCGCGATCGCCGGATCGGCCTTGGCCGAGGCGAGCGCGGCGGCGAGGTCGCCGGGCCGGTCCCAGTACATCACCGCGCCGCCGACGGTCATCTTGTCCAGGCCATTGTTGCCCGGATGGTCGACCGCGATCACCACATAGCCGGCGCGCGCCAGCGGCAGGGTGAACCAGGCCATCATCCGCGCCGAGCCGCCGAAGCCGTGCGAGAACAGGATCACCGGCCGGCGCTTGCCGTCGGCGAAGGCGGCGTCCGGCGCGGCCGATCCCACCAGGAACAGGGGTTTGCCGGGCGGCCCCAGGTCGAGCGATTCTTCCTTCGCGTCCGCCGCCGCGGGATACCAGACCGTCACCCGAACGGTGTCGTGGTGATCGGCGTCGCGCAGGACGGCGGTGGGGTTGGTCGCGGTGAGGTGGTGCTCGCCGACCTGGCCCGCGATGGCGGCGCCGGCGAACTGGGCCGCGACCAGGGCGGCGATCAGAAGTAGGGCCGGCGTGCGCACCGTGCGGTCTCTCCGTGAAAGCGTCGGCAAACAGCCTGAATCGCCGGCCAAGCTCCAGTGAAACTCTGGTTAGGTTGGCAGCCGGGAAAGGCCAGGCGATGACCGGACTGGGGAGCTTCCCCAAACCCCCGCGCTCCGCCATCATCCGCTTGGGAGCGGGCCGCCAGGGTCCGCCAGGGGGAAACGAACCAATGCCCGATCTGCCGAAACTGATGCCGACCAAGGCCGCGAACGAGACGTTCGGCGGCGTCACCTATCACATCGACGGCGAGCTGGTGCCGGTGCTGACGGTCGATGTCAGCCGCAGCTCGATCTACTTCGAGCACCACATCCTGCTCTGGAAGCACTCGACCATCGTCATCAAGCTGAAGTCGATGCAGGGCGCGCTGAAGCGGATGATGGCGGGGATGCAGATCTTCGTCACCGAGGCGTCCGGTCCCGGCATGATCGCCTTCAGCCGCGACGGCGCCGGCCACATCGTGCCGATCCACCTGCCGCAGGGGCGCGAGCTGGAGGTGCGCGAGCACCAGTTCCTCGCCGCCACCGAGGCGATCGACTACAGCTTCACCCGGCTGAAGGGCGTGGCCAACATGCTTTTCGGCGGCACCGGCTTCTTCATCGACAAGTTCCACAGCCACAAGGGCGACGGCATCCTGTGGCTGCACGGCTACGGCAATGTGTTCGAAAAGGAACTGGCCGCGGGCGAGACCATCGACGTCGAGCCGGGCGGCTGGCTCTACAAGGAGCCGAGCGTGAAGATGGACACCATCGTCGACCGCATCACCTCCGGCCTGTTTGGCGCCAGCTTCAACCTGGTGGTCAACCGCTTCACGGGGCCGGGCAAGATCGGGATTCAGTCAATGTACGTGCACTACGCGACGGAGACTTGAGGCATCCAAGGGGAACACGAAGCTCACGAAGGAAGAGAAGGACACGAAGGGGCGCTTCGCGCCCAAGTGAATCCCGCAACGTCTCTCGACGCCTCCTCTTCCTTCGCGTCCTTCGCGCCTTCGCGTTAATCCCTTAGGACCCGTCGGCGGCGCCTTTGCCGATGGGCGTGGGTCATGGTCGGCGCCGCGGAGGGAAAACGCGAAGGCGCGAAGGACGCGAAGGGGCGCTTCGCGCCCAGATAGTCACCACGACCCTCGATGACTTCCAGCGCGCGGAGCGCGCCTTCTCTTCCTTCGTGTCCTTCGTGTTAAATCCTTGGACCCTATTGGCCGCGCACTTGCGAGGCGGCCCGTGCTTGCCTACGTGTCGCCGCCGTCGGAAAAAGCCGCATGATCGCCTGCTACACCGACCGCCTCAGCCTGCGCCCCGGCGAGAGCTTCACGCTCCACGCCTCCGCCTCGGCGCCACAATGCCGGCTGGAGATCGCCCGCGTCGGCGCCGGCCGCGAGGTCGTGCTCACCCGCGACCTCACCATCGGCGATCACCCGACCCCGCCCGAGGCCGACCGCAACGGCTGTGGCTGGCCGGCGTGCGCCGAGGTCGAGATCGGCGATTGGCGCTCCGGATATTACGACCTCACCCTTACCGCCGCCGATGGCGAAGAAGCGCACCACTTCGTCTGCGTGAAAGCCCCGGCCACCAGGCCTGGATCGCGCATGGTAATGGTGCTCACCACCAACACCCTGCACGCCTATAACTACTGGGGCGGGCGCAGCGCCTATTGCGATGTGGGCGCCCTGATGCGGCGCGAGAAGCGGCTGCCGGAGGCGATGGCGGGGGCGCTGGGCGTGCTCTCGACCCAGCGACCGTTCCCGCCGCTGCTGCTGGCCGCGCCGCCGGAGATCCCGCGCCTGGTCAATTTGCGCAAGCGCGGCTTCGAAGAGCCGAGCTGGGCCGGCGCCGATCCGGCCTGGTCCCGCGCCCACGGCCAGAGCCCCTACGACGGCTCCGCCGGTTACTTGAACAAATGGGAGCAAGTGTTTGTAAGATGGGCGGAAGGCGAGGGGATCGCGCTCGACTACCTCACCGACTACGACCTCGAGGCCGACCCCGCCGCGCTGGACCCCTACGGCGTTGTGGTCCTGGTCGGCCACAGCGAATACTGGTCCGGCCCGCAGCGCGCCGCCGTCGACGCCTTCACCTTGCGCGGCGGCCGCCTGGCGATCTTCTCCGGCAACACCTGCTTCTGGAAGGTGCGCTGGGAGGACGGCGGCCGCACCATGATCTGCCACAAGTGGAAGGGCTTCGAGGCCGATCCTGTCGCCGACACCCACCCCGCCAGCGGCACCCACCTCTGGTCCCACCCGGCGTTCGGCGCGCCGGAGGCGCAGACCACCGGACTCAGCTTCATCTTCGCCGGCTACCACCGCCTCGGCCTCTGCGCGGCGCGGGGGCAGGGCGGCTACACCGTCTACCGCGACCGGCACTGGGCGCTGGAGGGCTGCGACCTCTACTACGGCGACGTGTTCGGCGATGACGTGCCGCTGATCGGCTACGAGAACGACGGCTGCCTGTTCGGCTTCGGCGACGACGGTCTGCCCGCGGCCGTGCCACACCTCGGCGTGCCGGCCAACCTCGAAATCATCGCCCTGGCGCCCGCCTCCTTCGCCGAATCCCCCAGCCCCTACCGCCCGCTGATCCCGCCCGAGGAACTGCCGGTGGTGGCCGAGATCGCCTACGGCTCGGCCTCGCCCGAAGCCCAGGCCCGGGTGCTGCGTGGTCACGCCGTGATGGCGAGCTTCGAGCGCGGCGCCGGCGAGGTGTTCAACGCCGGAACCACCGAGTGGGCGCACGGCCTGGCCGCGAACGACCCCTTCGTCACCCGGATCACCAGGAACGTGCTGAACCGCTTCCTCGCCGCGGCGGATGCGTCCGCGCTGGAATCGGCCCACGGGTCGTCGGCACGCTGAGGCCCGAGCCGACATGACCGACCAATCGACGGCGCCGGCCCGGCCGCTGCCGCCCACCTGGCTGATGGGCCTGGGTTTCCTGCCGCTGGGCGCCTCCGGCTCGGTCACGCTGATCACCGTGCCGCAGCTCTTGGCCGCGCTGCACGTGCCCGAGCCAAAGATCACCTTCATCACCTTCATCTCGCTCTCGCCCGGCTTCATCGGCTTCTTTCTCGCCCCGATGCTCGACTGGCGCTTCAGCCGCCGCGCCTATGCGATCGTATTCACCGTGCTGGCGGCGGTGTTCCAGTTCGCGGCGCTGCTGTTCACCCGCGACCTCACCATGCTGACGATCCTGCTGTTCGCCGAGGGGTTGGCGATCGGGCAGTGCGTCTCGGCGGTCGGCGGCTGGTTCGGCAATCTGACGCCGACGGAAAACAAGGGCAGCCTCGGCGCCTGGCTCACGGTGGCGAACCTGGGCGCGGGCGGGCTCGTGGCGTCGCTGGCGATCCCGGTGTTGCGCGGTCTGCCGTACCTGCTCGGCGACGCGATCCTCAGCGTTACCCTGGTCCTGGCCGTGCCGCTGTATCTCTGGGTGGCCTGTCCGCCGGCCGACGGCCGCTTAGCCAGCGAAAGCTTCAAGGCCTTCGCCGCGGACGTGCTGGCTCTGCTGCGCCGGCCGACAGTGCTCTGGACCCTGCTGCTGTTCCTCGCCCCCGCCGCTTCCTTCGCCCTGACCAACGTTTTGGGGGGCCTTGGACGCGACTTCAGCGCGTCGGAAGCCTTCGTCGGCCTTGTCGGCGGCGTCGGCATATCGATCGCCGGCGTGATCGGCAGTCTGGCGATCCCGGGCTTTGCCAAGCTGATCCCGCCGCGGCGGCTCTACCTGCTGGTCGGCGGCGTCGGCGCGGCGTTCAGCGTGCTGCTGATCTTCCTCGGCCACACGCCGTTCAACTTCGGCGTGGCGATGCTGGGCGAGAACCTGTTCCAAGCGATGGCCTTCTCGACCGCCAACGTGATCATCCTGCGCACGGTGGGCCACGACAACCCGCTCGCCGCCACCCAGTTCGGCCTGCTGAACAGCGCCGGCATGCTGCCGCTGACCTACATGGAGGCGATCGACGGCGCCGCCTACGGCCACGCCGCCGCCAACGGCTTCGGCGGCGCCAACGGCGCTTTCGTGGCCGACGCCCTGGTCAGCGGCGCGGCGTGTGCGCTGCTGGCGGGAGTGTTCTGGATCTGGCGCCGCCGAGTGCCGGCGATCTGAGCGCGGTTATCCCTCGAAATAGAGGTGGTAGTGCAGCCGGCAACCCGGATTGAACCCGGCGCCGCAGCTGGGGCAGGCGTTGCCGCAACCGAGATAGTCGCGCACGCTCAGCTCGTCGCCGCAAACGCCGCACAGCACCGCCGGTTGGTCCCACGCCGCGACAGGCCACACCCGCGCCGGATGGCCCGCCAGCGCCTCGTGGCAGTCGTGGCAGGCGTAGTATTCGCCGCAGCAGCGCATCTTGATCGCGATGACGTCGCGCGGACTGTGCCAATGGACGCAGCGCGTCTGCGGATCCAGCTCGAGGCCGCGCACCGATGGCCGATCCTGGGTCACCAATGCCGCTCCAGAAATCCGCGCACCGCCGTGTCGAACTCGGCTGGGCGGTCGAGGTTGATCGGATGGCCGCCTTCGAGGTCGACCACTTCCAGCCCCCGGATCGCCGCCACGGCCTGATCGCGCAGCGGCTGGAAGCTCTTCTCGCGCCTACCGTTGACCAGCAGGGTCGGGGTCTCGATCTCGCCAAACCGCGGCGCTACAGAGAGACCGGGGACCGTCACCATCATCGACCGGGCCATCGCTGGCAGCGAGATCAGGTCGGCGTCGCGCACTAGTTCATCCTCCACCTCCGGCGGCAGCCGACCGGTGCGCTTCGGATAGAACGCCATCGCCTCCAACGCCGGCCGCCCGCGCGCCTCGAACGCCGCGATCCGGCTGGCGAGGGTGGCGTCCGCTCCGGCGGGACGCGGCGGACCCAGCGCCGAGGCGGAATTGGTCACCACCTGGCACGCCACCCGCTCCGGATAGGCCAGCGCATAGCTCAGCGTCAGGCCGGCCCCGAACGACTGCCCGCACACCGCCCAGCGCTCGGCGCCCAGGTCATGCCGGATCTGTTCGAACCGCTCGACGTAAGCTTCGACTCGGTAAGCATCGGGATCAGCCGGCGCCTCGGAGCGCCCATGGCCCAGCAGCTCGACCACCACCGGCGCGCAGACCTCCATCAGCCCCGCAAGGTTCGGCCGCCACTGCGCCCGGCTGGAGCAGATGCCGTGCACCAGCAGCAGCGGCGGGCCGGCGCCGGGATGGACCTCGACGTGCAGCATGCCTCAGCCGCGGTGCGCCTTGGCCCGTTCGATCCCGTCCAGGATCATCTGACGCGCTTCATCCGCATCGCCCCAGCGCACGATCTTGACCCACTTGCCGGGCTCCAGGTCCTTGTAATGGCTGAAGAAGTGCTCGATCTGCTTGACTGTGATGTCCGGCAGGTCGGTGTAATTCTGGATATGGTCGTAGCGCTGCGAGAGGCGCGGGCCAGGCACCGCGATCAGCTTCTCGTCGCCGCCGGCCTCGTCCTCCATCACCATCACGCCGACGATGCGGCAGCTCATGATCGCCCCCGGCGTGATCGCCCGCGTATTGGCCACCAGCACGTCGCAGGGGTCGCCGTCGTCCGACAGGGTGTGCGGGATGAAGCCATAATTCCCCGGATAGCGCATCGCCGTATAGAGGAACCGATCGACCATCAGCGCGCCCGAGGGCTTGTGCATCTCGTACTTGATCGGCTCCCCGCCGATCGGCACCTCGATCACCACATTCACCTCATTGGGCGGATCACGCCCGATCGGGACGGCGTCGAGATTCATGGGGAGGGGTCCTTTCGAGTAGCGGCGAAGGGATAGCGGAGGGGAGGGTTCGCGCAAACCCTCCCACTTGAGGGGAGGGTGGCTGCGAAGCAGCCGGGTGGGGGTCTCTCTCCGCCACCCAGACGTCGCCGGCAGACCCCCACCCCCAACCCCTCCCCTCAAGTGGGAGGGGCTTTATACGCCCGCAGCCAGGCACAGAACGCCGCCGCGCCCTCGGCTAGCGGCGTCGATGGCCGGTACCCGGTCAGCGCCTGCAACAATTCCGCCCCGGCGAAGGTCAGCGGCACGTCACCGGCCTGCATCGGCAGCTGCCGGCGTTCGGCCGTCTTGCCGAGCGAGGTCTCGATCGCCGCGATCAGGTCGGTCAGCCGCACCGGCTCGCCGCGACCGATATTGACCACTCGCCATGGCGCCACCGGACTCAGCGAGTCCATCGGCCCGACCGGCGCGCCCCTCACCGGCGCCAGCGGGATCAGCCGCACGATCGCCTCGGCCAGGTCGTCGACGTAGGTGAAGTCGCGCCAGATATCGTCGCCGTCGCCATAGATTTCGATCGGCCGCCCGGCGTCGATCGCCTCGGCGAAGCGCCAGGGCGCCATGTCCGGCCGGCCCCAGGGACCGTAGACGGTGAAGAAGCGGAAGGCGGTGGTCGGCAGATTCCAGAGGTGGCTGTAAGCGTGGCTCATCAGCTCGCCGGACTTCTTGCTGGCGGCGTAGAGCGTCAGCGGGTGGTCGGCGCGGTCGAGCTCCTCGAACGGCCGCTTTTCGCTGGCCCCGTAGATCGAGCTGGTCGAGGCCAGCAGCAGGTGATCGATCGCGGCGCTGCGGGCCAGTTCGAGTATGTTGAACGCCCCGACCAGGTTGGCGTCGACGTAGGCGCGGGGGTTCTCCAGGCTGTAGCGAACCCCGGCCTGGGCGGCGAGATGCACCACCACCTCGGGTCTGGCCCGCTCGAACGCCGCGGTCAGGGCGGGCATGTCCTCCAGCATCGCTTGCTCGAAGGTGAAGCGGTTGTGCGGCCGCAGCTGCGCCAGCCGCGCATCCTTCAGCGTCGGGTCGTAATAGGCGGTCAGGCCATCGACGCCGGTCACCTGATGACCGTCGGCAAGCAGCCGCCGGCAGAGGTGAAAGCCGATGAAGCCCGCCGCGCCGGTCACCAGAATCCGCATCGGCCAAGCTCCTGCGCCGCGTCGCCCGGCATGTCCAGCCGCCGCGAAAGCGTAAGCCTCAGGCGGGGTCTACAGGCGAGTGGCGGCCGATGGCTACCCGAACACCTCCTGCCGCGCCGCCGTCGAAAAACACCGCCTCAGGCGTGGTTTTTCGACTCTGGCGTGGACCGGGGGCGATGAGCGGGGGTTCGGCCGCTTCAGATCGTCGTCGCGGCCGAGAGTTCAGCCGGATCGCCGTGCCAGCCAGCGCGGGCCGCGGCCTCGTCCTTGGCCGCCGCGTCGCTCTGGCCGAGACGGCGCTCAGCCGCCGCCTGGATCGCCAGGGTAATCGGGTCCAGCTTCCAGACCCGCAGCACCGCGGCGGTCTCGCGTTCGGCCCCGGTGGCGTCGCCCTTGGCGAGCAGGGCGGCGGCGAGGCTGCGGCGCACCGGGAACCACCACGCCGGCGGATCGAAATAGCGCGGCAGCCGGGTTTCCTGCGTCCTGGCGGCGTCGGCGAAGGCCTTGGCGGCGTCGTCGGGTCGATGGTCGAGCAGGTCGGCGTCGCCCTGCAGGGTCAGCCGGGCGATCTCGACCCGCGCGGCGATGCCGGCGTCGCTCGAACCGCCGCCAGGCAGCGTCACCAACGCAGCCTCGGCGCGGGCCTCGCCGCTCCGCCGCAGCCGCAGCAGAGCTTCGCCCCTGGCGTAGTGGCGCATGGCCGCGCGGAACGGCTTGCCGGCCGTCGCATCGGGTGCGTCCAGCACCGATTGCGCCGGGGCGAACCGGCCGAACGCCTCCAGCGCCACCGCGGCGCTGTACTGCGCCCCGGTGTCGTAGGGCGCCGGGAAGTCCTGGGTGAAGCGGCGCACCAGGCCGAGCGCGATCGCGCCATCGCCCGACATCATCGCCGCCCCGATGCCGAACACGAGGTCGTGGGCGTGGTAGGTCTTGGGGCCCAGCGGCGTCGGGAAGTCGGTGCGCTCGGCGTAGCTGCGGTCCGCGTCCAGGGCGGCGACGTTGGCCTGCGCGGCATCCTCGTAGCGGCCCAGCCGGAACCAGGTGTGCGAGGGCATGTGCACCATGTGGCTGGCGAGCGGCGCCAGCGTCGCTAGCTTCCCGGCATAAGGCGCCGCCAGCTCCGGCTCGCCGGCGTCCTCGCTGGCGTGGACATAGAAGTGGATCAGTCCCGACGAGTCCGGGTGGCTGGGCAGCAGCGGGCCAAGCACCTCGACCGCGCGGGTCGGTCCCGAGGGGTCCTGGTCGTGGTTTTCCCGGATCAGCCATGCCTCGGCGTCGAAGATCGCCACCTCGACGTCGTCCGGGTTCGAGCGCTGCAGGGCGTCGAGATCGCGGGCGTAGGCCAGGTTCCCGTTCACGGGGCCGGTCCAGAAGCTGTTCTTGCCGCCGTAGCGATCGACCAGCGCCGTCTCGAGCGGCTTGATCGGACCGACAGCCAGCGGCCCGGCGATCGATTGCGCCTTCCGGGCCATCGCCAGCAGCCGCGGGATCTCGGCCGGCTTGGGTCCGAAGTTGACGTTCGGCCCGCTGGCCCAGGCCTCGCCCCAGATGCAGAGCGAGCAGCGCGGATCGGCGGCTTCGGCGCGCTGGAAGGCGAGCACGGCGTCGGCGTGTTCGAACGAGCGGCCGAGGGTCAGGCCGTAGTCGAACCAACGTTGCGCCTCCGGGCTCTGAGTGTCGGCGGCCATGTGGTCGTTGCCCATGCCTGGCAGCATGACCAGCTTGTGCGGACCGGCGATGGCGGGCGGGGCCTCGCCGTGGCAGATCGGGCCGAACAGCAAAGGCGTATCGGATACGGAAGAAGCCGCGGCCGGGACAGCAAGGCCAGCCAGCAGGGCGACGAAGGCCGAGCGCATCAGGCCATTTCCTTGATCGGCTTCCCGTCCTTCGAGATCAGGATCGCCAGCCAGCGCGCGCCGTCGAACTCGGCGGCGATAGCCATCACCGTCACGGTCAGCGGCGTCGAAAGCAGGGCGCCCGGCGCACCCAGCATCACGCCCCAAAAGCCGATCGAGACCAGCACCAGCAGCGGGTCGATGTTGAGTTCGTCGCCCTGCAGCTTCGGCATCAATATGTTGTCGATCAGGAACACCGCGACGCCGAGGCCGCCCAGGATGATGCCGGCCTTGCTCGGATCGCCGTATTGCGCCAGGGCCACCAAGGCGGGGATCAAGGCGCCGGCGAACGCGCCGACGATCGGAATGAACGCGGCCAGGAACACCAGGAACGACACGAACAGCGCGGCCCGCACCCCCATCACCATCATCACCGCGAAGGCGACCACCGCGATCAGCAGCGCCTTGAACGTCACCAGTCGCACATAGTCCTCGACCGCATTGCGCACCGAGTTGAACACCCGCCGGGCCTGCTCGCGGTGGTGCTCGGTGTCGTAGAGCTGATCGAGCTTGCGCGAGAACCCGGCTCGGGACGCGAACAGGAAGCCGAGGTAGATCATCACCCAGGCGAAGTACTGGAACGCGCCGCGCGCGGCTTTGAACGCCTCGCCGAACACCGCCGCCGGATCGGCGCCGCGGAAGATGTCTCGCACGGTGATCGCCCGCTGACCGGCCATCGCGGTCGCCTCAGCCAGCAGCCGGTTTACGCTGGGCTCGATGGCGACCAGCTGGAACGCGAACGGCGGCCCCTCGAACACCAGCAGCAGGATCACGGCGGCGAACCCGGCGATGATCAGCACGGTAGCCGCCCCGCCCCTGGCGACACGCGGAACTCTCGGAAAGCGGTTGGCGAGGTCCTGGCCCAGGCTGTCGATTAGCAGGAGCAGGAAGACCGCCACCATCAGCGGCGACAGGATCTCCTGGAACCGCCAGATCAGCGCGCCGGCGGCGAGCACCGCCAGGAAGATCACGGCGGCGCGCACGGCCGAGAGGCCGCCGATGCTGGTGAGCGGCGGCCCCGCTGCGGGCTTGAACAGTCTCACGCGGCGATGAGGTGGGCCGGACGCCGCAGATCGGCCGCCAGGCCTTCGCCCATCAGGTCGATGAAGTTGTCGGTGTAGAAGCGCTCGATCGCGCGGGGCGGCAGCCCCTCCAGCGAATCATTGAACCGCTTCAGCGGGTTGCGGCCACCTTCGACGTGCGGGAAGTCCGACGAGAACAGCAGCATCTCCTCGCCGGCGTTGCGGATGATCCAGCCGGCGTCTTCGTGCGGATAGGGCGTCACCCGCAGCTGCCGCCGGGCGATCTCGCTGGGCCTGGCTGAGAGCTTGGTCAGCCGGTCCTCGTTCTTCATGAACGCCGCCGCCGCCGAATCCATGAACCGCATCCAGCTCGGCAGCCAAGACGCGCCCAGCTCGATCGCACCGAACTTCAGCCGCGGGAAGCGGTCGAACACGCCGTCGATGATCAGGCAGGCCAGGGTCTGCATCGCCGAATTGGGGATCGGCATGAAGCTGATCGAGGTGAAGTTCTCCTCGCCGCCGTGGAAGTCCTTCACCCGCGGCAGGCCGTTCTCGAAGTAGACCGGGTTCAGCTTCTCCTCGCCGCCGACGTGGAACAGGATCGGAATGCCCGCCGCCTCGGCCTGCGCCCACACCGGATCGAAGCCGATGTGACTGGGTGAATGGTCCCTCGGGCAGCGCGAAGGGATCAGCAGCGCCTTGGCGCCCAACTCGATCGCTTCCCTGGCCGCCGCCGCCGCGCGCCCGAACTCCATGAACGGCACATAGCCGGTCGGCAGCAGGCGCCGATCGACCGAGCAGAACTCGGTCATCATCCGGTTGTGGGCAGTGGCCGCCGCGTAGCAGAGTTCGTGGTCGTCGCCGTACTCGAGCTGGAAGTTGCCGAGGCAGAAGGTGGTGAAC
>Ga0302314_10016767_pt1 | contig 12347 bp, 14 predicted proteins | sample III_Palsa_N2_3_FD_200533 | JGI IMG/M metagenome (GOLD analysis project Ga0302314, IMG submission 200533) | Peat permafrost microbial communities from Stordalen Mire near Abisko, Sweden - III_Palsa_N2_3 | ecosystem: Environmental > Terrestrial > Soil > Palsa > Peat permafrost | place: Sweden...
GGCCGATTGGAAGCTGCCGCCGTCAGGTCTGGATCCGGACACCATCTTCGAGCACATCCTCCAGGCTTCCGGCGCGCCGAAGGAGATCGTCCGTCGAGGCGACGTCGCCGCTGCACGCGCCGGCGCGAAACAGGTGTTCGAATCGACCTACGAGAAGGGCTACGTGGCCCACGCCGCGCTCGAGACCCACGCCGCGTTGGCCGAGTTGAAGGACGGAAGGATGACGATCTGGGCCTCCACGCAGACGCCGTTCCCGACACGCGACCGGATCGCCACGGCGCTTGGCATGCCCGGGCCGAACGTGCGCGTGATCACGCCCCTGCTCGGTGGCGGCTTCGGCGGCAAGAGTGCCGATGGCCAGGCCATCGAGGCGGCGCGCTTGGCGCAGATCACCGGCAAGCCGGTGCAGGTCGCCTGGACACGCGAGGAAGAGTTCTTCAACGACACCTTCGATCCGGCCTCCGTCGTGAAGGTCGTCTCAGGGATCGACCGCAACGGCAGGATCACTCTCTGGGACTATTCGGTCTTCGCAGCGGGCGAGCGCGCGGCCACGACGTTCTATTCGGTTCCGAATGCCCGCATTCGCTCGGCCGGACGGACGTCCTATGGCACCCAGGCCGAGGGCGCGAGCGCGCATCCCTTTGCGGTCGGCTCTTGGCGCGGACCGGGCGCGAACATGAACGTATTCGCGATCGAGTCGCAGATCGACACCATGGCCAGTGCCGCCGGGGTCGATCCACTGGAGTTCCGGCTGAGAAACCTGGACGACGCCAGGATGCGTCGCGTGCTGCAGGCTGCTGCTGCGGCGTTCGGCTGGCAGGCGGCTGCGGCGCCGAGCGGTCGCGGCGTCGGCTTGGCCTGCGTGATCGACGCCGGGACCTACGTCGCGACGATGGCGGAGGTCAAGGTCGATGCCGCGACTGGCAAGGTCACGGTGCTGCGCATCGTCTGCGCCCAGGACATGGGCATCGTGGTCAACCCCGAGGGCGCGATGATGCAGATCGAAGGCGGCCTGACGATGGGTCTGGGCTACACGCTGGCGGAGGAGCTTCGTTTCCGTGGCGGCGAGATCCTCGATCGCAACTTCGACTCCTACGAGATCCCGCGCTTCGGCTGGATTCCCCGCGTCGACGCCGTACTCGTCAAGAACGACGACGTGGCGCCTGAGGGTGGTGGCGAGCCCGCTATCACGACCACCGGTGCCGTGATTGCCAACGCGGTGTTCGACGCGACCGGCGTGCGGCAATACCGATTGCCGCTGTTGCCCGAGCGTGTCCGCGCCTCGATCGAGACCAGAAGCCCACGGTCGAAGCCACTGCCTGGAACTGCAACAACCCATTCGGGAGCCTGACCCATGAACACACTCACCAAACTCGCATTGGGCCTGATGGGCCAGCTCAAGCCGGTGCCGCTGCTCGGCGACTCCGTCACGCCGCTCGTGCTCCTTCCGCCTTCGCGCGGCGGCGGCATGCCCTTGATGGAGACGCTGGAACGGCGCCAGTCGCAGCGCGAATTCGCGCCGGATTCCTTGCCTGAGCAGATGTTGTCGGACCTGTTGTGGGCAGCGGGCGGAATCAACCGGCGTGAGCATGGCGGGCGGACCTCGCCGAGCGCCCTGAACGCGCAGGAGGCGTTGATCTACGTGGCGATGCCGCAGGGGTTGTTCCTCTACGACCCGGTTCATCATCAACTCCAGTTGAGCATCGCATCCGATGTCCGCCGAGTGACGGGCAACCAGGACTTCGTGGACAACGCGCCGCTCGACATCGTCTATGTGGCCGACCACACGCGCATGAAGCTCGTCCCAGTGGCGCAACGGACGCCCTACGCGTTCGCCACGGCAGGCGCGATGATGCAGAACGTCTATCTCTACTGTGCATCCGCCGGCCTGTCGACGGTCATCCGCGCCTGGTTCGACCGCGATGCCCTGTCCAGAGCGATGGGACTGGGGACGGACCAACAGCTGATGTTGTCCCAGACTGTCGGTTTCGCTTCTACAGGCGCACGGGCTTGATGCGGCCTTCCTCGGGCTGGCGCGTGACCTGGGCAGGAGCGCTTCTTTCGGCCCATCTTGCTTTTGCGTCCGTGCCAGTTGGTGCTGGCTTGATCCCGGCGGATGACCAAGCGAGTGGGTGGAGCGAGCAATTTGCCAAGGAGGTCGATCACCGGCTCGACTTGCCGCTCGAAGACCAGGCACGCTACATCGCGATGATCGAACAGGTCCTGGTCGAGACCAACTTGACGGAACTATCGACGCAATCTTTCGTTCTGGTCGATAGCAGCTTGCAAGTGCAGGCAGCCATCGTGCTCGTGCGCAATGAGGGTGGTCGTTGGGCCTGGATCGGCGCGACTGCAGTGTCCACCGGGAAGGTCGGCACCTACGACCATTTCGTGACGCCGCTGGGTGTCTTCCCGCACACGCTGGACAATCCGGACTTCCGCGCCGAGGGGACGTTCAACAAGAACCACATCCGCGGCTATGGGGTGCGCGGGCGACGGATATTCGATTTCGGTTGGCAGGTTGCGGAGCGAGGCTGGGGCGACGGTGGCACGAGCAAGATGCGCCTTCAGATGCATGCCACCGATCCGCATGTGCTGGAGGCGCGCCTCGGCCGCGTCGCGTCGGAAGGATGCATCCGGATCCCGGCATCCCTGAATGTCTTCCTCGACCAGCACGGTATCCTGGATGCAGACTACGAAGCGGCACTGGCAGCCGGACACTCACAGTGGATGCTCAGGCCAGGTCGCACCACGATTCCCTGGCCAGGGCACTACCTGGTGATCGTTGATTCGCACGCTGCGGTGCGACCTGCGTGGTCGCCGCTACCACGCTGGTAGCGGCGCGGCGGACGCGAGCCCACCGCTTTCCCGAAGCGGCGATTCATTCGTCCTTGCCGAGCGCCACGCGATACTCTTCCAACCGGGCCTCGTAGTTCGCGCCGTCCCCGTAGCCGAGGAAGCGGTCGTACCGGCCATGCGTTCCCAGGATCTTGCGAGCGTGCTTGATAGGGCAGAAATACTGTTCGGTCCGCGCCAGGATCTCGGTCATGTAGCTCATGAGGCCATTGCCGTATTCACAGTACGTGCAGTGGAACTTCTCGATGAAGTTGAGATAGCCCAGATGGTGCCTGTCGAAGACGAGGTAGTCGGCCCGCCTCACCTTCTTGATTCCGTAGACCGGGAAGCAGGCCCATTGATAGAAGCTCACGCACAGGTCGAGCATCAACAGCGGTAATGCCATGCCGTAGATGAGGGGCCCGGTGATCAGGTTCTGCGGCCTGTCGTTCACCAGCCAGTGCAGGAAGCCTGTCTTGAGCTTTCGATGCTCTTCCTGGACGGAGCGTTCGAACTCGACCCGCTTGCCCTTGATCTGGAAGAACATGCGGCTCTCCTGCTCGTGGACGGCACTCCGCAATTCCTCTTCCAGGACGGCCATGTGCCCGAGGATTTGATTGATTCGTTCGTTCATGTCCCAAGCATAGGCACCAATTGACTTTCGCTGAGTGCGGCGGCGAACGGACGCGACCTTTCTTGACGCCTAGAACTGGATGGACGGTGACTCGCCGTCGAACGCCGATGGCAGATGCTCCCGTCCAACCGGGTGGCCTGTCGTCGTGCTCTCGTGTACCACGCATGGATCTGCGACCGACCGGGGATATCCGTCATGCTGAGAACGATTTCCGTCACGCTCCTGAGCGTTGCTTCGGCCTTCTTGACGCCTTCCACGGCGAGGGCGGAGGTCGCGGGAGCGACGACGACTGTTGGCGTGGGCGCCAGTGAGTCGACGCAGCTTGCGTTCGGATGGAGCGTCAAGAAGAGACTGCTCGGCCAGGCCGTCTACGATCAGGCCGGCAAGAGGATCGGCAACATCGAAGATCTGATCGTGGCGCCGGACAGGACAGTCTCCTATGTCATCGTCGCAGCAGGCGGCTTCGTTGGCATCGATCGGCACGACGTCGCGATTCCCGTGGGGCAGATTCAGGAACAGGGTGGCAAGCTGGTGATCCCCAGGGCGACGCGCGACGCCATTAAGGCCTTGCCGCCTTTCGACTACGCCAGCGATGCGGCGCAGCGAGACCGCTTCATCTCGAATGCAGAGAGGGACATCGCGAAGGGCAATGACAAGGTCGCGGAGCTGCAACAGCAGGCCGGCATGGCTTCCGCGGATGCGAAGGACAAGATCGATCGCCAAACCAGGACGATCCAGGAAGACATGAAATCCGCCGACGCGAAGTTGTACGAGCTCAAGCTGTCGACCGCCAAACGCTGGAAGGCGTATGAAGCCCGCGTCGGGGCAGCAATCGCACGGCTTCGCAACTCGATCGAGAACGCGACAGGCTGACCGGCCCAAGGCGAGACACGCGACGTGCCCATGCTGCGGCGTGAACGGAACGGCTATCGAACGCTTCGTTCAAAAGGTCATGTTGTCCAGGACATGGCGAACGCCCGGCGTTCCCCAGGCCAGTCGGGTGACCCGCTCGCGGTCGTCCCAGTTGGCGACCTTGCCGCTGAGTGTGAGATCGCAACCGTGCAGTGCCACCGAGATATCGTTCGCATCGGCTGCAACGGCTGATTTCAGCGCGGACTCGATATCCGCCTCGATCGCCACGAGCGCCGTCGTGGGTCGGATCGAAATGCAGTTCTCGACGCCCGTGACCCCCACGAGATGGCGTACGGCATCGAAGGCCGCCTGACGCTGGAATTGCCATTCCGCATGACCGGTCAACGTGATGCATCCCGCCTCCACCATGACCTGGAAGGCATCCTCTGGGAGGCCGGCCGTGCTGTCGAGAGCGATCTGCGCCGACTTCGCGATGTCGGCATCGTTGCGCATGCCGAAGGCTGACAGCTTGACGGTCATGGCGAATGTAGTCGCCTTCGTGCCGGACACGCGCTGGGCCGCAGCTTCAGCGTTCCATTTCTCGACGAAGCTGCTGACCTCACCCAGGAGGGTCACCTGACCGTCTTTCACAGTGACCCCGATTTGCGCCGCATGGATCGACGGATCCCATGCAAGTGCCGCATAGACATCCTTCTTCAACTGCTCGTCGGTCTTCATGCGGCTCTCCTGGGCAACGCGATTGGACCATCAGCATGCATGCGCCGCGGACTCTCGTCCGTACGGTAGCGCGCCTTGGACTCAGAGCGGCACGCGCGCGACCAGGACAAATTGTTAGCGGGAGCCGCCGACCTTCCGACAGATGCGACTTGCTGATCTGGCGAAAACTAGAATGCCCGTGAGACCAAGCCTGGCAGCGGAAGAAGTTCAGGACACGGAGGCGTCCTAAGGCGCGCCGACGTAGAGCGCGATCTTTCCCTGCGCGTGACCCGACTTCACTCAACGCGTGGGCCTGTCGAATGTCCGAAAGCGCGAACTCGGCGCCGATCACTGGACGCAGCACGCCGCCATTGACCCATTGGGCCATTTGCTCGAGTACGGGGGCGTTGGGCTGGATGAAGACAAAGACGGCGCGAACGCCCAGTTTCCGTGCGCGTTCTTGCGACGGCGGATCCGTAATCGAGACCAGGATCCCATTGGAGGCCAGCAGCGACCAGGAGGCTTCCTGTGTCGCGCCGCCGATCGTGTCGAACACCAGATTCATGTTCCCGGCGATGTCCTGCAACTGCTGAGAGTGATGGTCGACGAACTCGTCGGCGTGCAGAGACTCGATCAGTGTGCGACTCCCCGCCGAGCCGGTGCCGACGACATAGGCGCCGCGCGCCTTGGCGATTTGGACAGCCAATGATCCGACGCCGCCCGCCGCCGCGTGGACAAGCACGCGTTGGCCTGCCGCGACTTTCCCGACGGTAATCAGGGACTCCCAGGCGGCGATGCCGGCCAGCGGAAGGGCCGCAGCTTCGATGTGCGAGATCGTGCGCGGCTTGAGCGCAAGCTCGGATTCGCGCACCGCGATGAATTCCGCGTACGTCCCGTCGCGCGCGACGTCGGGTCGCCCGTAGACCGCGTCTCCGACCTGGAACTTCGAGGCATTCCTCCCCACTGCATGCACCACGCCCGAGATGTCCCAGCCAGGCGTGAAGGGCAGGACGTGACGGATCATCCCCCTGAGGTAGCCTTCGCGAACTTTCCAGTCAATGGGATTCACAGAACTGCCGACGACCCGGATGAGGACGTCATCGTCGCCGATTTTTGGCTCTGGTGCGTCCTCGTAGCGAAGCACATCGGCTCCGCCGTAGGAGTGGATTCGAACGGCTTTCATAGCGGCTCCGATTCAAGGATGAACGGCCATCGCGGTCGTCCGGACCGAGGGGCAATGCGCAGACCTTCGTGCGAATGCCGTCTGTGTTACCGCACAACAGCGCGCGGACCCCTTCGACAATGTGGCCGATCAAGAATCGCAAGCGCTTGCACGCAGGCGGCAGGGCGTCTAGACGTTGAGTCAGTATCGCGACCAATGGTGCTTCCGGTTCGGATCAAGAGCGTCCTGAGAGACACCCGCTGAAGGCTTGCAACCCTGGCGGCTTGACTCCAGGTTAGTCTTGGTCTCGACTAGACGCCGCTCGCTCTCGCATCGCAGCGCTCATGACGGCTTGCACGGTCGCGACGCTGTTGAGTACCTCGTATCGAATGAGTACGCCCTTGTGGCTGAGGCTGGCCTCGTAGGTTGGGGCATCGCCCTCGATGCGGTTTCCCACCGGACTCGTCGCTGAGCGCAGCCGTCGAACCAAGTCGCGAGCATCTCGACCGTCGTCTTCATGGAGATTGCCGAGACGGTCGATGGCGTTCTTCGTGAATACAAGTTTCATGGAGTGCCCATCGCTTGCAGATGCGAAGCCTGCGCTGTGCTCGCAAATCTTTGCGTCGTTCACGGTGCCGTGCGCTTCTCGCGAATGCGCGTCAACAGGGCATGCCATGAGGTCGCGATGGCGTCCACGCCTTCTCGCTGCAGGCGCTTGGCCAGAGCGTCGTCATCGACGCCTTCTCGGTGGAACTCTTCGATCACGGCCTCGGCATAGCCGCCATCGACCGGCAGCGCACGTTCGACTCTGCCGTGGTCGGCAAAGGCCAAGAGTGTCTTGTCCGGCATCGTGTTGATCGTGCCGGGTGCCGCCAGCGCCTGGACGTACAGGGTATCGGAGGCGGCAGGATCTTTGCTCCCGGTGCTGGCCCAAAGCAGGCGCGGGGGCTGTGCGCCGGCGGCGGCGAGCCGCTGCCAGCGTTCCGACTTCATCAACTCGCAGTGTGCCTTGTAGGTGCGCATGGCGATGGCAATGCCGAGGCGGTTGTGGAACGGTGAAGCGATTTCCTGCTTCACTGCCACATCCCAGCGGCTGACGAAGAGTGAGAGTACCGAGGCCACGCTCAGGTGCAGACCGGCCGCCAGTCGACGCTCAAGTCCGCGAAGATATGCGTCGGCGGCCGCCAGCACCTGCTCGCACGAAAACAGCAGCGTAACGTTGACAGGCACGCCATCGAACACGACCTGCTCGATCGCCTCGATGGCCGCAGGTGTTCCCGGGATCTTGATGAACAGGTTCGCCTTGGTGGCCTTCTCGCAAAGCCGGTTCGCAGCCTGGATGGTGTGCGCCGTGTTGTCGGCCAGGAGCGGCGACACCTCGAGCGAGACCCAGCCGTCCACGCCGTGGCTCGCCTCGAAGGTCGGACGGAACAGGTCCGCCGCCTCCGTCAGGTCTTCGAGGGCCAGTTCAAAGAAGATCTCTTCGTCCGACAGACCCGCGGCGGCGAGCACGCGGATGCTGGCGTCATAGCTCTCGCTCGTGCCGATGGCGTGTTCGAAGATCGTTGGGTTCGAGGTCAACCCGGTCACAGACAGATCCAGGATGTAACGCGAGAGCGTGCCGCTGGTGAGCAGCGTGCGCGTGATGTTGTCGAGCCAGAGGCTCTGCCCGAGGTCGTGAAGGGATTTTGTAGCGTTCATGAGGCCGCGGCGTGACATCGGTTCAGGGACGGAATTGCCGCTCATGACGCGCTTGACACGGCAAGCAGCGCAGGGCCTGCGGCTCGACTTGCAACCGATCGAAAGGGATGGCGGCCTGGCAATCGACGCACAGGCCATAGTCGGAGCGGTGGACTCGCTGCAGGGCCTCGCTAAGCGCCTTGAACTCGTCGCTGTCGACATCCGAGATGATGCCTTCGACCTCGTGCTCGCCCGCTCGCTGACGCGCATCATCGGCGTCCTGCAGTAGTGTCTCGCGTGCCATCTCGACCTGGGATCGGTGATGCAATTGCGACCCGCGTTCAAGCTCCAGGCCAGCCAGCCTGGACTGCAGCAGGGTCGTCAGCGTGGCACGCTGTTCTCGCGAAAGGGGGGCTGTCGATGTCATGCGTGGGCTCGAACCTGGAAGTGGAGAGAAAGATAGCTTGCGAAACTCGCGGATGTCTGTGCGGCTCCGCACCGACCCTGGCAGGCGCCCGGCAGCTGGCTGCGCTGGCCGTCGCCCGCAAGTCCAGCCCCGCATGGCGAATCAGCGGGGCACTTTGCGGACTCGGTGGCTCGGTCTTCGGAGGCATGACCTTGCTCTACGGGGCCAGGCTTGCCTACAGGCGCAACATCGGCTCGTTCTTCAGTGACATCGCCTCAGGACGTGTCCATGGATGGCGGTGGATCGCGTTTGCTCTGCTGGGCGCCCGGGTCGGTCTCCTCTCGCGGCCCGTCTTCAAGCTGTGAGGTTCAACGCGCGCGCATCGCGATCGCACACGTGGATCGAGTGCGCATTGCCGCCGAGTCCGTGCGACGTGGCCGCGGCGGCACGCCTTCGTGACTTTCGCTTATCGACTCGATGCCCAGGAGACTACCTTTCGTGAAGCCACTGTTGGTAGGTCGTCCTTTGAATTTCGAAGCGATCGGCAGTCCGGCAATAGACGCTGGGGGATCCCAATCGGCCGATCGGTTCGAAATCGCTGATGTGTATGCGGTCTCCGACGAGTTGGTCAGCGACGTGGAACATGACAACCTCGCCGATGAAGAGCGTATTGGCTCCGAGCGGCAGCGTCTGGAACAGCTTGCATTCGAGACTCGCCTGGGCCGCGGCGACCCGGGGCGGCTGGATGCTGACGGACCGCTCGGCAAGGAGCCCGACGGCCGTCAACTCGCTTTGGTCCGGTGGAAAGTCTGCCGCCGAGACGTTCATGGCCATCAGAAGGCTTTCGGTGACCAGATTCACGACGAATTCTCCGCTCTCCGCGATATTGTTCGCCGTATCCTTGGCGGTACCGTCGTCTCTCCGCCCGATGCTGACAACGACGTAGGGCGGATCGCTTCCCACCGCATTGAAGAAGCTGAACGGTGCGAGGTTGATCACGCCGGCTTTGCTGATCGTGCTGACCCAGGCGATCGGCCTCGGCACGACCAGGTTCGTCAAGAGCTTGTAGGTGGTTGCGTGGGGTTGGGTCGCTGGATCGATTTGCATATCGGGCTTCTCTCTTGGATCAGGGGCGGCTTCGCACTCCATCAAGGCGCTCACCTTGCGGAAGAAAGTCGGTTTGGTTCGCCACGACGCTGCCGCGCTAGGGTCGATGCGTCCATGCGGTTGCCCACCGAACTCCGAGCGCCACTGCGACCTCGCGAGTCGATTGGAGTAAGGTCGGCGCATAGACCGGGCTGGCGGGCATCGTTCAGAGGGTCGTCCAGGAGCAGCGCTCGCGTGCGCCGAGGCAGCGCATGGCTGACCGTGTGTCCGGAAAATTCGTCGGGGGTTTGGTCTGCGTCTCGCTGCTTGCAACCTTCGGATGGGTCCTTCATGGGCGGTGCGGCGCCGGGAAAGGAGCTCGTACTCGACGAAGCCGAAGGGGTCGATTTGGTCGTCGATGAAATCAGCAAGTGACGGATCTCGAAGATCTGACACCGCCCAGTGCTGCCGGGGAGGCGTTCCACAATGAGATGACCGGACGAGCGGCACCGTCCTCTTCGAATCCGAGCGTGCTGATCGAGGCGGGATCGAGCGCGAATCGCTTGCCGTCGCTGGCCTCCAGCCCGAGCCACCTGGCTGCCAGGACGCGCCCGAACTGGCCATGCGAGAAGAGCACCGCTGCACCGACCAGCGGTCGCAAGCGCGCGACGACACGATCTGCCCTGGCGGAGACGTCTGCGACGGTCTCGCCGTCGGGGCAACCGTCTCGCCAGATATCCCAATCGGGATGCTCGAGCCGAATGTCTTCCGAACGCATTCCCTCGTAGGCGCCGTAGTCCCATTCCGCCAGCTCGGGATCGACCTTGGCGCGGCCATCGAAGCCGGCCAGCTCGCAGGTCTGCCGTGCGCGCAGGCGCGGACTGGTCAGGACCATCGAGAACGCGATCTGTTCCAGGGCAGGTCCGAGCTTGCGCGCGCACTGTTCGCCGTGTGCCGTCAGTGCCAGTTCCGTGCGACCTGTGTGCTGGCCCGACAAGGACCAGGCCGTCTCGCCATGTCGCACGAGGAAAACTCGCAGCAAGCCGATCACATCCGCCTTCCCGCAGCCGAGTGCCGGTGCGTGTGGCAGCCTTCGATGCTGCGCGGCGTCATGCCGCTGCAAGCCGGGTTGTTCGGCCACCGATCTCGTCGAGCGAACTTCGCAACGCTTCGATGATCAAGCGGTCGGCGTCTGCCTCGTCGACTCCGGGGATATCCCAGTCGAAGATCGCGCGGTATTTCTCGACCAAGTGCCTCAGATCGGACCGCAGTTCAGCGCGATGCGCGTCCATTTCCAGCTGTTCTATGGCGGCCATGCAGAGCTTCTCCGGTTGCCGTCGTCCAGTTAACGGGCTGCTGGTTTGATGGACACAGTTTTGAGGTGTATGCAAGCGGATCCAAGCTTCAAGACGTCGATGCCGCAGCCTTTTCAGCCAGTGCCTGCAATTGCGGCAGTGTGATGTCCGTCGTGTCCGCGATGAACTCGCTGACCGCGCGTTGATAGGTCTGCCCGTGGTGGGATCGCAGGTATTCAGCCAGGTGCTGTGCTACATGGGCCTGTGCCGAGCCATGGGCCACAACGGTGATGCTGCCCCCGGCGGCTACGGCATCCGCAATGCGTCCATAGAAGGCCGTGTCTTCCGATAGGTGCCGTTCCTTCTCTGCGCCTTGCACCTTGCGCGCCAGGTCGTGCAGCAGGCTGTGCGGATCGTAGGGACGAATGACCTGTCTGGCAGCGTCGCGACCATCGGTATCCAGGCGATAGATCTTGGCGCCGTGATGGTCCACCACGACCATGAGCGTGGGTGGCACCGGATCGGGGTGATGATCGGCCTGGGATGCTGCCCCGGGTGACCAGCCTGCCTGTTGCAGGAAGTGCCGCAAATCGACCACATCGGACCCGGTCAGGTCCTTGGTGTGCGGCTTGTGCATCAAAAGGTGTTTTCCGCCCACCTGCACATCGAATTTACCGCTGCCCCCCTCGATGATCGAACCGATGTGTCCGACCAGTTCGACCACATCCATCCACTCCAGGTTGGACGCTGCCGGGTGCCGGAAGATGGCTTCCAGCGTGCGCCGCTGCGAGCTGTGCAAATCCGCGCGATGACCCGCGTTGGTGAGGTCGCGGGCTTGTTCCTTGTCTAGCTTCATCTGGTTGTCCCCTTGTGAATGTCCGTCAGACATAGACTCTGACGGTGAATTCGTTTTGCATCCGTGCGGCGGCAGACAGAAGGCGGGCTGCCGGCAAAAAAAGCCGGGCGCCGTGCGGTGGGCAACAGACACGAGCTTTGAAGCAGCACAAGCTGCGCTGATACTTCAGGAAAGACCGGCATGTTGCTTGACACCATGAGTCTGCACGGCAGTGCACTTGAGGGGCTCTACGAGTCTGAAGGCGTCCCCTGCGACCACGATGACGTCAAGGCCATCGAGAATGACTTCTCGCGGGTCAGATCTTCAACACGACGGGGAGACGACGATGAAGTCCGACGCTGAATTGCGCATCCAGATTCGGGACGAGATCACCGCGCAGTTAGGAAGCCGTGCCGACGATCTCGGCGTTCAGGTGCTGCGCGGGGCCGTGACGTTGACCGGCAAGCTGCAGAGCGAGGGCGAAAAATGGACGCTGTGCGATGCCATCAACGGCATGCCCAGCGTCACGCGTCTCACCGACGATACGATGGTCGTTGCGGAAACCTCAGGGCGACTGCCGAACGCGGATGTCGCTCGGCCTTCTTTTCCGCCGGAATGATCGACGGGCTGGAGGTCGCCGCATGTCTGATTGCAGCGGATGACGGTTGGCAACCAGAGTTTCGAGCGGCTGGACAATCTCGGCGTAGCGGCAGGGGTAGTGCGGGATCTGTCGCTGCGGATTCGCCAAAGCCCACGGACGGCTCATCGAAATTCAGCTGGTAGAGCGCTTCAATGGAACGTTCCGCGACCCAGAGGTAGCCCGTCCTCAGGTGTGCTCAGTGAAG
>Ga0302314_10016768_pt1 | contig 12346 bp, 11 predicted proteins | sample III_Palsa_N2_3_FD_200533 | JGI IMG/M metagenome (GOLD analysis project Ga0302314, IMG submission 200533) | Peat permafrost microbial communities from Stordalen Mire near Abisko, Sweden - III_Palsa_N2_3 | ecosystem: Environmental > Terrestrial > Soil > Palsa > Peat permafrost | place: Sweden...
TCACCCCGACCCTCTCCCCCCATGGGGCGGAGAGGGAGCTAAAGGCTCCGGCGCTAAATTCTCCCTCTCCGCCCTTCAGGGGGGAGAGGGCCGGGGTGAGGTGGGTCGTGCCGCTTAAAAGGCCTTTCCGTCGTCATCTTAGCGCCTATGGGCTCCTTCTCGGCGCCGCAATCCCCCGCTTGAGGGATTGTCCGGCCCGCTCTACCTTGGCGCCAGAGGGTAGGAGACGCGGATGGCGATGCGCAAGGGCACAGGCTGGATCCCCGCCGGTCGTGTCGCCGGCACAGGTGCGGTGCGCTGGCGATGAGCCAGGATGGTCGTCCCGATGCCGGACGGGCCGGCCGCCGTCTGCTGATCATCTGCGCGGTCGTGGCTTTGCTGTTGTTCGTGGTGGTTTCCGCCGTGCCGTCGCGCAGCTGGGGCGATTTCGAAATGGGCGGGTCGCTCTATTACGGGCTGCTCCTGATCTTCTTGGCATTCGGCCTCGCGGCGTCGAGCAAGCGCCTGACCATCATCGCGGCAGAGCTGTCGATCTGGCTGATCCTCCTCATGATCCTGGTCGCCGGTTACGGCTATCGATTCGAGCTGCAGGATCTGGCCGGCCGGGTCAGGACCGAATTGCTGCCGGCGCGCGGCACGGAAACCACGCCTGGCGTCGTCAGCTTCACAAGGGCGAGCGACGGGCAGTTCTGGATCGATGCCGAGGTCGATGGCAGGCCCGTGCATTTCCTGGTCGATACCGGCGCCAGCGGCGTCGTGCTCAGCCGCGCCGACGCCACGCGGCTCGGCTACAGCCACCTGTCCTTTTCGCTCGATGCCGATACCGCCAATGGCCGCACCCGCGAGGCGCCGGTGACACTGGGGCAGCTGCGCATCGGCTCGATCCGCTTCGCCGATGTGCCCGCTGCGGTCAGCCCGGGCGGCTTGCGCGATTCGCTGCTCGGCATGCATCTTCTGGAGAAACTCAGCAGCATCGAGATCCGCAAGGACACGCTGACCATCCGGGAGTGACCATGCGTCATGGTGCGGTGCAATATAGATCGGCGCGCAACCCAGTAGAGATCAAACTGCGGCGTCGCCGATGTTAAAAATACTCGCAGGATTCCGGCGATTGATGTGAAGATGCCGGCTACCCCCGATTCCTGCTCCGCCCGCGCCTGGGAGGTCCCGTGACGACAGCTGCCGATCGCTCCTCGAAGATCATGTCGGTGATCCGCGTCTCCAGCGGCAATTTCCTGGAGATGTATGATTTCTTCGTCTTCGCCTATTTCGCCACAGAGATCGGCAAGACGTTTTTTCCGGGCGACGATCCGGTCGCGTCGCTGCTGAAGACGCTGGCGACCTTCGGTGTCGGCTTCGTCATGCGGCCGATCGGCGCCCTGGTGCTCGGCCCCTATATTGACCATGTCGGCCGGCGGCGCGGGCTGATCGTGACGCTCGGCATCATGTCGATCGGCACGCTGTCGATCGCCGCCACGCCAGGCTATGCCACGCTGGGGCTGCTGGCGCCGATCCTGATCGTCAGCGGCCGCCTGCTCCAGGGTTTCTCGGCCGGGGTCGAGCTCGGCGGCGTCTCGGTCTATCTCTCCGAAATCGCGACCCCGGGACACAAGGGCTTCTATGTCGCCTGGCAATCGGGCAGCCAGCAGATCGCGGTGATCTTCGTGGCCCTGCTTGGCGTCGGCCTATCGACCTGGCTGCCGCTCGACCACATGACGGCGCATGGTTGGCGCTATCCGTTCATCATCGGCTGCATGATCATTCCGCTGATCTTCCTGCTGCGCCGCTCGCTGCACGAGACCGATGAGTTTCTGGCCCGCAAGACCCATTTGACCATGGGCCAGATCCTGGAATCCGTCGCCGATAACTGGCAGATCGTGCTGATCGGCATGATGATGGTGCTGATGACCACCGTGTCATTCTATCTCATCACGGCCTATACCCCGACCTTCGGGCGCGAGGTGCTGAAGCTCAGCGCCTATGACGCCTTGTTCGTCACCGGTTGCGTCGGCATCTCGAACCTGTTCTGGCTGCCGGTGATGGGCGCGCTGTCGGATCGGATCGGCCGGCGGCCGCTGCTGCTGCTGTTCAGCGCACTGGCTTTGCTGACAGCCTATCCGTCGCTCTATTGGCTGGTGCGCAGCCCCAGCTTCGGCAATCTGCTGATGGTCGAGCTATGGCTGTCCTTCCTCTATGGCAGCTATAACGGCGCCATGGTCGTCTACCTGACCGAGATCATGCCGCCCTCGGTGCGGACCGCCGGCTTCTCGCTCGCCTATAGCCTGGCGACCACGCTCGGCGGCTTCACCCCCTTCATCAGCCAATGGCTGATCGACAACAGCGGCGACAAGGCCTCCCCCGGCGCTTGGCTGTCGATCGCGGCCGTGATCAGCCTGGCCGCGGCCCTGCTGGCCAAGCCGCATCACGAGTTGGCCGCCAGCCAGTTGCAGGCGGCCGATTGACGGCCGAATCCGAGACGCCGCTGACCGAAATCCGCGCCGCGGTGGCGGCCCTCTGCGCGCGGTTTCCCGGCGAATACTGGCGCCGGACCGACCGCGAGCGGGCCTATCCGAGCGAGTTCGTCACGGCGCTGACTGAGGCCGGATTTTTGGCGGCGCTGATTCCCGAAGAGTATGGCGGCAGCGGCTTGGGCCTGGCCGCCGCGGCGGCGATCCTGGAAGAGATCCAGAAAAGCGGCGGCAATGGCGGCGCCTGCCATGCCCAGATGTATACCATGGGCACGCTGCTGCGCCACGGCAGTGCTGCCCAGAAGCAGCGCTATTTGCCCGAGATCGCTTCCGGCCGGTTGCGCCTGCAGGCCTTCGGCGTGACCGAGCCGGGTGCTGGCACCGATACCGCCTCGATCCGCACCACTGCCGAGCGGCGCGGCGACACTTACGTCGTCAATGGCCAGAAGGTCTGGACCTCGCGTGCCGAGCATTCCGACCTGATGATCCTGCTGGCCCGCACCGGCCCGGGCGGCACCGGTAAGCAGCGCACCGACGGGCTCTCGGCGTTTCTGATCGATATGCGCGCGGCACTCGGCCATGGGCTGACCATCCGGCCGATCCGGACCATGATCAACCACGCCACTACCGAAGTGTTCTTCGACGGGCTGGAGATCCCGGCATCGAGCCTGATCGGCGAAGAGGGCAGGGGCTTCCGCTATATCCTCGACGGCATGAATGCCGAGCGCATCCTGATCGCCGCGGAATGTGTCGGCGATGCCCGCTGGTTCATCGCCAAGGCAACATCCTATGCCAAGGAGCGCGTGGTCTTCGGCCGGCCGATCGGCCAGAATCAGGGCATCCAGTTCCCGATCGCCCGCGCCTATGCCGCGACCGAGGCGGCTTCCCTGATGGTCGACCACGCTATCGCCCGCTACCAATCCGGCCAGCCGGCCGGCAAGGAAGCCAATATGGCCAAGCTGCTTGCCGCCGACGCCTCTTGGGCCGCCGCCGACATGTGCCTGCAGACCCATGGCGGCTTCGGCTTCGCCGAGGAATACGACGTCGAACGCAAGTTCCGCGAGGCGCGGCTCTACCAGGTGGCGCCGATCTCGACCAACCTGATCCTGGCCTATCTGGCCGAGCATGTGCTGGGGCTGCCGCGGTCGTATTGAGGGCGCTCCCGCCGCTTCGCCATCGGCCATTCACGCGGCTTGACATGTGACCTAATGGTCACCTATTATCCCCGCCATGGATGACGCATTCAGAGCCCTTGCAGACCCGACCCGACGGAGCCTGCTCGACGCGCTGTTCCGGGAAGACGGGCAGACCTTGAGCGCGCTCGAGGCGCGGCTGCCGATGACGCGGTTCGGCGTCATGAAGCATCTGAAGGTGCTGGAGGCGGCGGGCCTGGTCGTGACCAAGCGGCGCGGGCGGGAGAAGCTGCATTTCCTGAACCCGGTGCCGATCCGGCTCATCCATGACCGCTGGGTCAGCAAATACGCCGAGCCCTGGGCTGCGGCGCTGAGCGATCTCAAACACGGATTGGAGGACAGGACGATGGAGAAAGTGTTCGAAATCTACATCAAGACGTCGCCCGAACGCCTGTGGCAGGCGATCACCGACACCGAGATGCGGCGCAAATGGAATTTCGGCGCCATTGTCGTCTCGGATTGGGGACCGGGCTCGCGCTACGAGGGCTTCGGCGGCGGGACGAAGATTCTCGAGGGCGAGAATTTGGAGGTCGATCCACCACGCCGCCTCGTTCAGCATTTCCGGGCGCTCTGGGGCGAGGACGTCAAGAGCGAGGGCACCTCGCGCGTGACCTGGGAGATCGAACAAATCGGCGATTCCTGCCGGCTGATGGTCACCCATGACCAGTTGCGCGAAGGTGCCAATGCCCAACTCTATGGCGGCTGGCCGATGGCACTGTCCGGGTTGAAGACGCTGCTCGAAACCGGTGAGATGTTGACGACGCCTGGCTCGCTGCGTTTCGCCTCGGAGAGTGCGGACCCGGTCGAGATGTCACCGGCGCTCCGTGACCTCCACAACCACATGCCGGCGCCACGTTAGGGCCGGCCGTGCCGTGATGTGCCGGTCCGGCCCGGCACATCACGGCCATCGCCGAGCGATCCGCCTTCACAGGCGAGGGGGTTTGTGTATGCTCGACCGACCGTGGGTCGGGGGTGCCGGCCTGACCGGCCCTTTCGGACATGGGGATGAATCGCTTTGCCCTCGTCGTGCTGGCGATGCTGCTGTGCCCGCAGGCGCAGGCCGAAGCGCTGCATTTCGTGACCGAGGAATTCGCGCCCTTCAACGAGAGCCAGGACGGCGTGGTCGCCGGTCCGGGGGGCGAAATTGCCCGCTCGATCTGCGCTGCGCTGGCGCTCGACTGCAGCTTCGAATCCCTGCCGTTGCGCCGGGCGATCGAGATGGTCGAGACCGGGCGGGCCGATGCCGTGTTCTCGCTGGCCCATACCCCCGAGCGCGACGCCACCATGCGTTTCACCCAGCCCTTCATCCGCAGCGGCTATGCTCTGTTCACCCGCAAGGACCAGAATCACAGTGCGGCCAATCTGCAGGATTTCGCCGGCTTCACCGTCGCCGCCTACGGTCCTTCCGGGACCTACAGCAATCTGGCGGCGCTGCAGCAGACCGTGCCGTCGCTGCAACTGGTTCAGGAGCTTACCTTCGAGGCGCCGTTCCGCATGTTGCTCGAAGGCCGGTATCCCGAGCCCGCGGCCGTCTTCGCCAATTGGCATGTCGGGCTGCTGTGGCTGAAGAGCCATGGCATCGACGGCATCGCCGTTGCCTTTCCCGACAAGCCCATCGACTACTGCTACGCCTTCTCGCGCCGCTCGGCGGCGGCACAGCGGCAATTCGCCCGCTTCGACGCGGCACTGGGCGCGATGCGCAGCAATGGCGCGCTGCTGGCGATCCTCGCCAAATTCGATTTCGCCGAGTCCGATCTGCCGGGCGACCGCTGACCCAGGCACGGCCGGACCAGAAGGCCAAATCTCACGCCTCATCGCGATATGCCGCGAAAAAGAGCAACTGAATGGTTGCGATTACGGGGCCGATATGCGACGGTAAGGGCAACCAGGAGGTTGCCCTTATGACCGATCGCATCGAAAAGACCATCGATTTGAACGCCCCCATCGAACGGGTTTGGCGGGCGCTGGCCGATCACCGCGAGTTCGGCACATGGTTCCGGGTGAAAATCGACGCGCCCTTCATGTCCGGGCAGGTTGCCACCGGCCAGATCACCCATCCGGGCTACGAACACGTCAAATGGGTGGCGATGATCAAGGAAATGGAGGCGCCTCGCTTCTTCGCCTTCACCTGGCATCCCTATGCTATCGACCCCACGGTCGACTATTCCGGCGAGACGCCGACACGGGTCGAGTTCCGGCTCGAAACCATCGCCGGCGGCACGCGGCTCGTCATCGTCGAAACCGGGTTCGAGGCACTGCCGGCCCATCGACGGCCGGATGCCCTGCGCATGAACGACAGCGGCTGGGCCACGCAGGCTCGGAACATCAAGGCCCATGTTGAGTCATAACACCGGCGCCAACCCGGCGCCGGTGTTCGCTGCCCTCGGCGACCACACGAGACTCTCGCTCCTGGCCAAGCTCAGCGACGGCCAGAGCCGGTCGATCGCCAAGCTGTCGGCGGATACCAGGCTCACGCGGCAAGCCATTACCAAGCATCTGCGCGTGCTGGAAACGGCCGGGCTGGTCAGCAGCACGCGTCTCGGTCGCGAAAGCCAATTCGCCTTCCGGCCCGAGCCAATCGCCGAGATGAGGTCCTATCTCGATACGGTGTCGCGGCAATGGGACGACGCCCTGTCGCGGCTGCGGTCCTTTGTCGAGCGGTGAGCGGCGCAAAGAGGCGTCGTCAGGCCGCCAGGGAATGGGACTCCGGCGATGCTGCGGCGAGAGCGGGGGCGGCATCGGCGCCCGTGAGGTTGGCCTTCCGCCAGCGATCCGTCACCTCCTGGGCCAGGTCATGGATCGTCTTGCGCAGCGGCGCGCCGCCCGGTTCGGCCTCGGCGATCGGCGCGATCTCGTCCAGGAGTGCGCGATAATGCGGCAGGCGGCCTTCGATTCGCTGCTTGCGGATATCCGTCTTCCGCACAGAGAACGCCTGGTACAGAAAGATATAGGCCTGGATCTCGCTGATCAGGGCGGTCAGGACCGCCTCCTGGCGCTTTTCAGTATCGTCGATCAGCCGCATCAGGGCCTGGCGCCCGCTTTCGAACATCAGGAACGCCATGTAGATCACGCTGAACAGGGCGTCCCTGTAGGGTCCTGCGGTCTCGTCCGAGATCGGAGTCTTCTCGTCGAGACGGGGCAGGCGGGTCGAGGAATCGACCATGGTCTTGAAATACACGTAGAACTCGGTAACCCAGCCAACGACATTGCCGTCCAGGATTTCGAGATCCTTCGAATTATTGTGGAAGATGACGACGTAATCCTGGGTCGACGGCGCGGACTGCACCGGCTGCCCCTCCGCGCCATAGCCATCGATCAGCCGCGAAACGAAGCCGATGACCGAGGAAATGCGACACAGCGTCAGGATCTCGGAAGCGAAGATATCCGCGGCGCCAAATCTGAGATTGGCCGATTGAAACGCCCAGGCCATCGCCGTGACCGCCGCCGCACAGGACGCAGCGATGAGTTCCGAGGATAGGCTCCAACGCAGCCCGATGAGCGCAACCACAACGGCCAGGCCGGGCGCCAGCAGCGCAATCGTCAGCAGGTCGCGGCAATGGGCGGAGATGAAGAACCGCACCAGATCGGTCTTCCATTCGATCTGCGCCCGCGACCAATCGGTAGATTTGGCATTGGCCATCGCTCTCTCCCCAATAGTCGCGAACGACCGGGATCACGCTGCTCGATGAGTAGTGATATTAGTCAATGAATGTCGCACAGATTGCGATTTTATGCAAGTAGAGATTGCAGTTAAGCCCGGGATTGGTCGCGATACCGTGAAAGAATCGCCAAGGATCGCACAGAACTTCAGTGGGGCGGGCGTCCTCGCCCGCCTTGCCGGCGCAGCCGGCACAAGCGGCACCAGCTCTGCCGCCTGCAGCGGCAAGGCGGGCGGGGACGACCACCCCACTGTTCAATATTTTTACATGCTCACCGCGGAGAGGTGCCTGGCCACAGCACAGGTCAAGACTTCCGGCGGAAAGTATTACACGGCTCAACGTCAGAATGTTCTAAATTAGCTAAGCGTAATATTCAGCCCCTGTCATGTCGCCCTGCCTTCGACGCGCTGCGAGAGGGAGCAGCCGAAGCCTTTCCGTCTCGCCTGTGCCGACGCCGATTTTCGCAATAATTCACAATAATTCGGAGATCCGTCAGGACTTTCCGCGGCCGCAGCGGCCAACTGCACCCCGCCGGCACCTTTCCGCCGGGGAGAGATCAGGAGAAGCTTCATGCGTCTCGGCCATCCGCTGTTTTCAGGTGCCCTGCCGTTCCGCGCCCCCGCCTTGTTCGGCCTGCTGCTGCTGGCCGCTCCCGTTGCGCAAGCGCAGTCACTCGGGCTGTCGGTCAATGGCAGCTGCGAGGTCGGCGCCTGCCCGCCGGCGACACCACTGGCCGTCGATACCTCGGCCTTCGTGCCCTATGCCTTCACCATTACTGAGGAGAACGGCGATTCCTATGGTTTCGCCGGCCAGATCGGCGAGCAGGATTTGAATGGCGCCACCTCGCTGCCGGGCAGCATGGCGATCACCATCACCTATCTCGGCAACGCCGCCGGCGGCCCGAGCCGCGGCACGAGTTTTACCACGCATGTGTTCTATGATTTCACCGCCAATACCTCCGGCAGCTACGCCCTGGTCGCCGATACCGGCGGCTCCTTCTCCGGCGGTATCGGGGACGGGACGTCGGTGACCGGCCTCTGGACCTTCGACGGCACGATCCAGTCATCGACCTTCGGCCCCTTCGTGCCGCCCGAATCCTTCTATCAGAGCGAGACGGATAATGTGCCGGCGCCGGCGGACGGCGTGCTGACCGCCGATGTCCTGACCACCGTGGTATTCGGCGCCGGTTCGCCGGTCGGTTCCATCATTGCGGTCGGGGCGGCGCCGGCCGATGTGCTGGCGGCCGCGGTCCTGCCCGGCGCCCGCTCAGTCCAGGTCGGCAGCGACGCAACCGTGTTCGCAACCATGCTCAACGCCAATACCGTGGCCATGACCGATTGCCAGGTGAGTCTGCGGCCCTCGGCCCCGGCCGATCTGCAGCTGACCTATCAGACGACCGATCCCGCGACCAACGCGCTCATCGGCACACCGAACACGCCGGCCACGATTACCCCCGGCGGCGCACAGACCTTCCTGCTGGATTTCCACGCGACCAGCGCCTTCACGGTCTCGGATTTGCCGCTGTTCTTCGATTGCGACGACACCAATCCGGCGGCCGACATCGCCGGTGTCAACACCATCGACCTGCTGTTCTCGGCAACGCCGATCCCCGACATCATCGCGCTCGCCGCGACGGCCACAAATGACGGCACAATCCATGTCGCGGGTGGCAACGGCGCCTTCGCCGTGGCCACGGTCGATGTCGGCGCCGCCGGCGACCTCACCGTCAGCGCCGATACCGGTACTGCCGATCTGCCGGCGTCGATCGAGCTGTGCCAGACGACCGCGACCGGGCAATGCCTCAGCCCGCCCTCGGCCGCCGTGCCGGTCAGCTTTGCCTCCGAGGACACGCCGACCTTCTCGATCTTCGTGTCATCGAGCGCAGCCATCCCCTTCGCACCGGGTTCGTCACGGGTGTTTGTCCGGTTCAAGGATGGTGGCGGTGCTTCACATGGCTCGACCAGCGTGGCGGTGACGACCGATTGAGCAGTGGGGAGGGTGCGGTGGTTGCGAAAATGAGTAGATTCCGAACCTCCCGGACCAGGGGCGCTTGGCATTATTTCTAGGCGGGTGCGACGCCGCGCGGCGTCGCGAGCCCGGGGGGTGTGTCATGCGTGCGACTTCGGATGGGGTCGACGCGGTGCTTGCCAGGCTGTGATCGCCGCGCTTCGCCGCCGAAACACCCGCGCCGCCTCTGGAGAATGCCATGACTGCACCGACCATCCCCACCGCTCGACGCTCTTTTGCATTGCTGGCCGGCCTGGGCCTGATCGGGCTGCTATCATGGGCGCAAGGCAGCGCAGCCTTGGCCGCAACGGCGCCGAACCTCGGAACGACCAGCACCTTCGGGATCGTCGCCAGCACTTTCACCAATACCAATGCGGCCACCACGGTGAATGGCGATGCCTGTTTCACTACGGGGCCGGGGACCGCCTATACAATCAACGGCACGCAAACCGTCCCGTGCTCCGCCCAGGTCGGATCTGATCAGAACTCGGCCTTGGCGACCCTGAACGGCGAGGCCTGCACCTCGCTTGGCGCCGGCGTGGTCACGCTCGACACGGTCGTGGTCGGGGTCAACCCGGCCGGCACCATCCCGCCCGGCTGCTATTCCAGCGGCGGGGCGATGAACATCACCACCCTGGCGACCGTGACGCTCAGCGGCAACGGCGTCTACATCTTCAAATCGGGCGGCCCGCTCGGTGTCGGCGCCAGTTCCAGCGTCAGCCTGAGCAATGGCGCCTGCGCCGGCAATGTCTTCTGGGCGCCGGTCGCCGCCACGACCTACGGCGCCAGTGCCACCTTCGTCGGAACTGTGATTGACGCGGCCGGCATTACCTTGGGTCATCTGGCCGGCGTGACGGGCCGGCTCCTGGTGTTCGGCGGAACCATTACAGCCGACGCCAATATCATCACCGTCCCCAGCACCTGCGCGCCCGTGACACCGGCCGGTCCGGTACCGACGCTTGCCCTATGGGCAATGATCCTGTTTTCCGGGCTCCTGATGATGACGGGCTTTGCCGTGATCCGCCGACGGAGCCTGCGGAGCGTGCGCCGCTGATCGGGGCAGACGGATAGCCGGCCCCTCCGGGCCGGCGCCCTCGGAAACCGATGGCGCTAGGCACGCTCTCACGCCCCTTGCCTGTCTGGCGATTTTGCCCGACCTTGACTCCCGTTGCTGAAAGACCCATCCGCCCCGGCTCGCTGGGCCTGTGGGCCGATGGCGGGAGGGGTGGCTGTCGTGATCCGCTGGTCGCTGTTTGTCGCCATGGCGCTCGGGGTCGGCGGCTTTGTGGCGCTGCTGCTCTATAATGGTTTCGGCGAGATCCTGGGTGGTGTCGCGGCGGTCGGCTGGGGGCTGGCGCTGATCGTGGCGATCCGGCTGGGCGCGCTGTCGATCGCCGGCCTGGCCTGGAGTGCGGCAGTCGGCCGGGCGGTGCGCCGGCCGGTGGCCTTGCTGATCGGGCTCAGGATCATTCGCGAGGCGATCAATTGCCTGCTGCCGGCGGCCCAGATCGGCGGCGATTTCATCGGCGGCCGGCTGCTTGCCCGCACCGGCGTGGCGCCGGGCCTGGCCATGGCCGGCATATTGGTCGATGTGCTGCTGCAGACTGTGACCCAAGGCAGCTTCGCGCTCGTCGGCCTCGCGGTACTGTGGTTCGGCTTCGGCGACATTCCGGTCGTCCGCGAGCTCGGCTGGGGGGCTGTCGCGGCCGTGCCGGCGCTGGGCGGATTCTTCCTGGCGCAGCGTTTCGGGCTGTTCGCGCTGGTCGATCGCAGCCTCGCCGTGCTGCGCCGGATCTGGCCGGGGCTGGGGCTGGAACGCCCGCTCGACCTGCAGCCGGCGCTGCAGCGCCTCTATGCGGCGCCGGCTTCCCTCGGATTGGGCGCAGCGCTGCATCTGCTGGGCTGGTTCGCCGGTACCGCCGAGATCTGGATCGCATTGTCGCGCATGGGGGCCAGGCCCAATATCGGCGAGGCCCTGGTGCTGGAGAGCCTGGGCCAGGCCGTGCGCAGCGCCGGTTTCGCCGTGCCGGGTGCGCTCGGCATCCAGGAGGGCGGCTTCATCCTGCTCGGCTCGCTGTTCGGGCTCAGCGCCGCCAGTGCTGTGGCGCTGTCGCTGGTCAAGCGCCTGCCCGATCTGGCGATCGGCTTGCCCGGACTGTTCGCCTGGCAGGGGTTGGAGATGGCGCTGCTGCGCCGGCCGCGCGCCGGGCTGGACCACCCGGCATGAAGCCGCTCGAGGGATTGCTCGTGGTGGCGCTGGAGCAGGCGGTGGCAGCACCCTTCTGCACCTGCCGCCTGGCCGATGCCGGCGCGCGCGTGATCAAGATCGAGCGCGACACGGGCGATTTCGCCCGGGGCTATGACCGGGTCGTCGAGGGCCAGAGCGCCTATTTCGTCTGGCTCAACCGCGGCAAGGAATCGGTCGTGCTCGATCTGATCCGGCCCGAAGATTCGGGCCTGCTGCACCGGATGATCGCGCGCGCCGACATTTTCATCGAGAACCTGGCGCCGGGGGCGGCCGCCCGGCTCGGCTTCGATGCGGCGGCGCTGCGGCAGGCCGATCCGCGGCTGATCACCTGCGCGATTGCCGGCTATGGTCCGGACGGGCCCTATCACCAGCGCAAGGCCTATGATTTGCTGATCCAGGCCGAGGCCGGTCTGGCCGCGATCACCGGGGCGCCCGAGGCGCCGGGGCGGGTTGGCATCTCGGTCGCCGATATCGGCACCGGGCTCAACGCCTATTCGGCCATCCTGGAGGCGCTGGTGGCGCGCGGGCGGAGCGGCCAGGGCCGGGCGATCACCGTGGCGCTGTTCGATACGATTGCGGAATGGATGGCCGTGCCGCTGCTGCACTACCAATATGGCGGCAAGGCGCCGGGGCGGGTTGGGCTCATACCAGGGGCCGTAGCCTTTGACTCGCAAGGGGGATTCCCGCCGGGCGGGACGTATGGTTCAATGCCTGCGCTGATTTGTACGGCGGAGGTATTGATGGGCCAGGCGATCACGATCACCAATCTGG
>Ga0302314_10016769_pt1 | contig 12346 bp, 10 predicted proteins | sample III_Palsa_N2_3_FD_200533 | JGI IMG/M metagenome (GOLD analysis project Ga0302314, IMG submission 200533) | Peat permafrost microbial communities from Stordalen Mire near Abisko, Sweden - III_Palsa_N2_3 | ecosystem: Environmental > Terrestrial > Soil > Palsa > Peat permafrost | place: Sweden...
TATAGCGGCATCAATCCTTATGCGCTGGGCTTCGCCATGATGGACGACATCAAGCGGATCTGCCTGTCGCCGACGGCGGAGGACCGGGACTTCTTCCCGCAATTTGCCGGCAACAAGGATCCCTATGGCACGTTGCGCGATGCCTGGGCGAACTACCGCGATGAAAGCTTTATCCTGCAGTTCCTCTCGCCCGCTGTGATCCGCAAGCTGCGCCTGTTCCGCGTCTTCGACGACGCCGGCGAGCCCAATATGCTGGTCGACGCCATCCATGACGAAGTGGGCTATCGCGAAATCCGCTCGGCGCTGGCGCGTTCCTACGACATCTCGCGGCGCGAGCCCGATATCCAGGTCGCCGATGTCGACATGGCCGGCGACCGCACCCTGGTGCTGAAGCATTTCGTTCATGACGGCATCGTGCTCGACGAGAAGAGCTGCCAGGCGGTGCTGCGCCACGTCGCCGAACTCTGGACCTATACGGTCAGGCTGGTCGAGGTCGATGCCTCGAGCGATGCCGTGCTGAAGACCCATGAGGTGCCGGCGCAGAAGCGGCGCGGCGTGTAGCGTCGGGGCGTCTGCGGGATATGAGACCAGTGCCTATCGGATCAGGTCAGCAAGGATCAGCACGATCCCGATTTGCCCCGCGATCCAGCACACGGGTCTGACGCCAATCGGACCAAAAGCATAGGCCGGGACATACAAACACCGCGCTGCGACAAATGCCCAGGCGCCGATCGCAGACCAGTGGCCTGCGACTCCGGCAGCGTGAACTACAAATAAGGCTGCAATAAACTGAGGAAATATCTCAAGCAGATTTCGATGAGCCCGTACGAATCGGCCGGAAACGCCGCTGGCGGCTCTTGGCTCGTCACGGGCACCTGCGACCCACTGACCGCCAAGTTGGCGCAACGTCATAAGGCTCGCGATCGCAAGTTGCCCCATCGCCAGCCCGATGGCCGCAATGACCGCCCAAAGGTCCGAGGTCATCATTGTCCCTCCTGTCAGCCGAGCGAAGGCAATCGATGGCGGGCGGTTATAACCAGCCGCCATCGTGCGAAACTTCGCAATCCACATTGAGGCGACCTTGAGCAGAGTACCAAGCGGTAGATTTTATCCAATTGGCACGGGCGATCAGGGCGGGCAACGCACGGAGAGTTCCAGACCGCCGTCGAAGGGCAGCGTCATGGTCCGGAATCCGCCGATCCTGTCGAGAGTCGCGAAATACTCGGCATATTCGTTGCGGTATTTCGCCGTGTTATCGCAGACCACGATGGCGCCGGGGCGCAGATGCGGTGCCACCAGTTCCAGCGCCGGCCGGGCCATGGGAATCCAGATGTCGACCAGCATGAAATCCACCGGCCCGTCGATCCGCCGCAGCGTCTCGCGCAGATCGCCTTCACGCAGATCGATGAAGCCGCTCAATGCCGCCTCGGCGAAATGTCCGCGCGCCGCCTTGGCCTTGAGCGGCTCGTATTCGGTGCCGATGACCATGCCGTCGCCACCCGACGCCCGGATGTTGTCGCGCATGGCAGCCGCCAGGTAGAGCGTCGAGACACCAAAGGACGTGCCGATTTCGACGATCCGCCGGGCATTGGTGGCGCGGCAGAGCTGATAGCAGAACTCCGCCTTGTCGCGATCGAGCGCCACCAGCTTGTCGCTGAGGAAGTCTTTGAGCAGGGCAGCGCCGTCGATCGGAGGCGCGGGATCCTGCCGATCACGCGCGGTATAGCCAGCCTTCATCGCCTCGCTTTGCGCATCGCTCTGTTCGTGCAGCCGCGTCAGCAGGTGCTCCAGCGCCGGATCATTGAGAATGCTCGTCATGGCCTCGACTCCCTGATTGTGTCAGGGGTCGAGCATAGGGCTGTTGTTTTGGTGATGTCGGGCCAAGCTCTGTCGCGAAACGGACGCGACCGCCCGGGCCGGGGTGGGGATTGGCGAGGCAGTGCGGCGACACTGCCTCGCCCCGAGCGTCAGCGGTTGATGTGCTGGTTCTTGGTTTCCCGGATGAGCAGGCTGCCGATGATAAACGACATCGCGGCGATCCCGATCGGGTAGTAGAGCCCGGCATAGATGTTGCCGGTGGCGACGACGATGGCCGCGGCGAGCAGGGGCAGAAAGCCGCCGAAAATACCGTTGCCGATATGATAGGGCAGCGACATCGAGGTGTAGCGGATGCGTGCCGGGAACAGCTCGACCAGGAAGGCCGCGATCGGGCCATAGACCATCGTGACGTAAACCATCAGCGCGGTCAGGAGTGCCAGGGCCATCGGCCAGTTGATCTTCGAGGTATCGGCCGCGGTCGGGTAGCCGGCGGTCTTGAGCGCCTCCGCCATGGCCTTGGCATCGAAGCCGTCGACCTCCGCGTCGCCGATCTTGACGACGACATCCTTGCCTTCAACCGGCGGCAGGTTCGTATAGCTGACACCCGCCTTGGACAGGACGTCCTTGGCCTTGTCGCAGGTTGTCGCCGGTGGCGAGAAGACCCGGAAGGTGCACTCCCCGGCGGCGACCGTCACCGGCGAGGATGCAGATGCCGCCTCGAGGGCCGGGTTTATGGCATGAGTCAGCCCTTGGAAGATCGGGATATAGGTCACGACCGCCAGCAGGCAGCCGAGCATGATGATCGGCTTGCGGCCGATCTTGTCGCTGAGCCAGCCGAAGAAGACAAAGAGCGGCGTCCCGATCAGCAGGGCGATGCCGATCAGCCAATAGGTCGTCTGGTAATCGACCTTGAGCGTCGCCGAGACGAAATAGAGCGCGTAGAACTGCCCGCCATACCAGACGACACCTTGGCCGGCGGTGGCGCCGAACAGGGCCAGCAGCACGAATTTGGCGTTGCCCCAATTGGCGAAGCTTTCCGTCAAGGGCGATTTCGAGGTCGTGCCCTGGTTCTTCATTTCCGTGAAAACAGGGGATTCTTTGAGCTTGAGCCGGATATAGACGGAGACCCCGAGCAGGACGACGGAGACCAGGAACGGGATGCGCCAGCCCCAAAGCTTGAAGTCATCGGCGGAAATCGAGACACGGCAGGCCAGGATCACGGCCAGCGAGAGGAAAAAGCCGAGCGTCGCCGTCGTCTGGATCCAACTGGTCTGAATGCCGCGCTCGCTATCCGGTGCATGCTCGGCGACATAGGTGGCGGCACCGCCATACTCGCCGCCGAGCGCCAGGCCCTGTAGCAGGCGGAGCGATACGAGCAGGATCGGCGCCCAGATGCCGATCGTCGCGTAGGTCGGCAGGCATCCGACCAGCGCCGTTGAACTGCCCATGATCACGATGGTGATGAGGAAGGTATATTTGCGGCCGACCAGATCGCCGATCCGACCGAAGACGATCGCGCCGAAGGGCCGCACGGCGAATCCGGCGCCAAAGGTCGCGAGGCTGGCCAGCAGCGCGCCGGTGTCGTTGCCGGGCGGGAAGAACAGCCCGCCGAAGAAGACCGCGAGCGTGCCATAGAGGTAGAAATCATACCATTCGAAGACGGTGCCGAGCGAAGACGCGAAGATGACCAACCACTTGCCGCTCGGTGCGGCCGCCGGCGCCGCGGGTGCATAAGCCGTCATGAAGCCACTCCCCCAAAGTGCCGATGGGTTGAGCACGGCCACCGCACCGTCCCCCGGCTGTATTCTATCAGGAGGCTTCAAACCGCTGCAAAAATCAAGCGCCGTATCCCGGCAAGGTTGCGGGTGCCTGCGGTAACCAAATCCGCCGTAATCACCGATAGGCGGGGCGGGGCAGCAATGCATCCAAGGGATTGGATTCGCTCGCCGGATCCACGGCATGCTGCGCTGGCAACAGCCCCCGGAGCGCGTCGCCGTCGCGATGGATAACCCAGGAAATCCGCCCGATCGGGGGCATTTGACGGCGATCGGGCACCGCCGATTGCTGGCGCTGGCGGTGCCGATCGTGCTGGCCAATCTGACCCAGCCGATTCTGTCCGGCGTCGATACCGCGGTGGCCGGGCATTTGCCCGGACCGGCATCTTTGGGCGGCGTGGCGCTGGGCGGGCTGTTCTTCAATTTCGTGCTGTGGGGATTCGGCTTCCTGCGCATGGGGACGACCGGATTCGTGGCCCAGGCCCAAGGCGCCCGGGACTGGTCCGGCCTCCGCGCGATCCTGTTGCGCGCCCTGCTGCTCGCAGCATGCATCGGCGCCGTGCTGCTGCTGCTGCGTACGCCGCTGATCGACGTCGCCCTCGACCTGCTCGGCGGCAGTGCCGAGGTCCGTGGCAACGCGACAGCGTATAGCCACGCGCGGATCTGGTCGGCACCGGCGACGCTCGGCAATTACGTCGTGCTGGGCTATCTGCTCGGGCGTCAGCGCATGCGGCTCGGGCTGCTGCTGCAGGTCGTCATCAACGTCGTGAACATGGCGCTGGCGCTGCTGTTCGTCTTCGGCTTCGGCTGGGGTGTCGCCGGCATCGGGGCGGCGACGGCGGGCGCCGATTGGGCCGGGCTGGCGCTGGGCCTGGTGCTGCTGTGGCGGCTGCGCCATCCGGATCTGCCGGCGGCGCGATGGCGCGAGGTGCTGGAGCGCCGGGCGCTGTTCCGGCTGCTGCTGGTCAATGGCGATATCTTCATCCGCACCCTGTGCCTGGTTGCCAGCTTCGGCTGGTTCGCCCATCTCGGCGCCGGTCTCGGCGACACGATCCTCGCCGCGAATGCGCTGCTGCTGAATTTCCAGACCTTCATGGCCTTCGGCCTCGACGGCTTCGCCCATGCGGCCGAAGCGCTGGTCGGGGCGGCGATCGGTGCCCGGGATGCACCGGGTTTGCGCCGGGCCATCCGCCTGTCGCTGGGCTGGGCCTTTGGCGGCGCCGCCGCGTTTTCCGCCTTCTATCTGCTGCTCGGCCCTTCCCTCATTGCGCTGCTCACCGACCAGCCGGGGATTCGGGCGACGGCCGCGATTTACCTGCCCTGGGCCGTGCTGTCGCCGCTCGTCTCGGTCTGGAGCTTTCAGCTCGATGGCGTCTATATCGGCGCCACCCGGACCCGGGCACTCCGCGACAGCATGGCGCTCGCCGCCGCCGGTTTTCTCATCGCGACCCTGGTGCTGCAGCCGGTTTTCGGCAATCACGGGCTGTGGGCGTCGCTCATGATCCTGATGATCCTGCGCGGCGCGACATTGGGTCGCTGGTTGGGTCGAATTGTGATTGATCCGGATCAACGCCTATACGACCATGTCTCCTAGAGCGCGATGGCTTCGTTTCGAAGCCTGAATCGTGCTCTAACCATTTGAAATAGAGCAAGATTCAGATTTTAGGTCGACTTGACCTAAAATCATCTTGCTCTAGAATAAACGGGATGGCGAATACGTCTCAGGCGTAAAGGAGGAGGATCCATGGCAAATCGTCGCTTCGCCGTTGCGGCGGCTATCGGCTGCGGGCTCTTGCTGGCTGCCTGTACCGCGACACCCGCCTATCCGCTGCTGACCCCGATCCAGGTCGCCAAGAATTTCGGCTATTTCGAACAGCCGAGTGATGACACGCATTGGATGGTGTCCTACGTCACGCCCCAGCAGGCAGGTTATGGTTTCCGCTACGACCAATCGCCGGCCGAGGCCCAGGCCAAGAACCTGGCGCTGGATATGGCGCTCTGGCACGCCAGCCAGATCGCGCAGGCGCATGGCTATCCCGGCTTCAGCGTGGTCGACCGGCGCACCAGCATCGATGCCGTCAATGTCACCGATTATTGGAACGATCCCTATTGGTATGGCGGCTTCGGCTTCCGCCAACATCACTTCTGGGGTGGCTGGGGCGGGCCTTGGGGTGGACCCTGGGGCGGCCCGGGCTGGGATGAGCCGGCGCAATCGAGCCTGCAAGTCGAGGCCAAGCTGGTCATCGTCTTGACCAGGGCCCCCAAGGGCGAGGATTACCGGGCCGACGAGACCATCAATCGGCTGCGTGCCGCCTATCCCGGCGCCGAGGCGGTGCCGGCTGGTGCTGTCGCAGCCCCGATGCCACCGCCACCACCGCCACCAACGGCCAAGCCGACCGCGTGAGTCCGCACGGATCGGCGCCGGTTTCCCTGCGGCACCGATCCGGCTACCCTGCTACCATCTTGGCGATCGGGACGGGGTGGCGATGACGAATCTCAGGATTGACAGCGAGCGGCTGTGGTCGACTCTCATGGAGACTGCAGCGATCGGTGGGACGGCCAAGGGCGGTATCTGCCGGCTGAGCCTGACCGATCTCGACCGCCAGGTGCGCGACTGGTTCGTTGCGCGCTGCGAAGCCGCCGGCTGCACCGTCACCATCGACCGCATGGGCAATATCTTCGCCCGCCGCCGGGGCCGCGATGACAGCCTGCCGCCGATCGGCTTCGGCAGCCATCTCGATACCCAGCCGACCGGCGGCAAGTTCGATGGCATCCTGGGCGTGCTGGCCGGTCTCGAAGTGCTGCGCACGCTCGAGGCGGCCGGCTACGAGACCGCGGCGCCGCTCGAACTGGTCAATTGGACCAATGAAGAGGGCGCGCGCTTCGCCCCGTCGATGATGGGCTCCGGTGTGTTCACCGGAAAGGCCACGCTCGACGCCGCGCGCGCCCGTCGCGACAAGGACGGCATCAGCGTCGGTGCCGCCCTCGACGAATTGGGCCTGGCCGGACCGGAGCCGTGCGGCGGTAAATCCTACGGCGCTTTCCTCGAACTCCATATCGAACAGGGCCCGCTGCTCGAAGCCGAGGCCAAGGAGATCGGCATCGTCACCGGCGTGCAGGGCATCCGTTGGTACGAGGTCACGGTGACGGGTCGCGAGTCGCATGCCGGCACAACGCCCATGCCGCATCGGCGCGATGCCTTCCAGGGTGCAGCACGGCTCGCCGTGGCGCTCGATACGCTGGCTCGCAACCACGGCCCGCATGCGGTGGCGACGATTGGCATCTGCCGGGTCGAGCCGGGCTCGACCAATGTCATTCCGGGCCGGGTCGAGTTCACCATCGACCTGCGCCACCCGGACGAAGCCGTGCTCGACACGATCGAGACGGCGCTGACCGCGACCGTAGCGGCGCTCGCGGCCGAGACTGGCCTCGAAATCGCCGTCACGCCGGTCCTGGCGGCCGCACCCGTCGGTTTCGATCCGCGCGTCATCGGCGCCATCCGCGCGGCGGCCGAGGCCGGCGGCTTCAGCCATCGCGATATCGTCAGCGGCGCCGGCCATGATGCCGCCCATATGGCCTCGGTGGCGCCGACCGGCATGATCTTCGTACCGTGTCTCGACGGCCTCAGCCATAATGAGGCCGAGAGCATCACCCTCGAGCAGGCTAGCGCCGGCGCCGAAACCTTGCTGCGGGCGGTTCTGGCGCTCGCCGGGTAGCCCTCAGCCGGCATAGAAGGTAACCGCGCATGACCGACGCCGAGCAGAAGATCGCCCTTGTCACCGGTGCCACCAGCGGCATCGGCATCTGGACTGCCCTCGGCCTCGCGACGACCGGCGCCACCGTCGTGATCGTGGCGCGCGACCCGGATCGGGGCGAGGCCATGCAAACCTGGCTGACCGAGCGGGCGCCGGCCGGCAAGGTCGATCTGCTGATCGCCGATCTCTCGTCGCTGGCCGAGGTGCGCCGGTTGGCCGCCGAGGTCAAGGCTCGCTATCCGCGGCTCGACCTGCTGATCAACAATGCCGGGCTGATCCGCGACAAGCGCGAGCTGACCGTGGATGGGTTCGAGCGGATCATCGCCGTCAATCACCTGGCACCGTTCCTGCTGACGCTCGAGCTGCTCGACCTGGTCCGGCAATCGGCGCCGGCGCGGATCGTCAATATCGGCTCGGAAGCCTCGGACAATGCCAAGCTCGATCTCGACAATCTGCAGTCGGAACGGCATTTCAGCATGATGGGCGCCTATGGCCAGTCGAAACTGGCGATCATGCTCGCCACATTCGAGCTGGCACGCCGGCTCGATGGCACCGGTGTCACGGTCAATGTCGTCCATCCCGGCGTGGTGGCGACCAATATCTTCAATCTCGGCGGCTGGAAGGGAACGGCGGTCGGCGTGTTGATGCCGCTGCTCAAGCTCTTTCTGCTGAGCCCCGAGAAGGGCGCGCAGACGACGCTCCATGTCGCCACGGCCCCCGAGCTGGCGAGCGTAACCGGCCGCTATTTCAAGGCGAGCAAGGAGGCCGTCTCCAATCCGCTGGCGCAGGACCGCGCGCTGGCGGCGGCCTTATGGGAGCGCTCCATGGCGCTGACGGGAGCGCCCGCCGTAGTCTGACTGGGCGCTCAAGCGCCCACATCGAGATGGGCGGCACTTTCGGGGTCCGGCACCATAGGGAACTTGCCGGTGCGGCCGAAGCCGATCTCGCCACTCCATCCGGTCAGCAGCAAACCGTCCTGGAAGACCTGCTCGACCAGCTTCTGCAGCGCCGCGACGAAAGGCTCGCGGCTGCGCACCACCAGATCGAACCGGCGCTCGCGGATCAGCCCGTCGAATTGCAGCGGACCCAGCCGCTTCAGCTCGACCTCGAGCATGAAGCGTTCGCTGGGCTTGCCCTTGGGTTTGCCGTCGGCATCCTTGTCCTCGTGCCGCTTGCGATAGAGCCGCATCGGCCGGACGCTGGCTTGGCCCAGAAAGGGCAGGATCGTGACATTCCAGCCATCGGGACCCTGCGGCGGCCGGGTCGTGCCGATCTCGCCGCCGGCGCGATCGACGCGGGCGACCAGATCTCCGCGACCGGCCGCGAGCAGGGCCTTGCGGCTGGGCAGGTCGGGGCCGCGCGTTGCTGCACCCGGACGCACGCCGGTCAGGACGCTGATGATCGCCGCGGCGAGGCCATCGCCCGGCTGAATCGCCAGCACTTCGCGTATCTCGGTGACCAGGCCCGGCCCGGACGGGGCGAGCACGCGGGCCAGTTCCTCGACCAGCGAGGGCGGCATTGTATCGAAGATCGCTTCGGCCGTCTCCAACACGCCATGGGCTGCAGCAGAGTGCGGGGCTGTCTGGGGTGGTGCGACGGCGCTCACGCGCAGCTGAACCGCGACACCGAGCGGCAGCGGTGTCGGTAGCGGCAGCGCGAGCGTGCCGATGCCGGTTTCGACCAAGGTCTCGGCCGGCGCGCGCGGTGCCACGACCCGGCCGGCCAGGGTCAGGATCTGGGCCTGGAAGGAGGCCGGATCATCGATCGCGGGTGGGAGTTGGATGAGTTGAGTGCCGGAGCCCGGCGGCGACGGGGCGGGGGCTGCCGGCATCGATGCCACGGCCGGCAGGGCGGCAGCGGTCGCCATGTCTTCGGACGCCATGCCGGCCAGCACGCTGACCGTCGATGAGGGTGCCGCTTGGGCGTTGGCGCTGGGTTCCGCCGGGACGGTTAATGCCGCTTCCGGCGCTGGGCCAGTCGACTGACCTTCTGGCGCCGCGGTATCGCCGGTGCCGGGGGAGCCCGACACGGCGATGGGCATCGTCACCGGTGAGCTCGACAGAACGGGTGGTGGTGCCGCCGCTGCGTCCGGCGCGATTGCCGCTGTCACCGTAGGGGCCGGTAACGCCGCCACTTCCGCTGCCGCAACGGGGGTGGGAGAGGGGGCTGGCGTTTGCATCGCCTCCTGCAGCGCCAGCAACACGGTCGCAGCGGCCGAGACCGAAGCTTCCGGCAAGACCAGGACCGGGGCGGCAGCCGGGCGGAGGACGGCGACCGGTGCGACGCTGGCTGGGGTAAGCGGGGTTGTCGTCGCGGCCGCCGGGCTCGTTGGCGGCAGTGCCACTGTCTGCGGCCTGGCGGTGCTGATCGGAGCGGCGCCGTCGGCGAGCCCGATCTCGCGCAGGGTCACGAGATAGCGGGTGCCGCTCGGCACCGGGATCTGGCCGAGCCTGGCCGGGGCCGGGCGGATCAGGGTCGCGACGACACTGGGCCCGGCGGTCTCGGCAGCACTCTTGCCGGCGGCACCGGCGAGGGCCAAGTCATCATCGCCCAGGGCGGCTTCGATCGCGACCTCGTCCTCGAGGCTGATCGTGGCAATGAAGGCAGCGGCGATGGAGGCGGTATTGGCCGCCAGCGGGGCCGGCAGCGCGCGCGCGAAACCCGCTATCGCGGTCGAAGCGGCGGGCGTACCAACGGGGGCCGGGGGCGCGGATTGTGTCGGCGTGGATTGTGCCGTCGTGCTGCGGGCGAAGACCGGGCGACCATTCACGGCCAGCAGCATCGCCTGCGGCACCGAGGCGGTCGGGATGATGCGCAGCACCACGGCGCTGCCGGGTTCGAGCGGCAGTTCCGGCGGGTGATGGACGGTGATCGAAGTGCCGTTCTGGGCGGTCACGGTCACGGTGCCGTCGGGGGCGCTCTCCTCGACTGTGCCGGTGATGACATTGCCCGGGCCGGCGGCACCTTGCAGCGTCTCGACCAGCGGGCTGTTCAGCTGGTCGCCGGCGCGCGCGGCCAGGATATTCAGCACCAATGGCGTGCCCTCGGCGGTCGCCACCACCGGATTGGTGACGATCGGCGGCAGCAGGGCGGGGCCGGTCAGGGTGCTCACCGGCGCCTCCTGGTGCTAGTGGCCGGACTGCAGCCGTGCCACGATGGCCTGGATATCGGCCGCCGCCTCGCTGTTGGGAAAGCGGGTTAGCAACGAGGTCTGCTTGCGGATGCTCTCGCGGACATGCAGATCGCGGCGGATGATGCCGCCCAGTTCCAGCTCGACCTTGAGGAATTCGCGGCAGGCCTTCTGCAGGATGGCAAAGGTCCGCTCGCCCTCGCGCACCGTGGTCGCCATGTTGACGACCAGCCGCATATCGGCGTTCGGGCGCTCCATGGTCGTGACCTTGATGAAGGCATAGGCGTCGGTGATCGCGGTCGGCTCGTCGGTCGTGACGACGAAGCAGAATTTCGCCTGAGTCGCAAACGAGCGCACCGTGCGCTCGATGCCGGCGCCCATATCCATGATGACGTAGTCGTACTGCGTCGACAGGATCTGCAGATCGCTGCGCAGGGCAGCGAGCCGGGACGGCGCCACCTGGGCCAGGGACCCGGAGCCGGAGCGGCCGGCGATGATGTCGAAACCACCCGGGGCAAAGCGCGTGGCGGTTTCGCCCAAGGTCGTCTGCCCGGCGAGGAACGTGCCGAGATCGCGCCGCGGGGTCACGCCGAGCTGGACATCGACATTGGCCAAGCCCAGATCGCCGTCGAACAGCAGCGCCTTCTTGCCGGCGAGCGCCAGGGCATGGGCCAGCGTGATCGAGAACCAGGTCTTGCCGACGCCGCCCTTGCCGGAGGCGACCGCGATCAGATTCGACCGGGCAGGATTGACGGCAGCCGCCGTCTGTCGGAGGTCGAGGGGGACGATCATGAGCGGAGACCTCGTGTGACCTGTTGTACGGTCGAGTTCGGGGCAGGTTCGGGCATGAGCATTTTTGCCAATCCCATAGGGTCGATCGGATTCAATCCGTCGGCGACTGCAGGTGTCATGCTCCAGTCGCTGAATGCCAGTGATGCCGCGTCCGCCGCGGCCAGCATGCTGCCGAGGCGGCGGACCATATCCAGTCTTGTTACCAGCATACGCGTGATACCCAGTGTCGCAAACTCTTGCGCCTGTTCCATCGAATCGACGACGTCGCCGCCGGCCGCCATGACCAGCACCGGCTCGGCCGTGACCGCCTTGGCCAGCCCCATCACTTCGGCCATGTCGCGTGCCGAGTAGGGATTGACGCCGGGCGTGTCGATCAGGACGTAGTCGTCGGGGGCAGCGCCGGCGACCAGCTTGGCCAATTGCCGGTCGGTCTCGGCGATGTGCAGCGGCAGTTTCAGAATACGGGCAAAGACTTCCAGCTGCTCGATGCCGCCGGCGCGGATCGTGTCGGTGGTGATCAGCCGCACCTTGCGCTTGGCGAAGACGGCGCGGGCCGCGAGCTTGGCGACGGTCACGGTCTTGCCGGCACCTGGGGCGCCGAACAGCATGAGCGGCTGATTCGGTCCGCGCACCAGTGCCAGCGGATCGAAGCCGTAGAGCTGGCCGAGCGCGCCGGCCAGCGCCTGGACCGGATCATCGGCGCCGACGATGAAGCTGGCATCGATCAGCTTTTCCAGCAGCCGGTTGGGCAGCCCATGCAGCAGCAACGCCTCGTGGACGATGTCGATCGGATCCTCGGTCGATTCGTCGCCCAGCGGATCGGCGACGACAGCGCCGATATTCGGCACTTCCTCCTCGGCTTCCTCGAGGGCGGCGACGATCTTGATGCCGTGATCCGTGTTCTCGGTCGAGACGATGATGGCATCGTCGCCCAGCTCGCGGCGCAGCATGTCCATGGCCTGGCCCATGGTCGGGGCGATCAGGGTTCTAAGGCGCATGCTGCACCTCGGCAATCGAACCTCCCTCTCCGCCCCATTGGGGGGGAGAGGGTCGGGGGGTGGGGGGGGACGCGGCGT
>Ga0302314_10016770_pt1 | contig 12346 bp, 12 predicted proteins | sample III_Palsa_N2_3_FD_200533 | JGI IMG/M metagenome (GOLD analysis project Ga0302314, IMG submission 200533) | Peat permafrost microbial communities from Stordalen Mire near Abisko, Sweden - III_Palsa_N2_3 | ecosystem: Environmental > Terrestrial > Soil > Palsa > Peat permafrost | place: Sweden...
GCCGGGTATGCACCTGCATGATCAATGGCCGCGCCGCCGCCGCGTGCGTCACGCCCGCGACGCAGGGCATGGTGATCCAAAACGAGACGCCCCGGCTCCGCGCGGACCGGCGTTCGATCATCGAGATGCTGTTCGTTGAGGGCGACCATCCTTGCCCCTACTGCGTGGCCAGCGGCGACTGCGAGCTGCAAGCGTTGGGCTATCGGCTCGGCATGGTCGCGCCGACCCAGCCCTACCAGTGGCCAGCCCGAAAGATCGACGCCACCCATCCTGACGTCTACCTCGACCACGCCCGCTGCATCCTGTGCGCCCGCTGTATCGAGGCCTCACGTATGGAGGACGGCAAGACGGTTTTCGGCTTCGAGGGTCGCGGGATCGCAATGCGACTGAACGTCGATGCGCAGGGAGGGCTCGGCGACACCCAGATGGCCGCCGTGGACAAGGCCGCCAGCGTTTGCCCGGTCGCCTGCATTGTTATCAAGCGCCAGAGCTACCGCATCCCCAACGGTGACCGCCGCTACGACAGGGCGATGATCGGCGCCGACATCGAAGCAAAGCGTGCGGGGGCTAAGCCATGAGTTCCGGGGTCGCCACAGAGCTGAAGGTGCGAAAGCCCACCCTGGCCACTTGCTCGCTAACGGGGTGCTTCGGCTGCCACATGTCATTGCTCGACATCGACGAGCGCATCCTTGAGCTCGCCGACCTGGTCGAACTCGACGTCTCCCCCCTGGACGACAAGAAGGCGTTCGACCGGCCCGTCGACGTCGGGTTCATCGAAGGCGGCTGCTCCAACGAATACAACGTCCGGGAGCTGAACGAATTCCGTAAGCACTGCCGCATCCTGGTCTCGGTCGGGGCTTGCGCCATCAATGGGGGCGTCCCTGCCATGCGCAACACCGTGGGTCTGCGCGAATGCTTGGAGGCCGTCTACCTGCACGGTCCCTCGCTGGAGGGCGGCGGGATGATCCCTGACGACGAGGATCTGCCGCTGTTGCTGGACCGGGTCTACCCCTCCCACGAACTGGTGAAGATCGACTATTTCCTGCCCGGCTGCCCGCCATCGGCCGATGCGATCTGGGAGGGGCTGAAGGCCCTGCTCACCGGCGGCTTGCCGACCCTCCCCTACCTGCTTTGCAAGTACGAATGATGCAACACTCCCAAGGACAGACGCCATGAGCGAGGCCCAAGTCCTCAGCGGGCCTCGCAAGATCGTCATCGATCCGGTCACCCGGGTCGAAGGTCACGGCAAGGTCACCATTCGGCTCAACGAGGCCGGCGAGGTCGAGCAGGCCCGTTTCCACATCGTGGAATTCCGGGGTTTCGAGCGCTTCATCCAAGGCCGGATGTATTGGGAAGTCCCGGTAATCGTGCAGCGCCTGTGCGGTATCTGCCCGGTCAGCCATCATCTCTGCGCCGCCAAGGCGATGGACCTGGTGGCCGGCGTCGACCAAGTGACGCCCACGGCCGACAAGATGCGGCGCCTGATGCACTACGGCCAAGTGCTCCAGTCCAACGCCCTCAACTTCTTCCACCTGGCGTCCCCGGATCTCTTGCTCGGCTTCGAGGCCCCGGTAGCGCAGCGCAACATCATCGGGGTGATCGAGGCCTTCCCCGAGGTGGGCAAGTGGGCGATCTTCATCCGAAAGTTCGGCCAGGAGGTGATCGCGGCCACTGGCGGTCGGCGCATCCATCCTCGGCTCTGTATCCCGGGCGGCGTCAACCAGAACCTCTCGGTCGAACACCGGGACGCGCTTCGGCAGAACGTCGATCAGATCATCCAATGGTGCTGCGCCGCGCTGGAACTTCACAAAAGCTTCGTCCAAGCCAACCGTGAACTGCAGCAGACCTTCGCCAGCTTCCCGTCCAACTATATGAGCCTAACCGGGCCGGACGGCGCGATGGATCTCTACGACGGCGACCTCCGGGCGATCGATGCGGACGGCAAGCCGATCCTGGAAGGCGTCCATCCGGCCGACTACCGCGACCATATCGTGGAGGAGGTGCGGTCGTGGAGCTATATGAAGTTCCCCCACATCCGCTCGCTCGGTCGAGAGAACGGCTGGTATCGGGTCGGTCCGCTCGCCCAGCTCAACTGCTGCGCCTACATCGGTACGCCCTGGGCGGAAGCCGCGCGCAAGGACTTCATGGCCCAGGGCCAGGGCGGCCCGGTTCACGCGACGCTGGCCTATCACTGGGCGCGCATGATCAGCATGATCCACTGCGCCGAGGTCATCAAAGCGCTGCTGTTCGACGACGACCTGCAGGGGACCGACCTGCTGGTCACCGGCGAGCGCCGGCCGGAAGGCGTGGCGATCATCGAGGCGCCCCGCGGCACGCTGCTGCATCATTATCAGGTGGATGCGCACGACCAAGTGACGATGGCCAACCTGATCGTCTCCACGACCAACAACAACGAGGCGATGAACCGGTCGGTGACCAAGGTCGCCATCGACGATCTAAGCGGCCATGAAATCACCGAAGGGCTGCTGAACCACATCGAGGTGGCGATCCGCGCCTATGATCCGTGCCTATCCTGCGCCACCCACGCACTGGGGGACATGCCCCTGATCGTCACCCTGGAAGACGCCGAGGGCGCGGTGATCGCGACACGGGTAAAGCAATGAGCGTCGCCGAAATCCACGCCCCGCTTGAACTCCGCAGCATGGGTTCGACGCCACCCCCGCCCAGCTTTGACGTAGCTCGCACGCCTCGCGTCCTCGTCCTGGGATATGGCAATCCCGGTCGCCAGGACGACGGACTGGGACCCGCCGCGGCGGCCCTCATCGGAGGTCTCGGCTGGCCGGGCGTGAACGCCTTCGACGCCTACCAGCTCGACATCGAGGACGCGATGGACGTCGCCGACCACGACCTCGTCTGGTTCGTCGACGCCGCAAAAACCGGCGCGGCGCCGTTTGCCGTCAGCGAGATTTCCCCGAACTTCACAATGGAATTCACCAGCCACCTCGTCCGTCCCGAAACCATCCTGGCTATGGCGCACAGATACTTCGGCAACGCGCCACAGGCCTTCCTCCTTGGCATCCGCGGCTACGATTTCGAGTTCGTCGAGGGACTGACGCCCTCAGCCGATGCGAACCTGCAGCTCGCCGTGGCCATGTTATCGGGCAGCCTCCGCGCCCTTCGCTCGGCGGTGGCGTCGTGAACATCGGGCTGGGCGGCGACCGCAAGACAATCCTGCTGATCGATCCCGATCCCCATGCCAGAGCGCTCTTGCGCAAGGTGTTGGAGGACGCCGGCTTCACGGTCGGAGAAGCGACCAACAACCGCGAAGGCCAGCGCACGATCCAGAAGGTCAGGATCGACGCGGTGCTGGCGGACCTATTGATGGAGCCGGCGGATGCGGGCGTCACCTTCTCGGAGTGGCTGCGCGCGAGCGGCGATGCGACGCCCTGCTACATCGTTAGCACGGCCGGCGAAGCACTGGCTGGGTCCGTCAGTTTGCACGAACTCGGCGTCACCGGCGTGTTCCTGAAACCGGTCGACGCCGCGCTGGTGGTCCAAGCTCTACGGACCCAGCTCGGCGGCGAGCACGGTCATGCATGAGGTTTCCCTCATCGAGAACGTGCTCGGCTTGGTCGAGCAGGAGCGGCGCAAGCAGGCCTTCGCGCGGGTCAGCGTCATCCGGCTGCGGGTCGGCGTTCTGGGGTGCGCAGAGCCCGAGGCGTTGCGCTTCTGCTTCGACGCGGTCGCCGCCGGCACAATCGCAGAGGGCGCCCGGCTCGAAATCGAGCCCGTTTGCGGCGAAGGCTGGTGCGCTGACTGCCGCAGCACGGTGCCGCTGGCCGAGCGGTTCGGCGCCTGCCCCCTCTGCGATGGCGCTCACGTGAGGATGACAGCCGGCGACGCATTGTCTCTGGCTGAAATGGAGGTCGAGTGATGTGCACGGTCTGCGGCTGCGGGACAGCCAGTTCGGCCGACGCTTCGGTCTCGTCACCGCTCGTCGGAGACGATCATGACCATTACGGGGACGCGCATCACCATGAGCACGGTCCGAACCATCACCATCATCCCGCAGCCCGCGCGCTGGACTTCGGCCAGGGTCTCGCCGGCGTCAGCGTACCGGACCTGAGTCAGCAGCGGCTGATCAGTATCGAGCGGGATATCCTCTCCAAGAACGACGGCTTCGCCCAGGCGAACCGCAGCGCTCTGCTGAAGGCCGACATCCTGGCCCTCAACCTCGTCTCCAGCCCCGGGTCCGGCAAGACGTCGCTGCTCGTGCGCACGATCATGGACCTGAAAGGGCGATGGCCGATGGCGGTGATCGAGGGCGACCAGCAGACCTCCCGCGACGCCGAACGCATCCGCGCGACCGGGGTGCAAGCCGTGCAGATCAACACCGGCAAGGGCTGTCACCTGGATGCGCATATGGTCGGCCACGCGCTCCAGCACCTGTCGCTGGAGTCGGGCGGGCTGCTGTTCATCGAGAACGTCGGCAACCTGGTTTGTCCGGCGCTGTTCGACCTCGGCGAAGCGTCCAAGGTCGTGGTGCTGTCCGTAACCGAAGGCGAGGACAAGCCGCTCAAGTACCCTGACATGTTTGCCGCCGCCGATCTCATGCTGCTGAACAAGTCCGACCTGCTGCCCCACCTAGACTTCGATCTCGGGGCCTGCGTCGAGGCGGCCGTGCGTGTGAACCCGCAAATCCAGATTCTCACCGTTTCGGCGCGTACGGGAGAGGGGCTCGAAGCCTTCTACACCTGGATTGAACACCGCGCCGCCCGGATCGAGCCGCGGATCGTCGAACCCGGCATGAGGGAGGCTGGCCCATGAGCATGACCGACGCCCTCGTCACCGACGACCGCCTGCGGGTCCGCGTCCGAGGTGCGGTGCAAGGCGTTGGTTTTCGCCCCTTCGTCCACGGACTGGCGACACGTTACGGCCTATCGGGGTTCGTGTTGAACGATCAGGACGGGGTCCTTGCCGAGATCGAAGGACCGGCGTTCGACGGCTTCCTCCAAGCCCTTCGACGAGAGCGGCCCGCGCTCGCCCGCATAGACGCGATCGACATTATCCCCCTGCCGAGCGAGGGAGGGCGGGGCTTCGCCATCCGCCAAAGCGTCGACGCGGGCGCCAATCGGACGCGAGGCGTGCCCGACGCCGCGACCTGCGCCTCATGTCTTGAAGAGCTGTTCGATCCCAGCAGCCGGTTTTACCTCTACCCCTTCGTGACCTGCACCGACTGCGGGCCGCGCTTCAGCATCATCCAGCGCCTCCCCTACGACCGCGCGAACACGACCATGACGCAGTTCGCGCCCTGCCCTGCCTGCTTCGCCGATTACCTGGACCCCGCAGGCCGGCGCTTCCACGCCGAGACGATCGCCTGCCCCACCTGCGGCCCCCGGCTGAGCCATCCCATCGCCCAGATCGCCGGCGCGCTGCGCCTGGGCGGCATCGTCGCACTGAAGGGTGTCGGCGGCTTCCAGTTGCTGTGTGACGCGACAAACGAAGCGGCGGTCGAGCGCCTGCGCGAGCGCAAGCGGCGCCCCGCCAAGCCCTTCGCCGTTATGGTGGCCAACGCGGCGTCCCTGGATCCCTACGCAAGCCCGACCTCGGTTGAACTGGACCTGCTCCGCCTGTCGGCGCGGCCTATTGTATTGGTCCGAAAGGGATCGGGTCTTGCAGCCTCCGTAGCTCCCGGACTTGCCGAAGTCGGGATGATGCTGCCCTCGACGCCTTTTCATCATCTGCTGTTCGACGCTTTGGCCCAACAGCTGGACGGGCGGCCGGGCCGCGACGCCGCAGCCCGATCCGCCCTTATAGCCACCAGCGCCAACATCTCAGGCGACCCGCTGGTGATCGACAATGCAGACGCGGTGCGCGACCTCGCGTCCATCGCGGACATGATCGTCACCCACGATCGCGCCATCTATAGCCGCGTGGACGACTCAGTGATGAGGGTGATCGATGGCGCGCCAGCCTTCATTCGGCGTGGGCGTGGCTTTGCGCCCGAGCCCATCAATCTTGGTCAAGATGGCCCGGTCGTGCTGGCGCTCGGCGCCCACCTGAAGGCCACGGTCTGCGTGACACGAGGCCGCGAAGCCTTCCTCTCCCAGCATTTGGGCGATTTGGACACCGTCGCAACCGTCAGCTTCTACACCCAAACCGTACAGCGGATGCTGGACGCACTCGGCGTCACACCGGAGCTGGTCGCGTGCGATCTCCACCCGGATTATCGATCGACCCGCTTCGCCGAGGCCTTGGGCCTGCCAGTGCTGCGTGTACAGCACCACGCCGCTCACCTCACCGCCGTCGCCGCCGAGCACGGGCTGCGCAGGCCGGTCATAGGCGTGGCCTTGGACGGGCACGGCTACGGCGACGACAGAGCGGCCTGGGGCGGCGAGCTGATGCTGGGCGACGGTGTGGGTTGGCGCAGGATCGGCCATCTTCGGCCGCTTGGCCTGCTCGGTGGCGACCGCGCCGCGCGCGAGCCCTGGCGCACTGGCGTGGCCGCCCTGGTCGCGCTGGGCCGAGGGGATGAAGCCGGCGGCCGATTCCCCAGCGAAGATCTTGCGCCCCGCGTCGCCACCATGCTGTCAGCGGACGACGCTCATCCAGCGACCTCGAGCCTCGGCCGGCTGTTTGACGCCGCCGCGGCGCTCCTCGGCGTATGCGACCGACAAAGCTACGAGGGTCAGGCCGCCATGCAGCTGGAGGCCCTGTGCGGGACGCCCAAACACCTTCCCGCGGGCTTCAGCATCGAAAACGGCGTCTTGGATTTCAGGCCACTGCTCAGCAGTCTGCTGGAGCCCGGCTTGACGGCGGCCGAAGGCGCCGCGCTCTTCCACGGAACGCTGATCGAAGGGCTTGCCGAATGGATCGGCCACGCCGCCATGCATAGTGATAGGTCCGATATTGTGCTTGGCGGGGGCTGTCTGATCAACCAGGTCCTGGCGGACGGGCTGACCGCAGCCCTTCGAGCGCGCGGCCTTTTCCCCTGGCTTGCCCATGCCGCGCCCGCGAACGATGGCGGCATAGCGCTCGGCCAGGCCTCTATCGCCCGCGCCCATCTCACCGCCTCGGGCCCTGAGCCGCGATCAAGGAGCTGAGCCGATGTGTCTGGCCATCCCCATTCGGGTCGAAGCCCTACTGCCCGATGCCATGGCCCGGGTCACCCTGGGCGGGGTCTCCAAGGTGGTGTCGATCGCGCTGGTGGAGCACGTACAGGTCGGCGACTACCTGCTGATCCACGTCGGCTACGCCCTCGCCAGGCTCGATCCCGAAGAGGCGCAACGCACATTGGCCCTGATGCGTGAGGCCGCCGTTCCGGGCCTTGTGGCGATGGAAGAGGTGGGCGTGTGAAGTACATCGACGAGTATCGCGACGGCGAGCTTGCGCGCGCCATCGCCGCTACCATCGCCCATGAGGCTGTCGCCGGCCGGACCTACAGGTTCATGGAGTTCTGCGGCGGACATACCCACGCCATCTCCCGTTACGGAATCGAGGATCTGCTGCCGTCCAACGTCGAGATGGTGCATGGACCGGGATGTCCGGTGTGCGTTCTTCCGGTCGGCCGCATCGATCATGCGATCAGGCTGGCGATGCAGCCCGAGATCACCCTGTGCACCTATGCCGACCTGATGCGCGTGCCCGCATCCGGAGGCACCAACCTGCTGAAAGCCAAGGCCGCCGGCGCAGATATCCGAATGATCTATTCGTCGCTGGATGCGATCCAGATCGCCGAAACCGAACCTGGGCGGCAGGTGGTGTTCTTCGCCATCGGCTTCGAAACGACGACTCCCTCGACGGCGATGGCCATCAAGATCGCGCACGACAAGCAGTTGATGAACTTCAGCGTGTTCTGCAACCATGTCCTTACGCCCTCCGCGATCCGGGCGATCCTGGACACCGCGACGCTGCCGGACGCGGAGACGGTGCGGGTCGACGGCTTCGTCGGTCCGGCGCACGTCAGCGCGGTGATTGGGATCCAGCCCTACGTCGGCCTGGCGGCTGAGTTCGGAAAGCCGGTTGTGGTCGCGGGATTTGAACCGCTCGACGTCATGCAGGCGATCCTGATGCTGGTGCGCCAATTGAACACCGACCGTTGCGAGGTCGAGAACCAATACATCCGCATCGTGACCCCGGCAGGCAACCGGATCGCCCAGCGCGCCATGACCGAGGTCTTTGATCTTCGCGACAGCTTCGAATGGCGCGGCTTGGGAGAGCTCCCGACGAGCGCTCTGCGGATACGCGACGCCTATGCCCAGTACGATGCCGAGCGGCGCTTCGAGATCGTCACCAGATCGGCGGCCGACAACCCTGCTTGCGAATGCGGGGACGTCCTGCGCGGCCTGAAAAAGCCTGTCGACTGCAAGCTGTTCGGCACGGTGTGCTCTCCTGAAACGCCGATGGGCTCCTGCATGGTCTCGCCAGAAGGGGCCTGCGCCGCGCAGTGGACCTATGGCCGTTTTAGGACCCGAGCCAAGGCGGCCCCGGACCGCGCCGCAGCGTGAGCTCGCCGCGGCTGCGCACCCGAAAGCTGGATATCCGCACAGGCCGGATCGACCTGTCCCACGGCGCCGGCGGACGGGCGACAGCGCAACTGATCGAGGAGATCTTCCGCGAGGCCTTCGACAACCCATACCTGAACCGGGGCGACGACCAGGCTGCGTTCGACGTGACCGGCGAACGCATGGTCATGTCGACCGACGCTTACGTGATCTGGCCCCTGTTCTTCCCCGGCGGCGACATCGGCTCGCTAGCGGTGCACGGCACCATCAACGACGTGGCGATGGCCGGCGCGCGTCCACTGCATCTGGCCGCCAGCTACATCATCGAGGAAGGCTTCCCTCTGGTCGATCTCCAGCGGATCGCATTGAGCATGGGCGCGGCCGCGAAGGACGCCGGTGTGGCCATCGTCACGGGCGACACCAAGGTGGTCGAACGCGGCAAGGCGGACGGCGTGTTCATCACCACCACCGGTATCGGCGTGGTTCCGCCGGGGATCGAGCTCTCCGGCGACCGCGCCCGTCCGGGCGACCGGGTGGTGCTGTCGGGCTCGATCGGCGACCACGGCGTGGCGGTGATGTCAAAGCGGAGCAATCTCGGCTTCGAGACCGAACTCCTGTCCGACAGTGCGGCCCTGCACGGCTTGGTCGCACGGATGCTGGCGGCGACGGGCCCCTCGCTCCGCCTCATGCGCGACCCTACGCGCGGCGGTCTGGCGGCGACGCTGAACGAGCTCGCCCAGCAGTCGCGCTGCGGCTTCCTGATCGAGGAGGCCCAGATCCCTGTCCGGCCGGAGGTCGCCGCCGCCTGTGAACTCCTGGGCCTCGATCCCCTCAACGTCGCCAATGAAGGCAAGCTCGTGGCCGTGGTGGCGCCGGAAGCGGCCGAGAGCCTGCTTCTCACCATGCGCGCGCACCCGCTCGGCCGCTACGCCTCGATCATCGGCGAGGTGATCGAGGACGACCAGCGGTTCGTGCAGATGACCACGGCGTTCGGGGGCGGTCGCATAGTGGACTGGCTCACCGGAGAACAGCTTCCGAGAATCTGTTGACCGCCTCGCTTGAGGAGGCGGACTTGGCGAGCCGAAGCCAACCCCGCCCTCTCCTAGGCCGATTTGGACAGGTTCCAGGATTGTTCGGCTTGCTGATTGGGATCAATCTGCTCGCCTGGACCTGGGCGTTCGCAGTCTTCCACGACCGCCCGACCCTGCTCGGGACCGCCATGCTCGCCTGGGTGTTTGGGCTGAGGCATGCGGTGGACGCCGACCACCTCGCCGCGATCGACAACGTCGTCCGCAAGCTGATGCAAGAGGGCCGTGGCGCCGATAGCGTCGGCTTCTGGTTCTCGCTGGGCCATTCCAGCGTCGTCATCCTGGCCTCCGCAGCGATCGCGGCGTCCGCCGTCGCGGTACATGGCTGGCTGGGTCAGGCCAGGCAGATCGGCGAGGTGGCGGGCACGCTGGTGTCTGGCGTCTTCCTGATCGCCATCGCGGCTGCCAACCTCCTCGCCCTGCGCGCCATCTGGCGGACCCTGCGCCTCGCTCAGCACGACGCGCGGGTCGAAGACAGCGACCTCGACGCAAAGTTGGGCGGCCGGGGATTGCTGACGCACCTGCTGCGCCCGTTGTTCATGGCGATAAGCCGAAGCTGGCAGATGTATCCGCTGGGTTTTCTGTTCGGCCTGGGCTTCGACACGGCCACGGAGATCGGCGTCCTCGGGATTTCGGCGACGCAGACGGTCCAAGGCATGTCGCCATGGCAAGCCATGGTGTTCCCGGCGCTGTTCACCGCGGGCATGGCCCTTGTCGACACGACCGACAGCGTCCTGATGGTCCGCGCCTACGGTTGGGCCTTCGTCGATCCGCTCCGCAAGCTCTGGTACAACTTCGTCATGACGGCGGTGTCGGTGTTCGCCGCAGTGCTCATCGGTGGTGTCGAGGTATTGGGGCTGCTGTCCAGCCACCTCTTGCGGGCCGGCCCATTCTGGAAAGCGGTCGAGGGCCTCACCGCAAGCTTCAGCAATCTTGGCTTTGCGGTGGTCTGCGTATTTGTCGTTTGCTGGCTCAGCTCGGTGATCGTCTATCGCAGGCGTACCCGCCACGACCTGTGAGTAATTTCCGATCCTGCTAGCCCGGCGCCAAAGCGCCTAAAAATCTTCCCGTACCTCCGGTCCGTTGGGGACGCAGCAGTCCGAAGCACTTGCTTGGGGCATGACAGCGTTTGCTCGTCGCGGCTGTCAAAATGGAAGATCGATCTCATGACCTATCAGAGTTTCAATCCCTTTGACGGAAAATTGATCAAAGGATTTGAGGACATAAACGCCAAGGATTATGAGGCAAAGCTCGCGCAGGCGCAGAGCTGCTATGAGACTTGGCGGCACAAGACCTACGCCGAACGGGCGGTCATAATCGCCAAGGCGGCCGCCATCCTGCATGACAAGGCCGACGCGTTCGCGCGCATTATGACCCAGGAGATGGGCAAGCGGATCGGTGAGGCCCGCGGCGAAGTGGAGTTCAGCTCCAGGATCCTGGCCTACTACGCCAAGAACGCCGAACGCTTCCTGGCGCCCGTCAAGCTCAACCCGACCGTCGGCGAAGCCCATATGGAGAGCAGCCCGATCGGTGTGATCTTCGGCGTGGAGCCTTGGAACTTCCCCTACTACCAGCTCGCCCGGATCGCCGGCCCGCACCTGATGGCGGGTAATACGCTGGTGGTGAAGCACGCCGGCATCGTGCCGCAATGCGCCCTCGCGTTCGAGGAGCTGCTACTCGACGCCGGTGCGCCAGCCGGCCTCTACACCAACCTCTTCATCTCCCACGAGCAGTCCGACCAAGTTGTCGATGATCCGCGGATCAAGGGCGTGTGCTTGACCGGCAGCGTCGCCGCGGGCCAGAGCATCGCCGCCCGGGCCGGCAAGAATCTCAAGGTCTCGTCGATGGAGCTCGGCGGCAGCGACGCCTTCATCGTGCTGGAGGACGCCGACCTCGAGCACACCGTCAAGTGGGCCGTCTGGGGGCGGATGTACAATACGGGACAGACCTGCTGCGCGGCAAAGCGCTTCATCGTCGTGGAGGCCGTCGCCGACAAATTCCTGGCGAAGTTCCAAGCCGCGCTCGAAAACCTCAAGGCCGGCGATCCGATGGACGAAAAGACCACCCTGGGTCCCTTGTCCAGCGAAGCGGCCCTGCTGCAGTTGGTCGATCAGGTGAACAACGCGGTCGCCAAGGGCGCCAAGCTGCTGATGGGCGGAAAGCGCATCGATCGCCCCGGCTCCTACATGCAACCTTCCATCCTGACAGACATCAAGCCGGAGAACCCCGCCTTTCGAGACGAGTTCTTCGGTCCGGTGGCGCTCTTCTTTCGGGTAAAGGATGAGGCTGCAGCCATCGCCCTGGCCAACGACTCCGATTTCGGCCTGGGCGGTTCGGTCTGGACCAAGGACATCGCGCGCGGCAAACGCGTCGCCTCCAAGGTCGACACCGGCATGATGTTCATCAACAACATCGACTGGTCCGACCCCGAGCTGCCGTTCGGCGGCATCAAGAACTCCGGCTACGGTCGCGAGCTCGGCGACATGGGCATCCAAGAGTTCGTCAACAAGAAACTTGTCCGATACGCAGTGCTCGAAGCCCCGCTCTAGGCTCCGATTGACACATTGCTGAAGCGGCGGGGCGCTCCCCTCTCTGGGAGCGCCCCGTCTTCGCCGCAGCCTGCAACTGCCGCCTGTCACGGGTCGATCGAGAGCTGGAGTGATCCATGTACGTCAACGTCGCCGTCCTGAAGGAGACCGAGCCGCACGAACGGCGCGTGGCCCTGGTCCCCTCCGTCGTGCCCAAGCTGACCAAGCTGGGCGCCAAGTTGCATATGGAAACCGGCGCGGCGGC
>Ga0302314_10016773_pt1 | contig 12345 bp, 12 predicted proteins | sample III_Palsa_N2_3_FD_200533 | JGI IMG/M metagenome (GOLD analysis project Ga0302314, IMG submission 200533) | Peat permafrost microbial communities from Stordalen Mire near Abisko, Sweden - III_Palsa_N2_3 | ecosystem: Environmental > Terrestrial > Soil > Palsa > Peat permafrost | place: Sweden...
CCGTTGCCCCGGGGCCACACAACACGATCGAGGTCAGCGCGACGCCGAGCCCAAGTACCGGCGTGGCGATCATGTCCGACTCGTTCACGTCCGACTCAGGCGAGGCGTTTCATGGCTTCGGAGGCCGGCACAACGCGATCAACCAGCATGGCAACGACTTCTACTCCTGGATCGAGGAGGAGAACTCAAGCGGCTACCCGGCAGCCGAGTCGATTGAGAACGCCGCCGCCGGTCAGCTCAACTACATGTTCCCTAACGGGCCTGAAGCCGCCTACACCGTGCAGGCGCTGTTCTACTCGTCGCGGCCCTACGGGTTCCTGCTCAATCAGCCGCAGTTCGCGCGGTGGCGGATGGATTCCGATCGCTCGGATGCATGGCAGGTTGACGTCTACGGGAACACCCTCAACTACATCGTCGCGCCCGGTCCGGCTGCCGCGGCGATCAAGACAATCACCGCGATCAGTGGCCGCGAGCGCCTGCCGCCGGCGTGGGCGATCGGACCGGAGATCGACCGGGCTGCCAATGCCGGAACGCCACAAACCCCAGCGCAAGCGCAGTCGCAGATCAGCTCGGATCTGGCGACGATCCAGGAAGACCACCTGACCGTCGATTCATACCGGCCGGAGACCTGGACACTGCTCAGCACCGTCCAGCAGGATCAGCTCGTCGCCCAGCTCACGCACGATCACATCCGCCTGCTGCGCTACTTCCGCGCGTTTGTCGCCACGCCCAGCGGAGGGCTCGAGCCGAGCGGGGACTACGCGTATGCGATCGCCCACCGCCTTGTCGCGATGAACCCGAACGGCACCCCGGCGATCTTCGCCTCCGCCTTCCAAAATGGCAAGGCGGCCCTGCTCGACTTCACCAACCCCGCCACCGTGCAGTGGTGGAAGGAACGGATCGACCAGGCGCTGAATCAGGGTGCCGACGGGTTTATGCAGGACTTCGGTGAGCAGGTCGATAGCGATTGGCGCTTCCACGACGGTCAGACCGGGGCGAGCATGCACAACGAGTACCCGATCATTTATGACCACGTCACGCGGGAGATCATCAACGCGTACACGAAGCGACATCCCGACCGCCAGATCTTCTTCTTCACCCGCGCCGGCTACAGCGGCGACCCCGGCTCGGTCGCTTATGAGAACGCGGAGTTCCTCGGGGACAACACGACGACCTGGGATGCCGCCTCTGGAATTGCGTCGGTGATCCCCGACATGCTGAATCGCAGCGTTGGCGGCGCCTACGGCCCGGACACCGACATCGGCGGCTACCTTAACCTGCTGAGCGCCGCAACGACCCCAGAGCTGTTTGACCGCTGGGCTGAGCTCGCCGCGCTGACCCCGTTTTACCGCGTCCACAACTCTGGCGAGACCGGAACGGAGATGCCGTGGGCGCTTGGCGGTCAGACCCTCCAGATATACAAGGTGATGGCGCGCCTGCACATCAGCGCCGAGCCATTGATCCTGAAGCTCTGGAAGCAAGCTGACCGGACCGGGATCCCGATCATGCGCCCGCTGTGGCTCGCGTACCCCGGTGCCCCGACCGCCGCAGGGCAAGATGAGGAATGGCTACTCGGCCCCTACGTGCTCGTCGCGCCAGTGGTCGCCGAGGGTGCCAACGCACGCACCGTGTACTTCCCCGAGGGGTGCTGGCGAAACCCGACCACGCGGATCACCTACCACGGCCCGGCCACCGCAACCGTTGCCGCACCGCTCACCGCTCTCCCGTACTACTTCCGCTGCGGCACCGATCCGCTTAGGACTTAACGCGCCGGCTACATGGGATCTTGACCTTCGCCACCTGCGTGACGCCATCGACGTAGGTGTGGGTGCGGTGAAAGACCCAACCGGCCTTGGTGCAGGTCTTCGGTGTGGTCAACAGGCCGGAGGCGGCGGTGATCGTGAACTGCTCGTGATCGATCACTGCGCCCTCCTTGCCGAGCCCTGGCAGGCGGGGGACGTTGATCGAGATCGCAGAGCCGTCAATCCCGCCACGCTCGAGTTGCGTGATCCCGTCGACTTGGCCTAGAAACCAGATTTGGCCCGGAGCGTTGATCACCGTGATCTTGACGTGGAGCCGGCTGAGTCCAAAAGGAACCCCGAAGTCGAACACTGCGTATCCGGAACCAACGATGCTGGCCGCCGGACAGGCGCTCGGGCCGAGCAGCTCGAACTGATCGATGTTCGCGGTGCACCGCGGCAGCTGCTTGTTGTTGATAGTGGTCCCGGCGGGCAGGCTGTCGTCGGCGTGGACCAGGGCGTAAGGGGCCGGGACGTCGCCGTGCGTGTAGGTCGCGGTCACAGTCACGCCGGTATGCGTGTCAGGCCGATGCGAGGTAAAGGTCGCGCTGACCTGCTGGCGGGCTGCCGTGGCCGCTAGGCCCCGATGCTGTCCAGCTAGACAGCATCGGGAAAGGTGCGCTCCCTGAGCTGCTGCGAGGTTTGTGGTTGTGACGACGACGGCGAAGCCGATCGCGAGGCAGCGCCTCACTTGGGCATCAACACGTCATGGAAGGCGTCGGTGAAGATCCGATGCGGGTCGTAGCGGTTGTAGGTGGCGAGTGCCCAATCCCAGTTGTTGTGAGCGTTGCGCGCGGTGCGGTAGATCCCAGGAATCGTCTTGTGCAGCACTGTCGAGTCCGACCAGGCCGCCTGCGAGCTGTAGGCCCAGCCCTTTGACCACTCGTTGCGGACCGAGCCGTAGGAGCGGAAGTTTGAGAAGAACCACTGCTCGAGCTGGCGGTAGAAGGTGATCGAGTGGGGGGTCAGCGGGAAGGTCAGCACGTCGAACCAGACTGACACGTCCCAGTCGGGATGATCGGTGCGGGGGTGAAGCGCTGAGAGCACCGGAGCGCTGGCGCCCTTGACCGCAACATCGGCGGGCTCGTCGCGACCGGTAACGCGGATCTCGACCGGCATGTTGATCGGGTACTGGCTCTTGGCCGTGAACGACGCGACCAGTGATGTGAAGAAGGTCGAGAACTCACTGACCGCGCGTTGCACGTTGGCGCGGTTCATCTGCACCGTGTAGCCGTTGGCGGTCTCGCGGATTGTCGTCGGCTTGATGTAGAGCAGCGTGTCCTTCGATGGGCCCCAGATGTCGTTGGTGTTGGTCGCGAGCAAGCCGGCAACCGAGACGCTGTACTGGGCTTCGCCGTAGGTCGGGGTGGCGGCCGGCTCACCGTTGATGATCCGTGTCGCGAGTTCGCTGACCTCAACTGGGATCTCGTCGGAGAAGATGTAGTTGTAGGGGGAGCTGACCTTCGTTGAGCCCGCTGGTTGGTGAGGGCTGACCGACCAGACCTTCAGCCACGGCTCGGTCGTGAACGGGTACCAGATCGCCTCGACCCGGCCTGCCTGATCGAGGAAGCTCGCGAACGTGTTGCCGGCGCCAGTGCCAGGTTTAGCGAACAGCTGCGAGACCGGGATGTTGGTGTAGCTTTGGCAGCGCAGGTTGACGTTGGCCCCGACGCGCAACTCCACCTCGGTTACGAAGGTCCGCCCGAGGTGGACGAGGAACGCCTTGGTGTCAGTCTCGGAGCGGTCGAAGCGACGCAGTTGATAGCGGTGTTTGGACGGATTCCAGACGACTGCCGTCAGCGACACGATCAGGTTCGACAGCGAGCCGTAGGTGTGACCGGGGAGGGGGTCTTCGTTAGTCGCGCGGATCGCCGTGCCGTGCGCGTCGATCGCCAGCGCGCCGCCGATCGTGATGTCGCCCGGTGCCGGTGCCGCGGTTACTCCGAGGCCGTGCTGCTGCAGGAACTCGAGCAGCGTGTCCATTGTCGTGCCGGCCTGCACCCGTACTGCGGCGGGGGAGTTGGAGACGATTTGCGCGCCGACCAGATGCTCGGTCGTGTCGAGTAAGACAATCCGGTCTGCGTTTGTGGTCGCCGGGGTGACGGTCAGCGGCGACCAGCCGTGCATCATCCCGCGGGCGCGGATGCGGTAGCCGTGGGTTGCCGCCCAGTTGGCGATCGCCACGACCTCGTCTGCGCTTTTCGGTGCGCAGGTCCAGAGGCCATCGACCGTGATCTGCTGCGCCCAGTTCTGGTAGGTCTGTTGATAGAGCGCGATCCCCGCCGGGAAGTCCGGCGGCACGTTGGTTGCGCCCATCGTTTGGGCGGTGGCCGCATCGACTCGCCCGAGCGGTGTCAGCAGCGCCAGGCCCGCGGCGGCGCCACCGGCGACAAACGCCCTGCGTGACAGCTGTGATCGGTCCCCTGCCCCCACGGGCGGCATTCTCTCACTTCAGCGCTCGCTGTGCCGCCGGCCGGCTAGCCGGCTCGGCCGGCGGCCCTAAGCCGCGTGAGCCACGTGGCCTTGCTCTGTCGGCGGGTATCGTCTCCCAACACTTGAGGGGAGAGGTTGATGGCGACTGACGGCGTTGCACGATTGCGGGCCGAGCTGGATACTGAGCCGCCCGCGGCGCTAATTGTGTTGCTCTCGGATGATGATCTGGGGACTCTCGCCACGCTCGTCAAGGACGCGAAGGAGTCGCAGTCCGAAGCACTCCAGCGTGCGAGCGATCAGGCGCTGTCACATCTCCCACGGCTGGTGCGGATCGCAGTCGCGCGGGTGCTCGGATGAGCGCCGCGCTTGAGACGCGGGCGGAGATCCTCAAGCTCGCCCGACTGCTTGAGGTCGACCCGGAGCAGCTTGAGTTCCTGCGCGCAGCCGATGCGAGCGATTTGGTGGCGCTGCGTGAACAGGTGACCGACAGCCTCTACAGCCAGGTCGGGGGGCCGCTGCAGCGTCTCGCGTCCGCCGCCAAGCTGGTCCCGGGTGGGCTTGCGGCGGCGGTCGCACAACGCGCGATGGGGCCGGTGTTATGCGCACGGCTGGCAGGCGTGGTGGACCCGAGCAAGGCGATCGAGGTAGCCCGCCACCTACCGGCACCGTTCCTCAGCGACGTGGCGATCCATGTCGATCCCCGGCGGGCGAAGACCGTGATCGCCAAGGTGCCGCCGGCGATCGTCGCGCAGGTCGGCGCCGAACTTGATCAGCGTGATGAGTTCGTGACGATGGGCCGCTTCGTCGGTTTCGTCGGCGACGACGCGATCCGCGCCGCGCTGCCGGAGATCTCCGATTCCGGGCTGTTGCAGATCGGCTTCGTGATGGAGGGCAAGGAGCGCCTCGACTACATGATCGGCCTGATCCCTCCCGAGCGCCTGCCGCTAATCCTGCACGCCGCTGCCGACCTGTCGCTATGGCCGGAGCTGCTCGACCTGTTCACGCATGTCGGCCCTGAGCTGAAGGGGACGATCGGCGATCTCGCCGCCTGCGACGAGGAACTGCTCGATTCGCTCGCTCGCGCGGCCGGGGAGGAGGACCTGTGGGATGGCGTGCTGCCGCTGGTGCCGGTGCTCAGCGACCTCGGGCGCCGGCGGATCGCGACGATGGCGGCGCGGCTCGATGAGCCGATTCTGCTCCAGGTGATCGGCGCGGTCGAGGCCAATGACATGTGGTCGATCTTCATCCCACTGGCGGCCGACTACATGGATGACGACGGGCGCGCACGGATCGCCGCGCTGGTGGCGACAGTTGACCAGCAATTGATCCTCACGCTGGCCGAGGCGGTGGAGCGCGATCGCCTTTGGGCGCAGCTGTTGCAGATCGCCGAGCAGATGCGACCGGACCAGCTTGAACCGGTCGCCGACCGGCTGCTCAGTGCTGGCCTTGAGGATCGGCTGCCGAGCCTGCTGGCCGCGGTCGAGGAGACCGGTCTGTGGGAAACGGGCCTGCAGATGCTCGCGTCGTTGCCTGAGGGGCTGAAGGCACGGTTGGCACCGGCGGCAGCGACCCTGTCTGAGGCGGAGCGCCGGGTGGTGCTCGAGCACGCGCGCGAGCTCGGCCTTACCGACCAGCTTTCCGCCGTCCTCTCCTGAGCGCGTCGGCGCTCAGCAACGGCGATAGTTCTCGATATAGATGAATTTGGCCCATTGCTAGTTGCGGGGAGCACCCAGCGACGAGCGAAAGCACGCAATTCTTGTTTCGACGCGTGCCTCATAGAGCTGCCCAGGCCCACACATAATCATCTGTGCATGCAATAATGTATGCATGAGCCATGGCCACGAAGTTGAGTTGGCGTTCCTCGACGCCGCCACTGCACAGTGGGTTGCCGACACGATGCAGGCACTTGCGACGCCGAGTCGCGTGCGGATTCTCAGCCGTCTGGCGAGCGAGCCGTGCTCAGTTGGTGAACTCGCGGAAGCCGTCTCGATGGGGCAGCCGGCCGTCTCGCAGCAGCTGCGGGTGCTGCGCCACCTCGGCCTTGTCGTCGGACACCGTGACGGGCGTCAGGTGATCTACGCGCTGCACAACGACCATGTGCGCTCGCTGTTGACGGAGGCGGTGTCTCACACCGAGCATCTGCGACTCGGCCTCGCGGCCCGCCCGGTGCAGCGGAGCGTGGCCGCGTGAGCGACGCCGCCCCTGCGCTTCTGCTGGCAGCCGCCGGCGTCGGCTTCGGCCACGCGATCCTCCCTGACCATTGGGTGCCGTTGGCAGTTGTCGGGCGCACCCGTCGCTATCCGCTCTCGCGGGTCGCGCGGCTGTCCGGCTTGGCCGGCACCGCGCATGTGTTGGTGTCGCTGGTGCTCGGCGCGGTGATCGTGCTGGTTGGTTTGCAGTTCCGCTCGGCGATCGAAGGAGCGGAGGACACGATCGTCGGTGCGGTGTTGCTCGCGACCGCCGTCGGCTTCGCCGCGATGGAGCTGTCCGGGCGCGGGCATTCGCACTCCCACGATGGTCACCACCATGCCCACGCGGATGACCACGCACACGCCGACGACCACACTCATGCCGCCGACCACACACACGCGGATGACCACGCTCACGCCGCCGACCACAGACACGCGGATGACCACGCTCACGCCGCCGACCACTCTTTTCACCACGAGCACGCCCACCACCACGACTCGCGGGCCGGCCGCCTAGCGGCGATCATGGTTCCATTCGGTGCCGCCGCGTCCCCGGACCTGACGATCCTGCCGGTGTTCCTCGCCGCGACGACCGCCGGCGTTCTCACCGCGATTGGCTCACTGTTCGTATTCGCCGCGGTGACGATCACAACGATGGTCACGCTGACGGTGATCGCGACCCGCAGTGGCTATCAAGTCAAGGGTGCCTGGCTCGAGCGCTGGGGCAACATCCTCACCGCCGGCGTGCTGGTTGTGCTCGGCGTCCTGATCATCACCGGCACGATTTAGTGATTCCGGGGCTGCCGCCGTTAGCCTACGGCTCCGGTGGCTGACTCAGACATCTACGCGTCGGCGCTGCTGCGCTACCCCGAGACGATCTCCAACCTGGAAGAGAAACAGGAGGTCGCGGCGCGGATCGCCGCCGAGGCACAGGACGGTCAGGCGATCGGAATCGGGTCCGGCTCAAACGCCTATCTGACGCTGTGGGCGATCGGGCGCCGCGCCGCCGAGCAGGGCCTGAACATCCGCGTCAGTACGGCCTCGCTGGAAACCGAGACGGCGGCGGTCACGCTCGGCCTGGCGCTGATGCCGCTCGGCTCGACCGAGGTCGACTGGGGGGTCGATGGTGCCGATGAGGTCGATCCTCACAACCGTCTGATCAAGGGTCGCGGCGGTGCGCTGTTCAAAGAGAAGATCCTTTGGAAGACAGCCCGCAAGATGTACCTGGCCGTCGACCCGAGCAAGTATGTCGAGCGCCTGGGGGAGAAGTTCCCGGTGCCGATCGAGGTCTACCCGGCCGCTGCAGCGCTGCTCTCGCGTGAACTGACGCGACTGAGCTCACGCGAGCACAGCCTCCGGCTTGGCGCCGGTAAGGACGGTCCGGTGATCACCGAGGCCGGCAACCTGATCATCGACGCTTGGTTTGATGAGATCCCGTTCGGCCTGCACGCCGAGCTGAAGGGCCTGCCGGGTGTGATCGAGACGGGCCTGTTCGAGGGCTTCGAGTTCGAAGTCCTCTAGCGGCCGCGGCTGAGCGCTGACAGCGGCCGGCTACTACTCAGGGGACCAGCCGTCCGCCGCCCGCTCAGGCGTCCAGCCTTTGGCGATCAGCGTTGCCGCGCGCTTACGGCCCGCGATCTCGATCGGTGCCCGCGCACGGATCTCTTCCATGATCCGCAGGGTGAAATCGCCGGCGCTCTCGCCGGGCTGAAGGCCACCGCCGGACGGCGGGAAGAACTCGACCTTGATCTGCGGCCGCGAGATCGGGAACTTCGGGAGCTCAACGGTGCCCGTGCACGCCGCCAGCACGATCGCAGTCCCTTCCGGGGCACGCTCGACCAGCCGCCCGAACCCGCTGCGGGCACGTAGTTTGCGCCCGAGTGAGCGTGTGCCCTCCGGATAGACACCGATCATCGCGCCCTTGTGCAACTCCTCGACCGCGCGGTCGAGCGCGCCGGTATCCCCCTTGTCTCGGTGGATCGGGATCTGACCCATTCCGTCCAGGACTCGCGCGACCAGCGGGTTGCCCCACAACGTCGACTTCGCCAGTGCGTGGATCTGGCGCCGCGGCATCGCCGCGATCCCGGCCGTGACCGTATCCCAGTAGCTGTCATGGTCGCCGGCCAACAGCACCGGGCCGGTCAGCGGAATGCACTCCTCGCCGGTGACCTCGAGTCGGCCCCACCACACAGCCAGCGGCCAGCTGGCGTACATCACGCCGCGGTAGGCCGGGGTGATCCGCTCGATCCGTTTGGCCATCGGGGCACATCCTGCCAGACTCGCGTGATGGATCTGAACGTGATCGACAACGAGGCGAAGCAACGCTTCGAGGTGCTGGCTGACGGGGAGTTGGCGGGGTACGCGCAGTATCAGTTGCGCGGGCGGCGGATCACGGTGTTCCACACCGAGATCGATCCGAAGTTCGAGGGCCACGGCGTCGGCAGCGCGCTCGCGCGCGGGCTACTTGACAGCGTCAAGGCGCGGCGGCTTGACCTGCACCCGACATGCCCGTTCATCGCCGCTTACGTGCGCAGCCACCCCGACGAATACCTTGACCTGGTGCCTGACGCGATGCGCCCGCGGCTGATGCAGGATGCCTGAGCCGACCGTCAAGCAGTACCCGGGCGAGGCGATCACCGTCTCCTACGACGCCGCGCGCTGCATCCATTTCGCCGAATGCGTGAAGGGGCTACCGGCGGTGTTTGACACCAGCAAACGGCCGTGGATCCAGGTTGACGCGGCCAATGCTGACGCGGTCGCGGAGGTCGTCGAACGATGCCCCAGCGGGGCGCTGCAGTACGAGCGTGCTGACGGTCGCACCGAGCAGCCTCACCCCGTCGTGATCGAGTTGCTGCCGGACGGGCCGCTGCTCGTCAGCGGGGCCTTCAGCATCGACGGGACCCCGGATACTCGGGCATCGCTGTGCCGCTGCGGGCGCACCGCCAACCAGCCCTACTGCGATCACGAATGTGAACGCAGCGGCTGGACGTCCGATTGACGTTAACTTGGCTCCGTATCGGCATATGCGACGTATACGAAGCCAAGTTCCGGGTTAGTAATCCGCTACACGTCGATTGGCGGCTTCGAAGAGTTGCGCGCCGTCCCCAGCGAGGCGGCGATCACCAGCACAATCCCGATCGCCTCACGAACGCTGAGGCCCTGTGCCAATACGATCAGCCCGGCGAGCACCGCCATCGCCGGCTCCAGGCTCATCAGGATCCCGAACGTGCTGGTGCGGATCCGTCGTAGCGCCTCGAGCTCGAAGGTCGACGGGATCAACGTCCCCAGCAATCCGATCAGGAAGCCGATCGCCAACGTGCTCGGCACAAACAGGTGACTCCCGCCTTCGATCGCGCCGTCGGGAAGCGCCACCAACGCCGCGACTCCCGTTGCCAGTGCCAGCCCGCTGCTGTCGCTGAAGAGCTGGCCAAGGCGTGACTGAAACAGGATGTAGCAAGCCCACATGCTGCCCGCGAGCGCCGCGAACATCACTCCGATCAGGCTCAGGTGATGGGCGCTGCCGTGCGCCAGAGCGACGATCCCGGCAACGGCAAGCGCCGCCCACAGCAGATCGCGTGGCCGGCGTGAGCCGGCGAGCCCCACCGCCAGCGGTCCGATGAACTCGATCGTCACCGCGATCCCCAGCGGGATCCGGGCGATCGCGTGGTAAAAGCAGATGTTCATTGCGCCGATCGCGACGCCGAGCCCGACCACCGGGAGCCACTCCCGCCGTGAGCGGCCGAGGACCTGGGGCCGTGACAGCGCGAGCATCACCAGCGCTGCCGGAAGCAGGCGCAGGAACGCCGCGCCGCCTGGACCGACGCGGTGAAACAGCGCATCCGCCGCGGTCGCCGACGCGAACTGCACCGAGGCGATCGCACCCAACACCAGCGCGGGCGAGGGAGCCCTCTGAAGCAGTCCGGTCCGCGGCATAGTTACGCCATTGTGGTGACGCGCCGTCCAATCGGTTTCATCCGGACGAACGCGCCGATCTTGATGATCGTCATCGCAGCACTGGTTCGCCTTGCGACACTGTCGCAGCAGAGCTTCTGGACCGACGAGGCCGCGACGCTACTTGACGTCCACCGTTCGTTCGGCGCGCTGTTCCCGCAGCTGGCCCACTTCGAATCGACGCCGCCGCTGTACTTCGTGATCGAGTGGTGCTGGACCCACGTGCTCGGTTACTCGGCGTTCCTCGCACGGCTCCCGTCGGCGCTCGCCGGAATCGCCACCGTCGCCTTCGTCTACAAGGCGGGGGAGCAGATCGCAAGCCGCCGTGCCGGCGTCATCGCAGCCGGCCTGGCTGCGCTCAACCCGCTGCTCGTCTGGTACTCGCAGGAGGCACGCGCGTATTCGCTGCTGGCGATGTTCGCCGCGCTCAGCTTCTGCTTGGCGGCACGCGCAGTGAGCTCACGCAAACCCCGCGATCAATGGCTCTGGGCACTGGCGGCGGCGCTCGCTCTGTGCACGCACTACTTCGCGATCTTCGTTGTCGTGCCGGAGGCGATCTGGCTGCTGCGGCGCGCGCGCTGGCCGGTCGCCGCCGTGGGAGTCGTCGCGGCGGCGCTACTCCCGCTGGCGCTGGCCCAGCGCAACACCGGCCACACCGACTGGATCACCGGCACACCGCTGCACACCCGGCTGGCGCTGATCCCCAAGCAGTTCGTAACCGGCCTCAGCACAGCGCATCAGAGCGAGCTCGCTGCCCTCGCGCTGCTCGGGGTGCTGGCGTGTTGTGTTCCGCTTGTCGCTGACTGGCGACAAGCTCCCCAGGGCGCGCTGATTGCCGCCTTGATCACCGTGCTCGCTCCGATCGCGATGGCGCTACTTGCCCTAGCTGGCGTTGACCTCGTCTTGACGCGCAACGCGATTGGCCTCGTTCCCGTCGGTTTGGTTGCTGTCGGCTGCGGCGCAGAGATCACGATCAACGCCGGCCGCGGGCGCCTGGCAGTGGTGGCGCTTGGGCTGATCGCCGTAGTTGGCGCGGTGTCGTTCCTCGCCGTCGATCTCGACCGCAGCTACCAGCGGCCGGACTGGCGCGGCGCCGCGCAGGTGGTGACGACTTCATCGCAGCGTCACGTGGTGGTCCTTGACCCGACCTCGGCACGGCTGCCGCTTGGCGCCTACGTGCAGTTGACTCCGGCGCTCGGCACGGTGTCAACCCGGGAGATCGACGTTGTCGACTTCCTGCTCAGCGACCAGGGCGCCGCCCGTGGCCTGGCGGCCGCGCAGATCCCGCCCGGGTTCAAGCTGGTGGCGACGGTCCGCTGGCCCGACCTGGAGGTGCGCCGCTACCTGGCGGCGCGGGCGATCAGCGTGGCAGCGGGTAGTTCAGAGCTGACTGCGCGCTAGGCCGGGTTGTCAGAGGCCTTGCCGAACGTGGCGGCGAAGTCACCGAGCGCGAAGCTGGCGATCCGGCGCGAGGAGGCGAGGAACGCCAAGGGGGAGGCGGGTCCGGGCGTGAAGCTGCCGCTACCGAGCGCGGGAATGCCTGAGATCGTCAGCGTGACCGGCCGCAGCCGACCGTTCAGCGGCTGCGTGGTGCCCGACTTCAGCTTCACGCGGAACGGCAGCTTCAGCCAGCTGCGGAACGTGCCGTGCGCCAAGTCGCTGCCGTCGATCTCGGCGCGGGCGCTGCCAGCGGGATGCAAGGCTAGCTCGAAGCTCGCAAGCTCCTTCGGGTAGCCCCACAGCTCGCGGCCGCCCGCGCGTGAGGGCGGGCTGTCGACCCACATGTGTGTGACGATCCCGGTCAGGCGGTGGCTGGCAAATCCGGCGACCGCGGCGAACACCTCGCCGTATTGCAGGACGCTGCCGGCCTGGTAGTCGACCCAGCCGGCGACGACGATCCCACGCCCGGCGATGATCAGCGGACGGAAACCATCCGGAGTCTCAGGCAGCAGGGCCTTCGGCACCGTGAACAG
>Ga0302314_10016776_pt1 | contig 12342 bp, 13 predicted proteins | sample III_Palsa_N2_3_FD_200533 | JGI IMG/M metagenome (GOLD analysis project Ga0302314, IMG submission 200533) | Peat permafrost microbial communities from Stordalen Mire near Abisko, Sweden - III_Palsa_N2_3 | ecosystem: Environmental > Terrestrial > Soil > Palsa > Peat permafrost | place: Sweden...
CACGGCGATCGTCGCGCCGGCGGGCAGCATCCGATAGGCCCAGACGCCCACCGCGGCGGCGGCGGCGATCAGGACGCAGGCCAGCAGGAACGGGCGGCGCAGGTTCATGGCGTGCTAACGTCAGCCCCCGACGGTTTTGTCCAGCCACGCCTTGAGGTCGGCGACCACCTCGGCGCGGTTGGTCTCGTTCAGCATCTCGTGGCGGCCGCCCGGATAGACCTTCAGGGTCACGTCGAGGCCGGCTGCCCGATAGGCGTCCACCAGCGGGGTCAGGCGTGCGAGCTTGGCGTTGATGGGGTCGGCGTCGCCGACGAAGATGTAGACGGGCAGGCCCTTCCTCACCTTGGCGAGCGTGTCGGCGTCCAGGCGTCGCTCGCGCAGGGTCATGAACGACGCCTGCGAGGCCGGCGCGAAGCGGATGCCGCAGAAAGGATCGGCGATATAGGCGTCGACCTCCGCGGCGTCGCGCGACAGCCAGTCGTAGGGCGTGCGCTCGGGGGCGAAGTCGGCGTTCAGGCTCTCGGGCCGGATCGGCGACGGCCCCGCCGTGCCGGAGAGCACCAGGGCGTCGATGAGGTCGGAATGATCGGGCAGCCACGCCTGCGAGAACATCGCCCCCATCGAATGACCGAACAGCACCAGCGGCAGGCCAGGCTCGCGCTCGCGGATCAGCCGCGCCAGCACCGCCATGTCGTCCACCGCCGACGGCGCGCCGCCCGGGCCGAAGTCGCCAAGGTGCGCCATGCCGGAGGTCATGCCATGGCCGCGATGGTCGGCGGCGTAGACGACGTAGCCGGCCTCGACGAGCGGGCCCAGGCGCTCGAAATAGCGCATCGCATGCTCGCCGGCGCCGTGGGCGAGCTGGATGACGGCCCTCGGCTTCGTCGTGCCGCTCCAACGGAACCCGGCGAGCCCGGTCCCGTCCGCGCCCTCATAGCGGAAGCGCGTGTTGGTGATGCTCATGGACGATCTCCCTAAGCCGCGCTCTTTGGCTTGGCGCTGGCGCCTCGATATGGCAGTCTCCGCCGTATGAGCGAAATGCGCAAGATCACCGCCTTCGTCCCCGCCGAACTGCTGGCCTCGGCCCAGGCCTACACCGGCGAGGGCGTCACCGAAACGCTGCGCCAGGGCTTGGAAAAACTGGCCCACCAGGCCTTCTACGACCGGCTGCGCGCCTTGAAGGGCAAAGTAAAGTTTGACGACTTCGATCTCGACGAACTGCGGCGCGACCGCGAGTTCGACGCACATGGCAACGTCATTGATAGCGACTGACACCAGCAGCCTGGTCGCCTACCTGTCGGGCGAGACGGGGGACGATGTGAGCCGGATCGAAGCGGCGATGGCCGCGGGCGAACTTCGCCTGCCGCCACCTGTCCTGAGCGAGCTGCTATCCAAGCCCGACCTTTCCCAGATCGAGGAGCTGCTCGCGGGGATCCCTCTGATGGATATCGTCGAAGGCTTCTGGAACCGAGTGGGCATGACCCGGCGCGTGCTCAGGCTTCGCGGACTGAAGGCGGCGCTGGCTGACAGCGAGATCGCCCAATGCTGCATCGACGCCGACGCGCCGCTCATCGCCCGCGATCGCGACTATCGCCATTTCGAGCGCTGGTGCGGGCTGAAGTTGCAGTCCTGAAGGGTCGGGGGGCCGCGTGACAGATCAACCAAAGAAGTCCGCTTCGCGCGCCTCGCCGATGCGGCGCGCCATGCCGATCGTGTTGGGTCTGATGGTCGGAATCGCCATCTACGGCGTCTACGACTATGTCTCGCACCAGAACGCCGAGCAGAAGGCGCTGGCGGCCGCGCCGCCCGACAGCTCCATGGCCAAGCCCTCCGCCGATGATTGCGCCATTGCCAGAGCCGCGCTGACGGCGCTGCACGCCGCCGGCTCCGACACCGCTTGGCGCAAGGCGGCGGACGCGCAAACCATGACGCTGGAGGTCGATACTCGGGTGATCAATCCGACCGACGTCGCCGGCTACAGTGACGACGAAGCCGCCGACCTGCGCGGGAAGCTGGCGGCCGATTGGCGCGGATGCCCGGGCATGGCGGCGTTCGTCTCGAGCCTGGGCTGGAGCGCCATGGGCGGCGACGAGGCCATCCCGACCCTGGCCCTGGGCCGGCCGGCGATGAACAAGACCGGCGACGAGGCGCGCCTCTACGAGGCGCTTTCCACGCCGAACCCGGATACCGGCGTGCTGTTCCTGACGCGCGGGCCTTGGCTGGCGACGCTGCATCGCGGCGCGGACGGCGCATGGCGGGTGGTCTCGACCGTCGATTTGAAGCACATCAAGCTCTGATCGCTCGCGGCGCGCCGCCGATACCGGGGACTGGATCTTTCGTGCCCTTCGACGTCACCGTCCTCACCATGTTTCCGGAGGCCTTTCCCGGCCCGCTCGGCGTTTCGCTGATCGGGACCGCCTGGCGCGAGAGCGGGCTGTGGCGATTGGAAACGGTGGACATTCGGAGCTTTTCCAAAGATAAGCGCGGCTTCCTGGACGACACCCCCGCCGGGGGCGGTCCAGGACAGGTGATGCGGGCGGACGTGATCGCCTCGGCGCTGGACAGCGTCGGGCGGAGCGGGCGTCCGCTTTTGTGCATGAGCGCCCGGGGTCGGCCCCTGACCCAGGCGCGCGTTCGCGAGTGGTCCCGAGGCCCCGGCCTCGTCGTCCTTTGCGGCCGGTTCGAGGGGGTGGACCAGCGGCTGATCGACGGCCGCGGGTTCGAGGAGGTCTCGGTGGGGGACGCGGTCATCGCCGGCGGCGAGGCGGCGGCCCTGGTGACCATCGAGGCGTGCGTAAGGCTGCAGCCCGGCGTCTTGGGCGAGGCCCAGAGTATTGTCGAAGAGAGTTTCGAGGACGGGCTCCTCGAGCATCCGCAGTTCACGAGACCGCGGACGTTCGAAGGGCTGGATATCCCCGAGGTCCTGCTCTCCGGTCACCATGGCGCGGTGGCGCGGTGGCGACAGGCGCAACGGGAATTGGCAACGCGGGAGCGGCGTCCGGATCTCTGGGCGGCCCATCTCGCCAAACAACAGGCAAAGGGCGCGTCAAGCCCGGTAGGAGATGACGATGAACGTGATTGAAGAGCTCGAGCAGGAAGAGGCCGCGCGCCTCACCGGCGGCAAGAAGATCCCCACCTTCGGTCCCGGCGACACCCTGCGTGTCAATGTGCGGATCAAGGAAGGCGAGCGCGAGCGGATCCAGGCGTTCGAAGGCGTCTGCATCGGCCGCTCGGGCGGCGGCCTGCAAGAGAACTTCACCGTCCGCAAGATCAGCTTCGGCGAAGGCGTCGAGCGGGTCTTCCCGGTGATGTCGCCGATGATCGAATCGATCGAAGTCAAGCGCCGCGGCGCCGTCCGCCGCGCCAAGCTCTATTACCTGCGCGACCGCCGCGGGAAGTCCGCCCGCATCGCCGAGCGCACCATGGGCGCCGGCCGCGACGAGAAAGAAGCCGCGGAAGACTGACCTAGCTGCGCACGTACGTGGCCAACCCCTCGACCAGCCAGTCGAACATCGCCCGCATGCGGCGGCTCGACTTCAGGTCTTCGTGCATGGCGACCCAGACCTCCAGCTCGTAGCGGAACGCGTCTTCCAGCACTGGGACGAGGTCAGGGTCGCGGCGGGCGATCGGGGCCTGGCAGCCGCCGACGCCGAAGCCGGCCCGCAGCGCCGCCAGCTGCGCCAGGTCGTTGTCGGTGCGCAGGGCGAAGGTCTCGCGGCTGAGCGTTATCTGGCGGTCGGCCAGCGCCCGCATCATCTGGATGTCGCGGTCGAAGCCGATGGCGGCGACGTGCGGGTCCGTCAGCCCGCGGGGCATTCCGTGCGCCTCGATGTAGCGGCGATGGGCGTAGAGCTTCAGCGGCACGGCGCCGACGCGCTTCGCCAGCAGCGCGCCTTGCGTCGGACGCACCATGCGCACGGCGATGTCGGCCTCGCGCCGCAACAGGTCCTCCTGGCGGTTCGAAAGCGCCAGCTCAATGGTGATGTCGGGATGGGCTTCGTGGAAGCTAGCGAGCATCGGCGGCAGCACCTCGACCCCGACCACCTCGGCGGCGGTGAGACGGATAACGCCGCGCAGCGCCTCGGCCTCGCCCGACGCGGTGCGCACCAGCGCCTCGGCGGCGGCGGCCATGCTCTCGGCGTGCGGCCGCAGGCCGAGCGCGGTCTCGGTCGGCGCGAGGCCGCTGGCCGAGCGGGTGAAAAGCGGCGCGCCAAGCTGCGCCTCCAGCGCTTCGATGTGACGGCCGACGGTGGGCTGCGTCAGCCCCAGCGTCCGCGCGGCGCCGGAAAGGCTGCCCTGATCCAGCACGGCCAGCAGCGTGCGGAAGTGATCCCAGCTATCCATTCGAAAACGAATACCAGAGTTACGAATTATCGCAATTTCGTATAGAGAGTCGCCGGCGCATCTATCGCTCCACATTCAAGGAGCGATCAGTGACCCACGACCTCTCGACCCCCCGCACGGCCCTCGTCATCGGCGCCACAGGCTCGTTCGGCCTGCACGCCGCCGAGGCGCTGATCAAGCACGGCTGGCGCATCCGCGCCCTGGCTCGCGACCCGGCCGCCGCCGCCGCGCGGGTCGGAGATCGCACCCCGATCGAGTGGGTGAAGGGCGACGCCCTGGACCGGGGCAGCGTCATCGCCGCGGCGCGCGGCGTCCAGCTCGTGGTCCATGCCGCCAACCCGCCCCGCTATCGCAACTGGAAGGGTACGGTGCTGCCGATGGCCGACAACGCGCTCGCCGCCGCCATCGCCGCCGACGCGCGGCTGGTCCTGCCGGGCAGCGTCTACAACTTCGCGCCCGACAGCGGCGCCAACATCGCCGAGGACGCGCCCCAGGCGCCGGTCACCCGCAAGGGCGCGATCCGGGTCGAGCTCGAGCGCCGGCTGCGCGTCGCCGCCGGGCGGGGCGCCAAGGTGCTGGTGCTGCGGGCCGGCGACTTCTTCGGTCCGGCCGCGCCGAACAGCGCCCTCGCCTGGCTGACCCAGAGCCGTAAGGGCCGCGTCACCGGCGTTTACGCGCCCGGCCCTCGCGACGTCGGCCACGCCTTCGCCTACATGCCCGACCTCGCCGAGACCCTGGCCCGGCTGGTGAATGAAGAAGCCCGCTTGGCAAACTTCGAGGTGTTCCATTTCCGCGGCCATTGGCTCGACCGCGCGGCCGAGCTGGGCGAGGCGATCCGCCGCGTCGTCCGCCGCCCGAACCTGCCGATTCAGACCTTCCCGTGGATCGTCGTCCAGGTCGCCTCGCCGTTCAACGAGACGTTCCGCGAGCTGCTGGAGATGCGCTACCTCTGGCAGAAGCCGATCGGGCTCGACGGCGGCAAGCTGGCCCGCTTCCTGGGCGATGTCCCGCACACGCCGTTCGACACGGCGATCCGCGCAACGCTCGCCGACATGGGCTGTCTCGACGAGCGCGCCGACTACGCCCCGGCGCCGGCGACCCGGTCCAGCTCGGCGATGGCGCCGACGATGTGATAGAGCGAGCTGGTCGGCGCCGGCTCCTCGCGGAAGCTGCCGTCGACCTCCAGCCGGTCGCGCCAGAGCCCAGACGTCGGGACTTGGAGGAACGCCTCCAGCACCCCGCACGCCTGGGCGGTGGCGCGCCAGAGCGCCGCCTCGCCGGTGATCGCTGCCGCCCGGGCGCAGGCCCGCACGCGCTCGGTCTGGCTCCAGAGGCGCGCGCCGGGGTCGAGGGGCGAGAGCCCGTGATCGAGGGCGAACATGGTCACGCCGCGCGCATCGACGCCGGTCCGTTCGGACACGTCGATCAGGCGCATGGCGGCCGCGCGGGCCGGGGTGTCGGCGTCCGGCCAGTCCAGCAACAGGAAGGCCCATTCATAGAGATGCCCCGGCCAAACCACCCGGTCGCCGGGATTTGTGGCGGAGGTCCAGTCGGGCCCGAACTCCTCGTCGAGCACGCCGCGGGCCGGATCGATCATCCGCGTCAGCGCCAGCCGCGCCTCGTTCGCCGCCAGTTCGCGCCATCTCGGATCGTCGGAAACCCGCATCCAGGCCTGGAAGCTCTCGAAGAGATGCATGTTGGGGTTGGCGAACAGCGGATCGGCGAGGCCCGGCGCCTCGGCGAAGCCGCCCAGCGGGTGGGCGAAGGCCTGGAGATGCTCGGCCAGGACCAGGGCCGGACCTTCCTGCCCGTGATCGCCGAACGCCGCGCGGTCGCTCGCCAGCGCCAGCAGCACGAAGGCCTGATCATAGAGCAGACCCATGCCGTCCAGGGGCTGGACGGTGTCGGGCGTGGGCCGATAGAGGCCGTCCTCGCAGCGCATCGCCGTGATGCGGTCCAGGCCATGGCGGCTGGCGCTCATCGCCGGCCCGGCCCAGCCGAGGCCGGGCGCCAGGGCGTAGACGTGGGCCTGGCGCGCCTGGACCCGCACGCGCTTGGATCCGATGTCGGGCTCGCCGTTCTGGCCCAGCCGATCGAAATAGCCGCCCGTGTGGTCGGCCGCGCGCACCCACCAGATCGGCAGGGCCTTGTCCAACAGCCAGTGCTTCAGCCGCGCCGCCGCCGCGCGTACGTCGTCCGGTGCGTTCATGCGTGTCCTTCCGCGATCGTGGCGAGATAGGCGCCGTAGGGGCCGGATTGCTTGGCCAGCGCCTTGAGGGCGTCGCGATCGATCCAGCCGTTCTGGAAGGCGATCTCCTCGACGCAGCCGAGCCGCAGCCCCTGCCGGGCCTCGATGGTGCGCACGAACTCGCCGGCCTGGATCAGGGCCTCGTGCGTGCCGGTGTCGAGCCAGGCGAAGCCGCGCCCAAGCATCTCGACCTCCAGTTCGCCCAGCGCCTGGTAGCGGCCGATCAGGTCGAGGATCTCCAGCTCGCCGCGCGGCGAGGGCTTCAAGGTGCGTGCGAAGCCGCTGGCGCGGCCGTCGAAGAAATAGAGCCCGGTCACCGCCACATTCGAGCGAGGCTGCGCGGGCTTTTCTTCCAGGCTCAGCACCTTGCCCGCCGCATCGAACTCCACCACGCCGTAGCGGCTGGCGTCCGCCACCGGATAGCCGAACACCACCGCGCCGGCGTCGCGGGCGGCGGCGGCCCGAAGCTGGGTGATGAAGCCCGCGCCGTAGAAGATGTTGTCGCCCAGCACCAGGGCGCTGGGCTCGCCGCCGACGAAGGCCTCGCCCAGCAGATAGGCCTGCGCCAGCCCGTCCGGGCTCGGCTGGGCGACGTATTCGAGCCGCAGGCCCAGCCGCGCGCCATCGCCGAGCAACCGCCGGAACGCGGGCTGGTCGTCGGGGGTGGTGATGATCAGGATTTCCCGGATGCCCGCCAGCATGAGCACCGACAGCGGATAGTAGATCATCGGCTTGTTGTAGACCGGCAGCAGCTGCTTTGAGACCGCCAGGGTCAGAGGGTGCAGCCGAGTGCCCGCGCCGCCGGCAAGAATGAGCCCGCGCCTCACGCCGTGTCCTTCCCGCTCAGCTCGCCCTTCATCCTTGCCTTTCGCACCGCTATGGTCACCTTGCCGCGCGCACAGGACTCACAATTTCCCCAATGACTCAAGCCGATCCCGTCCTCTCCGTCGACCGGCTGTCGGTCCGATTCTCGACCCACGACGGCGTGGTGGAGGCGGTGAGGGGGGTCTCGCTCGATGTCGGGCGCGGCGAGTGCCTGGGCGTAGTGGGCGAGAGCGGTTCGGGCAAGAGCCAGACCTTCATGGCCGTGATGGGGCTCTTGGCCGCCAACGGCAAAGCCGGGGGCTCGGCCAGGTTCCGCGGCCAGGAGCTGCTGGGGCTGAAGCCCGGCGAGCTGAACAAGATCCGCGGCTCGAAGATGACCATGATCTTCCAGGATCCGCTAACCGCGCTGACGCCGCACGTGCGCATCGGCGAGCAGATCGCCGAGCCGCTGCGGCTGCACCTGGGCATGAGCGCCAAGGCGGCGATGGATCACGCGCGGCTGTGGCTGGAAAAGGTCCGCATCCCCGACGCGCGCCGGCGCCTGCGCCAATATCCGCACGAGCTGTCGGGCGGCATGCGCCAGCGGGTGATGATCGCCGCCGCCATGGCCTGCGGACCCGACCTGCTAATCGCCGACGAGCCGACCACCGCGCTCGACGTCACGGTGCAGGCCGAGATCCTCGACCTGATGGCCGACCTGAAGCGCGAGACCGGCACGGCCATGGTGCTGATCACCCACGACATGGGCGTCATCGCCCGCCTCGCCGACCGGGTCTGCGTGATGAAGGACGGCGCCTATGTCGAGGCGGGCGATGTCGACAGCCTCTTCACCGCGCCCAAGACCGACTATTCACGCAGCCTGCTGGAGGCGATCCCCCGGCTCGACCGCGCCGACCGCGGCGGGCGGCCGACGCTGGCGCCGGCAAGCCCCGACGCGCCGCTGGTGGTGCGCGGCGAGGACGTGAAGGTCTGGTTTCCCGTCCATGAGGGCATGTTCGGCCGCAAGCGCGACCTGCGCGCCGTCGACGGCGTGAGCTTCGAGATCCGCAAGGGCGAGACCCTGGGCGTGGTCGGCGAGAGCGGCTGCGGCAAGTCCACCCTGTCGCGCGCGGTGCTGCACCTGATCCCGGCCACTGGCGGCGCGGTCACCGTGCTCGGCCGCGACATCACCAGAGCCGACCGCGAGACCGTGCGCGCGGCGCGCCAGGACCTGCAGATCGTGTTCCAAGACCCCCTGGCCAGCCTCGACCCGCGCGCCACCGTGGGCGATTCCATCGCTGAGCCGCTGCAGGTGTTCAGGCCGCAGCTCAGCCGCGCCGAGCGCCAGGTCGAGGCCGCCAAGATGATGACCAAGGCGGGGCTCTCGCCAGACCTGGTCAACCGCTATCCGCACGAGCTTTCCGGCGGCCAGAACCAGCGCGTCGGCATCGCCAGGGCGATGATCCTGAAGCCGCAGCTGGTCATCTGCGACGAGGCGGTCTCGGCGCTGGATGTCTCCGTCCGCGCCCAGATCATCGACCTCTTGATCGAGCTGCAGCGCGACATGGGGCTGGCGATGATGTTCATCAGCCACGACCTGGCGGTGGTGCGCGAGATCAGCCACCGCATCCTGGTGCTCTACCTGGGCCGGGTGATGGAGACAGCGAGCCGCGAGCAGCTCTACGAGTCTCCGACCCATCCCTACACCAAGGCGCTGCTCGCCGCGGCGCCGACGCCCGACCCGGTCCGCGAGCGCGCCCGCCAGCGCGTCCGCCTGGGCGGCGAGCCGCCCAGCCCGCTCGACCCACGCGCCGCCTTGCGCTTCCTGCCCTCGAAGCGGGACCAGACGCCGATCTATGTGCCGAAGATGGTCGAGATCGCGCCCGGGCATATGGTCAGCGAGTTCGATCCGGTCTGATCGGGACTCACTTCGATGGCATGCCGGCGACGTGGTTGAGCCGCGTCCAGCTGCGGCGATGGCTCGACTCAGTCGTGGGCGTGGGGCGCGGCGGCGGCAGCTCGGCCAGCCAGCGCGTCTCGGCCGCCTCTGCGTCCGCCCAGCAGCGAGCGATTGCGAGATCGAGGCCGCCCTCGTCGAAGGCGCGGTCGATGGCGGCGCGGAAGCGGGCTTCCAGGGCGTCACGTTCGGCTTCGATGGCGGCGAGCGCCGGACCGAAATCGCGCAGCATTCGCCGGTGCAGGCGCTCGTGTCGCCACCAGAGCGTTTGCGGATCGAAGCGGTCGACAAGCGCCGGACCTTGCGGCGGCATTTCCGCGCCCAGGACGACCGGCTTGAAGAGGCTCGTGCAGGGCGCCGAGGTTCCGGTGACCCAGTGAACGGCCCGGCCCTCGCGCAGCTCGCTGACCATCGAGGCGACCGACTGGCTCCGGCGCGGGCCCTCGGCGGCGTGCATGCAAAGGGTGCGGCGTTCGGTGTTGGCGGGGCTCCAGTGCGGCGCGTCGCCGTGGTCGCGCAGGATCGCCATCATGGCGGCGGGGGTCAGGTTCGGCGCGGCGCGATCCAGCAGGCCCTGGGCGCGGGCGCAGCGGCCGCGGCCGAAGCTGATGGCGTCGCGCGCCTCGTCCAGCAGGTCGGCGGCGACATCGAAGCGCCCGTCCGCGCCGGCCCAGCCGGACGTCGCCGCGTGTCGCGCCAGGTCGTCGCTGACCCGGTCGTAGCCGCGCCCGATCGAATAGGCGTTGGAGAGCGAGCGATGCGAGGTGACCCGCTCCACCGCCCACCAGCGGCCGGCGGTTTCCAGGACGTAGGCCTCACGCGGGTCGGCGATGATGAAGCCGTTGTTGTAGTAGTGCCGGCCGAGGTGGCCGCAGTCGCCGCCCTGGCCGTGGCGTTCCAGCAGTTCGATGATGACGCTGACCGCCTCCGCCGCGGTCGCGCCACGTTCCAGGCCGAGCCGCACGAGGTCCATGCCGGTGAGCGCCGGCTTGCGTTGGGCCGGCGTCCTGGCGTGCAGCGCCTCGTTGCCGATGACGACGCCGTGCGCATTGGCGCCCATCTCCGCGCCCCACATCCAGAACGGGCGGCTGAGCAGGCAGGCGTGGGTCGCCGGCGCGTCGGGAATAGTGAGGTAGGTGAGCTGCAGCGGCGCGGCGTCGTTTGCCCGCGCCGGCGAGATCTCCAGCGCCTGCGCCTCGTTGCGCTCGCGGTCGCTGTTCTTGGCGAAGAGCGTGGCGCCGCGCTGGGTGGCGGCGGCGAGGCTGACGAGCGTGTCGCACATGGCCCGTTGAATGGCGCAAGCGCGGCCGGCGCGCCAGCCGCCTTGAAACCGCCGTCCGTTCAGAGTCGGTTCAGCGCGCCCGGCTACAACCGGTCCGACTGACGGAAGGCGGATTTCATGCGCCGCGGAATGGCCGCCGCATCGCTGTGCGTTCTCGCCGTGGCCGGCCAAGCGCTCGCCGCGCCGAAGCCGCTGAGTCCGGCCGATCTGGCGCTGCTCAATCGCGTCAGCTGGGGCGAGAACGCCGCCAGCGCGGCGCGGCTGGCGGCGCTGGGGCCGGAACGCTGGTTGCAGCTGCAGCTTCACCCCGGCGCGAACGACGCTCTGCCCGCCGAGGCGCAGGCGCAGATCGACGCCCTGATCATCACCCACACGCCGCTGGCGGCGCTGGTCGCGCGGATGGACGCGCAGAACAAGGCGGCGAACCAGATCGTCGATCCCGACCAGAAAAAAGCCGCGCAGGGCGCCTATCAGCAGGCGATGACCGAGCTCGCCCGCGAGGCCGCGACCCGGGAGCTGCTGCGCGACCTCTATTCGCCGGACCAGCTGCGCGAACAGCTGACCTGGTTCTGGTTCAATCATTTCAACGTGCACGAATACAAAGCGGGCCTCCGCGCCATGGTCGGCGACTATGAGGAGACCGCGATCCGGCCGCACGCGCTGGGCCGGTTCCGCGACCTGCTGGGGGCCACGCTGCGGCATCCGGCGATGCTGCGTTACCTCGACAACGCCGACAACGCGGCCGGCCACATCAACGAGAACTACGCCCGCGAGATCATGGAGCTGCACACCCTGGGCGTGGGCGGCGGCTACACCCAGAAGGACGTGCAGGAGCTGGCGCGAATCCTCACCGGCGTGGGCGTCGACGCAGGCCCGGACCCGCCGAAGCTGAAGCCGGATCACGCCGCCGACTATCGCCGCGACGGCCTGTTCGAGTTCAATCCCAATCGCCACGACTACGGCGACAAGGTCTTGCTCGGCCACCAGGTCAAGGGGCGTGGCTTCGGCGAGGTCGACCAGGCGCTGGATATCCTGGCGCGCGCCCCGGCCACCGCGACCCACGTCTCCCGCGAGCTGGCGGTCTATTTCGTCTCCGACGACCCGCCGCAGCCGCTGGTCGACCGGATGGCGCGCACCTTCCAACGCACGGACGGCGATATCGCCGCGACGCTCGACACACTGTTCCATTCGCCCGAGTTCAAGGCCTCGCTGGGGGCCAAGTTCAAGGATCCGGTCCACTACGCCGTCTCGGCCGTGCGGCTGGCCTATGACGACCGGGTGATCCTCAACACCGGCCCGATCCAGGGCTGGCTCGGGCGCCTCGCCGAGGGCCTCTACAACCACGAAACGCCCGACGGCTATCCGATGGGCGCGGCGGCCTGGGACGGGCCGGGTCAGCTGGCGCTGCGCTTCGAGATCGCCCGCCAGATCGGCTCGGGCGGCGCGGGCCTGTTCAAGCCGGAGACGCCGGGCGGCGCCGAGCGGCCGGGTTTCCCGACGCTGCAGAACGCGCTCTATTTCGGCGGCCTTGCCGCCACCCTCGGCGGACGCACCCAGACCGCGCTCGGCCAGGCTGTCTCGCCGCAGGAGTGGAACGAGCTCTTCCTGTCGTCTCCCGAATTCATGCACCGATAGGAGCGCCGCCATGCGCCGTCGCGATCTCCTGGCCGCCGCCTTCGCCGCCCCGCTGGTCTCGGCCGGCCGGCT
>Ga0302314_10016778_pt1 | contig 12342 bp, 13 predicted proteins | sample III_Palsa_N2_3_FD_200533 | JGI IMG/M metagenome (GOLD analysis project Ga0302314, IMG submission 200533) | Peat permafrost microbial communities from Stordalen Mire near Abisko, Sweden - III_Palsa_N2_3 | ecosystem: Environmental > Terrestrial > Soil > Palsa > Peat permafrost | place: Sweden...
CGCGACGGAGCGCGTCTCCCAGGCCCGAAGTGGCCCGCGACTGGTTGACGACATGGGCGTTTACGTACATGACCCGGCGAGTGCGCCCTTCTGCGGCCCATGCGGAGATCGTGCGCAGCAGCTCCGCCGGCTGGGCGAGGTCGATCGGGATGTCGAAGATGGGCGACGACGGGCGATCCTGCAGGGCGGGACCGCTGCCATTGCTCCTCTCCTCGGTGAGAGCATGAGGCGCCTGCACAGCCCGCGGAATCCTACTGGTGCGGCGGGGGACCTCGCAGCACAGCGGCCGGCGGCACAATGCACGAACTTGTGTCCCCTCCGATCGTGGCCATCGACGCCCGCGACGCCGCCGCGACCGAGCTGCGTGGCTGGGGACGCTACGAGCTCGAGCTGGTGCGCGCGCTGCGCGCCGGCGCCTGCGACGGCTTCGAGCTCTACGTGCTCGAGCGGGGCGGCCCTGGTCCCGAGCTGCTGTTCGAGCAGGTCAAGCTCCCGTGGATGCTGCGCCGGGCCGGTGCGGCCGCGGTGCACGCGCTGAACTGCTTCCTGCCGCTGGTGCGCCCCTGTCCCGGCGTGGTCACGATCCAGGACCTCGCATTCGAGGCCTGGCCCGGAGACTTCGGCGCCCTCACGGGCAGGAAGTACCGGACGCTCGTGCCGCTCGCCGCCCGTTCGGCGGAGCGCATCATCTGCCCGTCGGATTTCACCCGCGACGACGTCTGCGCCCGCTACGGCGTCGACGCGGCCAAGGTCCGCGTGATCCCGCTGGCGCCGGCACTCCCGCTGGCGCCGGGCGGGGGCGCCGCGGACGGCCAGGGCGGCGCGACCCCCCCGGGCGGGCCCTATCTGCTCGCCGTCGGCGACCTGCGCGCGAAGAAGAACCTCGGGGCGCTGGTCACGGCATTCCGCAGGCTGCGGTCCGGCGCAACCGCAGTGCCGCATCGACTGGTGCTGGCCGGGATCGATGCCGGCGAGGGCCGGCGGCTGCGAGCGCTTGCCGGCAGCGAGCCCCTGGAGCTGACCGGTTACGTGTCCGACTCGAGGCTCGACGAGTTGATCCGCGGCGCCGATCTGGTCGTCCACCCGAGTCGATACGAGGGCTTTGGGCTGGTCGTACTCGAGGCGATGGTCCGGGGCACGCCCGTCGCCGCCGCCCACGGTACGGCGTTGCCCCAGACCGGTGGCGAGGCCGCTGCCTACTTCGATCCGGCGGATGCCGACGACATCACAGCCGTGGTCGGAGCGCTGCTGTGTGACCCCGGCTCGCGCGCCGAGCTCGCGCGCAGGGGTCGCGAGCGGGCGGCCGAGTTCACTTGGGAGCGGACCGCGCGCGAGACCGCGGCGGTGTATCGCGAGCTGCTTTGAGTACCACCATCCTGCTCCTCAGCGTCGACGAGGCACCGATGCTCGCGCACTCCCTTCCCGCCGCGCTCGCCCAGGCGGACGCCGAGGTGGTCGTGGTCGACAACGCCTCGCTCGACACGACCGGCGTGCTCGCCGAGCGCCTCGGCGCGCGCCATCTGCGACTCGATCGGCGCCGGAGCTATGCCGCCGCACTCAATCTCGCGATCGCCGCCACGGCAGGGGACGCCGTCCTGCTGCTGAACGCGGACTGCATCCTGGAGCCGAGCTTCCTCGCCGTGGCGCGCCCGCGGCTCGACCAGCCACGCGTCGGCTCGGTCGCTCCGAAGCTCCTGCGCCTGGCCGCTCCGGATCGCCCGCTCGGCCAGCTCGATACCGCCGGGATGGTCGTCGACCGCCGGCGCAAGAACGGGCTCGTCGGCCACGCCGAGCCCGCCGAGCGCTTCAGCGTTCCCGGCGAGGCGTTCGGCGCCGACGGTGCGGCCGCGCTATACCGGCGCGAGACGCTCGAGGATTGTGCGCTCAGCGGCAGCGAGGTGCTCGACGAGGACATGGAGCTGTGGGCGTCGGACGCCGACCTCGCCTGGCGGGCGCAGCTGTACGGCTGGCGCTGCCTGTACGAGCCGCGGGCGATCGCCCACCACATCCGCACCTACAGTCCCTCGACCCGCGCGCAGGTGAGCGAGGCGGCGCGGCGGATGCAGTTCCGCAACCGCTACCTGATGATGATCAAGAACGAGACCGGCCGCGGATTGGCCCGCGACGGCACGCGGATCGCCGCCTACGAGGTGCTCGCGCTCGGACACGTGCTGCTGCGTGAGCGTTACCTGCTCGGCGGTTACCGCGACGCGGCGCGGCTCGCGCGCGGCGCTCGTGCGCGGCGGCAACTGGTGCAGGCCCGGCGGCGCGTGGCGGCACCGCCGTTCGGGCTGCAAGCGCAGCGCTGAACGCCCGCGGCGTTACGGCTTCGGTTCGGCCTCGGCCACCCGTGACCTGCGCCGCCTCGCTCCCCGCCACACCGGCGGCGCCGCCGCGGCCTCCTGGTACACCTGCCACGTGCTCTCCGCCGCGTCGCGCCACGTCCACGGTGGCGGTGCCGGCGCGGGGCGCTCGGCGGCCTCGGCGGCGGCGACGAGCGCCTCGAGGTCATCGACGTCGACGAACGTCGCGCGCCCGTCGAGCACCTCTCGCAGCGCCGGGACATCGCACGCGACCACGGGTGCCCCACACGCCAGCGCCTCGACGGGAGGCAGGCCGAACCCTTCGTCGTCACTCGGGAACACCAGCGCATGGGCGCCCGTATAGATCGCCGCCAGCTCCTCGTCGCTGACGCCACCGGTGAGCGTCACGTCGGGAAGCTCCTTGGCCCAGCGTCCCGTGTGGCCCGCGAGCACGAGCGGCATCGTCCGGCGCGTACGTGCGAGCGCCGCCACGCGCTTGCGGGGATCGGGCTGCTTGAGTCCCCCGACCCAGAGCAGGTAACTGCTTGGCAGTCCGTAGCGACGGCGCACTGCATCCACCTCCTCCGGCGAGCGGGGGTGGAACGTAGCCGCCGCCGCCTCTGCGATCACCACGAGCCGGTCGCTGGGCAGCTCGAGGTGGCTGATCGCGTCGTCGGCGACGGCCCGCGTCGGCACGATCACGCGAACCGCGCGCTGGACGGCCAGGTATCGCAGCCGGAAGCGAAGCCCGGAGCGGAGATACTCGCCGCGACGCTTGAGCGGAATCAGGTCGTGGAGCGTGACCACCATCGGCACGGGCGAGCGCAGCAGCGCACCGTCGATCCACGGGGCGTGAAAGACGTCGAAACGACGAGGATCGTGCGACTCGACGACGTCCCGGTGACCGTTCTCGCGCAGCGCCTCCAGCAAACAGCGCGCATAGCGGCCGACACCTCGGTCGTCCGCGGCCGGACGGCTGTCGAACGCAACCTTCACGGCGCGATCAGCGCCGCCACGTGGTCGACGTAATCCTCGACGTAGAACCGCCGCGCGCTGAGCAGCGCCGCGGCGCCCATCTGGTCACGGTGCGCGAGCACATCGAGCACGGCTGCCGCGAGCCGGTCGGGGTCACCGGGAGGCACGAGGCGGCCGGTTACGCCGTCCTTCACCACCTCCGGCAGTCCGTCGACGCTGGTGGCGACGACCGGCGTGCCGACCGCCATCGCCTCCGCGAGCACGGTCCCGAACGGCTCGCCGCGGGACGGCAGCACCAGCACGTCGAGATGGCGCATCAGACCGGGCGCGTTCGCGCTCCAGGGGTGGTGCTCGACGTCGGACGCAGCGCGCACGGTGCGAACATACTCGGGGTCGGCGCCATAGGGATCGTCGCCGACGAGCACGACCCGTGCCCCGGGCGCGCCGGCTCGGATCGCGGCGGCGGCCCGGACGAGGTCGAGCGGACCCTTGCGCGGCTCGATCCGCCCGACGAAGCCGATCACCGGGCCGTTCCCGGTCGGCCACGGCGCCGCCGCGGCCGGAGGATCCGGCTCCACGGGTCCGTAGACCACATGCGCAGACAGGCCACGGAGGCGTGCCGCAACCGCCTGGGAGTCCGCGAGCACGATGTCCGCGCGGCGCCAGAACGGAGGTACGCGATCGACCATGTCGTGCACGTGCAGCACGATCCGGGGTCCACGCGGGAGCGCCGGCAGGAGCCGTCCGCAGACGCTCCCGTTCAGGTAGACGACGTTGGCGCCGCGCGCGAGCGTCCGCGCATGGCGCCAGGACCGCACCGCGCGCGCGCCGGCGCGCCGGGCAAGACCGCCGAGCGGCAGCGCGTGCCACGCGTAGCCGGCCTCGAGCGCCGCATCGCGCAGCGGCCCGCGACCTGGCGTCGTCAGTGCGATCGACCATCCGCGGCGCTGCAGTCCCGCCAGCAACCGCAGCAGATGGACCTCTGCTCCGCCCGGATGGTCGACCGGTGCGACCGCGATCAGCCGGGGCGACATTGTCTGACCGACGATAGCCCCGCGGGTGATGGGATGTCGAGCGGTCTAGATTCCGTCCTCTTGAAGGACTACTTCGAAGACTTGTGGGAGCGGCTCCCGGCCGACCTGGAGCCCCCCGAGCTTGCGCGCCGGCGCGACTTCCTGCTGCGTTCGCCAATCGCGGGCGAGCGCGCGCTCGACCTCGGCTGCGGCGCGGGCGACTTCACCGAGCTGCTGGCGCAGGCGGGTGCAGACGTGGTCGGCGTCGACGTAGCCGAGTCGGCGATCGCCCGCGCGCGGGCCGCACACCCCGGGCTCGAGTTCGGCGTTAATGCACTCGACGGTCCGCTGCCGTTCGAGGACTCCACGTTCACGCTGGTATGGGCGAGCGAGGTGATCGAGCACGTCGCCGACACGGCGCGCTGGCTGTCCGAGGTGAGGCGGGTGCTCATCCCCCGCGGCCGGCTGCTGCTGACGACGCCCGCCCACGGGCGCCTCGCGATCGCACTGCATGGCGTCGAGCGTTACTCCGAGCCGCTCGGCGATCACCTGCACCTCTACACGCGACGGTCGCTGCTCGGGTTGCTGTCGGAGTTCGACTTCGCCGAGCTCGAGGTCCGCAGCGTCGGCGGCCTGCCGCCGCTCAGGCGGATGCTGCTGGCCAGCGCCGTACGCTAGTGGTCATATCCAGTGCTCGTGATGATCGACACCACATTCGCTCGGCGCGCGCCCCGATCCGGGACCGGGATCTACGTAGAGCGGCTCTGCGCGGCGCTGGCCGCACTTGACGGGGTCGACGTGCTGCCGGCCTGCAACGTTCGCCGCCGCCCGCCGGCCGGCGGCGGCATCGGTAGCGTCCGCAACCTGCTCGCGGACGAGCTGTGGACACAGGTCGAGCTGCCGCGGCGCGCGCGCGCCGCGGGCGCCGATCTGATCCATCACCCCCTGCCCGCGTTCGCCCACTCATCGACGCTGCCCCAGGCCGTGACGGTCCACGACCTCGCGTTCGAGACGCTGCCCGACAAGTTCGACCCCGCATTCCGCCGCATCGCCCGCCACACTCACCGCGCGGCCGCGCGCCGCGCCCGCGCGGTGATCTGCGTCAGCCACACGACCGCCCGCGACGTCCAGACCCACTGGGGAGTGCTCCCAGAGCGGATCTTGGTTGCCCCCCACGGCCTCGGCCAGGACCTCGGCGCACCGCCGGCCTCCGCGTCGCGGGGCGGTTTCTTCCTCTACGTCGGGGATGACGAGCCGCGCAAGAACCTCGCCGGCCTGCTGGCCGCCTACCGCCGCTACCGCGAGCGTACGACCGGTCCGCTCGAGCTCGTGCTGGCGGGATCCGCGAGCGCGTCGGAGGCCGGGGTACGGGTGGAGCCCTCGCCAGAGCCGCAGCGGCTCGCGGCCTTGTACGCGGGCGCCGTCGCACTCGTTCACCCCGCCCTGCACGAGGGGTTCGGGATGACGCTGGTGGAGGCGATGGCAGCCGGAGCGCCGGTGATCGCCGCCCGTGCGCCCGGCGTCGTCGAGGTGTGCGGCGACACGGCCCGCTACGCAGATCCCGCGGACCCCGATTCGTTCGCCGCCGCGATGGCCGAGGTCGCCGGCGACGAGGCGCTCCGCCGCGAGCTGACTGAGCGAGGATTACGGCGCGCCGAGCGATTCTCGTGGGGTGATTCCGCGCGCATCCACCTGGCCGCATACTCTCTCGCCCTGAACCATGCCCACTGACCCGACCATGTCGTGAAGATCGCCATCCTCGGTACCCGCGGGATCCCCGCTTCCTACTCCGGCTTCGAGACCGCCGTCGAGCAGCTCGCCTCGCGGCTGACCGAGCGCGGTCACGAGGTGATCGTGTACTGCCGGCCCCATGTCGTCGACCGGCGGCTGCGGACCTACAAGGGCGCGCGCCTGGTGCATCTGCGCACGGTCCAGAACAAGTATCTCGACACCTTCGTGCACACCTGCCTGTCGGCCATCCATGCGGCACGAGCCACCAAGCCCGACGCGGCGCTGTTCTTCATCGGCGGAAACTCTCCCCTGTGCCTGATCACGCGCTGGGCCGCGATCCCGACGGTGATCAACGTCGACGGGCTCGACTCGGACCGACGCAAATGGCCCGCCCTCGCGAAGGCGTACCTGCGCTTCGCCGAGCGAACGGCGCCGAAGTGGGCCGACGAGGCGATCACCGACTCGCACTCGGTCGCCGACATCTTCGAGTCCCGCTACGGCGAGCGCATCGGAGTGGTCCCGTACGGCGTCGAGGACCCGGGCTACGACGGGACCGAGATGCTCGAGCGCCTCGGGCTCGAGCCACGGCGCTACATCCTGTTCGTCGGGCGCCTCGAGCCCGAGAACAATCCGCATCTTCTGGTCGAGGCGTTCTCCCGGATCGGCGCCGAGCAGGCTCGCGGGATGAAGCTGGTGGTCGTCGGCGGGGCCCCATACGCTTCGGACTACATCCGCCAGGTGATGCGCTCGGCCGATCCTCGCGTCGTGTTCCCAGGCTACGTCTTCGGCCGCGGCTACTGGGAGCTGCAGCGACACGCGTACCTGTTCTGCGCGCCGACCGAGGTCGGCGGCACGCACCCGGTGATCCTCGAGGCACTCGTCGCAGGCAACTGCGTGCTCGTCAACGACCACCGGCCGAACGCGGAGACCGTCGGCGAGGCGGGCGTCTACTTCTCCGGCCGGGCCGGCGTCGCGGATCTGACGATGCAGCTCGAGCGCCTGCTGAAGCACCCCGAGGTCGTCGCCGACTACCGCGAGCTGGCCCGCGAACGCGCCCGCCTGTACTCCTGGGAGAGCGTCACCGACGAGTACGAGAAGCTCCTGACGGGCGTCTGCATCGCGCGCGGCCCGGGCTCGTTGCCACCGGAGCTGATCGACCGCGAGCCGGTCGCGGTGGCGTCCTAGCCGTCCACTAGCCGACGAACGTGTAGCGACCGCCGGGCATGCCGAGGCTGTCGACCGGCACGATCTCGCAGCCGAGGGGAAACAGCGAGATCGGGATCAGCTTGAAGTTGGCGAGGCCGAGCGGAATCCCGATGATCGTCAGGCACAGCACCACGCCTGAGATCAGATGCCCCAGCGCCAGCCACCAGCCGCACAGCAGGAACCAGAGCACGTTGCCGATGCCCGACGCGATCCCCGCGTCAGGACGCCGGACGACGGTCCTGCCGAACGGCCACAGCGCGAACGCCGCGATCCGCAGCGACGCAATCCCGAACGGGATCGTGATGATCAGGACGAAGCAGATCAGCGCGGCGAACGTGTACAGCAGCGCCATCCAGAAGCCCGCGAGCACGAGCCAGATGATGTTCAGTACGAGACGCATTTCTTCGAGGCGCGCCCGCGAACTCGACGGGCTCGAGGAGATCCTACGCGGGCTCCTGGCTCCGAGCGTCCCCGCGCCGCCGCTGGGCGCTCGCCGCCAGCGCGGAGAGGATGCCGAACAGCTCCTCGGCTTCGTGGCCGGCGAAGAACTTGCGGTTGAGCGCCCGCGCACGCGTCGTGCACACGCGCGCGAGCTCGAGCCCCTGCGCGCTGAGTGCGACGGCGACCGAGCGACTGTCCTGCTCCCGGCGCTCACGCACCACGATTCTCCTCCGCTCGAGGCCGCGGAGGACCTGCGAGGCCGTGTTCGGGTCCATCCCGCTCAGCTCTGCCAGCCGGCGCTGCGTCGGCGCCTCGCGTCCGCGCGAATGACTGTGCAGCAGCGCCGCGAGGACGAAGAACTGCGACGGCGTGACGCCGACATCGGCCAGGACCTCGGCGAGCTCGGCGCGCCACGCGTGGGCGGCGGTGGCGAGCGCGTACCCCAGTCCGCCGCCTGGCAGCTCATCGGACGCGCTCATTTGTGATCCGTACGTATACGTACTATCATTGTACGTATGAATTATTCCACCGCGTTTACGCTCACGCCCTCAGGGCCCTTCAACCTCGCCAACCAGAACCAGTACTTCGGCGGCTGGCCGACCCTCTCGGGCAGTCCGGACACAATCGTGATGGCGTTCCCGCTCGAGGGATCGGACGCGTCGGCGGCGGTAGTCCTGCGCCAGGAAGCTGACGGCTCGCTCGCGGGCGAGGTCCACGGTTGCTCAGAAGCACAGGCCGTGCTCGCCAGGCGCCAGGCGCTCGCCGCGATCTCGCTCGATTTCGACGGCGCTGGCTGGCCGCTGGTCGGTCAGCGCGACCCGGTGATCGGCGAGCTGCAGTCGGAGTACGAGCACCTACGCCCGGTGCTGTTCCACTCGCCCTACGAGGCCGCCGCCGCGTTCATCATCGGCCACAGGATCTCTATCAAGCAGACCCGCGTCCTGCGGGCGCGGATCGCCGCCGCGGCGGGCACGGCCGTCGACGTCGCGGGCGAGAGCTTCGCGGCCTTCCCAACGCCGCGCCAGCTACTCGAAGCGCCCGACCTGCCCGGGATCTCGAGCACGAAGCTCGAGCGCCTCAGGTCGATGGCGGCCGCCGCGGAGGAACGCCGGCTCGACCGCGACCGACTGCGCGAGCTGGCCCCCGACGACGCGCTCGCCGAGCTACAGACCCTGCCGGGGATCGGCCCCTTCTTCGCGCAGGGGATCCTCTACCGCGGCGCCGGCCTCGCCGATGCGGTCAGCGACGACGCGGTCACGCACTTCGCCGTGACCAAGCGCTACGGCCTCGACGCCCCCGCCGACCACGCGGCAACGCTCGCCGTCGCCGAGCCATGGCGGCCCTACCGGGGGTGGGCCGTGGTGCTGCTGCACGTTTGGGCACGGCAACAGGGCGAGCTGCCTCGGCGCGAGGAGCGCTAGCTCCGCGAGCCGCGCCGACGTCTACGCCAAGGCGTCGAAGCGCGACGCCAGCACGAAGTCCTTCTCGGTCAGGCCGCCGGCGGAGTGATTGGTCATCGACAGCCGGACCTTGTTCCAGCCGTGGAGCAGGATGTCGGGGTGATGGTTGGCTTCCTCGGCGACCGCAGCGACGCGGTCGACAAACGCGATCGCCGCCGCGAAGTCGTCGAGCTTCCACTCCCTGACGATCTCCTCACCGTCGCGCTCCCAGTCGCTTGCGGCCAGACGCGCCGCGATCTCCTCGTCACTGAGCAGCTGTGTCATATCGTTCTCCTCCAGATGCGCATCGTCAGTCTCGTCCCCTCCGCGACCGAGATGCTGTTCGCGCTCGGGCTCGGGCCCGAGGTTATCGCCGTCACGCACGAGTGCGACTACCCGCCCGAGGCCGGGGGGCTGCCCAAGGTAACCCGCGACGTGCTCCCCGCTGGGCTGAGCGCGGTCGAGATCGACGCCGCAATACGCGAGCTGACGCTGGCGGGCGAGCCGATCTACGAGCTCGACGCCGAGGCGCTGATCGACCTGCGCCCCGACCTGATCGTGACGCAGGCGCTGTGCGCGGTGTGCGCCGTCTCGCACGACGATGTGCAGGCGGTGGCGAAGGAGATCGAGAGCCGACCGCAGGTGATCGCGCTCGACCCGCGCACGGTCGGCGAGGTGCTCGGGGACGCGCGTACGCTGGCCCAGGCAACAGACCGCAAGGACGCCGCAGTCGAGCTCATCCGCGACGCGGCGGAGCGGATCGATCGCATCAGGCTCGCCGTTCGCGGCGCGAAGCGCCCCCGGGTCGCGGCGCTCGAGTGGCTCGATCCGCCCTTCGCGGCCGGGCACTGGACGCCGCAGCTGATCGACTACGCGGGCGGCGAGGACGCGCTCGGATTCGCGGGCGAGCATTCCTCGCAGCGCAGCTGGGAGGAGATCGCCGCCGCGCAGCCGGACATCGTGATCGTGATGCCGTGCGGGTACGACGCGCAGATCGCGCATCGTGAGGCCGAGATGCACCGCGACGAGCTGATCGCCGTCGGCGCGCGCGAAGTGGTCGCGGTCAACGCGTCGGCCTACTTCTCCCGTCCCGGCCCACGAATCGTCGACGGTCTCGAGCTGCTCGCGAGCATCCTCCACCCCGACCGTGTACCCGAGGGCCGCGGCGAGGCGCTGACGGTCGAGCTCTGAGCACCCGCACCGTTCTGCTGCTGCACTCCTCGAGCGGGCGCTACGGTGCGGACCGCCAGCTGGCGCTGATTGCATCCGGGCTCGACCGCTCCCGCTACACGCCGCTGGTCGTCCTCCCGGACGAGGGTGAGCTCGGCGCCGATCTGCGCGACGCCGGCGTCGAGGTGCTGGTACGGCCCCTCGCTGTGGTGCGCCGGGAGCTGCTGACGCCGCGCGGGCTGACGGCGATCGTGGCCGCGGCCGCCCGGGACGCGGCTTCGCTCAGACGGCTCGCCCGCTCCCGCGGTGTCGCGCTCGTGCACTCCAACACCTCGGTCGTGCTGAGCGGAGCGGCGGCCGCCGCCACCGGCCGCCTGCCGCACGTGTGGCACGTACGCGAGATCTACGCCGGCTCGGAGTTCGAGCTCGTGTGGCCGGCATTCCGGAGGCTGCTGCTGACCGCCGCGGCGCTCCCGTGCGTCTCGCGCGCGACCGCAATCCAGTTCGGTGGGTCCTCGCGGCCCCGCGTGATTCCGGACGGGCTCGCGATCCCGCCCCGGCGCGCTCCGCGGAGCGCGGCGCGCGTCGCGCTCGGCCTGCCCGAGGACGCCGCGGTGATCGCGTTGCTAGGGCGGATCTCGAGCTGGAAGGGCCAGGACGTGCTCGTGCGCGCGCTCGCCGAGCCCGAGCTCCGCAGTCGTGGCGCGATCGCGCTGATCGCCGGCGAGGCTTGGCCTGGCTCGGAGCAGCGGGAGGCCGCTGTCCGCGAGCTCGCATCGTCGCTCGGCGTTGCGGACCGCGTCCATTTCGCCGGCTTCCGCGCCGACGTCGAGAACGTGTACGGGGCCGCCGACATCGTCGCCGTCCCGTCGACGGCTCCGGACCCGCTTCCCGGCGCCGCGGTCGAGGCCGCGGCCGCCGGCTGCGCCGTGGTCGCGAGCGCGCACGGAGGCCTTCCCGAGATCCTGCGCGACGGCGTGACCGGGCGGCTGGTCACCCCCGGCGATCCGGCGGCCCTCGCCAGGGCGACCGCAGCGCTGCTCGACGACCCCGACGCCCGTGCGCGCCTCGGCGCCGAGGCGGCCGCCGACGTCCGTGAGCGCTACTCCCCGAGCCGTCTGCTCGAAGCGATCCACGGGCTCTACGACGAGCTGCTCGAGCGGCCGCCGCGGCGCTGACTCAGGAGCGCCCGGGATGTTCGCCGCCAGGCGAACTCCCAAGGGCGCGAAGCGCCCCTACAACGTCAGGCCGTTCGGCGTCAGTCCCGTCCCGCCCGCGACCGCGATCGCGCCCGCCACGCTGATCACCGCGACCAGCGCGCAACCGGCCAGCGCGGCCCCGCGCAGCTGGCGCCGCTCACCTAGCTCGACGACCAGATAGCCGCAGATCAAGCCCCCGAAGAAGCCGCCGACGTGGCCGCCGAGCGAGATGTCGGGGAACGTGAGCGAGAAGACGATGTTGATCACCAGCGTGATGCCGAGCCCGCTGCTCCAGATCGGGATCCTCCGATCGTGCGCGACGACCATCAAAGCTCCGAGCAGGCCGAACTCCGCCCCCGAGGCGCCCACGGTGAGGATGCCCGGCGAGAACAGCAGGGCGCCGAACGAGCCGGCGAGCAGCGAGGCGAAGTACACCGCGGCGAAGTTCAGCCTGCCGATCGCCGGCTCGAGCATCCGGCCGACGAAGAACAGGAAGATCATGTTGAAGAAGATGTGCTCGAAGTCCAGGTGCAGGAACCCCGAGGTCAGCAGCCGGTAGTACTGGTGGCTGATCGAGATCGCCGGGCCGATCAGTCCCCCCTTGATCAGCAAGGTTCCGCTCACGCCGGTGCTGGTGACCGCCCCGCCACTCGAGGTCTCGGCCAGGTACGCCAGCACGTTGACCGCGATCAGCGTGTAGGTGAGGACGGGCTCCGTGGAGCGCGAGATCGACCGTGCCGTCTTCACCTTCGTCCGCTCGCGCGAGCACTGGGGGCACCGCATCCCGACCGGCGTCGGTGTCATGCAGTCCGGGCAGATCGGGCGGCCGCAAGAGGAGCACGAGACGCCGGTCTCGCGAGAGGTG
>Ga0302314_10016779_pt1 | contig 12341 bp, 12 predicted proteins | sample III_Palsa_N2_3_FD_200533 | JGI IMG/M metagenome (GOLD analysis project Ga0302314, IMG submission 200533) | Peat permafrost microbial communities from Stordalen Mire near Abisko, Sweden - III_Palsa_N2_3 | ecosystem: Environmental > Terrestrial > Soil > Palsa > Peat permafrost | place: Sweden...
GATCGTGGGTGACGCAGATGACGGCCGCGCCGTGCTGTTTGGCGGCGCGCTGCAGAAGTTCGGTGACGATCTGGCCGTTTTCGCCGTCCAGCGACGAGGTGGGCTCGTCGGCGAACAGCAGCTTCGGGCGTTTGGCGAGGGCGCGGGCAATGGCGACGCGCTGCTTTTCGCCGCCCGACAGCGCCGCCGGCCGTTGGTGCGCGCGGTTTTCCAGGCCCACCTCGGCAAGGGCGGTCATCGCCATCTCACGCGCCAGCTTGGGCTTGACCCCTTGGTGGCGCAGCACCGTCGTCACCTGGCGCAGGGCGCTGAGCGCCGGGAAAAGGTTGAAACCCTGAAACACAAAGCCGCAATGGTCGAGCCGGAAGCGGTCGATGCGGCCCGGGCGGCGGCTCCAGAGGTCCTCACCCAGCGCGGTCACCTTGCCGTCGTCGGGCCGCAAAAGGCCGGACAGCGCCGCGACCAGGGTCGACTTGCCCGAGCCCGACGGGCCCATGACCATGGTCACCTCGCCGTGCAGCGCGTCGAAATCGACCCCGCGCAGGATGTCGACATAGCCGCGGCCGGACTTGAACCGCTTGGTCAGGCCGCGGGCGGTGAGGGCGGCGGGTTGGATGGCGGTGGAGGCGTTCATCGCAGCAGGTCCGCTGGCTGGCTCTTCTTCAGGATGCCCATGGCCATGGCGCCGGAGATGATCGCCAGGATCATCAGCATGGCGAAGACCAGGGCGGCGGGCTCGGGCCGGATCACCAGCGGCAGGCCGATAGCGCCGCTGGCCAGCGAGACCAGCCAGGTCAGCGCGGCGGTGAACGCAAGGCCGGCGACCCCGACCCAGAAGGACAGCTCCATCACGATCAGCCGCAGCGATCCCATGGAGATGCCGAGCGCGCGCAGGCTGGCGAATTCGCGGATGTTGGAAAGGATGGCGCCGCGCAGGGTCTGCGAGGTGATGCCGATGCCGATGCCGATGGCCAGCACGATGAAAAAGACCAGGAGGACCCCGATGATCTGCTCAGAGAGCAGCGCCGCCTCGTCGTTCTTATTCAGCTGCGCCGTAGTCAGCGCCACATAGGCCTTGTTGGAGACCGCGTTCAGCGCCGCCGCCACCTGGGCGGCGCGTTTCGGATCGCGGATCTTGACCATCAAAGGCCCGGTCTTGCCGTTGTCGTCGCGGTTCATGTTCAGCAGGCGATAGGTCTCCTTGGACATGATCACCGAGGGTTGGGTCACGCCCTGGTAGTTGTGCAGGATCGCGCCCAGCCGGGCAGTGCGGCCGTTCAGCGAGACGACGTCGCCCAGTCTGACGCCGAGGCGCTTCAGGTCGGTCTCATCGACCGCCACGGCGCCGGGCTCCGACAGCGCCAGCCGCGTGGCGTCTGGATAGTCGACGGGCAGCGTCAGGGCGCCGGGCGTGGTGTCGATGGCCCAAGTCTGCACGAAGGTCTGGATCTGCTTTTGGCCGGGGCGGGGCACGTTCACCCACTGCGCGCCATTGCCCTCCATGCTCTCGACGTCGACCACGTCCGGATTGAGGTAGATCATCGGCCGGATGCGCTCGGGCAGGCCGTTGCCGCCTGTGTCGATCAGTTGCGGGGCGCTATAGGTCAGGATGAAGATGTCGGCGCGGCTGCGCTCGGTGGTCGCCAGCACCGAGTGGACGATGCCGGTGAAGAGGCCGGTGGTGCCGAGCACCAGAAGACCCGAGAAGGCGAGCGCCACCACGGCCGCCAGATAGCGGCGCCACTCATAGATGAGTGTGGATAATGCGAGCGACACGCTGTTCGCCCCTCCCCGGGCTCGGCCGAATGGCCTGATCGCGGTCTGGGCCGCGCCCTTGGGGAAACCAAGTTAAATCCCGGTAAGGCGAAACGGGCGTTTTCCGCCGCTCCGTGTACGGTGCAGTCAGCGCAAATCCATGCGCTGTCAGGGATTTTCGGCGATCAACTCCAGCGAGCGGATGCGCGATTCCAGCGTCGGGCCGGCGCTCATGACAAAGAGTTCATCCGCCTCGGTGTGCGCGATCTTCTCATTGAGGTAGGCGCGCACCAGCGGCCCGTCGCCGCGGATGCGCCTGACGAACCGCTCGCCGGCCTCGCCGCCGGGCGCGGGCGGGCGGCGCGGAACCATGGCCGCCAGCCGCTCGGCTTCCTCGACCGTGTCGGCGGCGAGCGCGATGGTAGCGATGCCGGCCATCGGCTCGCTGCGATAGACGGAAGCCTGGAAGGCTTCGCGATAGGCGGCGACGGCCGGCGCTCCGTCGGTGCGGGCGATGAACTCGGCGAACACCATGCCGACGCCGACCATGCCGGCGAACCGCGCCGAGTCTAGCGACGAGCACAAAAGGAAGAGGTCGGGATGCGACGGCCCGCGCGGGCTCGCCTTCACCTGGGCGAAGGCGCTCTCCATCGGAAAGGGCTCGACGCCGCTGGAATCCAGCAGCCAGGCGCTGAGCAGGGAGAAGAACTGCGGAAAGACTTCCGACGAGCGCGAGCCCAGCGCCCGCCCGGTCATGGCGTCGGCGCCGAGCGCCCGGCCGAGGCCGAGGTCGATCCGTCCCGGCGCCAGGGCCTCCAGCTGCATGAACACCTCCGCCACCTTCAGCGGCGAATAGTTGGGCAGCATCACCCCGCCCGAGCCCAGGCGGATGCGGCTGGTCACCTGGGTCATGGCCGCGATCAGGATTTCCGGCGAGGCGCTGGACAGGTGCTCGATCGAATGGTGCTCGGCGACCCAGAAGCGCTTGTAACCCAGCCGCTCGGCGGCCTTGACCACCTCCAGCGTGTTGCGCACGCCCTCGGCCTGCGTGCCGCCGTCCATGGAGACGGGCGAGAGGTCGAGAACCGAGAGCGGGACGGTCATGGGATTTACGACTTCCGCCTGACCTTCTTGATGATGGCCGAGAAGTTGAGCAGCGGCCGCCCCCCGGTGGTGACCATGCCGCGCAGGAAGACCATCGAGCCGCCGGCCCGCACGACCTCGCCGCGCGCCTCGATCAGTTCGCCGACGGTCGAGCCGTCGATAAACTCGGCATTCATCGAGGCCGTCACCGAGCCCGAGCCGGCCAGCACGTCGCGGCCGAACATGAAGATCGAATAGTCGGCGAAGGTCAGAAGGCAGCCGCCATGCATGAAGCCGCCGCCGTTCATGTGCCGCCGCTCGGCGCGGAAGGCGCAGACCACCTGGCCGGCCTCGTCCTTGCGCGCATAGAAGGGTCCGGCCAGGTCCTCGAACGGATCACCCGAATAGGCGCTCCACCCGGCCCATTCGCCCTCGGTGATCGGCTTGCCCGACCAGATCGCACTGGAGTCGTCGCCGTCCGCCATGTTTGCTCCCTTCCGGCCCGCGCCTTAAGACTGCGCGGGCGTTGCATAGCCGCAAGGACGGGAAAAAGACCATGGCCCTCGACGTCGATACCCGCATTCAGCTGATCGAGGCCGTGCGCCGCTTCGTCTCCGAGCGCCTGCGGCCACTCGAGGCCAAGGTGGCCGAGGACGACGCCATCCCCGATGACATCATCGCCGAGATGCGCAACCTGGGCCTCTATGGCCTGTCGATTCCCGAGGAATACGGCGGCCTGGACCTTTCCATGGAGGACGAGTGCGGCGTCGCCATCGAGCTTGGCCGCACCTCGCCGGCCTTCCGCTCGGCCTTCGGCACCAATGTCGGCATCGGCAGCCAGGGCCTGGTCATGTTCGGCACCCCTGAACAGAAGGCCAAGTGGCTTCCCGGCATCGCCTCGGGCGAGCTGATCACCTCCTTCGCCCTGACCGAACCCGAGGCCGGCTCCGATAGCGCCGCCGTGCAGACCCGCGCAAGGCGGGACGGCGACGTCTATGTGCTGGACGGCGCCAAGCGCTACATCACCAACGCCAACAAAGCGGGCCTGTTCACGGTCATGACCCGCACCGATCCGGACAAGAAGGGCGCCGGCGGCGTCACCGCCTTTTTGGTGCCGCGCGACCTGCCGGGGCTTTCTATCGGCAAGCCGGAAAAGAAGATGGGCCAGCAGGGGGCCCATATCTGCGACGTGATCTTCGAGGGCGTCCGGGTGCCGGTGGAAAACCGCCTTGGCGAAGAAGGCGAGGGCTTCAAGGTCGCCATGCAGGTGCTGGATCGTGGCCGGCTGCACATCGCCGCCGTCTGCGTCGGCGTCGCCGAACGGCTGCTGGTCGATTGCGTCGCCTACGCGTCGGAGCGCAAGCAGTTCGGCCAGGCCCTGGCTGGCTTCCAACTCATTCAGGCGATGATCGCCGATTCCAAGACCGAAGCCATGGCCGCCAAGGCGCTGGTGCTGGAAACCGCCCGCAAACGCGATGCCGGCGAAAGCGTCACGCTGGAGGCGGCGGCCTCGAAACTGTTCGCCTCCGAAATGGTCGGCCGCGTCGCCGACCGGGCCGTGCAGATCTTCGGCGGCGCCGGCTATGTCGCCGACTACGGCATCGAGCGCCTCTACCGTGATGTGCGCATCTTCCGCATCTACGAAGGCACCAGCCAGATCCAGCAACTAGTCGTCGCCCGGGAAACGATCAAGCGGGGCGGGTAGTTACAGGATCCTTCTCCCCTTGCGGGAGAAGGTGGCGGCGAAGCCGACGGATGAGGGGTTTCTCGGCGATTGCCGATTAGCGTCAAAGATCAGGTGGATACGACGGTGCGACCCCTCATCCGACCCCTTCGGGGCCACCTTCTCCCGCAAGGGGAGAAGGGACGCGTTTTTGCTGGCCTCCAATGGATCGGCATGGCGCTCGCCGCCCTTTCCCTGGCCGCCTGCGCGCCGATGGTGCAGCAGGCGTGGACGCCGCCGGCCGCCTTCACCGGCCCGCATCTGGAGCCGGACGCCTTCATCAGCTTCGACGGCGCGCGGCTGGGCTTTCAGCAATGGATCCCGGCGGACGGCAAGCCCTGGGCGGTGATCGTCGGCGTCCATGGCATGGACGACTACGCCAACGCCTTTCACCTCGCCGGCCCCTACTGGGCCAGGGACGGCATCGCCACCCTGGCCTACGACCAGCGCGGCTTCGGCCGCTCTCCCCAGCGCGGCGTCTGGGGCGGCGACACGCTGATGACCGAGGACCTGCGCACGCTGGTCGCCCTGGCGCGCCAGCGCTATCCGGGCGCCGTCGTCGTGGTCGCCGGCGAGAGCATGGGCGGATCGGTGGCGATCGAGGCCTTCGCCTCGGATAGGCCGCCCGCCGCCGACCGCCTGGTGCTCATCTCTCCCGGTGTCTGGGGCTGGTCGACCCAGCCTTTGCCCTATTCCGCCGTGCTCTGGCTGGTCGCCCATGTCGACGGGCCGGCGGTGATCAATCCGCCGGATTTTCTTACCAGTAAGATTCACCCCTCCGACAATGACGAGGAACTGCGCGCCATGGGCCGCGATCCGCTGGAATTGTGGGGCGCCCGCGCCGACGCCCTCTATGGCCTGGTCGCCATGATGGAGCGGGCGAGCAACTCTGTGGGCAAGGTCGAGGTCCCGGTCATCTATCTGGCCGGCGCGCATGACGAGATCATCCCCGTGCCAGCCCATCTGCGCGCCGCCAAGGGATTGAGCCCCACCGCGCGCTCGGCCTTCTACCCCAACGGCTGGCACCTTTTGATCGTCGATAAGCAGCGCGAGAGCGTCTACCGCGACATCGAAAGCTTCATCCGGGACCCGGCGTCGGCGCTGCCGTCCGCGACCGCGCCCATTCCAGGCGCCGGCGGACGCTAGACGCTGCGTCCTTCGGCTGGCCGTTGAAGTTTTGGGGTCTCGGCCTTCTTTTCATTGAGTTTAAGCCGTACGCCTACCTGCTGCTGTTGCAGCGCGGTGCGCGTGAAGCCGGAGTTGATCGCCGGCAGTTGATGCTCGAAGCTCATGATCGTCCTCCCCGATTTGGTTGCCGTCTTCGCGAGGCTTTAGGCCGCCGCTCGCTCCGCCAGCCGCACATCAACCGACACCGTCAGCCGGGAGTTCCCTGGATCGCCGATCAGACTGCCGGAAACCGGCGCGGCCTCGGCCGGCGTGCGGGTCGCCCCGACCCGGATCAGGTCTGGCGACTCGACGAGCCCGTTTGTCGGGTCGAATTCGATCCAGCCCAGGCCAGGCAGAAAAGCCTCGCACCAGGCGTGCGTCGCGCCCGCGCCGCGCCGCGTGGCGTTGGGCGAATAGATGTAACCGGTGACGAACACCGCCGCGCAGCCCAGCCGCCGGACGGCCTCGACCATCAGCCAGGCGAAGTCGCGGCAAGTGCCGGCCCGGCGCTGCAGGGTCTCGACCGGGGTCTGTGTGCCTTCCGCGTCGCGCGCGCCGTATTCGAAGTCCTCGTGGATGGCGGTGTTGATGCGGCTCAGCACGTCCAGCACCTGCTCGTCCGGCGCGCGCAGGTGGCTCCGCATCCAGCTCAGCACCTGGTCTGTCGGATCGGTGGTCGCCGGGGCCATGAAGGGCGACAGCACCGCGCGGTCGACCTCGCCATAGACCAGCGGAAAGACGCTCTTCGGGTCGTCCGGCTCGACCGGCGCCAGCGGCGAGGGGAAGCGGTCGATGGTCAAATGGCTGACGATGCTTAAGCTGGTGGCCTCGCTCAGGGGCGTGAACCAGCAGATGCAGTTGCCCATGGCGTCGTACATCCAGCGGGTCTCGCCGGGCGGCGACAGCTCCAGCGAGGCGTCCTCCAGCCGCATGGCGTGGCTGTCGCGCGGCCGGATCAGCAGGCGTTGCGGTCCGAACCGCACCGGCCGGGCATAGTCGTAGCGGGTCTCGTGGCGGATGATCAGGCGGGTCATGGGCCAGCCCGGAACGCCGGCTTGGCCTTGCGGTTCCGGCAGATTCGCCGCCGGATGCGTTCAGCCCCGCTCCAGGTGCGCGAAGGACCAGTATTTGAAGCCCTGGTTCTCGACCAGCTTCCAGCCGCGCTTCTGCAAGGCCATGCGGATCATGGTGTTGAAGAAACCATGGGCGATGACCAGCACATTGTCGCCGGCCTCGGCGCGGGCGATCAGCAGGTTGGCCATCAGGTCGGCGCGCACTTGCGCGTCGGCGCGGGTCTCCTGGCCGTCATGGTGGTTGAACCACCACCACCAGAACCGCGAGATGAAGCCCCAGATGCGCGGTTTGAAGCGGATCCAGGCCGGCCAGTGCGGCGGCGGCAGCGGCGCCTCGATCAGGTTCGGATGCGCCTCGACCTCGCGTTCGCCGGCGACGACGCGGGCGGTCTCGATCGAGCGCAGGCGGGTCGAGGAAAAGATCGCGCCGGCTCGTTCCGCATGGGCGATCAGGCCGGCGGGCGCGTTCTGGCCGGGCAGCAGGCCGGTCTCTTCATAGGTCGCCCACCAGGCGGCATAGCCAGCCGCGTTCATGCGCGCCGTGCGCGAGAGCGCTGGCTCGCCGTGGCGGGCCAGGACGATGGCCCCCGCTTGCTTGACGCCTTTCGTCATGCCCCCCGAAGACGCCGGGCGCGCCGCCTGACCAGGCGAAAGCCCGTCGCCCGTCATCCCTCCTCAAGCGCCCGCACGTGCGCCAGGGCCGATTGGCCCAGCGCTTCGAGGTCGTAGCCGCCCTCGAGCGAGGAGACAATACGTCCGCGCGAGTGCTTCCGCGCCACCGCCGCGATCGCCCGCGTCGCCCAAGCATAGTCTTCGGCTTCAAGCTCCTGTTCGGCGATGGGATCGCGCGCATGGGCGTCGAAACCGGCGGAGATCAGGACCAGGTCGGGGCTGAAGGCGTCCAGCGGTGCCATCAGCGCCTCGAAGGCAGCGCGCCAGCGCTCACGTGCGGCGTAAGGCGGCACGGTGGTGTTGACCACATTGCCCAATCCCGTCTCCGACGGATCGCCGCTGCCGGGCCAGCCGGGGGCCTGGTGGATCGAGGCGAAGAACAGGTTCGGATCGGTCTCGACCACCGCCTGGGTGCCGTTGCCGTGGTGAACGTCGAAATCGACGATCGCCACGCGGCTCAGGCCCTCGGCCTGGGCGGTTCGTGCGGCGATGGCGATATTGGAGAACAGGCAAAAGCCCATCACCCCGTCCGGCTCGGCATGGTGGCCGGGCGGGCGGACGGCGCAGAAGGCGCGGGTCATCTCGCCGCGGGCGACCGAGCGCACGGCGTCGACCACCGCTCCGGCGGCGCGGCGCGCGGCGGTGAGGCTGCCCGGCGATATGACAGTGTCCTGGTCGAGCCTCAGGCGGCCCTCGGTCGGGGCGGCGGCGAACAGGGCTTCGACGAAGGCCGGATCGTGCACGCTGTCGAGCTCGGCGCGGGTTACGAAGGGCGCGGCGCGGGGCTCCAGGTGCAGGTCGCTGGCGTCCTTCAGCGCTCCCAGCACCGCCTGCAGCCGCTCGGGCCGCTCCTTATGGTTGCCGCCCGGCTCGTGATCCAGCATGTCTGGGTGGGTATAGAGGGCTGTGGCCATCGCGCCGCAGTCTAGACCGAATGGGGAGCATTGCGCATCGGTTCCGTGAGAGATATCGCCATTCGCCGCGCCACCGCCGGCGACGCCCCCGCCCTGGCGGTCCTCGGGCGCGAGACCTTCACCGAAACCTTCGGCCACCTCTATCCGCCGAAGGATCTGGCGGGCTTCCTCGATGCCGCCCATTCGCCAGAGCACTATGCGGATGTGGCTCGCGATCCGGGGTCCGCGCTGTGGATCGCCGAGGCCGATGACCGCGCCGTCGGCTATGCGGAAGCCGGGCCGTGCCTGATCCCGCACGCGGAGATCACCCCGGACTGCGGCGAACTTCAACGACTCTATGTGCGCCGCGAGGTGCAAGGCGGCGGCCTTGGCGTGCGGTTGCTCGAGACCGCGCTGCACTGGCTCGAGCGGCCCGGCCGGCGGCTGTGGATCGGCTGCTGGTCGGAAAATTACGGCGCCCAGCGGCTCTACGCGCGTTACGGATTCTCAAAGGTCGGCGAATATGAGTTTTCCGTGGGCGACTCCCGCGATCTGGAGTTCATCCTGGCCAGGCCCGATCCAGGGCGACCCCCGCGTCGCTAAGAAGTCTGGACAGCGCGCCCTGGCCCCATCATCTTCATCCAAACAGCCGTTCGACATTTTCGAGGCCCCACCATGTTCATGAATTTCTTCTCGGAGCTGCGCCAGGCGAAGGTGCCGGTGACGCTGAAAGAGTACCTGATGCTCATGGAGGCGCTCGACCGCGACGTGATCGAAAAGTCGGTCGACGATTTCTACTACCTGTCCCGCGCCGCCCTGGTGAAGGACGAGAAGAACCTCGACAAGTTCGACCAGGTCTTCGGCCACGTGTTCAAGGGCCTGGAGAAGGTCTCGATCGGCATCCCGACCGACGTGCAGGCCGAGTGGCTGAAGGCGCTGTCCGACAAGTTCCTCTCCGACGAAGACCGCAAGATGATCGAGGAGATGGGCGGCTTCGAAAAGCTGATGGAGATGATGGCCGAGCGCATGCGCGAGGCGAAGGAGCGCGGCGAGGACGGCGACGACGACGGCAAGAAGGGCCGGCGCGGCAAGGACGGCAGCACCCCCTTCGGCGCCAACGGCTATCACCCCGAAGGCATCCGCATCGGCCAGGACAAGGGCCGCCACGGCAAGGCGATCAAGGTCTGGGACAAGCGCGAGTACAAGAACCTCGACGACTCGGTCGAGCTCGGCACCCGCAATATCAAGGTGGCCCTGCGCCGGCTGCGCAAGTTCGCGCGCACCGGCCAGCCGGACGAACTGGACATCAAGGGCACGATCAAGGAGACGGCCAACAAGGGCTATCTCGACCTGATCATGCAGCCGGAGCGGCGCAACACCATCAAGGTGCTGTTATTCTTCGACATCGGCGGCTCGATGGACAGCCACATCAAGCTCTGCGAGGAGCTGTTCTCGGCGGCGAAGACCGAGTTCAAAAACATGGAGTTCTTCTACTTCCACAACTGCCTCTATGAGAGCGTGTGGAAAGACAACCGCCGCCGCAATGTCGAGAAGATTCCGACCTGGGACGTGCTGAACAAATACCCGCACGACTACAAGGTCATCTTCGTCGGCGACGCCACCATGAGCCCCTACGAGATCACCTATCCGGGCGGCTCGGTGGAGCACTGGAACGAAGAGCCTGGCGCCATCTGGGTCGATCGCGTGTCGCAGCATTTCGAGAGCGTCGTCTGGCTGAACCCGGTCGGCGAGCGGCACTGGGACTATACCCCCTCGATCGACGTGATGCGCCAGCTCACCGCCGACCGCATGTTCCCGCTGACCATCGAAGGCCTGGACAAGGCGATGCGCGAGCTGGTGCGCGGCTAGCCGTGACCTCTTTCCCGGCACGGCCGTGAGCGACGCCGCCGTCAACGAACCGGCGCCCGAGACCCACGCCATGACCAAGGCGCTGGTGTTCGCCGCCGCTGAGCGGTTGTTCGCCGTGCACGGTTTTCAGAAGGTCTCGGTGCGCGACATCACCGCCGAGGCCGGCGTCAACCTCGCCTCGGTCAACTACCATTTCGGCTCCAAGGACGCCTTGCTGTTCGAGATTTTCCGCACGCGCACGGTGGAGCTGAACCGCGCCCGCGCGCGGATGCTGCACGAGGCGTCGGACCGCCATAAGGGCCATCCGCCGGTGCGGGAGATTCTCGAGGCGCTGATCGCCCCGCCCGTGCGCTGGCACGATCCGAAAGGCGATCGGCGCATCGCGGTGCAGTTCCTGATCCGTAGTCGCGGCGAGGGGACGGAGGCCATGCGCGAGGCGCTGCGCACCGACGTGTCACACCTGCGCCGTTTCGCCGATGCGCTCCTGGCCGCGCGGCCGGAACTGGCGCCGGAAGAGGTCTATTGGCGGCTGCACTTTGTGCTCGGCATGATCCACAACAACCGCTTCGCCGAGCTCGACCGCCTGCACACACTCTCCGAAGGCCTGACCCGCGAAGACGACGCCGAAACCCTGATCCGCCGCATGGTCGACTTCGCCGAGGCGGGGTTTACGCGCTAGGCTTCGCGTCCGGCGGCGGGTCGTTGAAACCCAGCATTCGCCGCTTCCGCGGCTCCTCGACCATGAAGACCACGATCGCCAGGGCGACGACCTCGAAACCGATCGAGGTGTAGAAGACCATCAGATAGCCGGCGAAGGCGGCGATCAGGCCGCCGATGAGGGGCCCCAGCGACGACATCACCCCCTCGGCCGTCGATGAGAAGGCCAGGCGCATGGCCATGTCTTCGCGCAGGCCGAACTCCAGCACCATGGTCTGCGAGCTCATCTGGTAGCCGGAGCTCGCCGCGCCCAGGAAGGCGAAGGCCAGGAAAAAGGCCGGCATGGTGTGGCTGAAGATCAAAAGCACCGTGCCGCCGATCCAGAAGAGCAGGGCGATCAGGAAGCTGGAGCGGAAGCCCGACTTGTCGCCCAGATAGCCCCAGAGCAGGTTCGAGGCGGTGTCGGCGCCCAGATTGGCCAGGCCGAATATGCCGAGCGTCGCGCCGCTCAGCGAGTGCAGGGTCGCGCCAGCATAGAGGATATAGAAGGGCGCGGCGATGCGTCCGGCCACCGCGCAGGTCTGGGCCAACATGAAGAAGGCGAAGCCGCGGTCCGAACGGAGCAGGGCCGGCAGGCCGCGCAACCGGTCGCCGACCTTCATCCGCGGCCGCACCTTCGGCGGGTCCGGCTCGCGGATCAGAAGCTGGAATGCGGTGAGCCCCAGACTGGTCAGCACGAAGGCCAGGAAGAAGGTGGTCGAATAGCCGTTCTTGAAGACGTTGAAACCGAACAGGTGGGCCGGAACCGAGATCGCCCCGGCGCCGATGATGTAGCGTCCGGCGGCATAGGTCAGGGCCGCGGCGATGATGCCGCCGGTGAAGTTGCGCCAGGCCTGCAGCCGTCCGCGCCGGGAAAACGGGATCACCTTGCCCAGCACCAGCTGGAACGCCACCCGCTGCGCGCCGGAAAACAGACCGAGCAGCAGCAGGAAGAACAGCATGGCCAGGAGCAGCGGCGCGCCGGAGAAGAACCAGCCGGCGATGGCCATGCCCAGAATCTGCACCCGCATCATCGTTCCCATCAGGATCGAGGCGGGCAGGACGCGCTTGCGGTGCTCGATCTGCGCAGCGCCGATGATCGGCGAGACCACCTGTCCCACCTGCTGCAGCGAAAGGCCGAGGCCGACGATGGCATTGGGGCTGGCCAGCATGCGCAGCCCCACGGGCAGGAAGCCCCGACTGTGCGAGGCCAAAAGGTAGAGATAGGCCGGCACGAAGGTCGGTGCGTTCACCAGCCGGAAGCCGGTCATGCCCAGCATGCCGTGCAGGTAGTTGGCGGCGTAGTTGCGACGCAGATTGGCCCAGATGAACCGTTCGTACTCGGCCTCCGAGCTGGTCTGCTCGGCGTCGCTCTTGGCCGTTTCGGGCGAGGCCAGTTCGGCGGCCTCG
>Ga0302314_10016783_pt1 | contig 12339 bp, 10 predicted proteins | sample III_Palsa_N2_3_FD_200533 | JGI IMG/M metagenome (GOLD analysis project Ga0302314, IMG submission 200533) | Peat permafrost microbial communities from Stordalen Mire near Abisko, Sweden - III_Palsa_N2_3 | ecosystem: Environmental > Terrestrial > Soil > Palsa > Peat permafrost | place: Sweden...
AGCACGAACTGCTCGCCCATGATGCGGATCGCCTGGGCCACCGCGGCACGGATCACCGGCTCGCCGACCCGGTTCGCCAGCCGCTTCACGAAGCCGGCGGCGTCGCGCTTGGTCTCCTCGTCCACATCGATCAGCCGCCCGGTCAGCATCAGCCCCCAGGTCGAGGCGTTGACGAACAGGTTCTCGGACTGGCCGAGGTGGCCGGCCCAGTCCGCGGGGCCGATCTTCTCGGCGATCAGGGCGTCGCGGGTGGCGTCGTCAGGCGTGCGCAGCAGGGCCTCGGCCAGGCACATCAATGCGAGGCCCTCACGCGTTCCGAGCGAGAACTCCTGCAGGAAGCCCTCCACCACCCCCTGGCGACGGGCCGAGCGACGGGCGGCGCGCACCAGCGCCTCGGCCTCGGCCGTCACCGCCGCGCGCTCCTCACTGGTGAGGGGCTTGGCGGCGAGCAGGTCGGCGATCACCGCCGTTTCGTCGCGATATTTGCCGGTGTCCAGGGCGTCCCAGGTCATGACGGGGTCCGAAGCTATCCAAGGGAGAAGTCTTCGATATAATCCCGATATAGCCAAATGTGCTTCGTTTGTTGAGCGTATTGGCCGAAGCTATCCCTCAATGAGGGCTGACCGGTGAGCATTCCTTTGGACGAGGTGGATCGGCGGCTGCTGCGGGTGCTGCAGGGCGACGGGCGGATCACCAACGCCGACCTGGCCAAGGCCTGCCATCTGTCGCCCGCCGCCTGTCATGAACGGGTGAAGCGCCTGCGCGACCGCGGGGTGATCGTCGGCTACGCCGCCCTGCTCGATCCAGCCCAGGTGGACCGGGCGCTCCTGATCTTCGTCGAGGTGGTGCTCGACCGGACCACCGGCGAGGCGTTCGCGGACTTCGCCGCCGCCATCGCCCGCGCGCCCGAGATCCTGGAGTGCCACATGGTGGCCGGCGGCTTCGACTATCTGATCAAGGCCCGCGTGAAAGACATGGAGGCCTACCGCGCCTTCCTCGGCGACATATTGGTCGAGATGCCCGGCGTTCGCGAAACCCGCACCTACGCCGTGCTGGAAGAGGTCAAGAACACAGTGAGGTTGGCGATTTGAGCGCGCACGAGCGCCGCGGCATCCAGGTGCTCCCCCTCTAGGGGAGCTGTCACGAAGTGACTGAGGGGGTAGCGCCGCCGGCTGCTGCACGCGTCACGCAAACCGGCTTGTGCTGAGGGCTGAGCCGGCGCGGCGCTACCCCCTTCGTCCGCTTCGCGGCCACTTCCCCCAAAGGGGGAAGACCTGAAGTCCGCGCCAAATCGGGCGTCAGAGATCAGGCGTCTCCTGCTTGCTCCGCGCCCTGCGGAACAGGTTGGCGGCGGCCAGCTCCTGGGCGTCGAGCACGCCGTCGTGGTTCTTGTCGAGCTCGGCGAAGTGGGCGCGGAGGCCGGCCAGCGGTCCGCGCAGTTCCTCGGGCTCGATCACCCCGTCGAGGTTGGAATCCAGCGCCCCGACCAGCTGCGACGCGCGGAGCTTGGCCTCCAGGTCCGGCCGCTGGTGGGCGACGGTCTCGTCGACCCAGCGGTAGTTGACGCGGAAATACATCATCTCGTCCGGCGTCTGCTCGCCCCAGGTGACGGTGCGCTTGGGATCCGGGTTGGCGGCGTTGTGCACCGAGTTGTCGTAGACCCAGGTGGCGATCAGCTTGGTCCCGGCCTTGATCAGCAGGGGCTGTACCGGGTCGTAGTCGCGCTGCCAGTTGAAGTCGTACTTGGGCAGGGCCAGCAGCATGGTCTCCTTGCCGTCCGGCGTGCGCTCTTTCAGCTCCACGTGCATGCCGCGGTAGTGGGCGTGCGGATAGAGGGTGTAGATGTAGGCGTCGGCCGGGAAGGTCATGTAGGCGACCTCCTTGTGGCGCGCCTCGCCCGCCGGGATCTGCAGGGCGAAGCCGGCGATCACCGCCGAGCGCTTGATGTACTTGGGCTCGGTCTTCAGCGTGTAGAAGCCGACCTTGGTGTGGTCGGTCGTCTCCTTGCCCATGGTCGTGTAGTGCATCTGGAAATGCAGCTTGCCGCCCGCGGGCACGGGCGCGCCGGCGCCGTCGCCGATGATCTGCGGCTCGGCCCCCGGGGTATATGAGCCCACCGACCCGCCCGGGATGGTGGCCGCCGGCCCACTGCCGTCGGGCGACCAGTTCGACACCACATGGTGCAGCACCCGCCGGTCGCCGGGCTGGATCGAGATCGCCCTGAGCCAGGTGTTGGTGGTGAAGGGGTTGGGCACGTTCGGGTTCTGGTATTCGATGATACCCGAGGCCGGCACGGTGAACGGCGGCAGGTCGACGATCACATCAGGCTTGCCGAGCTCGGCCGGCCATTCCGGCGCGGTCTTGCCCTTGTTGGCCAGCAGCGGATCGGGCCCGTCGCCGCGCGGCGAGCCGGCCTCGACCCAGTGCACCAAAAGCCTGGTCTGCTGCGCCGTCAGGCCCTGATCGTTCTTGAAGGTCCCGATGTGCGGGTCGGCGAAATACGGCGGCATGCGCCGGGTGCGCACCACCTCGCGGATCATCGGCGAGAAGCCGCGGATCACCTGATAGCTGTCCATCGGGAACGGGCCGATGCCGCCCTTGAGGTGACAGCCCGCGCACTTCTCCTGCAGGATCGGCGCGATGTCGTGGCTGTAGGAGATCCTGGCGAACTCGGCCTTGCGCGCCTCTTCCGGGAAGGCCACCGGCTTGCCGGCGGTGAGCGCCACGCTCGCCACGTCGGGGGCCTTGCCGGCCAGCACGGCGTCGATAGCGTCCGCGGTATAGGCGTGGCCCGCGCCCGACACCGGGCCGCGGTAGGCGGTGCGCCAGGTCCTGGGATCGAGCACGAACACCTCGCCCTCGCGCTTCACCCCGAGCCCCTCGCCGACCAGCTGGTACTCGTCCATCAGCACCGGGATGGTCAGGCGCTCCCTGGCCGCCTCGGCTGCGGCGGCGTCGCGCGACTGGCCGAGGGTGGAGTCGATCATGAAGAACAGCACGCCCTTGTCGGCATACTTCGCCTTCAGCGCTTCGAGCTCGGCGGCGGACGCGGCCGAATAGGGCCCGGTCTCGGTGCGCGTCATCAGCACCACGGCCGGGGCGTATTTATAATAGTAGAGCTGGTACGCCATCAGCCGGGTATCGGTCAGCTGGAAGTCGTCGACCTTGTCACTGACCGCAACCCCCGGCCCGGAAGCCGAGACCGCATGGCCGGCGAGCCCCGCCACGGCGGCGAGGCTGACGACAGCGGCGAGCGCGCCGAGGGCGAGTTTCATCTGACGGGCTCCCGTGAAGGCTTTTTCTTTTCATAGTGCCGCGCCCCGGGTGATTTGTCGAATGGGTATGGCGGCCGACGACCTTTCAACACACCGGGATGGTGCTAAGCCTTGACGCGACGCCCACAGGTGGAGGCCCTCGCTCATGGTCCGCCGGCCGCCGAGCTCGATGGCGCGCTGGACCAGATGCTCAATCGCTGGGTCGACCTTCTCGTCGAGCGCGAAATGGCCGGCGTCGAGCAGATGGATCTCGGCCCCGGGAAGGTCGCGGCCATAGGCCTCGGCGCCCGGCGCAATGAACGAGGGGTCGTAGCGTCCCCACAGGACGTGCGTCGGCGGCTGCGCTTTCCGTAGCCAGGCCTGCCACTCGGGATAGGCGGCGACATTCGTCTGGCAGTCGTAGAGCAGGCTCGCCTGGATCGCCCGCTCGCCGGGACGCGACAGCATGGCGCATTCGTCGATCCAGGTGTCTGGCTCGGATGCCGAAACCGCGTGGCTGGCGAGCCCCGTCACAGCGGCGAGACTGACGACAGCGGCGAGCGCGCCGAAGGCGAATTTCATCTCACGGGCTTCCGTGGGTGTTTTTCTTTCCACTGTGCCGCGCCCCGACAGATTTATCGAATGGGTATGGCGGACGGCGCCGACGGCGCGCAACTTTTTGACGTGCGGCCGGGCCGTGAGCGGTGCAAGACGCTGGATCGTTCGATTCTGGGGGAGAGCGCTCATCATGCGAAATCGTGCAAGCGGCAAGGCGGCGGCGCTCGCCGCCTGGGTATCGGCTCTCGCCCTGGCCGGTGTGGTTCATGCTGCGACGCCTGCCCCCGCCCCGCCGCCGGGAACGGATCCGGACACCCGCGCCTGGTGGGCGATCACCGGCGCCCTGTCGGGGGACGACATGGAAGGCCGCGACACCGGCTCGGCCGCCTACGCCCGCGCAGCCCGGTATGTGGCCGGGCGGTTCAAGGCGGCGGGCCTGACCCCAGCCGGCGACAACGGCGGCTGGCTGCAGACCCTGCCCCTGGCGGAGGTGAAGGTCGACAAGCCCGGGACGCGGTTCGACATCGTGCGCAAGGGCGGCGGCCACACGCCGCTGGTCTTCCTGCACCAGATCAGCGTCCGCGCCACCGACGCCCTGCCGTCCACCCTCGACGCGCCGCTGAGCTTCCGCGGCTATTGTTCGCGCGCCGAGATGGGCGACAACATGCGCGGCAAGATCGCCGTCTGCTTCGGCGGCCGGCGCAGCGGTTTGCCGGGCGGCGGCGAACGGATGAAGGCGGCGGCCGACGCCGGCGCGGCGGGCCTGATCGCCGTCGACGATCCCGGCTTCACCATCGAGCCGGCGCGTTGGCCCGACGCCTACGCCCGCTCCGTCACCCTGCGGGACGCCCCGCCGCCGGCCTTCCCCACCCTACCGGTCATGCGGCTGAGCACCGGCGCCTTCGCGACCATGCTGAAGGGCTCGGGCCAGGATCCGGCGGCCCTGCTCGCGGCCGGCGCGGCGTCCAAGCCCCTGCCGGCCTTCGACATCCCGGCGCGGCTGCAGGCGCAGCTCCACCTCAGCACGCGCCAGCTCACCTCGGACAATGTGCTGGGCCTGCTGCCCGGAACCGATCCGGCCCTGAAGCCGCAGGTGGTGGTGGTGTCGGCCCATCTCGACGGCTACGGCTTTGGCGAGGCGGTGAAGGGCGACGCCCTCTACAACGGCGCCTTCGACGACGCGGCCTATGTGGCGACCCTCATCCGGATGGCCGAGCAGCGACACGGGCGGGGATTCAAGCGCAGCGTCCTGTTCGCCGCCTTCACCGGCGAGGAGAAGGGCCTGCTGGGCGCCGTCTGGTTCACCCAGCACCCCACCGTACCCAAGGCCGATCTGGCCGCCGACATCAACCTCGACCAGCTGCGCCCGCTGTTCCCGCTGAAAATCCTGACCATGCACGCGGTGGACGACACCACCCTGGGCGCCGCCGCCCGGAGCGTGGCCCAGGGCATGGGCGTCGAGATCCGCCCCGACCGCGAACCCGACCGACGCCTGGTGCAGCGCGCCGACCACTGGCCGTTCCTGCAGATCGGCGTGCCGGCCACCGGCTTCGTGTTCGGCTATGACCCGGGAACGGAGGCCGAGCGGCGCTATCGCGAGTGGTACCAGGTCCGCTACCACCGTCCCCAGGACGACATGACCCAGCCGATCGACTTCAAGGCGGCCGCCGATTTCAACCGCTTCTTCTACACCCTGACGGCGACGGTGGCGGACGATCCGGCGCGGCCGGCCTTCCTGCCGGGGAGCGCACTGAAACCGAAGTCCTGAGACGACGCTGGCTCAGCCGCCCTCCACGCGCGGAGTTGGTAGGCCCGGAGGGACTCGAACCCCCAACCAGACCGTTATGAGCGGTCGGCTCTAACCATTGAGCTACGGGCCCCCGGGATCGACGCGTGTCCGGCCCGCATGGGGGTCTGGGTCGCCTAACATTTCAACCTCCTGCCCGCAACGCGCCGCCACCTTGCCCCGGCCGAGATACTGAGCTGTCCTGCGGACCGATCATGGCCATGATCGCACAAAAGCGACCGCGGTCGCCCCGCATCAAACCCGGATCGCTCAACATCAGCGTAGAGGTATCAGCGACCTACGAACGCGCCAGTATAGACCCAGGTCGAACCGGAGGCTTGAATGAAACCGATCGCACCGATCGCCGTGCTGCTGCTGGCGGCGGGCCTGGCGCAGGCGGCGCCCACGCCGCGGGCTGAGGCCGAACGCACCGGCGAGCCCTATGTGGCGACCATCGCCTCCACCCCGCCGCTCTATGGCCCCGCGCCGTGGTGGATGCGCGAGCCGATCATCGCCGCGACGGGCGAGGTACAGACCCACATCAGCGCCAACCGCGCCTCGTTCAACGCCCAGTTCTCGTCCATCGACAAAAACCTGGCCACAGCCCAGCGCGCGGCGGCCGACAAGGTGCGCGTGCTGGCCAGGACCCTGCAGGCCTATGGCGCGGACAAGGCGCGGGTGGAGACCTCCCTGTCGGTCGACCCGATCTACGAACAGTACCGTGACAAGGACGGAAACCTGCAGAGCAACGTCCGCGCCGACAAGATCGACCGCTACGACGTGCGGGTGAGCTTCAACGTGCAGGTGCGCGACCTCGACGTGCTCGAGCGCGCCTATGCGGCGGTGGCGTCGGCGCACCCGGTGTCGATGGGCCGGGTGTTCTTCAGCCTGGAGCCCGACAACGAGACCAACGCCGAACTGTTCAGGGCGGCCATGGCCGACGCGGCCCGGCGCGCGCGGCTGGCGGCGGAGGCGACGGGGGCGAGGCTCGGCCGCGTGCGGCTGATCGATCCCACCAGCCGGGCCTGCGAGACCGACGTGCTGGTCGCCGGCGCGCCCCGGACCTTCGGCCAGGACGCCGGCGGCGTGCAGGAGGTGATGGTCACGGCGCGGCAGCGCTCGGAGGCCCTGCAGAAGGTCCCGGTGGCGGTCTCCGCCTATGCCGCGCCCGCGCCACCTCCGCCCCCGCCGGCGCCGCCGGCGCCCGGTGAGGAGGTCTCGGCCGACCAGCTCCTGCCGCTGCAGCCGCCGCTGCAGATCCTCACCCGCCGCGCCTGCGTGATCTACGCGTTGGAGTGAGGCCGCCGACCAGGACTGCCCAACCGGCGAACGCTCTGGCATAAGCGGCGCCTCGCCGACGGAGCTTGCGCGTGCCGTTTCCAAACTTCGACCCGGTCATGATCCACCTGGGGCCGATCGCCATCCGCTGGTACGCGATGGCCTATATCGCCGGCATCCTGCTGGGCTGGCGCTATGGAATCGCCCTGAGCCGCAACGCCAAACTGTGGCGCGGGACCCGCCCGACCCTCGACGAGCGGCAGATCGACGACCTGGTCCTGTGGCTGATCCTGGCGATCCTGCTCGGCGGACGCGTCGGCTCTGTGCTGTTCTACAACACCGAGATGATCTGGCGGGATCCGCTGGAAATCCTGCAGCCCTGGCACGGCGGCATGTCGTTCCACGGCGCCTTCATCGCCGTGGCGCTGGTGATCATCTGGTTCTCGATCAAGAGCCTCGGAATCCCGTCCCTGCGGTCGCTGGGCCTGGTATTCACGCCGTGGAAGCCCGACGCCAAGCGCGGCTTCGCCCAGGCCCTGCGCATCGGCGACCTGACCGCTCCGTGCGTCCCCTTCGGCCTGTTTTTCGGCCGGATCGCCAACTTCATCAACGGCGAACTGTGGGGCCGGCCGACCACCCTGCCGTGGGGGATCATCTTCCCCAACGCCGGCATGGAGCCGCGCCATCCGAGCGAGCTCTACGAAGCGGGGCTGGAGGGGATCGGCCTGTTCGTGATCCTGCGCATCGCCACCCATCACCTGAAGTGGCTGCCCCGGCGCGGAGCCAACACCGGCCTGTTCTTCCTGTTCTACGGCCTGTTCCGCATCGCTCTCGAGAACGTGCGCGAGCCCGACCGCAACATGCCGAACTTCCCGCTCGGCCTGACCATGGGGATGATGCTGTCGATCCCGATGGTGATCATCGGCGCATGGCTGCTGTGGCTGTCGCGCCGGCCGGACGCCCTGGCCCCGCCGATGGCCGAAAACCTCGCCCTCGATCCGTCGCTCGCCAACGCGCCCGAAGCGCCGGCCGCCCCCTTCGCCTCCAGCGACTATGCGGATGAGTCTCACCACTAAGCTGGTCCGCCTGATCCGGGCGGACGGGCCGCTGACGGTGGAGGCCTTCATGCGCCTCTGCCTGCACGACCCGGAGTTCGGCTACTACGCCACGCGCCCCCGGCTGGGGGCCGAGGGCGACTTCGTCACCGCCCCCCTGGTGTCGCAGATGTTCGGCGAGCTGATCGGTCTCTGGGCCGTGGACGCCTGGACCCGGCTCGGCCAGCCGGCGCCCTTCCGCCTGGTGGAGATGGGTCCCGGCGACGGGACGCTGATGAGCGACCTGATGCGGGCGGCGCGGGTGGTCCCGACCTTCCGCGCCTCGGCCGAGCTCTGGCTGGTGGAGACCAGCGACCCGCTGATCGAACGCCAGCGCGAGCGGCTGGCGGTGCACGGCCCGGGCTGGGCGGGATCGCTGGCCAAGGTCCCGGCCGGCGCCCCGCTGGTGCTGGTCGCCAACGAACTGCTCGACTGCCTGCCCGCGCGCCAGTTCGTGCGCACCGAGACCGGCTGGGCCGAGCGGCGCGTCGGGCTCGGCGACGGCGATGCGCTGATGTTCGGCCTGGCGCCGGCGCCGAACGGCTTCGCTCCGCCGCCGGGACTGGAGGACCTGCCGGCGGGGTCGCTGGTCGAGGTCTCGCCGGCGCAGGAGGCGCTGGGCGCCGAGGTGGGCGCGCGCATCGCCGCCGACGGCGGGGTCGCCCTGTTCCTCGACTATGGCCGGGGCCGCCCCGAAGCCGGCGACACCCTGCAGGCGCTCCGGGCGCACCGGAAGGTCGACCTGCTGACCAGCGCCGGCGAGGCCGACCTGACCGTCCACGCCGACTTCCCCGCCTTCGCCGCCGCCGCCCGGGGCGCCGGCGCGCAGACCACCGCCATCGCCGGCCAGGGCGACTTCCTGCGCGCCCTCGGCCTCGACCTCCGCACCGCCGCCCTCGCCAAAGCCCACCCCGGCCAGGCCGAGATGATCGAGCGCCAGCACCACCGCCTGACCGACCCCACCGAAATGGGGACCCTGTTCAAGGTGGTGTGCGTGCACCAGCCGGGGCTGGAGGTGGCGGGCTTCGCCGAATAGGCGCCCCCACTCCACAGCAGGGCCATCACCATGGCGCGTCAGCGCCGATTATAGATTCACCACCAAGCACACCAAGTTCACGAAGATAGAGTGAGCTCGACGTTGGGGGGCTTTGTGCTGGCTTGGTGTTCTTCGTGCTCTTGGTGGTGAAATATTTTTTGCGCTGACGCGCCATAGGCGATCACCTGCCACGAAGACAGCGGACCTTATATACGGACGTCCATGACCCTCTCCCCGTTGTCCTCTCCGCTCCTCGCCGCCGTGCCCGGCATTCGCCACGCCTTTTTCACGCGGGAGGGCGGGGTCTCCACGGGTATCTACGCCAGCCTGAATGTCGGGCGGGGCTCGAAGGACGAGGCGGACGACGTGGCCGAGAACCGCCGCCGCGCCGCCGCCTGGTTCGGGGCCGAGCCCGGCGCGCTGCTGACCGCCTACCAGATCCACTCCGCCACCGTGCTGGTCGCCGACCACCCGTGGGGCGACGAGCGGCCCGAGGGCGACGGGGTGCTGACCGCCGAGACCGGCCTGGTGTGCGGGGCCCTGGCCGCCGACTGCGCGCCGGTGTTGCTGGCCGACCCGGAGGCGCGGGTGGTGGCCGCCGTGCATGCGGGCTGGCGCGGCGCCCTGGGCGGCGTGGTCGAGAGCGCCATCGACGGCATGATCGAGGAGGGCGCGGAGCCGGCCCGGATCGTCGCCGCGGTCGGCCCGTGCATCGGGCCCCAGTCCTACGAGGTGGGCGAGGAGTTCCTGGCCGCCTTCACCCGCAAGGACGCCGCCTATGCCGCCTTCTTCCGTCCCGGCGCCGCGCCGGACAAGCGGATGTTCGACCTGCCGGCCTTCGTGCTGTCGCGCCTGACCGCCTCGGGCGTCGGGCGCTGCGAGTGGATCGGCCGCGACACCTATGGCGACGAGGCGCTGTTCTACTCCAACCGCCGCGCGGTCCATCGCGGCGAGGGCGACTACGGCCGGCTGCTGTCGGCAATCGCTCTGGTTTAAAATCAGAGCTGCCCGATCCACGAGGGGATTGGCGCGTCAGCGCGAAAAATATTTCACCACCAAGAGCACGAAGAACACCAAGCCAGCACAAAGGCCCCCAACGTCGAGCTCGCTCTTCTTCGTGAACTTGGTGTGCTTGGTGGTGAATCTTTAGTCGGCGCTGACGCGCGCATCGATCGTCCCCCGTCCGGGGGGCATGCGCCGCGCCGCGAAGCGGTGTAGAGTGCCTCATCGCTCAGCCTAACGACGGGTGGCTCGTCATGCTCAGCTCAGTGTTCGCCCTGGTCCTCCTCGCCGGGACGGCCTCGGGCGACACAGCCCTGACCCTGCAGACGGTCCAGCATCGGCTGGCCGAGGTCGGCCCGACCGCGACGGTCCGCGAACTCGACGGCGGCGGCCGGTGGGAGCAGGTGCTGGGCCGGATCGGCTCGGGCGACAGCCGCTGGATCGCCCTGGCCCACCAGTTGGCGTCCGGGACCGACGCCAGCACCTCGGAGACCCTGTCCACCGCCCTGGCCGAGGCCCTGCCCAAGAGCCCGCGCGCGGTGCTGACGGCGCTCAATCTCAGGGGACCGGTGTCGCTGAAGCCCGACAGCGTGTGCAAGGCCCCCTTCTTCGAGGGCGCCTCGATCGACATCCCGGCCTACAAGGCCTCGACCCTGCGCATCCTCGGCGCCGTGTCGGACGCCCGCCTGACCCGGATGCGCGACGCCTGCGTCTCGCGCCTGCAGGACCTGTGAAGCACGCCGGACCGGCCGCGCTGGACCAGCTGGAGCCGTTGCTGGCGGAGATCCGCGCCCTGCCGCAACTGATCGAGAAGAGCCGCGGCGTGTTCTACAACCGCTCGCGCCTGCTCTACCGGGTCTCCCGCTCGTTCCTGCATTTCCACGAGGACCCGGCCGGCCTGCACGCCGACCTGCGCGAGGCGTCGGGTGAGTTCGACCGGTTCCGGATCGAGGACGCGGATGAGCGGATCGCCTTCCTCAGCGAGGTGCGTCGCCGGGTGTCCGCGGCGAACGATCCAAGAGACGCGACGCGCTGACCGCCGCGCCGCCGGCCGCGAACACGGCGGCCAGGGTCAGCGACAGCACCGCCCCGGTCATGGGCGCCGTCCGGAACAGGATGGCCGTCAGGGTCGCGCCGATGGTCTGGCCGGTCAGGCGCGCGGTCGCCAGCATGCCCGCCGCCGCCCCGCTGCGGTCGAGCGGCGCCGCCGCCAGCAGGGTGCGGTTGTTGGGGGCCTGGAAAATGCCAAAGCCCAGGCCGCAGACCGCCATCCGCCACATCACGTCCAGCATGCCCGCATGCGCCGGCAGGAGGGCGAGGAGGGCCAGCCCGGCCGCAAGCACGACAAGGCCGATGCTGCCGAGGACGGCGGCGGAATATCGGTCGGCAAGGTGGCCCGACAGGGGCGCGGCGACGCCCACCGCCAGCGGCCAGGGGGTGATCAGGATCCCGGTCTCCACCTGGCTTCGGTGCAGCACGTCCTGGAAGAAGAACGGCAGGGCGACGAAGGCCAGCATCTGCGCGGCGAAGGAGGCGATGGAGGTCAGGATGCTGAGACTGAACAGCCGGCCGCGGAGGAGGTCGATCGGCACCATCGGGCGGGCCTGCGAGAACGACCGACGGATCAGGAGGCCGGCGGCGAGCGCCCCGGCCGCCAACTCCGCTGCGCCGATCCATGCGCGGGAGCCGCGGGTCTGCACATCGACGCCGACGATGATCAGGCCGAAGGCGACCACGTTCAGCACCGCCGAGATCCAGTCGAGCCCTCGCCCCGTGCGCGTGCTCTCCGGCAAGGCGAACCAGGCGACCAGCAGGGCCGCCCCGCCCACCGGCAGGTTGACCAGGAACAGCCATTGCCAGGGTCCCACCGCCAGGATCGCCGAGGCGATGCTGGGCGCGATCACCGCCGCCACCGAGATCACCAGGGCGTTCAGCCCAATCCCACGTCCGAGCAGCCGATGGGGATAGGTGTGGCGGACCAGGGCGCCGTTGACGCTCATCACCCCGGCCGCGCCCAGTCCCTGCACCACCCGCGCGAAGGCCAGCTGCGGCAGGGTGTGCGCCAGGGCGCAGCCGCCCGAGGCCAGCACGAACAGCACCAGTCCACCCTGGAACACGCGGCGATAGCTGACGATCTCGCCCAGCGCCGCCAGCGGCAGCAGCGAGACCACGATGGCCAGCTGGTAGGCGTTGATCACCCAGATCGACTCGGCCGGCGCCGCATGCAGGTTCCGGGCGATCGCGGGCAGGGCCACGTTGGCGATCGAAGCGTCCAGCACCGCCATGGTCAGCGCCAGCCAGGTGGCGGCGATCGACCAATAGCGCCGCGGT
>Ga0302314_10016784_pt1 | contig 12339 bp, 13 predicted proteins | sample III_Palsa_N2_3_FD_200533 | JGI IMG/M metagenome (GOLD analysis project Ga0302314, IMG submission 200533) | Peat permafrost microbial communities from Stordalen Mire near Abisko, Sweden - III_Palsa_N2_3 | ecosystem: Environmental > Terrestrial > Soil > Palsa > Peat permafrost | place: Sweden...
TCCCGACCCTGCCGCCTCGATCCGCGCGACCGCGCCGGCGAGGGGTTCGATGGCGGTGGCCATGTGGTGGGCGTTGGCGTGCAGCAGGCGGGCGGAGTCGAGCATGACGCCCACATGGCCCTTCCAGAACACCAGGTCGTTGCGCTGCAGGCCCTTGAGGTCGGCGCCGATCTCCAGTGGCGAGCCCAGGCCCTGCTGCAGGTCGCTGTCGCGGGGGCAGGCGCGGCCGCAGGCGTAGAGCGCCTGCTGGATCAGGCCCGAACAGTCGAGGCCCAGGCTGTCGCGACCGCCCCACAGATAGGGTGCGCCCAGATAGCGCTCGGCGACGCCGGCCGGGTCGCCGGCCAGATGATCGCCGATCGGCGACAGGTGATGCAGGGCCACATAGCCAAGCCGCGCCACCTTGACGAAGCGCTCGTCGGCTTCGGCCTCCACTGTCACCAGGGCGTTCAGCGAATAGAGACCGGCGACCGGCGCGCGGATTGACGGTTCGGCGAAGCCATAAGTGCGGATCGCGCCGACCCAATGGGTGGGCCGGATCACCTCGGGGGTCAGCCGATCGAGCTCGACATAGCCCACATAGCCGTCGCGGTCGGCCTGGCCCCAGCCCCAGCCGTCGGCGTCCTTCAGCACACGGAAGGTTTCGCCGAACAGCAGCTGATCGACCTGTTCGGCCTGCGCGCTCGGGCCGGTGCGGACCGGCGCCGCCGGCGCCGTCACCTGCATGGGCCGGGTCTCGGCGTAGGCTTCCGCCGCCACCACGCCCTCCAGCGCCGCCGAGGCCAGGTCCGGGCGGGCGAGGGTGATGCGGGGGTCGGGCCGGGTCGTGCTCATGGGTAGCGGCTCTTCAGAACGGCGAACACGGCGCGGATCGCCTGCGCCTCGGCGCCCGTCGGCCTGCCGGGCCGGCCCTTGGGGTTCCAGGCGAAGATGTCGAAGTGGACCCAGGCCCCATCCTTGGGCGCGAACCGCTGCAGGAACAGGGCGGCGGTGATCGAGCCGGCCTGGGCCCAGCCGTCGGGGTCGTTCTTCAGGTCGGCGATGTCGCTGTCGATCGCCTCCTCGTAGCCGGCCCACAGGGGCATGCGCCACAAGGGGTCGGCCGTGCGGCCGGCCGCCTCGCCGAGGGCGTCCGCCAGCCCGTCGTCGGCGGTGTAGAAGGGGATCACCTCGGGCCCCAGCGCCACGCGCGCGGCGCCGGTCAGGGTGGCGAAATCCAGCGTGATCGCCGGCTTCAGCTCGCCGGCGCGGGTGAGGGCGTCGGCCAGGATCAGCCGGCCCTCGGCGTCGGTATTGCCGACTTCGATCGACAGGCCCGCGCGGCTGGGCAGCACGTCGCCCGGCCGCATGGCGTCGCCGCTGATGGCGTTCTCCACGGCCGGGACCAGGACCGCAAGCCGCACCGGCAGGTCGGCGGCCATCACCATCCGGCCCAGGGCCAGGGCGTGCGCGGCGCCGCCCATGTCCTTCTTCATCAGCCGCATGCCGGACGAAGGCTTGATGTCGAGCCCGCCGGTGTCGAACACCACCCCCTTGCCGACGATGGCGATCAGCGGCGCGTCGGCCGCGGCGGCCGAGCCCTTCCAGCCGAGCTCGATCATCCGCGGCGCGCGCTCGGCGACGGCGGCGCGGCCCACGGCATGGATCGCCGGATAGTTCTGGGTCAGCAGGTCGTCGCCGACCACCACCGAGAAACTGGCCCCGTGAGCCTCGGCGATCTCGTGGGCGATGGTCTCGATCTGCCGCGGCCCCATGTCGTTGGCCGGGGTGTTGACCATGTCGCGCGCCAGAGCCAGGGCGTGGGCGGTGGCCAGCGCTTCGGACCGGACCTTGGCGTCAGAGACCACCAGCCGTGGCTGCGGCTTGCCGTGCTCCTGCTTGTAGCGGTCGAAACGGTAGAGGCCGATGGCGAAGGCCAGGGCCTGTTCGGGCGTCGGGTCCTCGCCCTCCAGGCGATAGTCGCCGGCGCCAAGCCTGGCCGGCAGGCCCCGGAGGGCCATGGCGCCGTCGCCGAGGCCATACAGCACGTGCTGGGCCTCGCCCGGGATGGTCACGGCCTGGCCGGGCTTGCCCTTGAAGCCGGCGATCTCGCAGGCCGAGCGGGCCACGGCGTCCAGTGTCTCGCGCAGCGTCTCCCAGCCACTTTCCGTCACCAGTGTCACCGGGATCGGCGCTGCGGTGTCCCGGCCGGCTCCCGGCTGCGCGATCAGGACCTCGGCGGCGGCGTGCGACACAGGGCTTCCTCGCTCCAGCTTCGGCGGGCCGGCGCCCGCGCATGCTTAACGCTTCATTGATGCCGCCCGTGGAGAGTGAGAGTTCTCTGCGGAGCGTCGCCGAACATGTGTCCCAACCCCATCCGCGCTGCAACCGTTCTGATGTTTCTGACCACTGTGGTCGTGGCCGCTTCGCCGGCTTCGGCATGGCCATTCGGGAGCTCTACGCCTGCCGCGCCCGCCGCGGCGCCGGCCAAGGCCCCGGCGGCGCCGACCGGCCCGACCAAGGCCGACGCCGCGGCGCGCGCCCTGGCCGAAAAGCAGGATCCGCTCACCCGCGTGGCCTTCTGGAGCCGGGAGTCCAAGAACGACCCCACCGACGCCGAGGCCGGGACCTGCCTGGCCAACGCCCTGCGCGCGCTCGGCCGCTACGACGAGGCGGTCGACGCCGCCCGCAAGGTGATCGCCGTGCACCCCAAGCATGCGCCGGCCCTGTTCGAGGTCGCCCGCGCGCAGATCAGCGCCGGCCAGGGCTTCTACGCCATCGAGCCGATGAAGACCGCCGCGGCCCTCGATCCCAAGGACTGGAAGCCCTGGTCGCTGCTGGGCGTGGCCTACGAGCAGAACAAGCAGCCCGAGCTCGCCGCGACCGCCTACCAACAGGCGCTCCGCCTCTCGCCGGACAATCCCAAGGTGCTGACCAACTACGCCCTGTTCCGCGCCACTCATGGCGAACCACAGGCGGCCGAAGCCATGCTGCGCAAGGCGGTTGGCCAGCCGGGCTCCGGCGCACCCGAGCGGCAGAACCTGGCCCTGGTGCTGGGCCTCGAGGGCAAGTTCGGCGAGGCCGAACAGCTGATCCGCCAGGACCTTCCGCCGGAGGCCGCGGACGCCGACCTCGCCTACCTGCACGCGCTGTCGCCGGCCGGCGCCGGCGTCCAGCCCCCGGCGACCCTGGCGCCCGCCGCGATGGTCCCCACCCCTGCGGCCCCCGTCGCCCGATCCTGGGGCGGGGTGCAGGCGTCGGAGGCCGCGGCCGCTCCCAAGCAACCGTCGCGCTAGGGCGTAGTCCGATCTGATGGAATCAGATCGGCGCCCTAGGGTTTTGTTTTGACGCGCGTTTGATCCGAAAACCGGTTCCCACTTTTCGGAACGCGCTCTAAACCGTCTGGCGCCGCAGGAACTTCAGCCCCGACCAGTCGGCGTCGACCGCCGCGACCTTCACATCGACCCAGCCCGTTGGCAGGACCAGGGCGCGGATGTCGTTATCGGTGAGATCGCGGTGGAGCGCCGAGGTCTTCTTCGGCCAGGAAATCCAGATCATCCCGCCAGGGGCCGGCAGCCGGATCAGGTGTTCCACGTCCCCCGCCAGCGCCGCGCGATCGGCGAAGAAGGCGTGCACCACGTCTGCGCCCGTCTCCGCCTGCTCCAGGCTCGACAGCACCAGCGAGACCCGGTCGTCCAGGGGCTCGAGCAGGTCGGTGTAGTGGCCCGGCGGGTCGATCGCCAGCAGGGTCTGCCCCGGCTTGACGCCGAGCTTCTGCGCCAGGGGCTTGCCCGAATAGCCCGCCGTTTCGGCCATCACACACCTTCCAACTCTACCCGGAAAGGTGGGCGGGCCCGACCACCAAGTGTCAAGCCCGCCCGAGCCGTCACCGGTTGTCGAGCTGGGCGCGGACAGCGGCCAGGCCTTCACGGGTGATGCGGTAAGGCGCCCCGCCGCGTGAGGCGATGAAGCTCCGCCGCTTCAGCCGAGCGAATAGAGGGATGTCGCAGTCGGACAGATGAAAGCCTTCACGGGTCAGGCAGTCGATGGCCTCGAGCCGGCCGTCGTCGTCGCGTTTCAGGTGGATCATGCCGCCTTGGGCGAGCGCGTGCAGCACGCGCTGTTCGTGTTTCGATAGGTTCAAGGGAAGGTCCGGGATAGGTCGCAACAGATCGCGGCCTGGCGGCGCTATGGCCGTCGGCCGGGCGAAACGGAGGCCGAGCAATGCTCAAGGCCTCAGGCGACGACAGTCCCTGACATACTTCCCTCTGACGCCCAGCATCGCCGGCTTCGAAGGACTGTCAACACCCCGCCGGACATGCTCCAGGCGAATCCGGATGACGGACGCGCGGTTTCGGCGTTAATCTTCGTTAAACGCTGGAGGGGGCGATCGTGCGGGGCGCAGGGGCGGCGCTGGCTGGAGTTGTGGCGGCGATGATCGCCGCGACCCCGGCGTACGCGCCGGCGCAGACTCCCCCGCCCAAACCCGACGCCATGGCCCGGGCCTATCTGTTCGGCGCGGCGTTCAAGGGGGCCGACCTCTCGCACAAGGCCGGCGGGATGATGTTCCTGCCCGGCCGTGGCCTGATCCGCTGGGAGACCCGCGGCAAGACCCTGGCCGAGCAGGAGGAGCTGAAGACTGAGGCGATCGGCCTGGCCGACGCCCGGGCCGTGCAGGCGGAGATCGACGCCCGGCAGGCCGTCGTCGAGCGGCAACGCGGCGGCGCGGCGGAAAGCATGGCCTCGCGCGAGGGTCTGGGCCTGGTCGGCGACGCCAGGGCGCCCGGCCCCTTGAACCTTGCGCCGGTGACCGGCACCCGTCGCCAGGCCGGCGGGGTGCTGGCGCTGAACCGGGCCGCGGGCAACAGCGGCTCCGCCGTGCCCGGCGTTCGCAACGGCTCCAGCTTCGGCGGCCGGGGCCGGCTCTACATGTTCGGCGCCGTGTCAGGGCGCGCGGTCGGGCTGAACCTGATGCACGACAGCGGAGCCGGCTGGAAGAACGCCGGCCTGTCGTCCGACAACGGCGGTTTCGTCGGCCAGCGGCAGGCCGGACTGGCCCTGCGCCGTGGACCGACCCAGGCCGCGCTCAGCCTCGTGCAGGAGAAGACCCACGCCCAGCTGGTCGGCATGACCTCGGTCAAGGACCACCGGGCCATGCTGAACTTCAGCTTCATCCCGGGGCTTAAGCGCTAGAGCTTGATCCGATCTGATGGAATCAGATCGGCGCTCTAGGCTTTTGTTTTGACGCGCGTTTGGTCCGAAAACCGGTTCCCACTTTTCGGAACGCGCTCTAGCTTCTGCGAGGCGGGTACGGCTTCCCGTCCTTGTGGGCATAGCCGGCGGGCGTGGCGATCATGTCGATGTCGGGATAGGTGCAGACGTCTTCGGCGTGGTCCGTGCCGATCTCCAGCACCACCGCGTCCCGGTCAGAACGGTTGACCAGATGGTGGCCGTCCGGGTCGCCGGCCTTGAACCCGGCGCAATCTCCCGCCCTCAGCACCTCTTCGCCCGCGTCGGTCACCAGGGTGATCTCGCCGGACACCACGAACACGAATTCCTCGTCGTGCGTATGCCAGTGCCGCTGGCTCGACCAGACGCCGGGCCGGAGGGTCAGGAGGTTGACGCCGAACTGGGTCAGGTCCGCCGCGTGCCCCAGCCGGCGGCGGATTTTGTCCATGCCGACCTCGTGGAACGGGGCGGGATAGCGCGAGCCTGTGCGGGTTTCGGCCGCCTCGATATCGATCTTCTTCATGGCGACTTCTCGAACCTGAGCGACGGGCGTGAGCCTAGCGCATGATCCGAAAAGTGGGAACCGGTTTTCGGATTAATCATGCGCCAAAACAAAGACCTAGAGCGCCGATTTGATTCCATCAGATCGGAACGCGCTCTAGACCGGGGCGCCGTGCGGTCATAGCTTGAGCCGATCGATCAACACGCGGGGCGGGCATGGACTGGCTGGTGCAGCGGCTGCGTCCGGCGGGGCGGACCAGCCGGGCGGGCTATTGGCGGTGGCAGGCGGTCCTGGTGGCCTGCATGGGCGTGGTCATCCTGGCGACGGTCCTGGTCATCGACGCCGGCGGGCCGGGTTTCGTTCCCTTCCTGCTGATCGCGCCGCTGCTGATGGCGGCGGTGTTCGTGAGCATCCGGCGCATGCACGACCGAAACCGGTCCGGCTGGTGGGCGCTCATGTTCGCTGCGATTCCATTCAGTCTTGTGGGCGCCGCGAGCGCGCTCGTGGAGACCCGGCAGCCTGCCGCGATCCTGATCTCCCTCGTCCCGACGCTGACCGGTTTCGCCTTTGGGGCGTGGAGCTGGTTGGAGTTCGGCTTCCTCAGGGGTACACGCGGTCCGAACCGTTTCGGGCCGGAGCCCCTATCCCGTTGATCGACCCCATCGACCTCGCCCAGGCCCTGATCCGCCGCCCGTCGGTCACCCCGGCCGACGCCGGCGCCATGGAGGTGCTGGAACAGGCGCTGTCGGCGCTGGGCTTCCGCTGCCGGCGGATGCGGTTCGGCGAGATCGAGAACCTCTACGCCCGCTATGGCCAGGCCGCACCCAACCTCTGCTTCGCCGGGCATACCGACGTAGTGCCGGTGGGCGACGCCGAAGCCTGGACCTCGGGTCCGTTCGGCGGCGAGGTCAGGACAGGCGTCCTCTACGGTCGGGGCGCTGTCGACATGAAGGGCTCGGTCGCCGCCTTCGCCGCCGCCGCGGCGCGCGCCATAGACGCGGGCGAGGTCAAGGGATCGCTGTCCTTCCTGATCACCGGCGACGAAGAGGGCGTGGCCGTCGATGGCACGGTCAAGGTGGTCGAGGCGCTGATCGCCGAGGGCGAGGGGGTCGATCACTGCATCGTCGGCGAACCCTCGTCGTCGGCGCGGCTCGGCGACATGATCAAGGTCGGGCGGCGCGGCAGCCTCAACGCCTGGGTCACGGTCGACGGGGTACAGGGCCATGTGGCCTACCCCCAGCGCGCCGCCAATCCGATCCCGGTGCTGGTGTCGCTGCTGGCGAGACTGAGCGCGCACAGGCTCGACGAGGGGTATCCCGAGTTCCAGCCGTCGAACCTCGAGGTGGTCGATCTCACCGTCGGCAATCCGGCCACCAACGTGATCCCGGCCAGAGCCGAGGCGCGGCTCAACATCCGCTTCAATCCCAACCATACTGGCGAGGCGTTGACCGCCTGGCTGGCGCGCGAATGCGAGGCGGCCGGAAAGGCGTTCCCGGGCGGGCGCCTGCACCTGAAGGTCGCGGTCTCGGGCGAGGCTTTCTACACCGAGCCCGGTAGGTTCGTGGAGGTGGTGGCCGGGGCGGTGAAAGCCGCCACCGGCGAAACGCCCGAGCTCTCCACCTCGGGCGGCACCTCCGACGCCCGCTTCATCCGCGCGCTCTGCCCGGTGGTCGAATTTGGACTGGTCGGGACCACCATGCACAAGGTCGACGAACACGCTCCGGTGGCCGAGATCGAGACCCTGGCCGCGGCGTATGGCGAGATCATCCGGCGGTATTTTCAGGCGTTCGGCTGACGGCCACAGCACTCAGTAGGTGCTGCACTTCACCTTGCCGCCGGTATCGATCGAACAGCCGAAGTGGGCGTTGTTCCCCTGGCCGCCATGGTCCTGCAGGTCCTGACGAAACCGATTGCCCAGCTTGACCGCGTCATCCGGCCGCGATTTCTCGGCCAGGTTTTGCGCCCGCATCTCCGCCGGCACGGGGTCGATCTGCGCGCTCGGTGCATCCCAGGCCTTTCCGCATGGCGGCCTTTGGCGATCCTGCGGGCCAACCTCGAACCTGGCGCAGGCGTTCAGCCCCCGGAGCGCCTTGCCGACCTTCGCGCGAACATCCGCCTCGTCGTCGGGCGCTTGGCTTGGCGCGGGCTCGGCCGGGGCGGGCCTGGGCGCAGTGGGCGTGATCGCTCCATCGACCTTTTGGTCGACCTTCGGCGCAGGGCGAGACAGCGGCGGTGACGGTCGACCTCCCTGGCCTGCGACCGACCGGGTCTTCGGCAAGGTCACCAGCACCGCCGTCATGGCTCTGTGATCATCGGTGTCGCGGATCGTTCGGACGGTCGGCTGCTGGAAGGCGACGGCGGAGATCAGCAGGGCGTTAAGGGCGACCGAGGCCAGGACGCCATACGCCCACCGCAGTCTCCTCCGCGTCGCGGAATCCATGCTTCTGCTCGCCGCCTCGATCGTGCGGGCATGATTTCAGCGGCGCGATGCGAGCTTAAGTATGGCGCGAGTTCAGTAGGTCACCCCGGTCAGGTAAAGCCCGTGCGACGGGGCCACCTGGCCGCAGCGGGCGCGGTCCGCAGCGGCGAGGGCGGCGGCGAGGTCGTCGGCGGACCAGCGGCCGGCGCCGACCTCGGCCAGGGAGCCGGTCATCGAGCGGACCTGGCGGTGCAGGAAGGAGCGGGCGGCGAACTCCAGCCACACCTCACGGCCTTCGCGCCGCACGGTCGCGCGGTCGAGGGTGCGGATCGGCGACCTGGCCTGGCACTGCATGTCGCGGAAGGTGGTGAAATCGTGCGTGCCGAGCAGGCGCTGGGCGGCGTCGTGCATGGTGTTCGTGTCGAGGGGCGACTTGACCCACCACACCCGCCCGCGCTCCAGCGCCGCCGGCGGCCGGCGGTCGAGGATGCGGTAGAGGTAGCGTCGCCCGGTGGCCGAGAATCGCGCGTGCCAGTCGCCGTCCGTCTCGGCGGCGTCCAGAATGACGATGGGTTCGGGCACGAGGTGGGCGTTCATCGCGTCGCGCACCACGTCCGGCTTCCACGCTTTGGTCAGGTCGATGTGCGCCACCTGGCCGGTGGCGTGCACGCCGGTGTCGGTGCGGCCGGCCACGTGCACGCGGGCGAACTCGCCGGCGAAGGCCTGCACCGCCCGCTCCAGCGACGATTGCACCGACGGCTGGTCGGCCTGGGCCTGGAACCCCCTGAACGGGGCGCCGTCGTATTCCACCGTCAGGCGATAGCGCGGCATCAGCTCAGCCGGGCTTCAGGAAGGATCGTCCGGCCGCGAAGGAAATCCTCGGCCTCCTGCGCCTTGCGGCCCTCGGCCTGCACCCGCAGCAGCCGCACCGCGCCCTCGCCGCAGGCGACCAGCAGCCGGTCGTCGAGCAACTCCCCCGGCGCGCCGGCGCCAAGGCCGACCCGCGACAGCAGCGCCTTGACCCGCAGCGGCCCCTTGGGCGTCTCGGCCATGAACCAGGCGCCCGGAAACGGCGACAGGCCGCGGATCTGCCGATCGACCTCGACCGCCGGCCGGCTCCAGTCGATCCGCGCCTCGGCCGGCTTGATCTTCTTGGCGTAGGTGGCGCCGAGCCCGGCCTGCGGCGTCTCCACCGCCGCGCCGGCGGCGATGGCGGCGAGGGCGCGCGGCAGAAGGTCGGCGCCGGCCAGCATCAGCTTGTCGTGCAGGGTCCCGGCGGTCTCCTCGGGATCGATGGCGACGCGGGCGGTCATCAGCACCGGACCCTCGTCCAGGCCCTCGCTCATCCGCATCACCTCAACGCCGGTTTCGCGGTCGCCGGCCATGATCGCGCGCTGGATCGGCGCCGCGCCTCGCCAGCGCGGCAGCAGCGAGGCATGCACATTGAAGGCGCCCAGCCCGGGCGCGTCCAATACCGCCTTCACCAGGATCTGGCCGTAGGCGACCACCACGGCTGCATCGAGCTCCAGCGCCTGGAAGGCGGCGATGGCCTCGGGATCGCGCATGGAGGCGGGCGTGCGGACGGGCAGGCCCAGCCGCGCGGCCTCGGCCTCGACCGGGCTCGGCTGCAGCGCCTGGCCACGGCCGCGGGGCGCTGCGGGCTGGGCGTAGACGGCGGCGATCTCGTGTCCGGCGGCGTGCACGGCCGTCAGCAGCCGCGCGGCGAAGGCCGGTGTACCCATGAAGGCGATACGCATGGCGGTGTGTTAGCGGAGCAGGCGGCGTCCGTCACCGCCAGAGCGGATCAGGCCGCAGCGGCCTGGGCGTCCTTCTTGACCTTCTTGATCGCCCGCTCGCGCTTCAGCCGCGACAGATGGTCGATGAACAGCACGCCTTCCAGGTGGTCGAACTCGTGCTGGATGCAGACGGCGAACAGGCCTTCGGCCTCTTCCTCGACGCGTTCGCCGGCGTAGTTCAGATAGGTCAGCCTCACCTTCGCCGGCCGCTCGACCTCGTCGTAGATCTCGGGCACCGACAGGCAGCCTTCCTCGTAGACGAACAGCTCGTCCGAGCGCCAGGTGATCTCCGGATTGACGAAGAAGCGGGGCTGCTTGTCCTCGCCCTCGCGCGCCAGGTCCATGACGATGATACGCACCGGCTCGCCCACCTGCACGGCGGCGAGGCCGATGCCGGGCGCCGCGTACATGGTCTCCAGCATGTCGTCCATCAGCACGCGCAGGCCGTCATCCACCTCCGCCACGGGCTTGGACACCCGCTTCAGGATGGCGAGGTCGACCTTGTTGTCGACGGTCAGGATACGGCGGAGGCTCATGAGGCGAGATCTTGTTTCGGAGCCTGCGAGGTAGGGTGGTCATTCCCGAGCGTCAAGGTCGGGTATGTCGCATCCGGATCGTCCTCGGCGACCGGCCGCAGCGCCAGCTTGGCCAGCGGGCGGACCGCAGTCTCCACCGGCGGGACGGCGGGAAGCTCCAGCCCCTCGTGGTCGACCTTCAGGTCCTCGAACCGCTTGGCCTGGGTCAGGACCTGGGTCTCCAGCGAGCCAACGAAGGCGTTGTAGCGTGAAGAGGCCGCCTCCAGCGCCTTGCCGACGCCGGCCACATGGCCGCCCATCACCGACAGCCGCTTGTAGAGTTCGCGCCCCAGGGCGGCGACCTGGGCGGCGTTCTCGGCCTGGCCCTCCACCCGCCAGCCATAGGCCACCGCCTTGCAGAGGGCGAACAGGGTGGTCGGGGTCACGATCAGCACGCGCCGGTCCATCGCCTCGGTCATCAGTTCGGGCGCCTTCTCCAGCGCTGCGGCCAGGAAGCCGTCTCCGGGCAGGAACATGGCCACGAAGTCGGGCGAGGTGTCGGTCTTGAACTGATCCCAGTAGCTCTTGGCCGAAAGGGCGTTCATATGCCCGCGCACGCCGGCGGCGTGGCGCAGCATGGCCGCCGCACGCGCCGTGTCGTCGGCCGCGTCCTGGATGGCGTTGAAGGCGTCCCACGGGCATTTGGCGTCGACCGCGAAGGCGCCGCCGCCCGGCATGCGCACCATCACGTCCGGCCGCCGGCGGCCCTCCTCGGTCTCCAGCGAGCCCTGCTCGACGAAGTCGAAGCGTTTGTGCAGGCCGGCGGTCTCCAGCACGTTGCGCAGCGACTGCTCGCCCCACCGGCCCTGGGCCCCGGCGCTGCCGCGCAGGGCGCCCGCCAGCCGGCGGGTCTCCTGCTGGGTCGAGACCGAGGCGGCCATCAGGGCGGCGATCTGTTCCTTCAGCCCGCCCTGCTCCTCGGCGCGCTTGGCCTCCAGCGCCTGAACCTTCTCCTCGAACTTGGTCAGCGTCTCCTTGACCGGCAGGAGGGTGGTCTCGATCCGCGCCTGCACCAGCCGGTCGCGGGCGACGAAGGCCTCTTCGGCCTGCTTCAGCAGGGCTTCCGAGGTCTTGGCCAGCGTCTCGGCCGACATGGTCTTGAAGGCCGCCTCGACATGGCTCGAGGTTTCGGCCAGGCCGCGCGCCCGCTCCTCCAGCCGGGCCAGATCGGCGTCGGCGGTGCGTAGTTCAGCGGTCAGCGCCTCCGCCCGCACCCGCTCGCGCGACCACAGGACGAAGAACAGGGCCGCCGCGCCGGCGAACAAAAGGGCGGCCACAGCGGCGGCGAGCACGAGCGTGTTCATGGTCCGTTCAATAGCCGGAGTCGGGAAAGCGGGAAAGCGGAGCCGATCTAGGCCGGACGCCGCGCCCGGAGCGCCTGCGCGATCGTGCCGTCGTCGAGCCAGTCGAGTTCGCCGCCCACGGGCACGCCGCGGGCCAGGCTGGTGACCACCACGCCCGACGGGGCGAGCCGGTCGGCGACGTAGTGGGCGGTGGTCTGGCCGTCGACGGTGGCCGGCAGGGCCAGCACCACCTCCTTCACGGTCCCGTCCGCCGTCCGCTCGACCAGCGAGGCGATGCGCAGGGTGTCAGGCCCGACGCCGTCGAGGGCCGAGAGCAGGCCGCCCAGCACATGGTAGCGACCGCGGAAGGCCGAGGCGCGCTCCATCGCCCACAGGGCGCCCACCTCCTCCACCACGCAGAGCAGGGACCCGTCGCGGCCGTGGTCGGCGCAGACGGTGCAGATCTCGCCGGTGTCCAGCGCCCCGCAGATCCGGCACGGCCGCACCCGCTCAGCCGCTTCGGTCAGAGCGGCGGCCAGGGGCGTGAGCAGCTGGT
>Ga0302314_10016785_pt1 | contig 12339 bp, 12 predicted proteins | sample III_Palsa_N2_3_FD_200533 | JGI IMG/M metagenome (GOLD analysis project Ga0302314, IMG submission 200533) | Peat permafrost microbial communities from Stordalen Mire near Abisko, Sweden - III_Palsa_N2_3 | ecosystem: Environmental > Terrestrial > Soil > Palsa > Peat permafrost | place: Sweden...
CGCTACGGCGGACTGAACGGGAGGCCGGCGCGAAACTCGCATCCATTTCTGTGTTGACAGTCACTCTTTCCACCCACGACGACGGCTTTGCAGCGTGAGCCGCCGGCCAGGTTGAGGTCGACGGTGTCAGCTCGCGCGGTCAAAGCGGGCGTCGGTTCGCCAATTTCCCGCAATGGCGCGCGCGCCTTGGCGTCGATGCCGATCCCGCCTCGCCGAGCCGGCGTTTGAAGATCATCCCCTGAGCACTGCCAGCCGCGTGTAGTGGTCCACATCTGATCCAGAGAAGCAGCAAAACGCAACTTCGGCAATCGTTGTCGATCGGGACATGAACGTCGTCACCGTGGCGACGGCAATCTCGGCCGCTCGGTCGGAAGGAAACTTGTAGATCCCTGTGCTGATACACGGAAAGGCCACGCTGCGGGCGCCGTTCTTCTCCGCGACCTCCAGCGACTGGCGGTAGCAGTCAGCCAGCAGGCCCTCCTCGCCGTAATGACCGCCGCGCCAAACCGGCCCTACGGTGTGGACGACGATTCGTGCGCGCAGTCGGAACCCTGGCGTCGCCTTCGCCTGCCCGGTCGCGCATCCACCCAGAAGCCGGCACGCGTGGACTAACTCAGGCCCCGCCGCGCGATGGATCGCGCCGTCGACACCGCCTCCGCCCAACAACGAGGAGTTGGCGGCGTTGACGATCGCGTCCACGGCGAGTGTGGTGATGTCGGCGAGAACGACGGTCAGACGTGTTGACACGAGTTGGCCTTCGGTGGAGATGCGTACATGCGTGGGAGCCGGCAGGCAGCCTGTCAGGCTGGGAACGAGCAAACGACCTCGATCCGGCCGACGATGTGGTCGTTGAGCGCCTCGAGATCCTCCGCCGGGATCCACCATTCCTCATGCCTCGCCGCACCGACGACATGGGTTTCGTAACGCGCCATAAAGTTCGCCTGCACCTCGAAGCGCGTGACGTAGCCCGCGCCGCTCTGCGGCACGTTCCAGTCGCGCGCGATCTCCACGGCGTAGTCCTCGTTGGTCACCGGGTAGAAGATAGGCTGCTCCGTGAGGCGTGGCGGCCAGCGTCGCCAATCGCTTTGCGCGACCAGCGCGAGTTCTTCCGGCCCGGTCGGCCGGTACATGACGACAGTGTTCGGCGTGGAAAGTGTGTTTGTGGCCGTCATGTCGGAATCTCTTCGTTGCCGCGAGGCCGGCGGGCGCTCGCGCGGTAGATTTGCTCCACAGGTGTTCGCAACTGCTGCCAGTCGCCCTCGGCTTGGGCTCGCTGCTCGGCCACGAACGCCGTCATGTCGATCACCTCGACAAGCGCCGTCGTCGCAAGCTCCTGCAACGCCTGTCCGCGCAGGCCCAGTTGTACGGCGCGTCGCGCGAGCTTCGCCCCATCGGGCGCATGATCCGGATCCCATTGCAGCCGCACCTCGGACGCCTCGACAGCTGCGGCCCAGGCCCCGCGGTCGGCCAGGCCCGACGCCTCGAACGACGAGGGCACGGCGTCCGCCAGCAGCCGGTCGAAGAACGATCGCCGTATGCGCAGGCCGAGCGTGATCTCCTGTCCCTCCTTCGTGCCCCAGCCCGAGCGGTACATCATCCATAGGAAGTTCGGCTTTACCCAGCTCATGCGGTTGAAGCTGAACGCCGGTCCCCCGAGCTGCCCGTGATGGATCGCCCACTGGCCGATCTCGGGTCGGTAGGCCTGGTAGACGACGATGGTGTCCGCGTCATGGTGGGCCAGGATGTGCTCGCCGCGTTCCGGCCAGACGGTCTGCTGGTCGACCCAGCGAGCGCAGGGCAGCGGCGTGGAGTGGTTCGTCCATTCCATGTCACTGGTCTCCAGGCCCGCTGCATAGGCGCCTCGCTAGCAGCTGGTCCAGCAGCGGCTCCGCCACGTCGCGGCCTTGCAGACCCTGGCGCCAGCGAGCCGGAATGCCAGCCAGTCCAAAGCGGATTCCCGAAATGCCGCCGGCGATGCATGCCGTGGTGTCAGTGTCGTTCCCGAGCCGGATAGCGGCGCGGACGATGGCCTCGTAGTCACCGGCCGACTGCACTTGGCGTGCCGACCGCAGCGCGTCGACGACGTAGCCCGTGCCGCGCCCAGCTGCATCGCTGTCAGGCCGGATGTGGAACTCCAGCTGCTCGACGGCTGGAGGCGAATCGGCCACGATCGCACGCGTCAACCGCACGGCATCCAGCCACGCGGCCTCGACCTCTTGGCCGTCGAGCAGGCGGCGGGCCCAGAGCACGTAGATCGCGCAGCAGACCTGCGAGCGCACATGACCGTGCGTGGGCAGCGATTGCAGGAAGGCGTCCCGCACGAGTTCCTCGTCGCTGCCTGCGTGCCACAGTGCCAGCGGCAGGACACGCATGAGGGCGCCGTTGCCGTTGTCGCTCTCGGACGACCCGCCCGCGGTCACGGCGGATCCGCCGCTGCGGATTACTTGCAGCGCCCGGCTCGTCTGGATGCCGACGTCGAAGACGCGCCCATCCGGCGTCATGTACCCATGGTCGTTCCAGTTGACAAGGCGGCGCCCGAAGTCCTCGACATCGAGGCGATCGTTACGAAGAACGCTCGCGAGCAGGCAAAGCGCCTGCGCGCCGTCGTCCGACCAAGTGCCTGGAGGCGTCCCGGTGTGGGAGCGAAGAAATCCTGCGGGCGGCTCGAACTCGATGTCCTGGACATCCGGGACGTCGGTGGGCCGCGTGAACTCGTAGGGCACGCCGAGAGCATCGCCGACCAGCATGCCGACGAGACCACCAGCGAGCCGGTCGCGGCGCGACGGCGTCTGTTGCACGGTGTTCAATCTAAGATCTCCAGGTAACGGGGCGGCACAGCCTCGGCCAGCCACACGCCGTTTGCCGAGCAGCGGAAGACGTTGCCGTCCGCGAGCATGCGCGCGGCGTCGATGCGGAGGAGCACCGGAACGCCGTAGCGCGTGCCCACGCCGATCGCGGTGTCGCGGTTCGCGGTCAGGTGGACATGATGCCGCGCGCGTCGTGTCAGTCCCTCGCGAAGGATGGCATCAAGGAAGCGGCGCGCCGTACCGTGGAAGAGCTTGTCCGGTGGTACGAGCTCCGGCAGGTCGAGGTCGACCTCGATCGTATGGCCCTGGTTCGCGCGGACGCGCAGGCCGTCCTCGCTGAGAGCGAAGCGCTGCTTGTCGCTGCTCGTGACGACGTCGACAAGGTCGTTGTGCGTGAAGGGGCGGCCGCCCGCAGCGCTCAGGCGCAGCAGGTCGTCGACGCGGGCCCAGCCGGCAGGGTCGAGCTCCAGGCCGATCTTCTGGGGCTGGTGTCGGAGCACAAGGCTCATGAACTTGCTGATCGTCGTCAGCTCGGTGGTCTTCTTCATGATGTGGATTCGTGTGGCGCCGCCTCAGCGGTGGCGCGAGAGTTGGTCGCGGGCTTCCATTAGCGCGAAACCCAGCAGGTTCAGTCCGCGCCAACGCGTGGGGTCGAGGGCGTCGGGATCGTCGGCCGCCAATCCGATGCCCCACACGGCATCGACGGGGCTGGCCTCGACGAGCACCTGGTCGCCGGTCTGCTGCAGGAACTCGCGCAGGCGCCCGTCCTGCCCGAATTTGCCCAGGTTGGCCTCGACGACGATGCGCATTCGGTTCCGCGCCCAGATCTCCTCGTCGAAGCCAGCGACCTGTCGGCCGAGAGCCTTGGCCTGACCCGGGGTGGTCGCTGCCAGAACGGTGTCGCGCGCGAGGATGTCTCCGAACAGAGCGGCCTTGGCAGCCATCATGTAGTGCTCGGCGCTGCGGTAGTCGACCCCCTCGACGCTGAAGGCTGCCTCGTACCACTGGCTGAAACAGGCCTTGGTGACGCGCCCATCCTTGGAGGGGCGGTGGCCCCAGAAGAACAGGAAGCGCGCCGACTCGCCGCCATCGAGGGCGGCGAGGAGTTGTTCGACAGTACGGCTGTTGGCAATGGTCATGGCGCGTGATCTGGGGTGTCCACGCCGGCTTAGCCCGGCATGTCATCCCTTGATTAGTTGGCTTGTACGCTTTATAAAGATGTACAGTACAACCTAAATCGAAGCAGGTCAAGCGAGGACAGTGACATGACGAAGGATCGCATGGCGACGCCGGCAACGACGGCGGGCTCGAGCCGCGCGTCGAAGGGGCCAGACTTTCCGCGCCCGTTCACGACGGTCGACGTGGTGATCTTCACGGTGCAGGAAGACGCGCTGCAGGTGCTGCTCGTCCAGCGTCCCTCCGATGCCGACGAGCCCCACCCCGGCGCCTGGGCGCTGCCAGGCGGCTTCGTCAATGTCGACCTCGATGCCGACCTGCTCGCCTGCGCGCAGCGCAAGCTGCAGGAGAAGACCGCCATGGCCAGCCCCTATCTCGAACAGCTGGGCAGCTGGGGCAGTGCCACGCGGGACCCGCGCGGGTGGTCGGCCACGCACGCGTACTTCGCACTGATCCCGTCCGAGGGCGTCACGCTCACCAGAGGGGCGAACGCGGCCGACGTCGCCTGGTTCGAGGTCGACCGCCTGCTCAAGCGCCCGAAGCTCGCGTTCGACCACGCGGACATTCTTCGCGCCGCGGTGGAGCGGCTGCGCAGCAAGGTGGAATACACGTCGCTGCCGGCTTTCCTGCTGGCCGAGCCGTTCACGCTGCCGCAGTTGCAGCATGTGTACGAGGTCGTGCTGGGGCGCTCCGTCGACAAGAGCGGCTTCCGCACGCGAATGATCGCGGCGGACTTCCTCGAGGAGGCGGGCCTCGTCGAGGCCTCTTCGCGCCGTCCACCGATGGCGTACCGGTTGAAGGATCGAACGGGGCCGGTGTACTTTCCGCGGACGTTCAGTCCGCGTGGCGGCGAGTAATGCGGGATGGCCACCCACGTATGATCGCCGTGTCAAGTCCTTGGGCGGGAGCGACGCTGGGAGGCGTCGGCCCCAGGACGAATGCCAACAGAACGAGCGGGCGAAGCCCGTCAACGTCATGACGAATGCGATGAAGGATGCGGCCCGCCATCTGCGTGCAGGCTTGCAACAAGCGACTGCCGGCTTGGTCGGGCGCGAGCCGTTGGCCGAATTGATCGTGTTGGCCGCCGTCGCCCAGGAACACTTGTTGGTGATCGGGCCGCCGGGTACCGGCAAGAGCGCAGTGGTACGCCGCGTGGCGCAGACGCTCGGTGGCCGGTACTTCGAGTACCTGTTGGGCCGCTTCACGGAACCGTCGGAGCTGTTCGGCGCCGTTGATCTGAAGAAGCTCCGCGAAGGCAGTGTTGAGACCGACGTCTCCGGCATGCTGCCCGAGGCAGACGTCGCGTTTTTGGACGAAGTCTTCCTCGGCTCGACGGCCATCCTCAACACGTTGCTGGGCGTGCTCAACGAGCGCCGTTTCCGTCGCGGGCACACGCAACTGGCATGTCCGCTACGCGTGTGCGTCGGCGCCGCCAACGCGTTGCCCGACGACGAGGCGCTGTCCGCTTTCGCCGACCGTTTCCTGCTGCATGCATTCATCGAGCCGGTCGCTGATGCGCAGCTCGAGACACTGCTACAAGGTGGATGGCGATCCGACTTCACGACGATGGCCGACACGCACTCGCTGGCGGATCTCGACCTGCTGTCGTCCCGTTTGCGGGACGTGAGCATGGAGGCAGTCCGCCCGGCGCTGGCCGAGGCGATCCGCACGCTGCGAACGGCGGGAGTGCGGCTGTCCGATCGTCGGATCGTGAAGTCGCAGAGACTGGTCGCTGCCGCCGCCGTGCTTGCAGGCCGGCTTGAGGCCTTGCCGGGCGACCTGTGGCCCCTTTTCTACGCTTTGCCGACACAGGCCGGGCAACTTCAAGCCCGCGACGCGCTGCGCGACCTGTTCGCGCTGGCCGAGCATCCGCACCTTCACTACGCCGTTGAGGCCGCGACGCTGCAGCCACGCTCGCGTACAGGTCGACTGGTCGAAGCCGCGCAAGCCTGTTTGGATTCGTCGAACGACGCGCCTGACCAATCCTCCGTACATGCATCGGACGCCAGCGCCGGTGTTGAAGCCGTGCTGCGTGAGATTGACGCCAACTTCGGCGCGGAGCAGATGCCGCCCGACCTGGCGCCGCTGCGCGAACAGTTGCGCGCGCGATTGCGCGTTGCCGAGGAGCCGCGGCCGACGCAGGCGGCCGTCGCTTCAGATCCGAGCTGAAAGCCAGCGCTGCGCGCGGACGTTCGGGCGTGATCCTGTCGACACTCTCATGGCAATGGCGTCCCGTTGTGGATGCGGCGCTGCCGCGCGCGGCGGTCGGCCACGGAGCTGCCGCGTTGCGGTTGCTCGCGCGACTGGCGGCGCTACCTGCGGCCCGCCGCGCTGCACTGACCGCGACCGGCACCGTCGACTGGCTGATCGTGCTCGGCCCGACCGACGATCTGCCCTGGGTCGAGGGCGTTCGTTATGCCGCGCCGTGTGCGGCCAGCCCTGCGCTCTGGCTGCCGACGCATCGCGAGCCGACGGCCCCCGTCGACCTGCTGTGGCGTGCGTTGGAACGGCGGCATCAGCGCGCACCGTTGCTGCTCTGGCCAGAGCCGTTCGCCGTACTGCCGCTCGATCGCCAACTGCCCGCGGATGACACGCTCGTCGCGACGCTGACCGCGTGCCTGCAGGGCGCTTACGCTCCCTCACCATGACCGCCGTCGTAGACCTCCCGCGTCCTCTGCAGCCCTGGCAAGCCTGGCTGGGATGGTTCGATGCAGAGCTCGCGCAACAGATCGGCGAGATGGTGCGCCGGCTATCCGACCTGCTTGGCACCGCGCCGAGCATCAGCCGCCACGGCCAGCAAGAGCCCGACGGCCTTGGCGACCTGCGTTCGCGCGGTTCCTACGAGCGTCTGCTGGCGACGGAGTGGTTGCTGGCCGACGAACTGCCCGAGGAGTTCCTGCGTCGGGCCGCTGCGTCAGAGCATCTGTTTCTGGCACCGCGGCTGCGCGCCGCCAGGGTCGAACGCTCGGTCGTCGCCATCTTTGACTGCGGCCCGCGCGCGCTTGGTTCGCCCAGGCTCGCGCACATTGCCGCCTGGATCCTGCTCGCGCGCCGCGCGGGCGAGCACGGTGGCAGCCTGCGCTGGGGCGTCCTTCAGTCGCCGGGCATGCTGATGCCCGATGACAGCTCGGAACAGCTGGCCACCCTGATGCGATCGCGCTCCTTCGAGGCTGCCACTGCTGATCATGTGGAACGCTGGCGCGCCGAACTGCTAAAGCTGGACGGCGAAACGTCGCGTGAGACCTGGTGGATCGGCGCGGCCAGTGCCAGCCTGCCCTCCGCGCTCGCGCGCGACGACCGTGTGCTTGCGCTGCGTGCAACGCTTGCCACGGGAGCGCTGCAGGCGCTGCTCGCCGGCGCAGGTCTGAAGCGCGAGGCCATGCTGCCCTTGCCGCCGTCGGACCAAACAACGGCCCTTCTGCGCGGCGAATTCCGTGCCCTGCGATCGACCGCACGCCCGCTACCGGCGAACCGGACTCTGCGCGCCAATCGGATGTCCTTGACGCAAGGCGTACTGATGAGCGTGCCACCGGGTCACGTCGCGATCCCCGAACTCGGCCAGCCGGCGATGCTCGTCTTCGCAGTGCCGCGGCGTGGCCAGGCCAAGCTTGCGAAGCCGCGCCGACAGCAGTGGTCCGGCGCGCGGACGCCAGTGGCCGCGACGCTGGTTCGCGGCGAAACGCAGGCGCTATGTGCTAGCGGTCAGGGCTTGCACTTCTGGCAGATGTCGCGCTTTCGCAAGGAGCGCGAACGACCGCCGCGCGAAGATTTCGAGGCCAGCGCGGCGACGGCGCGTCTGCTCCCGATGGTGTCGATGCAAGGCGCAAACATGCAGCGCGCCTGCGTGCTTGACGCTGCAGGCCGGCTGGTCGCATGGAGCGCGCCGATGCGCGGCAAGGATGACGCACCGGCACCTGCAGACGTGCTCGATCGCAACGTACGCCTCATGGTGCCGCTGGGCGCCGATCGCTTGGTCTACGCGATGATCTACGGCGACGGTGTGTGGCTGCGCGAGCTTCGCGCAGACCAGGCCCCGTCGACTATGCAACGCCGGCTCTGCCCCGCGCCAAAACAGCTCATCGACATGGCCGCCACGGTCGTCGGCTACGGCTCGCCCGAGGCGCAGATCACCAGCCTGGGCATCGCGCACAAACTGAACTTGGCGACGATCTGGCAGATCTTCACGATCACACAGAGTGGGCGTCCTATCGACGCGGTGGATGGCGCGCAGTCGAGTGAAGTTCAGATCGGGCCGGGCGAACGCGGCATCGGACTGACCAACCAGCGCGGAACGAAGCCGCCTGCGCTGGCCGTGCTGTCCGCCGACCGTCGACACCTGCGCTTGGCCACGAGCGGCAGCCAGATGCTTCTGTACGAGAGTGCGGTACCGATCGAACGCTGCGGGGTTTGCCCGATCAGCAGCCATATCGCCGTGCTGCGGCGGGATCGACAGCTCGTGGTGATCGATCCGACCGACCTCGAGCCGCTGCTGATCGTGACCGACAACCAGGGGGCCGAGGCCAGGGAGGGCAATCATGGCGACGACTGAGTCATTTCCGTCGCACATCGCGCGACCAGTCCTCGACGGCCACCGCGAGGTCGCAGCACTGTGGTTGCCGGACGAGTGGTACGACGAATCGACGCGATGCCGCCTCGTCCTGCAGTCCTGGCGGCCGGGCAGCTCGCTGGCACGCTTCGACCACGGCGACCTGCTGCGATTTTCGGCGCCCATTGCCGTTGCCTGCGAGACTCTGCCAGGTTGGCCGCTGCAGCGCTTGTCGGGCATGCTGTGCAGCGCCGAGATCCAGCCGCAGCAGCTCGCGAACCGTGTCCACGCCGACGTCCTGCTGGCGATCGGCGGCGACTGGCACGCATTGAATCTGTCCGACGCCACGCCCATCGATCCCTCGCATTGGTTGGATCTGACGATGGGACTTGTCGAGATGGCCGACTGCCGACTGCCGCCGCCCGAACGCATCGTCGTCGAGCCATCCGTACGCGAATTGCGCGAAGTGCTGGGCCCCGTCGTACCAAGCTCGCCAGAGGCCGAGACGTCCAAGCTACTCCAGGCGCTGGCCGCGCGACGCGCCCGCGACGCGCCTACCGGTGCGAGCCAAGCATCCAAGGGCCCGTCGCATTCCGGCTTCAACCTCGACATGAACAGTGGTGCAGCAAAGGTGGCAGCGGTCGTTGCGGTGCTCGTGCTGGTTGGTGCGGTGATCGCCTTGCTGGCGGCGCGGCCGGAATCGGGCAGCGGCAGCGACCACGACGTGTCACCGGGCGTGCTGGCCGCGCTGGCATTCTTGGTGTTTCGCTTTCTCGCGAGCGGTAGTGCTGCGGTACGCGGCGCTGGTTCCGGCCCGCGGAATTCGCGCGCTGCGCCTGCCCGCGCGCCGCACCACGGCCTTCGCATGCGCGTGGCGCGGGCGCTGCGCTCGCTGCCTGCACGAGCGAGCGGCAAGGTGCTGCCGCAACGCTGGCGCAATTGGGCCACACGCCTGGCAATGACCAGCGGCTTGTCCAGCCTGCTTGGACATCAGCACTCGGCCTACATGCAACGCATGCTGAAGATGTTCGACGATGGTCGGCTCGACGATGCGTTGCGCCACGCAGTGCCGCTCGGCGGCGAAGCCGGATCGCTCGGGCAGGCGTTCGGCCGACTGGCGCCGCGCGACGCGCTTGCGCTGCGCTCGCGCCGCGTTGCGACGACGTCGATCGGACTCGGCGACGCGCTCGAACACCACCTGCGCACGCTGTATCGGCGCACGTTCGAGCAGCTTGATCGCCAGGCCCGTGTCGATGAGGCCGTATACGTCCTGGCGGAGCTGCTCAACCTGCGTCAGGAGGCGCTGGACTATCTCGAGAAGCACGGCCGCTTCGCGCAGGCCGCAGAGCTCGCGCTGGGCTGGGACATGCCGGCGGCGCAGATCGTTCGCTTGCACGCGCTGGCCGGCAACTGGCAGGTCGCACTTCTGGTCGCGCGGCGCGACGATGCCTTCGGCGCCGCGGTCGCGCTGTTGGAGAAACGATGGCCCGAAGCCGCCGATCGGCTGCGGCTGGAGTGGGCAGAATCGCTGGTGGCGCGCGGCCTTTTGCTGCAGGCCGTACACGTCGTCTGGCGTCTCGAGAGCGCTCGCACGCGCGCCGCGGAGTGGCTGCACATCGCCGAGGCCGGGGGCGGTGTGATGGCGGCGCGCGCGCTGGCGCTGCGCGCACAGTGCCTGCCCGATACCCTCGCCGCACACGCGGGACTCATCGACGCGCTGCGCGAAGACGTTGACCTGGTGCACGAACGCCGCGCGTTGGCGCGCGAGCTGCTCGCGTTGCCGTCGCCAGTCAACCCGATGGCCCGGCGCTTGGCCGCGCTTCTGGCCGGCGCCCTGATTGCGGATCCGCCCGCGCTCGTCTCCGCCGACTTGATCAAGCTCGTGCGACTGGCCGCAGATCCAGGACTTTCGGCCGACCTGCCCTCTTCCGGTTGGCCTGAGCCGCCCAGGGCGCAACTGGCGCAGACGAGCGGGACGACGGGCTGGTTCGCACCCGAGGCCGGCACGCACCCCGTAGTGGATGTCGCGGTACTGCCCGATGGCGAATTCCTGGTCGCGCTCGGCGAGGCGGGCGCGGTTCGAATCGACGCTCGCGGCCGCTGGCTCGCGCGATTCGCCGTGCCGGCCTCCCAACTCGTGATCGCCAACGACGGCCACGTCGCGCTGGCGCTGGCGCCGCGCGAGCGGGTCTGGCGAGTGACCCGCCTTGACCTCGTGCGTGGACAGTCGCAGGACCTGGGCATGCACGAATTCAACGCTTTTTCCCGCGCCTTCGACGGTATCGGCTGGAGTGTCGGCATCGATCGCCGCGTGCAGGTACTCGACACGACTTGCGGCCTGCGCGAGGTGCTTTGGCAGGTTACCGATCTGCCGGGCCAAGTCGTGAAGCTCGACGCGGTCGACGACTTGGAGGTCTGGGTGATGCGCGATGGCGACACTCTGCATCAGTGGGCCTACGCGTTGCCGACTCGCCGGCTGATTGCGCGCGATGAGTTGCCGGCGATCGATCCGCACACCGTCGGACGCGCCATCTCGTTGGGCACTGGAGTGATCGAATTCTCGCAGTCCAGCCCTCATGACGAGAACGTGCAGGTTCGCAACTTGGCCGGCGCTCCGGTGCCGTGGAAGGAGATGCCCTGGTATGGCCCTGAATGCGTCATCGCCGCTGCCGGCGCCTGGATCGCCCTGCGCGAGCCGGTGGCAGCCGACGCGAGCGAGCAGGCCGTCGCTCTGTTCAATGTCGGGACGGGCCTCGTGCATGGCCGATGGTTCTGGCCGAATGGCGCGCGCCTGAGCGCGCGCGTTCAAGGCGACACGTGGGCGCTGTTCGATGACCAGGGGCGAGTGTCGACGGTGTCGGTGTCGACATCGCAGGCTACCGATATGTCGGTGCGCTGAACTGGCTGCTTTGTACACCTGAGCTGTCGATTCGATCTGCGCCGATGTGAGCTGCTTCCGCCGCAGACCAGACGTTAAAAGGAGGCGACCTGCATCGCCATGACCGGCCACAATTCGCCCGCGAGCATCATCGCCTACCCCCTAACGGCCGAGGCCAATCAATGCGCTGCGGCCAGGCTTCTACAGGGTAAGGCGGAACCCAAGAACATGGACTGAGGGTTAAGGTCGTGGGCCTCGAACGCGATTGAGCGCCCAACTGCCCTTTTGCAGGAACGGCAGGATCCAGGGGTGGTTTAGTGACGACATGACCCAGCGCGTGCTGTTGTGGGCAATGCGCCGATTTAGCTCACGCACGAATGCGTTGCTGGCCCGCATTTGCGACCCGTCTTCTATTGGCTCTCGCGTAGCCCAGAGCGCTGTGGACGGCGACAAGGTCAGCGTCATCTCGCTGTTCGGAGCGACAAGCCCTTCGTGCACGTGGAAATAGACCGGGTTGTCGCAGGTCAGAAGCGAGTCGGCCGGCGCGCGGGCGAGTACCCAGTTGAACGACATCAGAGTGCTGATGACGTCCAGGCCCGATTCGTCCGGAATGACCTGGTGCCAGATCGCTGTCTGCTGCTCCACGGTCTGGCCGTCAAACGCAGCCTTGAGTTGGGCCCGAATTTCAGGGGCGCGTGCTCTGAAGTCCGCGTCATGAGCCTCGCCAACCTGGATCGCCGATTCATATTCCGCCTCGAGCTCTCGGACCACTCCAGGAAGATCCCTGAAGAACCGCTCCTTGGCCGCCGGTACGCGCTTGCGCGTAATAGTCCGACGAGTACCGTTGCTGCCGGCCTCGCGGGTTAGACGTCAACGAGATGTCTGAGGAGTTCGAAGGCGACCCGCCACTTCTGGCCGTCGCAGTCGAGCGT
>Ga0302314_10016786_pt1 | contig 12339 bp, 12 predicted proteins | sample III_Palsa_N2_3_FD_200533 | JGI IMG/M metagenome (GOLD analysis project Ga0302314, IMG submission 200533) | Peat permafrost microbial communities from Stordalen Mire near Abisko, Sweden - III_Palsa_N2_3 | ecosystem: Environmental > Terrestrial > Soil > Palsa > Peat permafrost | place: Sweden...
ATCTCGGCCACATCGGACAGGCGGACATAGCGGGCTGTGGTGGGGATGATGGTGCTGCGCAGCGCGTCAACCGTGACGGCGGAGCCGAGCACCCGCACGGTCTGTTCGCGGCTGCCCACGTCGGCGCGCCCGCCCGCCTCGTCGGTGTTGAACTGCAGGAGGGCCTGGCTGACCTGGGGCGCGGTGACGCCGAAGGCCGCCATCTTGTCTGGATTGAGGATGACGTTGATCTCGCGGTCCGCCCCGCCCACGCGGGAGACCTGCGCCACGCCGTCCTGCGCCTGCAGCGCCCGGGAGATGGTGTCGTCCACGAACCAGGAGAGCTGGGTGTCGGACATGTTGGGCGCGGCAACGGCGTAGGTGAGGATCGGCGCGGAATCCACGTCGATACGCTCCACCAGGGGCGGATCGATGCTGGTGGGCAGGTTGACCCGCTCGCGGTCGATGGCGGTGCGCACATCGTCCGTCGCCTTCTGCATGTCGGTGCCGAGCTCGAACTCGATCATCGTCTGCGACTGGCCGAGGGAGACGGTGGAGACGATGTGCTTGACGTAGGAGATGCCCGAGAGGCTGTCCTCCACCGGACGGGTGACCTGGTTCTCCATCTCGGTCGGCGCGGCGCCGCTCTGGGTGACGATCACCTCCACGGCCGGGAAGGTGATGTTGGGGAAGTGCTTCACCGGCAGGCGCGCGAAGGCCGAGAGGCCGGCGATGGCCAGGGCGATGAACAGGATGGCGACCGGAACGGGGTTGCGGATCGCCCAGGCGGAGATGCGGAACTTCATGAGCCGCCGCCTCCCGCCGCCGACCTGCGCTCGCCCGCCACCTGCACCTTGTCGCCGTCCAGCACGAAGGCGCCGCCGCCGAGCGCCACCCGGGTGCCGACCGGAGGGCCCTGCACCAGCTGCACATAGCCCTGCGCCCGCTGGCCGGTCTGGATCGGGGCCCGGCGCACGCGGTCGTCGGCGTCGATCACCATCACCGAGGCCCCGTTGGCGTCGAAGTGCACGGCGCTCTCGGGCACCACCGCCACGGGGTGGGCCGCCGCCTGGAACACGCCGCGGGCGAAGCCGCCGGGCCGCAGGTCCTCGCGCACCGGCAGGGCGACGCGGACGTGGCCGAGGCCGGTCTGCAGGTCGACCCGCGGGCTGATGAAGCGCACGGTTCCCGTGACCTTGGCGTCCGAGGGCAGATCGACCTCAACCGGCTCGCCCACGCGGATGTTGCTGAGGTCGGCCTGGGAGACTTCGGCGTCGAACTCCACGAGGCCGTCGCGGGCAATGCGGAACAGGGTGGTCCCGGCGGCGGAGGTGTCGCCGGGGCGGGCGTCGCGCTCCAGCACCCGGCCGCCGACGGGCGCGCGGATGGTGAGGCGGCTGTCGCGGGTCTTCAGGTCGTCGAGCTGGGCCTTGGCCACGGCCACGCCGGACTGCGCCGAGCGGGCCTGGAGGCGGCGCTCGGAGATCTGCTCCATGGAGATGACGCCGGCGTTGTCGAGACCCTTGACCCGGTCGGCCTCTTCCTGGGCGCGCTGGCCGGCGACGGTCTGCTGGTTCAGGTTGGCCTGGGCCTGGGCGATCTGCGAGCGCAACAGGGTGTCGTCCAGGTGCGCCAGCGGCTGGCCCTTCTTCACCCAGGCGTCCTCGTCCACCAGGACGTCCGCCACCCGGTAGCCGGCGAGTTCGGAGGCCACGCCGGCCTCCTCCCGCGACACGAGGTTGCCCGACGCGGTCAGGCCGCCGGATAAGGGCCGCAGGGCGACGTTGGCCGTGGTCAGCGTCAGCGCCGTCTCGGCCCGGGCCGCCGGCTTGGGCTTGGCGCAGCCCGCCAGGGCGGTTCCCGAGCAGAGGGCGAGCGCGAGCATCAGGCCGGAGGTGGTCCTGGACGTCGACGTCCTGGGCGGCGAGGTGTTGGGCGTCGAGGTCTTGGGCATGGCGCCGTTCATCGGTTCTTTCCCTGGGCCGCTTCGGCGTTCCAGCCGCCGCCCAACGCCTTGAAGGTGGCCACCGTGTCCACCAGCGCGGAGATTTCGGAGGCGGTGTAGGTGGCGCGCGTCTGCCGCCAGGTCTGCTCGGCCTGGATCAGGCTGGTGAGGTCGGTGAGGCCGAGATCGTAGCCCTTGTTGGCGGCGTCGAAGGCGAAGCGCGAGCGCTTGGTGGCGTTGTCGAGCAGCTTCACCCGCCGGCCGTCGGCCTCGATGGCCGTCAGGGCCCGCTCGGCGTCGCCATAGGCGCTCTGCACCGACTTCTCGTAGGCGACCACCGCCTGGTCGCCCCGCGCGCCCTGGGCCCGCACCTCGGCCAGCAGCTTGGGGATCGAAAGGATCGGCACGGTGACGCCAAGTCCGCCGGTCGCGGCCTGGGTGGTGATGGTGTAGATCGACTCCACCTGCTTGGAATAGGACAGCCCCGGCGCCAGGGTGAAGGTCGGGAACAGGGCGATCTTGTCGATCTTCAGCTGGCCGGCGGCGACCAGCAGCTTTTCCTGCGCCTCGCGCACGTCGGGCCTGCGGGCAAGGAGGGAGCCGGGCGTGGTGGCCGGCGCGGCGGGCGGCGGCGTCACATCCGCGGTGATGGGCAGGTCGCTGGACGGCGCGCCGCCCTTGCCGATCAGGACCAAGAGGGCCCGCTGCGCGCCGCGAAGCTGCGCCTCGATCTGCACGGACTGGGCGGCGTTGCTCTCCGCATCGCTCTCTGTGCGGGCGGCGTCGGCGGTGGTGGCGAGGCCGGCCTCCGCCTTGCGCCGCGCCACGTCGGCCAGGTTCTTGGCCAGCCGTTCGTTCTCCCGCGCGTCGTCGAGCTGGACCGCCAGGCCCCGCGCCTGGAACAGGTCGGTGGCGACCTCCGCGGCGAGGCTCATGCGGGTGGCCTCATAGTCGAAGCGGGCGGCGGCGAAGTTGGCGTTGGCCGCCTTGATGGCCGTGATGTCCTTGCCGTAGAGGTCGATCTCCCAACTGATGGGGAAGGACGCAGCGTAGTTCTGGGAGGATCCGTTCGACGCCGTGAAGAAGGACGACACCAGCGACGTCCCCGCCGCCGAACCGGCCGGCACGCCGAAGGCCGCCGCGTTCACATGGTCGAACGACTGCTTGGCGTACTGGTCGTTGGCTGAGGCCTTGACGTCTCCCTGCGGCAGCACCCCGGCGATGACCTCGTTGCGATCGGCGCGGGCTTCCGCCAGGCGATAGAAGGCGCTGCGGGCGTCCGGGCTGACGGTCAGCGCCTGCTCCACCAGGGCGGTCAGCTGCGCATCGTTGAAAAGGAGCCACCAGCGGTCCAGCGCCGCCGGACTGACGCCCGACTCGCCCTGGCGCGCTTCGAACGCCGGGGGCAGCGCGACCTCAGGCTTGATCATCTTCTCGTTGAGGGCGCAGCCTGACAGGATCCCGCCCAGAAGGCCGACGCAGAGCGTCGGCGCCCAGGCCGGTGCGACCGCCTTGATGAAGCCGTTCAATTGCATGACGATAGTTCGCCGTTCCCCTGTGAGGAGAGGTGAGCCGTCACCGTCGCGTTTGGCAAGTCGAACCCGCCGCCCGTGACAAAGTGCTCTGGCGTCCCCCCGCTCCCGAAGCCTCGCCTGACAGCGCGCTTCGCCCCTTAGTCGCCGCTCATAGCGCCGATGGATGCAGGGTGTAAAATTAAACGTCGTTCAGACCGGCCGTCAGACGCCCTTGGGGGCCGCGACCGTTTCGCACACATCCCCGTGCCGGGCCGCGTCGGCCCTGGCGAACGCCTCCGCCGTCGGGGCGAGGCGGCGGTCGAGGATGATCCCCCTGGCGCTGGGGGAGATGACCACGTGCGCGCCGGCGGGCGTCGCCTGCCCCTTCCTGGCCAGCACGAAGTCGATCCCCGTGGGCGCCTGTCGGTCGTTCTGCACGAAGATGTTGTCGCTGTTGGCCTGGAACACCGAGACCGACATGTAATTGCTCCAGGGCGCGGCGTGGACGCGGAGCGGGCCCTTGGACAGGTCGTAGACGCAGCTGGCGTAGGCGAGATCGGGCGAGGGCCGCACGATGTTGCGCGGGGTCTCGCTGGTGCGGGGGCCGAACACGAACTGGTTCACCGCCCGGCCCCCATCGCTCACCTTCTTCATCGCCCCGCCCATGATCACATAGGGCGCGGCGAGCACCAGGGTCGCGCCGGCGATCAGGGCGACCATCGCCGTCAGGCCCAGCCAGTGCAGGATCGGCTTCATGCGGCGGCTCCCGAGCAGGACAGGGTGGTGAGCTGGGGGAAGACGATGCTCCTGGGATCATCGGCGGCCGCGGGCGAGGGATTGTAGAGCCGCAGCGTCAGGCTGAACTTGCCCGCGCCCCAGGTGGAGATCCAGTTAGGCGCGCCGCCGGGGCCCGGGCGCTGCAGCTGCACCGCCGTGGTCCAGCCGCCGCCGGGGTCCTTTTGCACGCGGGTGTCGTCCACCGACCGCGCCCCGTCGTGGTTCTGGGGCAGGAACTGGTCGGCGGCGTAGATGGTCACCGACCACCAGCGCGCCGGCAAGGGGCCGCCGCGCAGCTGGTAGGCGCAGTTCTGGCTGAGCGGCTTGCCATGCTCGTCCCTGGTCAGGGTGAAGTAGATGGTCTCCGACCGGTTCAGCGCCAGCAGCCCGCCCGCGGCAACCAGGGTGCGGGTGAAGGGATCGGCCGCCGTGGAGCCCGCCAGCTTCGAGGTGGTCCAGCCGCTGTAGGACTCGCCGCCCGCCGCCGCGTGCTGCAGCAGGTAGATCGTGCCCCCGATCCCGACCACAAGGCCGACGGCGACCGCCGAAACCACGCCTGCAACCTTCATCCGCCCCGCCTTCTTCTTGAGTCGCAGCCTCGCGCCGTTCGCGTCCCCGCGCAAGACGCGCCCCCGCCTGCGGACATTTCGCAATTTCGCGATTATTCGTAAGTCGCCCGTAACGATTATTATCTAGGAGTTGCCCTTCCGGTCGCCGCGTCGCCCTAGGTGTTCACGCCTCGAGCTGAAGTCCGGCGCCGGAATGATACAACCCAACAGGATGGGCGCCCAATGACCGCTGAAGTCAGAACCTACGGCAAAGGCATCAAGGTCTCTCCCCGCGTGGTCATGCCCCACGCCTATACGGGCCGCAACACCGCCGACAAGCTGCGCTCGTTCAGCCAGATGAACCCGCGCTTCATCCCGCACCTGGCGCGGTCCTTCCTGCGCGGCCGCCCGCAGGACGCGGTGGCCGCCTTCCAGGCCCACTGCGAGGCCAGGGGCTTCGAATTCACCTATGACGGCGTGTCGTCCAACATCCCCCACATCGCGCCGATCCTGAAGGCTTTCGCGGCAAAGTCGGGCGACGATGTGATCCGCTACCTGGAGATCGGCGCCTTCGAAGGCCGCAATCTCGTCTTCCTCGACTGGCTCCTGCCCAACCGCCTCGACGTGACGGCCATCGACCCGTGGTTCAACGAGGAGTTCAACGACGACGCCAGCTACCACGGCATCGAGGCCCGCTTTCATCGCAACATGGCCAAGATCAACTTCAAGGGCCTGGATCTGCGCAAAACCTTCTCCGGCACCGAGCTGCCGATCCTGCGCGCCGCCAACCAGACGTTCGACCTGATCTATGTGGACGGCAGCCACGCCGCCCTCGAGGTGCTGATCGACCTCAGCTATTGCGCCAGCCTGCTGGTGCCCGGCGGCATGATGATCCTCGACGACTACTGGCACGACATCAGCGACATCGGCGGTCCCGGCGTGAAGCAGGCGGTGGACCAGTTCCTGCGCATCTTCGGCCAGTATTTCGCCGTCGACGCCGTCTACCGTCAGGTGGTGCTGACCAAGACCGACGAGATTCCGCGCTAGCCTTCAGAAACGGTCAGGCCCGACCTTCGGCGATGCGGGCGCGGGCGATCTCGCCGGCGATCTCGTGGGTGGGGCGCTTGTCCGCGGCGGAGCGCTGGAAGATCTCGTCCAGCGTCTCCATCAGCCGGTCGAGCTTGCCCGCCACCCAGGCCGGATCGAAGGCCGTATCCGCGTCGAGCGCCCGGATCTCGCCCGCCACATTGATGATGCCGCCGCCGTTGATGACGTAGTCGGGGGCATAGATGCGGCCTTCGAGGAACAGCTCCTCGCCGGCGCTGGGCGTGGCCAGCTGGTTGTTGGCGCCGCCGGCGATCACCCGCGCCTTGATCCGCTTCAGCGCCTCCAGGGTGATGGCGCCGCCGAGCGCGCAGGGGGCGAAGATGTCGGCCTCGGCCTCGAAGATGGCGTCGGTGGAGACGATGGTCGCGCCGGTCCGGTCGGCGACCTCGCGCAGGGCCTGCTGGTTCACGTCGGCGATGATCAGCCTGGCCCCTGCCGCATGCAGCTTCTCGGCCAGAAAGGCCCCCACGTGGCCCACCCCCTGGATCGCCACGGTCATGCCGTCGACGCCCTGGCCGCCGTAGGCGTGGCTGGCGGCGAGCTTCACGCCTCGGAACACGCCCTCCGCCGTCACCGGGCTCGGATCGCCCGAGGCCGCCGCATGGCCGTCGAGGCCGGCGACGAAGCGCGTCGACTTGCGCGCGCTCTGCAGGTCGGCGGGCGAGACGCCCACGTCCTCCGCGGTCCAGTAGCGGCCGCCGAGCTGGTCCACGGCCCGGCCGAACGCCTCGAACAGGGCGGGGGACTTCAGGGCGCGACTGTCGCCGATGATCACGGCCTTGCCGCCGCCATGGGCGATGTCGGCCACGGCGTTCTTGTAGGACATGGCGCGGGAGAGGCGCAGCGCATCGGTCAGCGCCTCCTCGGAGGTCGCATAGGGCCACATCCGGCACCCGCCCGCCGCCGGCCCCCGCGCCGTGGAGTGGACAGCGATGATGGTCTTCAGGCCCGTGGCCTCGTCGTGAAAGGCGTTGACGCTCTCGTGGCCTTCGAACGCGGCGGAGTCGAACAGGGTCATGAACTCAAGGATCGCTGTGGCGGGGAGGCGCGCGGGTTACCCCCTCCCCTCGCCCGAAACAACCCCGCTCAGGCCTTGGGGCGCGGAATGGACGACGCGCCGGACGGGAGCGGCGCCTTGGGATCGCGGATGAAGCTCACAACGTCCCCCAGCACCGCCTCGGCATGGAGGTCGCGGTTCAGCAGGTGCCAGCCGTCGGGGTAGAAGGCGGTCCGCCCGTTCGCGCCGAGCCTGGCCGCCGCGCGATAGGCCGAATGCTTGGGGATCAGGTTGTCGTGGTCGCCATAGGCGTAGAGGGTCGGCGCGGCGATCCCGCCGATGCGGTCGGCGGCGTCCTGCATCAGGTTCATCAGGCCGTAGGTGGCGTCGACCCGGGTCTTGAAGATCATGTTCCGGTCCCGTCCCATGCGGCGCAGGATGGCGATGTTGTCGGAGGGCATGTGCTGGCGAAACAGCCACGCCGGCGCTTCGAGCAGACCGCCGGGATCGGTATGGGCCACGGTCCAGAGCAGGACCTTGCTGGGGATCGGCTGCTCGCTCCAGCCCCAGACGGCGGGGGACAGCAGGATCACGCGGTCGGCGCTGGGCGGACTGGCGGAGGCGAAGGCGGTGATGGCCACGGCGCCGCCCATGCTCTCCCCCGCCACGGCCAGGATCGCCTGGGGATGGCGCGCGCGCAGCAGCATGCAGGCGGTGCGAACGTCCTGGTCCATCAGGGTCTCGCCGCCCCATAGCCCCCGGTCCGGCGCCCGCCCGAAGCCCCGCTGGTCGTAGGCGTAGGTGGTGATCCCCCGCGCCGCCCAGTAGGGACCGGCGATGATGTTGGCGGCCGAATAGTCGTCCATCCCGTGCAGAGCCAGGATCACCGCCCAGGGCTCCACGGCCGCGCCCGAGGCGTCCGTCGCCGACCAGACCGCCAGCGGCAGGCGCGTCCCGTCGGCGGCGACCATGGCGTCGACTTCGAGCCGGGGCCCGGCGAAGTTCGGCGCGATCAGGCCGGGCTTCTCCACGAAGGGCGCGCATCCTCCCAGAACAGAGAGGCCGAGAAGTCCGAAGGCGCGGCGATTCATGCCCTGAGCATAGCCGCGGTTCTTAGGCGCAGATATGGCGCCGCCTCGTCCTCGAACCACGGATTTCGGCGGAGCCAGGCGGTGTTGCGCCAGCTCGGGTGCGGCAGGACCAGATACTCCGGCAGATAGTCCCGCCAGCGCTCCACGGTCTCGCGCACCGTCGGCCCGGCCCGGTCGCCCAGCGCCCACCTCTGGGCGTAGCCGCCGACCAGGAGGGTCAGCTCCACGCCCGGCAGCCGCGCCAGCAAGGGCTTGCGCCAGGTGGCGGCGCAGCGGGGCGGCGGCGGATAGTCCCCGCCCTTCGGATTGGTCCCCGGAAAGCAGAAGGCCATGGCCGCCACGCCGATCCGCCCGTCGCCATAGAAGGTCTCCCGGTCCACCCCCATCCAGTCGCGCAGGCGGTCGCCCGAGGCGTCGTCGAAGGGCAGGCCGCTCTCGTGCACCTTGCGCCCCGGCGCCTGCCCGCAGATCAGGAGCCGGGTCCGGGGCGAGACCCGCACCACCGGGCGCGGCTCGTGCGCGAGGTCCGGCGCGCAGGCGCGGCAGGCGGCGATATCGGCGAGGAGGGCGTCGAGGGACATGGCCCCGATGTAGGAAGGCTAGATCAGATCGCCATCGCCGCCTTGGACGAGATCGGGATCGTCGTCCTCGTCGTCCATGTCGGAGGCCCTCGGCTTCGGCGGCGCGATCACGTCGCCCTCCATCGGCAGGCGCAGGCGATAGACGCCCTTGAAGGTCTCAGGATCCGCCGGCTTGCCGTGGCGGGTGATGGCGATCCTGCCGAGCCGGGCCAGCCCCCGCGCCTCGGCGCGCACCCGGGGCAGCATCCGCCGCCAGCCTTCGGGGTCCACGGCGCGGGCCACGTCCTCCGGGCCGACGCTCTTGCCGGGGGCCAGCGGCGCCAGCAGGGCGAACAGGGTCTCTTCGATGGGCGAACTCATGGCGACACCTGTTGGCGCGAACGCCTGCGCGATGCAAGCGTGCGGCCGACATCGGCGATCAGCACCTTCGCGCTGGCGTTCTCCTGATCAGCGTTTATGTGTGCGGCAAAGCACGCGAGGGGACGACATGGACGGCGGCGACGACATCGAGATCCATCACGGCCCCAAGCTCGTCACCGAAGGCGAGTTCGCCGGCTGGAAGGGCTGGGGCGACGACGCCTACGAGAGCCTCACGGGCCCCTTCTTCTTCCGCGAGGAAGAGGGCGGCAAGGTGCGTTGCGCCTTTCGCGCCGGGAAGAAGCACATGAACGGCGGCGGGGCCATGCACGGCGGCTGCATGATGACCTTCGCCGACTTCTGCCTGTTCGCCCTCTCCCATCCCCACCGCGCGGCGTCGGGGGAGCACACGCCGATGGTCACCATCTCCCTGAACGGCGAATTCGTCGGGCCCGCCTACGAGGGCGACCTGATCGAGTGCACCGGCGAGGTGGTGCGCGCCGGCGGCTCCCTGATGTTCCTGCGCGGCGTGATCGAGACCGGCGGCAAGCCGATGCTGACCTTCTCTGGCGTGATCAAGAAGGTGAAGCGGCGCTGATCTCCTCCCCTGCGCAGCGGGGGAGGGGGATCATCCACAGGATGGTGGAGGGGGCGCCGGGCGCTGCGCCTGGACGAGCCCCTCCCACCACGCTGCGCGCGGTCCCCCTCCCCGCTTCGCAGGGCGGGAGATGTGCGGCGGATAACCCCGCGCGCCTCGCGGTCAGATCTTAAGCCGCTTCAGCAGCGATCCCGCCAGGCCGCCGTCGCCGCCGCCGATCGAGGGGTCGCTGAGGCTGGCCTCGCCCGTCTCCACGTGGCCGGCGAAGCGGCGGAAGTAGGCCGGGTTCTCGCGCCAGGCGATGGCGACGTCGTACCAGTGGGCGCTGGGACGCAGGGGGATGACGATCTCCGTCGTTCCCTTGGGCGGCAGGGTGCGCGTCTGCGGCTTGCCGCCGTAGCTGTTGCTGACGATCACCGTCGCGGGCCCGGGGCCCGGATTGGCGACGGTCAGCGTCATATGCTCGTGGTCGTACTGCAGGCCGGAGGTGGGCGCGGCGGGATCGACTCCCGAGCCCCTGTAGCGGCGGTGGAAACCGTTCGGCCCGTGCACCGTCATGTCGAAGGCGCCGTCGGGCAGCGCGATCACGTCGCCGAGCTGGCTGCCGGCCGCCACCGTGTAGAACCACGGCCCCGCCGCGCCGCCCGCCGCATAGACCTGGAAGGTCGCCGCCGCCGCGCCGCGGTTGGCGAAGCTCAGATGGAAGCCGTCGTTGGCCCGCACGCCCGCCACGTGCACGTCATAGGGCAGAGGCCGCGCCGGCCGCTGGCCGGGCTCCTGCTTGGGCAGGGCCTCCGCCTTGATCGGGACCACCGGCGGGGCCAGCTTGGCGGTCAGGTCCGCCCGCTCGAGGTAGTGCTTCGTCTCCGGTAGGCGCAGGATCGAGGCGTCGGGCGCCCTGAAGTCGAAGGCCGAGGTCAGGTCGCCGCAGACCGCCCGCCGCCAGGGGGTGATGTTGGGCTCGTGAACGCCGAACCGGGTCTCCAGGAAGCGGATCACCGAGGTGTGGTCGAACAGCTCGGAGTTCACGTATCCGCCCCGGCTCCAGGGCGAGACCACGATCATCGGCACGCGGGGACCGAGGCCGATGGGCTGCGGCCCGAAGGCGGCGCCGGTGTAGACCTCGCCCGCCGTATCGACATTGCTCTTGCCGGCGGCGCCCGCCGTCGCCGGCACGGGCATCGGCATATGGTCGAAGAAGCCGTCGTTCTCGTCGTAGTTCAGGATGAAGACGGTCCTGGCCCAGACCTCGGGATGGGCGGTGAGGGCGCCGATGAGACGCGCGGTGAGCTGTTCGCCATAGCTCGGCGCGCCGTCCGGATGCTCGCAGGTGACGGTGGGGGCCACGATCCAGGACACCTGCGGCAGGGTTCCCGCGGCGATATCCTTCTCGAACGCCGCCACCAGGTGCTCGCCGCGGGACGCCTTGGCGTTCTGCGCATTGGAGGTCTCGGCCCAGGCGCGGCCCTTCCGGTAGAGCGGCGAAGCGGGCTCGATCCTGCGGAACGCCTTGAAGTAGGCGAGGCCGTTGTCGCCGTAGTTGTCGTACTCCTGGTAGAGCTTCCAGCTGATCCCCGCCCCTTCCAGCCGCTCGGCGTAGGTCTTCCACTCGAAGCCCGGGAACTTCGGCCCGTCGTGCTGCGGGTCGGCGGTCTCGTTGGGTTCGGTCAGGGGGTTGGAGACCGCCAGGGAGTTGCTCAGCCCCACGTTGACGCCGCAGGTGCCCGAGAAGAGATACATCCGGTTCGGATTGGTCGGCCCGAACATGGAGGCGTGGTAGGCGTCGCAGACGGTGAAGGCGTCGGCCAAGGCGTAGTAGAAAGGGATGTCGTCCCGGGTGAAATGCCCCATGGTCAGGGGCGTCTTGGCCTTGATCCAGTTGTCGTGATGCTTCCAGGCGTCGTGGCTGCCCTTCCAGCTGTGGTCGAGGCTCTTCAGGCTCTCGGCGCTGGTCTTGCGCCCGTCGAAGCGGAACGGGGCGACCGTGGTCTCGGCGCCGGGGACGGTCGGCTGAAACCACACCGCCTTGCCGCCCGGCAGCTCCAGCGGCCGCGGGTCGCCAAAGCCCCGCACCCCCTTCATGCAGCCGAAGTAGTGGTCGAAGGAGCGGTTCTCCTGCATCAGGATCACCACGTGCTGCACGTCCATGACCGAGCCGGCCGCATTGCGGGCGGGGGCGGCCTGCGCCTGATCGAGCACGGCCGGCGCGGCGGCCGCGCCGGCGGACAGCTTCAGGAACCCTCGACGCGCTTTGGAGACCATCGTTCACCTTCCCAACCTGACGGCGCTTTATGTCCGCGTTTGATGACGCTTTACAGGCGTTCTCGGAACGACGCCCTAGACCGCGCCCCGCATTCGCCAAAACCCCCTTGGTGGCGGAACGGGACGCCCTCTATAAGCGCTGCACAGCCCCCCCCTGCCCGGAGCGCCCGATGTACTACCGCGTGATCGATTCCTTCCTGCACCAGCTGCGCGCCGGCCGCGACGAACTGCCCGCCCACGACGACCTGCGCCAGCAGTACGAGGACGCCATCTCCAAGCTCGGCACGCTGGCCGACGGCCTCTACAAGCGCGACCGCAAGCAGGTCGACCCCATCGACCGCCCGGATTTCTGACGGCTGCACCTCCCCTGTCGAAGACGGGGGAGGTGGATCGGCGCATCGCGCCGGGGCGGAGGGGCGCACCGCAGGCTCGGGGCCCGCCTCGCCCCCTCCACCGCCTTCGGCGGTCCCCTCCCCGCTGCGCAGGGGAGGAGATGGTCACCGGTACGGATCGTCCTTCGACAGATAGCCGGCTACATAGTCCGCCACGCCGTCTTCCAGCGTCGTGAAGGCCGCGGCGTAGC
>Ga0302314_10016789_pt1 | contig 12338 bp, 15 predicted proteins | sample III_Palsa_N2_3_FD_200533 | JGI IMG/M metagenome (GOLD analysis project Ga0302314, IMG submission 200533) | Peat permafrost microbial communities from Stordalen Mire near Abisko, Sweden - III_Palsa_N2_3 | ecosystem: Environmental > Terrestrial > Soil > Palsa > Peat permafrost | place: Sweden...
CGGGCGCGTCCACGGCTGCCCCGGAGGGCAGGGGTGGCTCAGATGCCTGCGAAGTACTGGTTTTCTCCGCCGTTGTCGTACCAGGTGTCGATGGAGGCTCCCGCCCACGGGCTGTCGCCGCTCACGTCGAGGTACAGGCCGCTGTAGGCGCTCTGGATGTGCCAGTAATCCGAGCTACCGTAGAGGCCCGTGTTCCACAGCTGGCTCGTGCTGCCGGTGCAGGGCTCCTGGTAGACCTGATCGCCGGCGACGCCGTCAGTGGTCAGGCACATGTTGCTGTTGACGTTGACGATCTCGTAGGTGTCGCCGGTCCCCTCCGGCAGGAACAGCCAGTCCTGGTTGGCGCCGCCGTTTTCGTACCAGTCGATCACCGGCGCACCCGGGTACGTCGACGCGCCCGACACGTCCAGCACCAGGTAGAACGTGTTCTCGGGGGTGAGGTGGGTGGTGAACGCGGTGCTCGCCGAGGCCGTGCCTGCCAGCGTGACACCCAGCAGGGCGGGGACGGCGAGGACGGCGAGGACGGCGGACAGGCGGGCGGCGCGGCGCGGGCGGCGCGGACGGCGGGATTCGTCGCGGTGGCGGGCAGGAAGCTTGATGTTCATGAGGTTTCCCCGTTCTGGTCGGGTGGGTTGCTGACTGAAAAAAGCATGGCTGACGCCTGGTCGGTCGCCTGTCAGCAAGCCGACTCCCGCCTGTCAGGTTCCCGACACCGCTGATAGTGCCGCTAGCCACCTCGCCGACCGCCCGCTGGAACCGGCCCGCCGCGCTGTGTCGCCTGGCTGACACCCGCGGTGTCCGCTGGCTGACCGACGATCGACTGGCCGTCGGCCATGCTTCGGGTTATCCGGGGCTTGCGGAAGCGGGGCCGCCGCCTCATGCGCGTCGGCGCAGCCAGCTGGCAGGGAGCTTGTGATGTTCGGAACTGACTGGCGGGCCGGTTACCGTTCGGCGCTGCGGTCGCGGGACCTACGGCGGCTGCTGGGCAGTCAGCTGATTTCGGGCCGCTAGCCGGGCAGCGACGTTCCCTCGGGGGCGACGGCGGCGGAACGATCGAGACTTGCCCGAGGGCGAGCAGTTCACGGGTGAGCCGGTCGGCGTCGGGTGATCCGTTAAGCGCCTCCAGCGTCGCCAGCTGATCGAGTGCGTGCACCGCGTCGGGGCCGGGGTCTGCGCGCAGCACCTCGACCGCGGGCTCAAGTTGCTCGCGGGCCGCGCTATGACGGCCCCACAGCCGCAGTGCTTGCCCGGCGATGGTCTGGGCGCGGGCCGCCGCTCGAGCGTCGCCGCGCCGCAGGTGATACTCACGGGCGCCGCCTGCGTGCTCGATGGCCGCGGCCCACCTGCCGTCGAGTATCGCGGCCTTGGCCGCGCGCTCCAGTAGCGCGCCGGCCTCTGGCTGACTGCTGCCTGCCTGTCCGGCGGGACCGGACTGGGCCCGGGTGAGGTCGGCCGCCGTGGCGTAGGCCGTGACCGCCATGGCCGGGGCGCCGGTGCGCTCAGCGCGCTCCCCGGCCCGCAGCAGCGCCGCGATCGCCCGGCCTCGGATCTCGCCGGCATCGCCGTCGTCGGGGACGGCGGCAAGCGCGTCCAGGTAGTGGCGCGCTATAAGGTCGGCGACCTCCTCACCGTCCCCGGGAAACGCGGCGCGCAGGTGAGCGGCCGCCTTCAGGTGCCCGCTCTTCCTGTCACGCCGGGACAAGGTGTCGTAGGCGACCTGGCGGAGCATGGTCTGAGCGAAGCCATAGCTGCCCTTTTCCGGTGACAGCCGATCGGCGGACACGGTGAATACCTCACGGCGCACCAACTCGTCTAGTGCGGCCCGGACCGCAGGCTGATTCCGTGCGGACATCGCGGCGAGCGCCTCGACGGAGAAACTGGTGCCAAGCACCGCGGCATCTGCCACTAGCCGCCTCGGGCCCGGTTCCAGGGCATCCACCAGCGCATCCATCGACACCGGATCAAGCGGGTCCAGGGTCAGCGTGCTGCGGTTGCGACCTGTACCGAACCCGCGCCGGGCCTGCCCGAGTTCGGGCCTGGCGAGCACCAGCACGAACACGGGCAGGTTCCGCACCCAGTCGATCAGGTGGCGCCACCGGGGACTCGGCCGCCAGCCGTGCGAAGAACAGCCGCCAGCCCGCGAACAGTTCCTCCCGCGACAGCACGGCCCCGTCGTCCCCGGCCAGCGTGACGCCGAGGAGCCTTCCAAGCCGCGCACCGAGGTACGCCCGCTCGCCTGCGTCGGGCACGAACCGGCCCAGGCCGGCGGCCAGCTTGTCCGCGGCGGTCGGTGCGGGGTCTTCCTCGGCGATGCCAAGCCGCTGCCGGCCGCGTGGAACAACTCCCGCACCGTGCGCAGTTCCGCGTCCCTGCCGGTCAGCGGCGCCTCAAGGCCGTCCACCCGCTGGCTGCCGCCGACGCCGGCCAGCACCCGGGTCACCGTGGTCAAGGCCGGCGCGCACCGCCCGCTCCGTGTCCCCCTCCGTCGCGGCCGGCGTGCCCCACACGGCCATCACCGCGTCCCCGATGAACTTCTCCACCGCCCCGCCGTACCGGTCGATCACCGTGCGCGCGACCTCGAAATAGCGAGACAGCAGTTCCCGGACCGCCTCGGGATCCCGTGACTCAGACAGCGGGGTAAACCCCACCAGGCGCATAACGGCAATTTCCGCATCGCGCAGCGACCCTGGGGCAGGGCAGTTAACTGTCCAGCCGTCGTCTTTCCGGCACCGGGGAGCCAGGAGGTCGGCTAGGCTCGGGAGCTATTCACCGGCGAAGCGGGCCAGCATTTCCGGTTGCCGCACGGTCACATCCCCGCCGTCCACCGTGATCCAGCCCCGTTTTTCGAAGCCCCGCAGCGCGGCGTTGACGCTTTGCCTGGTGCCCGCGGCCAGGCGGGCGAACTGCTCCTGGGTCAACCGCGGCGAGATGAGTCCGCGCGCGTCGCGGGGCTGGGATAGCAGCACCTTGGCGACCCGCCGGGGCAGGTCGAGGAACACCAGGTCAGCGACTACTTCGGTCAGCCGCCGCACGGTGGCCGCCACCGAGACGGCCAGGGCCAGGGCGGCGGCGGGCGTCCGCGCGCAGACAGCGCGGACGCGCTCGCGCGGGATGAAGAGCAGCTGGCTGTCCGCCAGGGTCTCCACGTCCGCCGACCGGGGACCGCCGTCGGCGATGCTTACCTCCCCGAGCGTCGCGCCCGGTCCGAGGATCGTCAGCGTGAGCTCCCCTCCGTCCGCCGACCGGGTGACGACCTTCAGCCGGCCTGAGATCACCACGACCAGCGTGTCGCCCGGGTCATCGGCGCTGCATACCACCTGGCCGCGGCGGAGCGTCCGCGTCCGGGACGCCCCGGCCAGCACCGCGAGGTCGGCGTCCGGGACGGAGGCGAGCAGAGAAGTCCGCCGCAGGACAGCCACCAGGTCAGTCGTCATGACAGGTACCGCCCTTGCGTCCGGCGTTGCTGGCCACGACCCGCAGCACGATCTTGACTTTATAGGGGTCAGCTCCGGGTGCCCATGTCTGTCACGATCCCATCGCATCGCCCTGGAATCCCGCACCGCAGCTTTCAGGCGAGCGGTGGTCGTCGTGTCGGTGCCGGAAGGGCGGGAGCAGCGCTGACAAAGCCAGGGCGTGCCTGGTAAGCCCGCGTGGGGACCTCCGTAGTGCTTTCAGGCCAGTCCCTTGCGCTTCCAGGCGCCGATCATCAGGGGCCAGAGCACTGGGCTGTCGGCGAACCGGACGGTGTCCTTGGCCAGCTCGGCCAGCATGCCCCGGCTGAGCTTGTCGGCGAGCCCCCTGCCGGACAGGTGGATATACCGCAGCGTGGAATCGGTATGCCGGTGCCCGGCGAACGCGGCGATCGCGTGGACCTCCCAGCCCATCCTGGCCAGGTCCGTCAGGCACAGGTGCCGGGTCGTGTGCGTCGAAAACCGCTCGACCCCTGAGGCCAGGGCGATCCGGCGGACCACCTTCGACCAGGTTCCACAGGCTCAGCGGCTCGGCACGGTTGCGCCGCGACTCCGACAGGAACAGCGGCCCCCTTGACCGGCTGACCGTGGCCCGGTGCACGAGGTACTGCGACAGCAGCACCCCGGTTGAGGCCGAGTACGGCACGACGCGCTCCAGCCGGTTCTTCGTCGTCTCCGCCCGGACCCGCAGCATGCGGTGCGCCGGGTCGACGTCGTCGGTGCGCAGCGAGCACAGCTCCTCGCGCCGCAGCGCGCATCGTAGGCCAGCGCCAGCATCAGGCGGTTGCGCGCCGGCTCGCAGCGGGCCTCCTCCAGAATCCGCAGCCACTCCTGCTCGCTGGGGATCCACGGCAGCCTGGTCAGCTGCGGCACCAGGCCGCGCTGCGCTCCGCCCGCCCGGCCGCCGGGGGTGTAACGGCCCGGCCCACCGGGTTGGACTCGCGCAGCCCTTCCTCCATCAGGAAGTCGTAGAACAGCCGGACCGGCACCAGTCGCTGCTGGATCGTGGTGTTCGCCAGCCCGGCCCCCGAGTCGATCGCCACCACGTTCGCGCCCCGCAGGCTCGGACGCGACGTCATCTCCCGCACGAAGACGGCCACATGGGCGTGGTTCGCGGCGACCGGGTCGACGCCCTCCCTCTCGCAGACCAGCAGGTACTCGCCCAGCCCGCGGGCATGCGCGTCGATCGTCCTGGGCGCCCGCCCCAGATCGGTCCAGATCTGCACCCAGGTCGCCGCCTGCTCGTGCCGGCCGATCACCGGCCACTTCTCCCTCAGCACCACAGTGCCGCTCAATCAATCTCCCAAGTCCGTGGTTGCACCGAGGGAACATCATCACCCCCGGCAGATTCCACGTAACTTTTAAGATGCTCAAGCGCCAGATGTTCGGCCGCGCCGGCCTGCCCTGCTCCGCAAGCGCGTCCTGCTCACCGCCAAGAGCTAAGCCACAAGTCGACGGCAAGCCCGAGGCCGACGAGCGCGACCACGACACGGAGCGCCCCGGCCGGCATCCGCCGGGTCAGCGAGGGACCCGCCCTGCTTCCGGCCAGGACGCCGAGGCCCAGCGGCACGACCGCGGCCCAGCGTACAGGCCCGCAGGCGACGAAAACGATCGAGCAGGCGATGTCGGCGACGCCGAGCAGCACGTTCTTGAGCGCGTTAGCCCGCGCCAGCTGCGGCTCGACGGCCAGCGCGAGCACCGCCAGGGCCAGCACGCCCGCCCCGACGCCCCAGTAGCCGTCGAACAGCCACACTGCCAGCAGGCCGCACCTAGGCCAGAACCCGCCGCGGCGACCCGGGCGGCCCTCCAGCCACGAGGAGACCCTCGGCTGAGCCAGCAAGGCCAGCGCGGCGAAGGCAACCAGGAACGGCACGATCCGCGCGAACACGCCAGCGGGCGTCAGCAGCAGCAGCGCCGCCCCGACGGCGCTTCCGGCGATCGACAACGGCGCCAGCCGCATCACCCGCCCGCCCTGGCCCTGCAACTCCGGGCGGGACCCCAGAGCCGACCCCGGCAGGCTCGCCACGAAAGCGACGGTGTCCGCCACGTTGGCGGGCTTGGCCGGAAGGCCCACCGCCAGCAGCACCGGATACGAGATCAGCGAAGCGATACCGCCAGCCGAGCCCACCAGCCCGGCAAGAACCCCAGCAGCCAGCAAAAGCACCGCATCACCAGCCGAGATCCCGCCGAGAATGACAGAGCCCTCCCGCCGACCGCGCGATCGCACCGCACTCGTCCACCCGGCGGCACGCGAGCTACCAGCATCCCACCCGGAACCCCGTAGGTCATCATCACTCAGAACCGGCGGACAGCCCCAGGTGCCCGGGGACGTGGTTGCTGCCATCACTAAGAAACCAAGCTCCCGCCCGTCGAAGCCGCTGGCCCACTACATGACCTGCTCAACTGGCAACCAGCCGCCTGCGCGGCATCGTCGGCTCGCAGGCTGCTCATCGCCCGCGTGGTCAGCTTGCTGGCCACGTTCGACAGCTTGATCAGCGCCCTCCGGCGCTTGTGGGATTTCTCTTGGGATGCGCGGCCAGGGCCCCGGATTGCAGGGCGCTCGGGCACGGCGAGCGCCGGGTACCCGGCCTACTCCTGGGCGCCCCCGAAAGCTGCGATCGCATGGGGTTAGGCCGCGGATGGGCTACCGGGCCTGCTGGGCGTTGAATACGGAACGCTCGGTGTTACAGATCCAGCTGGCTCCCCAGGCCCTGCCCGGATTTCATCCGGGCAGCGGGGTCTCCGACGCCCGGGTGGAGCGTGTCCCCGGCCGGGGCGTCTTCGGGTGTGACGGGCTCGTCGCGTCGCGGTGCGACGCTGCGGCCGGCGCCGACGTGCATGCCTCCCTGGACGGCCCCCCGGAGCTGCTCCCCCTGCGGGTGCCTCCACCGCGGCCGGCGCGCCGCCAGGACCACGCTGCCCAGAAAGATGGCGAGCCCGGCGAGGGTGACCGCGATGATGATCCAGATCCCGGTCGCTGATGTGGTCATGTCGTACCTCCTTAGCCATCCGGCTGACTGCCGGAAAAAGGCTGCTGTTCGCGCTGTCCGGTCACCGTTTCTGGGTGAGGGGGATGCTGGGCCGGGGGCGGGGAGGCACGGTGATGCGGCGCCGCTTGCCCGCCAGGTCCCGGGCCAGCGCGGTGGCGAAGGTCTTCGCGGTGGCGGGCAGGGTCTTCAGGAACGAGGGGTCGAGGAAGCCGCCGGCCATGTGGTCGAACTGGCCGTGAGCGCCGTGGTCCTGCTTCGCGTCGGCGGGCTCGTAGAGGTTGACCGGGCGGTCGGCGGAGACGTGCTCGCTGGTGAGCTGGGTCGACCAGGCGCCGAGGGCGGCGTACTGGTTGCCGAGGCCGGGGAACAGGCGGCCGGCCGTGACCAGGATCTTGTTCCAGGAGCCGATGACCTTCTCGCGGCGGCCGGTGAGCGCGGTCTCGAGGATGAACTTAGCGATCAGCTCGGGCTGGTAGATGGGCGGCACGGGCATCGGGTGGCGGTCGAGGGTGGTGGCGCACCAGTCGAACTGGGGGGTGTTGACCGCGGGCAGGTAGACCATGCTCATCTGCACGTTGCTGCCCTCGTGCAGCAGTTCGGCGCGGGTGGACTCGAAGAACCCCCGGCAGGCGAACTTCGATGAGCAGTAGGCGGACTGCAGCGGGATGCCGATGATCCCCAGGGCCGAGCCGACGTTGACGATGTTGCCCCGGTCACGTGGCCGCATCCGGTTCAGGGCCGCCATCGTGCCCCAGACCTGGCCGAGGAACGTGACCTCGACGGCGCGCTGGAAGTCGGCGGGCTTGACGTCCCAGGTCGGGGCGAACACGGTGGTCATCGCGTCGTTGACCCACACATCGATCGGCCCCAGTTCCCGCTCGGCCCGGGAGGCCGCCGCGTCGACCTGGTCGAACTGGCTGACGTCGGTCGGCAGGCACAGGGCCCGGCCGCCGGCCTTGGTCACCTCGGCGGCCGCGGCTTCCAGGCCCGCCTCGCCGCGGGCGAGCAGCATGACTATCGGCATACTCGCCGCGGTTCGGCCAGCGGCCGCTACCGTGAGCTGACCCGGATCATGGCGCGGCTCGCGCCCCCGAGCGGGCGGCGGTGACCGACGCGCCTCGGCTGCAACCTGTACGAGCAATACGACAATCTCGCGATAGTCCGCCGCGACTACGACAACATGGCGGCCTACGTGAATGACCTGGATGGCCAGATCGCGTCAAGCGGCTACATTTACCAGGGCACGACGTACGGCGACTGGTCGGTGCCCAGCAACGGCAACCCGCCCTCCAGCGAGATGCTCGGCAGCATGTTCCTGTACCGCGAGACCGAAGACCTGTCCCTCATGGCCGCGGCCATCGGCAACACCTCCGGTGCGAGCAAGTACGCCAGCCTCGCGGCGGACATCCGCACGGCCGTCAACGACGAGTTCTACGACGCCACCGACGACGAGTACGTCGACCCGGTCGGGCTTAACTCCCACGCGTACGGCGGGCCGAGTGGCGTCATCACCTCCACCGCCTACGACCAGACGGCGAACGTGTTCGGCCTCGCGTTCGGCCTGGCACCGGCCGGGACCCAGCAGGCGATCGCGGAGGGTCTAGCCGCCAACGTGACCGCCGACGGGAACCACCTGTCCACCGGGGCCAATGGGTCGAAGTACATCCTGGAGATGCTGAGCGACTACGGCTACGGCAACCTCGCCTACCTGGTCGCCACCAACCCGACGGCTCCCGGCTGGGGGCAGTGGTTCCTGCCGTGCGGCGCCACCACCATGTGGGAGGCGTGGGAGGACTCGTCCTGCGACACGGCCCGCTCGCGCGACCACGCGTTCATGGGAACGGTGGACGACTGGTTGTTCTCCGGCATCGCCGGGATCTCGTCCACGTCACCCGCGTTCCACACGGTCTCGATCGACCCCACACCGGGCGGGGGCCTCACCCACGCGTCCGCGTACGAGACCAGCCCGCTTGGACGGGTGAGCTCGGCCTGGACCGAGTCGGGGACGAGCTTCGCCCTGACGGTCCAGGTTCCCGTCGGCTCGACGGCGTCGGTGTGCGTCCCGGCCGCCACCGCGCAGTCGGTGACGGAAAGCGGAGTCCCCGCCGCCAGCGCGGACGACGTGACCGTGACCGGCATGCAGGCCTCCTGTCTGCGGGTCCAGGTCGGGTCGGGCACCTACCGGTTCCGCTCGACAGTGTCCTGACCCCGCCCCTCAGAGGTCATAGCGGCCCGCCGTCGGTCACCGACGGCGGGCTACGAGTCGTGGAAGGCGGTGGCGAGCGGCTCGAACACCCGGCCGTAGAGCCGGTCCAGGAGTTCTTGGCCGAACCCCCGGGGCGCGGTCTCCACCCACATGATCAGGTACAGATAAGCCCGGTAGAGCGAAAGCCGCCGCCGCGCCGCGATTACGGGGGCTACGGCGTGCGTGCTGATAGTCAGGATCTCCTCCTAAGCCGCCGGGAGCGCCCGATCCACGCATCGGATCGACGGGCTGGTGGTCGGGCTCGGATGCCTATCACTGTCAGGGTGTGGCTGGGTATCGCGGACGCGTCGATACTGGACTCATGGAAGGTGAACGTCAGCTCGGTGAATTCCTCAAGGCGCGCCGCTCGGGTCTGCGGCCGCAGGACGTCGGCCTGGCCACCTATGGTGATCGCCGCCGGGTGCCGGGACTGCGCCGCGAGGAACTCGCTCAGCTGGCCGGCGTGAGCGCGTCGTATTACGCGCGGCTGGAGCAGGGCCAGTCATCCCATGCGTCTCCCGAAGTGCTGGACGCGATTGCTCGGGTACTGAGCCTCGATGACGCCGGCCGTCAGTATCTGCACGACCTGGCGTCCGGCGTTCGGCACCGAGGTCCTAAGCGGCGGCCTGCCCCGGAACGGATTACTCCGGCCGCACGGCAGCTCGTGACCTCTCTTGGTGACGTGCCGGCGTTGCTCCTCGGCCGCCGCGGTGACGTGCTGGCCTGGAATATGACCGGTCATGCCCTGTTCGCGGGGCACCTGGCCCCGGACGCACCCGATCTTCCGGGGCAGCGCCCGAACATGGCGCGGCTGGTATTCCTCGATGCGCACACTCGTGAGCAGTACGCGGACTGGCCGGCCAAGGCGCGCGCGGTCGCGGCCGGGCTGCGGATGTCTTCCGGGCAGTACCCGGACGATCCTCAGCTGTCCGACCTGGTCGGGGAGCTAACGGTTAAGTCCGCTGAATTCGCGGCGATGTGGGCACGGCACCGGGTCAAATCCGGGACCGAGGCGGGGGTGTACAAGATGCGTCATCCGCTGGTGGGCACGATGACCGTCACGCAGCACACCTTGCGGCTCGAGCGGGGCCAGCATGTCGTCCTCGCCACCACCGAGATCGGCTCACCCTCGCACGCGGCAATGACCCTGCTGGCCCACACCGCCGCGACCTCTGCCGCCGCCAGCGAAGCGAGGCAGGCCCAGCCCGACCGCACGTAGACGGCCGCGGATCCGCGGCACAGACCAGATCACTTTCTTTCTTGCCGTCCAGGCGCTCAGGCCGAGCGCCCGGTCAAACACGCCTGAAAACAGGCACATCCCCGATGGAGGAGCGATTATGACCACGATCAAGCTCGGCGATGTCACCATCACCCGGGTCGAAGAGATGCACGGCCCGGTCATGCCGACGGGTGCCTTCTTCCCGGACATGCCCGAGCGGGCCTGGCAGGACAACCGGGACATGCTGGTCCCCGATCACCTCGGCGCCGACGACGGCATGGTCCACGCCGCCATGCAGACCTGGCTGCTGCAGAGCGAGGGCCGGACGATCCTCGTCGACACCGGCGTGGGCAACGGCAAGAGCCGGCCGGCGGTAGCGGCATGGGATCATCTTCAGCTGGACTACCTGGGCCGGCTCGCCGAGGCCGGGGTTCGCCCCGAGGACGTCGACCTGGTCATCAACACCCACCTGCACACCGACCACATCGGCTGGAACACCCGGCTCACGGGCGGGAGCTGGGTGCCAACGTTCCCCAACGCGGCCTACCTGATGCCCCGCGCCGACTTCCGCTACTGGGACCCGGCTAGCAACCCGGACATCGCCGGGGGCGTCAACGAGAACGCGTTCGAGGACAGCGTCGCCCCGGTCCAGGAGGCCGGGCTGGTGCAACTGTGGGGCGGCTCGCACGTCATCGACGGCAACCTCCGGCTGGAGGACGCGCCCGGGCACACCCCCGGCTCCAGCGTTATCAAGCTGCAATCCGGCGGGGACCGGGCGCTGTTCGCGGCCGACATCGTGCACACCCCCCTCCAGCTGGCCTACCCCGCGCATAGCAGCTGCTTCTGCACCGACCCCGCCCAGGCTCGTGAGACCCGGACCACCCTGCTCAGCTGGGCGGCCGATACCAATGCCCTGGTCCTGCCCGCCCACTTCAGCGGCCACTCCGCGCTGGAAATCGAACACCGCGGCGCCTCATTCGCCACCCGCGCGTGGGCCCCGTTCTCCCGTTACTCAGCGTGATGACCCGAGCTGGCCGGTTCACCCGTCGAGCACGTTGGGCGGCCCACTGCGGACCGGGTGGACGTAGAAGCGGTTCGAAGCGATCTGCCCGCCGGCGACCGTGAAGATGACGACGCCGCGCGCGAGGTGAGGGCGGCCATCTTGTTGCGTGCCCTGCTGTTGCCATTCCACCCAGACCGTGTCCGCGTCGCTCGTCGAGCGCACGATCTCGGCGGTGATGTCGGGCACGGACGAGAAGATCCTCCCCAGGTGCGGCGGACTGGGGCGTCTGTCATCTGGTCGTTTCCCTTTCAGGTGGGTCACAGCTGCTGCTGACTGCCAGTCGGCCGCATTGCGGCGAACGGATCAGGTCTAGCTTCAGGACGGCCAGGGTGACCGCGCTTCGCATAGTTGGTGTGATTTCCACGCTCCTGCTGGCGGGAATCCGGGACCTCGCGGAACTGGCATGGGTGAGCCTCCTCCGTTTGTCCCGCCAGATCCTCCGACCGTGGTACGAACAAACCTGCGAAGCGTGGAATGGGGTCAGGCGGGGCGCACAATGGCGATTGCCTTGTCGTCGTGCCGTTTGGCGCGTGGGAGCTGACGGCCGTCGGGGTCGTCGTTCTCCTCCCAGTCGTGACAGCGCTGGAGGAAGGCGGCCAGCGCGGCCTGGTCGTAATCGGCGATGGCCGCCCAGTCATCGAGGCCGAGGTGGCGGGCTGTTTCGATCGCGCCGTCGGTGGCCACCATGATCCAGCCAAGTGACGCAACCGAAACGGCGCGGGTGACGGCATGCGCGGCGGCCTCTGGGTTCCCGGAGGCGATCCAGTAGCCGCCCGGGGTGTTCCGGCGTGCCCGCTGGCCGGCCTGGAGGTCTCGCAGGGTCGCTGCGTGGGCCATGTCGTAGCCCGATCCGGCGGCTAGCCGGTTGCGGTAGCGGCGGGACTCGGGCAGTTGCAGGCGGTCGAGCCGGTCGTCGGTGAGGACAGCTACGGTACTGGCGGACCGGTAGGCGATGTAGCTGTCGCCGAGGACGAGCAGGTCGGCGTTTTCCTATCGCCGACGCGGGCGATCGCCACTGTGCTGGACGGGCCGTGGTCGTCGCGGAGGTCCAGTGCGCTCGCGGTGGCGCTGACGGCAGTGGCCAGGATCGCCGGGAGCTGCGCGCCCGGGCTGGCGGTGACGGCTGAGGCGAGCTCGGTCCCGAGGCAGTCGGCATAGGCGGCGGGGCTGACGGCCGCCGGGCCGAAGGCGCTGGCCTCGTCCAGGACGATGACCGCACCGGGAGTCACGATCACCCGGTCGGCTCCGGCCGGGGGGCAGGGAAGCTGGGCGGTGCGGACGCGCATCAAGGCCGCCACGTGAACGGGCCGGCGAGCACGTCGGTGCTGGTGATCTCCAGCCCGTCGTAGGC
>Ga0302314_10016792_pt1 | contig 12337 bp, 6 predicted proteins | sample III_Palsa_N2_3_FD_200533 | JGI IMG/M metagenome (GOLD analysis project Ga0302314, IMG submission 200533) | Peat permafrost microbial communities from Stordalen Mire near Abisko, Sweden - III_Palsa_N2_3 | ecosystem: Environmental > Terrestrial > Soil > Palsa > Peat permafrost | place: Sweden...
CGAAGGCTGCTGCAGCAACTCCGGCAGATGAACCCCGCGCTTGGCATGAGAGAGAAACGGCCCCTCCAGATGGATTCCAATCGGAGTCGCCTCATCGCCCGGAGTAGGTCTTTCAATGGCCCCCGCCAACGCCTCCAAAGCCCGCAGCGTATCGTCCACGCTGGCCGTCACCGTCGTCGGCAAGTAATGCCCCGTCCCGCGCCGTGCCAGAAACCGCTGCACCTGGCCCAAGCCAGCCGGCGAGCAATCCATAACGTCATGCCCAGCGGCCCCATGGATATGCACATCCAGAAACGTCGGCGTAAGAATCGCCTCGCTGCGAATACTCGCATCGCTCGAAATATCGGTGATCAGACCACCCGAATCCACCTCAATCACTGGGTATTCAACTGTTCCAATAGCGGTGATCATCGTTCGCGCGGTCAGCGTAGGCATCAAGAGCTCCAAGAACAGAGAATACCCCACCGGGCAACCCCGCCACCGTCCCAGCTATCCCATCACACGTTAGAGAGTTCGCCCCAAGGAGTTCCAACATGAAAATGCTTCCAATACGAATGGCGGCCGCCGGATTCGCAATCGCCGCCTGTACTTACCTCCCCGCAATGGCTCAGGACACCACATCAGCCGACAAAACCTTCCTCCACGATGCCTCCGAAGGCAACCTCTTCGAGGTAAATCTCGCCAAACTCGCCCTGCAGAAGAGTCAGGATGCCAACGTCCGCAAATTCGCCTCCAAAATGATTACCGACCACGAGATGCTCAACCGCGAGATGAGGCCACTGGCCGTCAAACTTGGCGTGAAAGAGGCCAGCAGCCCGGGGATTGGCGACCGTGCCAAGTACGAAGAACTCAAGCTCAAGTCCGGCACTGACTTCGACCGCGCTTACGTCGAAACGATGGTGAAGGGCCACAACGATGATCTGCAGAAGTTCATCGACGAGGCCAACAAGACCACGAACCCCGATGTCAAAGCCGCAGTCTCGAAGGCCGAAAACACCATCCGCGAGCACACCGAAATGATCGACAACATCGCCCACATGGGCGGAATCCAAACTCCGCCAATGCCCGCATCATAATGACAATCGGCCCGAACTCATGAGAGTCCGGGCCGTTGTGCATAACTCACTGCTCTCAGCTCAAGAATCGTGCCGTTGTCGCTCTACCGACCACTCGGCAAGCCCAAATCGCCCGCACTCGGCAGCGTCTTTGTATCCGTATAGCCCCGCTGCGCACTCCGGAACTTATCCGACCGCCCCAGCCACAACGCAATCGTCTCGTCATAGTGCTCCAACACCGGCCGCAGCGCATAAGCTCGATTCGACCGCAGCCACGCCTGCTCATACAACTCCCGAAGCAGCGAATAAGTATCCCGAATATCCGCTATCCGCCCATTAATCCCGTTGATATTCGATAAATCCGGACCAACCTGCGCCCGAATCTTCTTGTCTGGGTTCGCCAACGCCTTCTGCGCCTCCGCATAGCCCTCCACAATCTCATCCGCCAGCTGGAACTTCAGCCCGATAAAGTCCATCCGCCGAGCCCCAAGCTCCATCGCATCGATCGCGTCCGGATTGCGCAGGGAAGTGGGATTCGAAGGGAACTTCTCGCTCGCATTCGAAGGCGTCGCAGCCGTCGCCGGATACGCTGCCCGAGCCTTCGCAATCAGCGTCAGCGCCGCCTCCGCATGCATCCGCATCTCGTGCGAGTAAGGCCGAATCTTCGCCGCCCGAATCTGCCCGTCCTTCGACCACGGGTCCATCCAGAACAGCCCATCCGACCCATCGCCAACCTTGGCATCCTCGCGCAAGATCCTGTGGCAAGCCATTAACTCGATCTGCGCCTGATTCAGAAAGCCAGTCGAATCCCCATGGAACGCCTGCCCGAAGCTCTGCTGGAAATCCTCAATCGACGACGTCCCCTTCTGCCAGCTGGCCGCCGCGCCAAACAGCAGCCCATACCAGTTGTTGTTCGCCAGAGCCTCGCCGTCGTCATACCAGATCGTGTTCAGATTGCCGGTCGAGTGCTGCCGTTGACCCTCCGCAATAAACTGCTGAATATTCGGCAGCGCATCATTGTCATCCGGCCAAACCACCGACCAGTTATTTACGCCGCTAGCCACCCAAGTCTCAAAACCCGCATCCGTAAACGGAGTCAGAAACTTCGAAAATCCCTTCGGCTGCGGCGTGTACCACCACGCGACGGCGATTGTATTCTTCTTGAACTCCGCAGGCATCTTCTTCAGAATCTCCGGGTCCACGCGATCCGGCGAACTGGCGCCGACACCCTGATATGCAGTCGACCCCTGCACAATCGTCTGCGCAATATCCCCCCAGAACAACAGCTTCCGGTTCAGCGGAGCCAGCGCCGTCTCAACCTTCTGCAGAAAATCCAGATAAACCGGCCCCAACCCGCGCGAGTCCACATCCGGCTTCGTCTGTCCCAATCCCAAATCGACCGTCTCGTCCGCGCCAATATGCAGGAACGGCCCCGGATACATCGCCGCCAGCTCCGTAAACATCTGCTTGATCAGCGCAATCGACCCAGCCTGCCCCGGCGCCAGCACAGCGCCATGCGGAGTCTCCGCCAGCGGCTGATACTGCTCCCACGTCAGGTTGTGGTGCAGATGTCCAAACGCTTCCTGCTCCGGCACAATCGTCACGTGATACTGCGCCGCAAACGCCACCAACTCCTTCGCATCGCTCGCCGACATCGCCCCGCCCGGCGGCGCAAACAGCGGATTCGACGCATACTGCTGCGTGTGCTCGAAGTATGGCGAATACAGGTTGATCTTGTAAGCCGCCAGCGTCCGAACCATATTCTTCTGAAACTCCAGCGTCGGCACCGGACCGCGGGAAAGATCGTCGTGCACCCCGCGATACTTCATCGCCGGCCAATCCTTGATAGTCGCCAGATGAACGACCGCCGCTGCTCCGTCGTGCTCGATCAGCTGTTTCAGCGTCTGAGCCGCATAAAACAGCCCCGCCGACGAACCCGCCGCCAGCGTCACCGAGTTCGTCCCCGGCGTAATCGTGTACCCCTCGGGCTTCATCTCATCCGGCAGCGTCTCTACCCGTGTCAACTGCACAACAAACGTTCCAGTTGCGGAAATCGAGCGAGCCGCCAGGCTCTGGGTCAGGTCCTGCACAGTAAATCCGTCCACGCTATCCGTAAAACACGAGCTGCAGTTGATCTTCACGCCCTGCGGAATGGGCTGCGAGGCGCCGGTCACGACTTCACGCGGTGCGGGGATCAGATGCAGCGATTGAGCGTTAGCCAACGGAATTGCGGCGAGCGCGACCACCGCGGCGAGAGAAATCTTCAGGCGTGACATGCATTTGAGAGTAAATCAGGCAGCCTGAGCATGCGACTCCAAGTCTCCCCGGACCGCGAGAAATTCCGCTCCAGGAGTCGACCTCCATTGTGACAGTTCCATGAAATTCCCCCTGATTGTTCATACGTTTACAAGACTTTGGGACCATTGAAAGCAAAGAGCAGGGGAGAGGTATCGAGGTGGGTCCATCGGACACGCATTCGGCTGCAAGCCTCCCTGCTCGAAGCTGTTCAGAGAGGTTTCATGACGAATCAAAAGAAGTTAGCGATGGCGGCGATGCTATTGGTTGGCACGATCACCATGCAGGCACAGCAGACACCAGGCGCGCCGGGCGACTCCCAGTCCGTTGTTGCGACCACCGATGGCGGCGGCCAGACCGCCTCTACTCCCAAGAAGAAAACAACAGCGAAGAAGCCAGCCGAAAAGAAGGCCGACGTCGAGGAGCAACTGCTCCGCGAAGTCCGTGAACTGCGCGAGAAACAGGCTGCCCAGCAGGCACAGATCGACTCCCTCACCCAGCAAAACGCAGCCAAGGATGCCGCGCTCAGGCAGGCCAACGGCGCTGCCGCTCAGGCCGAGCAGACTGCACAGGCTGCCACCGCGCAGGCTCAGGCAGTCACCGCAACCGTTCAGGCTCAGTCCGCCGACGTAACGGCACTCAAGTCCAACGTCGCCGACCTCCAGACCACCAACGCCGGACTCGCCACCACAATCAGCGCCAATAAGGTCGAAATCACCGACAAGATCGAAAGCCCGGCGGCCCTCCACTACAAGGGCGTCACCATCACTCCCGGTGGCTTCGTCGCATTTGAAGGTGTCTACCGCGAGCGTTCGGTCAACTCCGACATCAACACCCCGTTCAACTCCATTCCATTCCCCAGTGCGAACGAAGGCCACGTCAGCGAACTGAACTTCTCAGGTCGCCAGAGCCGTCTCAGCGCTCTCTTCGAGGCTCCTACCGGGAAAACGAAACTCACCGGCTATTACGAGATGGACTTCCTCGGCACCGGCACCAGTTCCAACAACAACCAATCCAACAGCTACGTTCTCCGTCAGCGCCAGATCTGGGGTCAGGCTGCCCTGCAGTCCGGTTTCACCATCACCGGCGGTCAGATGTGGTCGCTCGTCACTGAGGACCGTCACGGCATCGATGCTCGCACTGAGATTCAGCCGCAGACCATTGATTCCCAATACCTCGTCGGCTACTCATGGGAGCGTCAGCCCCAACTCCGCCTCCAGCAGCGTTGGGGCGACTACAAGACTGGCGCATTTTCCGCCGCTCTCTCGGTTGAGCAGGCGCAGATCACCAGCTTCACCGCCAACGGCACCAACCCGGCCGATTACTTCTTCGCCGGCACCGGACAGAATGGCGGTCTCTACAACGCTGCAGCCGGAGTCGCCGCCGGTAACGGAGCCTCAACGTCGGGCATTACCACCTACGCCAACAACGTCGCGCCTGACACGATTGTCAAGTTCGCCTACGACAACCCGTCCTTCCACGCGGAAATCGGCGGTCTCTCCCGCTTCCTGCGTGACTTCTACTACCCGGTTACCACTACGGACACCACGCCCGGAACGCCTATCTACACCTACTCAAGCACCTACCTCAGCAACACCAAGGCTGCTGGCGGTGTCTTCGGCAGCCTTCGTGGATATCTCGGCAAGTTTGCCGAAGTAGCCGTGCAGGGCATGGCAGGAACCGGTACGGGACGTTACGGCTCCTCACAGTTGGCCGACGCAACCCTGCGCCCCGACGAAACGCTTGAGCCCATCAAGAACTACCACGGCCTCTTCTCGCTCGAGACGCACATCAACCCCAAGTTCGACATCTTCGCCTACTACGGTGGCGAGTACGCCCAGCGCACCGTCTACACGACCCCAGCCGGCAACCTGATCGGTTACGGTCCTCGCAATATCAGCGACGCCGGTTGCTATAACCTGCCTACCTTCAGCGGTACGGCTGGCACTGCTGGTTCCATCTCGGCTAGCGGCGCCTGCGGCTCGCCCACCAAGTACATCCAGGAGGGAATGATTGGCTTCCAGTACCGCCCAATCATGAGCCCCAAGTACGGCAAACTGCAGTACTCGGCAACCTACAGCATCGTCAACCGCCAGCTCTGGTCCGGTACGAACACCGCCACGGTCATCACAACACCCGTCAGCCCCCGCGCTCAGGACAGCATGTTCCACATCCAGATGCGCTACTACATCCCATAACACCCACCAACTTGCGGCAAGCCAACGCGGCATCCGGCCCCCGGATGCCGCGTTGGCGTTTTCGGAACAAAAACTTTTTTGTTTGAAATCCGTATTATCTACGCACACGTGGTCCATCCAATTTGATACGCTTCACATGTTGAACTTTCAGCACACTTTTTAGGTGCAGAGGACGGATTCCGTATGTTGCATGAGCACAGGTTGTTCCCGGCAGAAGGCGCGGCGCGCGCCGTGGCAGTCAAGTTATACGAAACCATCAAAGACGCCCCCATCATCTCCCCCCACGGGCACACCGACCCATCGTGGTTCGCGGAGAACAAGCCCTTTCCCAATCCGACCGCGCTCTTCCTACAGCCGGACCACTACATCTTCCGCATGCTCTACTCGCAGGGAATCTCCCTCGAATCCCTCGGAATCCCTCAGCAGGGCGCCACAGGCGATCCCACCGCCACCGTCGACCCCCGCGCGGCCTGGCGTATCTTCGCCCAGAACTACTTCCTCTTCCGCGGCACGCCCACCCGCATGTGGATCGACTACGCCTTCCAGACCCTCTTTGGCTTCAAGGAACGCCTAAGCAGCGACAATGCCGACGAATACTACGACATCATCGACAAGGCGCTCCAGACCCCCGAATTCCTGCCCCGAGCCCTCTTCGAGCGCTTCCGCATCGAGGTTCTCGCCACCACCGACGCCGCAGTCGACACCCTCTCCTGGCACAAGCAGATCCGCGAATCCGGCTGGAAAGGCCGTGTCGTCCCCACCTTCCGCCCCGATGCCGTTGTCGACGCCGAGTACCTCGGCTTCCGGGAAAATCTGCAACAATTAGGTGAAGTTTCCGGGCAAGATGTCTCAAGCTGGAAGGGTTACCTCAACGCTCTCCGCTCGCGCCGTGCCTTCTTCAAGTCCATGGGCGCCACCGCCACTGACCACGGCCACCTCACCGCCCTGACCGCAGATCTATCCGAAACCGACGCCTCCAACCTCTACGCCCGCGTCTTCTCCGGAAACACCAACCCCGGCGACGTGGAACTCTTCCAGGCCCAGATGCTCACCGAAATGGCCGGCATGAGCGTCGAAGACGGCCTGACGATGCAGCTCCACCCCGGCAGCGTCCGCAACCACAACCTTCATGTGTACGAGAAGTTCGGCCGCGACAAGGGCGCCGACATCCCGTCGCCCACCGAGTACGTCCGCGCCCTGCGTCCATTGCTCTCGAAGTACGGCAACGAGCCCAACTTCACCTTCATCGTCTTCACCCTCGACGAGTCCACCTTCTCCCGCGAACTAGCCCCGCTGGCCGGCCACTACCCATGCATGAAGCTCGGCCCCCCGTGGTGGTTCCACGACTCGCCCGAAGGCATGATGCGCTTCCGCGAGACCGCCACCGAAACCGCCGGCTTCTACAACACGGTAGGCTTCAACGACGACACCCGCGCGCTGCTCTCGATCCCCGCCCGCCACGACGTAGCCCGCCGCATCGACTGCGCCTTCCTCGGCCGCCTCGTAGCCGAGCACCGCCTCGACGAAGCCGAAGCCTTCGAAGTAGTCCAGGACCTAACGGTCAACCTAGTCCGCAAAGCCTATCGGCTCTAATACCCGGGTGCCCCATCCTCGCCCGGCAGCTTTATCGCCGGGCAGGGTGGGGTATCGTTTGCTGAAGCAAACGACTGTCTTCCTCCACACCCCAACTCCGCAGGTTTAGGATAGTTTTCTATGAGTTTGTTCTACGCCATCGGCTCCCCCACCACCGAACTGTCCGACGACCAGATCCGCGCGGGCCTCTTCAAAGCTCTGTCCAAGCTAGGCGAGCGCAAGCGCGTCCTCGCCGTCCCGCCCGACTTCACCCGCATGCACTCGCAGTCCGGTGTCCTCACCGAGCTAGCCGCCGAGTACTACGGCGACAAGCTCGTCGACGTCCTCCCCGCGCTCGGCACCCACAAGGCGATGACCGACCACGAGATTGCCACCATGTTCGGCAAGACGCCGCGCCATCTCTTCCGCGTTCACGACTGGCGCAACGACATCGTCACCCTCGGCGAAGTCCCCAGCGAATTCATGCTCGAAGTCAGCGAAGGCAAGCTCGACTACCCCTGGCCCGCACAGGTCAACAAGCTCCTTCGCGACGGCGGCCACGATCTCATCCTCTCGATCGGCCAGGTAGTCCCGCACGAAGTCGTCGGCATGGCCAACGGCTCCAAGAACATCTTCGTCGGCACCGGCGGCGTCATGGGAATCCATCGCTCGCACTTCCTCGGCGCCGTCTACGGCATGGAGCGCATGATGGGACGTGCCGACACCCCAGTCCGCCGCGTCCTCAACTACGCTAGCGAGCACTTCACCGACAGCCTGCCCCAGATCGTCTACGTCCAGACCGTCGTCAACAAGAACGCCGCCGGCAAGCTCGTCATGCGCGGCATGTACGTCGGTGACGACTCGGAGTGCTTTGAACTCGCCGCCGCCCTCAGCCTAAAGTGCAACTTCCTCATGATGGATCGCGAAATCAAGAAGGCCGTAGTCTTCCTCGACCCCCACGAGTTCAAATCCACCTGGCTCGGCAACAAGAGCGTCTACCGTACGCGTATGGCGCTCGCCGACAACGCCGAACTGATTGTCCTCGCCCCCGGCGTTCACGAGTTCGGCGAAGATGCCGCCATCGACGTCCTCATCCGCAAGTACGGCTACTGTGGCACGCCCGCCACGCTCCGGTACGTCAAGGAAGACCCGGACCTAGCCGCGAACCTTTCGGCCGCCGCCCACCTCATCCACGGCTCCAGCGAAGGCCGCTTCACGATCCGCTACTGCCCCGGCCACCTCACCCGGCAGGAGATCGAGTCCGTCCACTTCGCCTACGGAGACCTAGTCACCTACGCAGCCAAGTACGACCCTGAAAAACTCAAAGACGGCTGGAACATCGTCGACGGCGAAGAGATCTTCTTCATCTCCAACCCCGGCCTCGGCCTATGGGCCTACGAAGGCCGCTTCAAGGACTAATCTCCACTCACCCAAACCGTCTGTCATCAGCACAATTCCATTGCCACAAAGCCCCTTTTAGCCTGATCCTGAAGGCACTCCGTTTTGCTGTCGGGCGATCCTTCGTCTGCTGAAAGGAATCTCATGCGTGTTTGGCAATCGGTTGCCGGTGTCTTCGTGTGTCTGTTGGCGCTGGGTGTGGAGGCGCAGGTGCCGTCTCCCGAGTCCGTCCTCGGCCACAAGCCGGGCGACGACTTCTACCTCGCCAACTACGAAGAGTCGGTCAAATACTTCCACGCACTGGCCGCAGCGTCAGACCGCATGAAGATGTTCACCGTGGGCAAGACCACGCAGGGCCGAGACATCGAAGTAGGTGTCATCTCCTCGCCTCAAAATCTAGCGCGACTAGACGAATTCAAGAAGGATGGCCGGCAGTTGGCGACGGCCACCACACTCGATGGCAACCTCCTCACCGACGATCAAGCCCACAAGCTGGCGCGCGACAACCGGGCCATCGTCCATATCGATGGCGGCCTTCACTCCTCCGAGGTCGCCGGCGGCCAGCACTCCATCGCGCTGGCCTACAAGCTGCTCTCGGCCAAGGACGATCCCGAAATCGACGCGATCCTCGACAACGTCATCCTGGTGCTCTGGCCGACCCTCAATCCTGACGGACAGGACATGATTGTCTCCTGGTATCGCCAGAACGTCGGCACGCGGTTCGAGGTCGCGCCCATGCCCTGGCTCTATCAGGAGTACGTCGGCCACGACAACAATCGCGACGGCTTCATGCTCAACATGAAGGAGGAGCAAGTGGTCGTCAAGGCTGAGCTGGAGTACAGCCCGGTTATCTTCTACTGCCAGCATCAAACGGCGCCGTTTCCTGCGCGCATCTGGATTCCGCCCTTTGCCGACCCCATCTCCAGCAACGTAAGCCCCTACGTCCGCAGCTGGCTCAACGTCATTGGCACCAACATGGCAGCGTATCTCGACGCCCACAAGCTCGTCGGTGCCATCCACGAGACGCGCTTCGACAACTGGTACGCCGGATTCACCGACTGGGCCGGAGTCTTCCGCGGCGAGATATCGTTCTTCACCGAAACCGCTCTATACCGCTACGCCACCCCTCGCCTCTACACCGTCGACGAGTTCCCCAAAGAGTTCCAGGACCTCCGCCCCCTCGCGATGTACACCACGCCCTGGCAGGGCGGCTGGTGGCGGCTCAAGGACGCGGTGGACACGATGGTGACGGCGTCCATGTCGGTACTCGATCTCGCCGCGAAAAACCGCGAGGCATTGAATTACAACCGCTACCAGACGGCGGCCGACAGCATCCGCCGCACCGAGCCGCCGTTTGCCTACGTCATTCCGGCTCGCCAGGCCGACGTCCCGGAAGCAGGCCTGCTTGCTCAGAAGATGATCGACAACGGCCTCGACGTCTTCGAGTCGAAGGCCGGATTCCGCGCCAATGGAATCGAATACCCAGCCGGATCTTGGGTCATTCCCATGAATCAACCCTTTGCTGCAATGGCCAAAGAGCTGCTTGAACGGCAGATCTATCCCGCCGCAGCCACCGGTGAGACCGCAGCTGGAGCGCACTTGCCCTACGACATCACCGGCTGGACGCTACCCCTGCAGATGGGAGTTACGGTCGATGTCGTCAGCGACCCCTTGACTCCAGACCAGCGCGCCGCGATGGTGAAGGTCGAAACGGTCAAACTGCCAGAGATTCAAGTCACCGGCGATGGCACGCGCTTCGCCATAAGCCACAAACCCAACGCGGCATTCAAGCTCGTCAACGCCGTGCTGGCGAAGGGCGGAACAGTCGAGATGGCAACCGACTCGCTGAAGACAGCCGAAGGCACAGAGAAGGGTGCGTTCGTGGTGAGCGGCGTCAGTAAGGCGGATGTGGCAGCCCTCGCCGCGAAGTATGCCGTCGGCGCGGTCGCGGTTCCGGACACGACGCATGGAATCGCCCTGAAGAAAGCTCGTGTCGGCCTGTACCGGCCCTGGATGTCCTCCATCGACGAGGGGTGGACCCGGTGGATACTCGAAAACTACGACTACCAGGCCAAAAGCATCTACAACGCGGACATCCGCTCCGCCGGCCTGCGCAGCCGCTACGACGTCATCATCCTGCCAGACATGAGCAGCCGCCAACTCATGAACGGATACGGCGAAGGCGTCGTCCCAGGCCAATATGCGGGCGGAATCGACCGCAGCGGGCTCGCGAATCTGCAGGAATTCGTGGAAACCGGAGGCACGCTGGTCGCCTTCAACCAATCGGCTGCGGCTCTCATCCCATTGATGTCGCTGCCGGTAAAGAATGTCCTCGAGGGTCTCCCCAACGACAAATTCTTCTGTGCCGGAGCTCTGTTGCGCGTCCAGACCGCGCACCCCGACCTGCCCGTAAACTTCAGCGTTCCCACGTCGCCTGTCGTCATGTTCGAGCGTGGCCCCGCATTCGACATCCTTCCCGGCTTCAAGGGCGCCGTGCTCGCTCGCTACCCCAAGGAACAGGACGCCCTCGAGAGCGGCATGATCCTCCACTCCGAGGTCCTCCGCGACAAGGCCGCTGCGCTCGAAGTATCGTTCGGCAAGGGGCGAATACTGCTGTACGGCTTCAAGCCGCAGCACCGCGGACAGGCCCACGGAACCTACCGCTACTTGTTCAACACGCTCTACCTCTACGACGACCCGCCGATGCCAACCGATCCTGTCTCGGCAGCACCGCCTGCCTCAGCGGCGAAGAAGCCAGACTCAGTCACGGAGAAGCCCTGACGGATGAGTAGGATCAACGGCTGAGAAAGGGGGACCAGATCGCTGCTCCTCGCAAGATCCCGTCAATCTGAGTTCTCGAGCCCAAGGTCCGGCACCCGGAACGCCACGCATCTGAAATCGCACATTTCTAGCATCAGGATTTGCCCATCGCCACTCTAAGTGGTTATGCTAGGTGTCTGAGAAATTGGTAAGACCAATGGCGTCGCGGATAGCGGCCCTGGACAGATGGAGAGATGCAAATGAGTGACGTATTGGAACTTCCGCGGTTTTCGATCGGCGTAGGCGATCGTTTTGCGCATCAGGCGAAGGCGCAGTTGCAGGCTTGCATCATGGCAGCAGATGCCGGCGTCGAAGTCGTACCGGTTTGGAATAAGTCCAACCGCGAGCACATGATCATCGGCTCCGAGCCCAGCGCCACCCGCGCCGCCGCCGACGCAGCAGTCAAGGAACTCGGCTGGACCAAGCCCTACTTCCTCGACGCCGACCACATCAACCTCAAGACCGTCGGCCGCTTCCTTGATCCCTGCGACTTCTTCACCCTCGACGTAGCCGACCTCATCGGCCAACCCGCCAAGCCTGAAGACGTATCTGCGTTCCTCGTCGCACACCCCGAGCTCATCGGCGAAGTCGTCATCCCCAACATCGCGGAGCCCTTCAAGACCGATCGCGCTCTCGTCGAAGGCGTTGCCAACAAGTTCCTCGCAGCTGTCAAGCATGCCGGCGAGATCTACCGCCTGGTAGTAGAGAACAAGGGCGCCGGCCGCTTCGTCCCCGAAGTCTCCATGGACGAGACCGACTACCCCCAGACGCCCGTCGAGCTCCTAATCATCCTCGCCATGATCGCCGACGAGCACATCCCCATCCAGACCATCGCCCCCAAGTTCACCGGCCGCTTCAACAAGGGCGTGGACTACGTCGGCGACGTCCCCCAGTTCACCAAGGAATTCAACGAGGACATCGCGGCCATCGCCTTCGCCATCAAGACCTACGGCCTGCCGCACAACCTCAAGCTCAGCGTCCACTCCGGCTCCGACAAGT
>Ga0302314_10016793_pt1 | contig 12336 bp, 11 predicted proteins | sample III_Palsa_N2_3_FD_200533 | JGI IMG/M metagenome (GOLD analysis project Ga0302314, IMG submission 200533) | Peat permafrost microbial communities from Stordalen Mire near Abisko, Sweden - III_Palsa_N2_3 | ecosystem: Environmental > Terrestrial > Soil > Palsa > Peat permafrost | place: Sweden...
TTCCTGGCAGGTCGACGACGTCGACGAGGTGGGCCGCGGAGCAGCCGCGATGCTCGAGAACCACCCGGAGCGGCACGTGTGGGGGCTCGGACGCCACCATGCGGGCTCCAACTTCTTCTGGTACCTCAAGGACCCGGCCGGCAACTTCTCCGAGTACTACTCCGACATGGACACCATCGTCGACGACCAACTCTGGACGCCGGAAGTCCTCGAGGGCGCGAGGGGGCTGTTCAACTGGGGACCCCCACCGCCGGCCTCGTTCATGAACCCCGAGGACCTCGGCGCCCTGATGACCGGGGCCCACGCGCGGTGACGAGTCCGAGCGCCTCGCCCGCCACTTCGCCACCGATGCCACCGATGCCACCGATGCCACCGATGCCACCGATGCCACCGATCAGGCTGGATGCGCGATTCCTGCGCAATCCTGAGGCGGTGTACCGAGAATTCGCATCGAGCGAGCCCGTCCGGCAGGTGATCATGCCGGACGGGGTACCCGGCTGGCTCGTGACGGGATACGCCGAGGCCAAGGCGCTGCTGGACGACCGCCGTGTCAGCAAGGACGCGGGCAGGGCGCTCGGCCTGTTTCCGGACGGAACCGCGAAGCTGTACGCGACACCGCTCGCCGTCCAGATGCTCAACTCCGACCCGCCGGATCATTCACGGCCGCGCAGGCTGGTGAGCAAAGCCTTCACCGCGCGGATGGTGGCGAACCTGCGTCCCCGGATCGAGCAGATCGCCGACGAGCTACTCGACGCGATCACCGAGCGCAAAACGGTCGACCTGGTCGAGGCGTACGCCTTCCCGCTGCCGATCTCCGTCATCAGCGAACTGCTCGGCGTACCGCAGCAGGACCGGGCACGGCTTCGCGACTGGGGCAGGGCGATGACGTCCGGAGCGCCGCAGAGCGTGGCGAACCGGGTGTCGAGCGAGGTGGCCGACTACTTCCGCGCCCTCGCGGCGGCCAAACGGGCCGCGCCCGCAGAGGATATGCTCTCGGCCCTGGTCCAGGTGATGAACGGAGGCGACAGACTCTCCGAGGACGAGCTGGTGTCCACAGCGTACCTCCTCATGGTGGCCGGCCACGAGACGACGACGAACCTGATCGGCAACAGTGTGCTGGCGTTACTGCGCAATCCCGCGCAGATGACCCGGCTGCGGGAGGACCCGACGTCGATGCCCGCGGCGGTCGAGGAGTTCCTACGGTTCAACGGGCCGCTACATATCGCTACCCTGAGATTCACAGTCGATCGAGTTCCCGTCGGCGGAGTCGAGATTCCGCCCGGCCAGTTCGTGATGGTCTCGCTGCTGGCGGCCAATAGGGATCCGTCGCGCTTCACCGACCCGCTGAGCCTCGACCTGGACCGTTCCGCCGTCGGCCACCTGGCTTTCGGCCACGGCATCCACTACTGCGTAGGTGCGCCGCTGGCCCGCCTCGAGGCGGAGACAGCTCTCTCACGGCTGCTGGAGCGGTTCGGCACCATCCACCTGGACGTGTCGGCCGACGATCTTCGGTGGCGTAGCAGCACCCTGCACGGACTGCGCGAACTGCCGGTCCGCGTCGAGAGGTGATCGTGAACGTTCAGCCCAGCAGGATGGTGCGCAGGACGGGAATCAGATATCTCCGCAGTTCCTCGGGAGTCATCTCGACGAGGTGGCCGCTGTGCATGATGTAGCGGCTGAAGGTGACGCCGATCATCAGCGCGCCCAGCAGTTCCACCCGCGCGGCCGGATCGGGGCCCGGGAGCACGTCCCCGTAGAGCTCGACGCTGTTCGCCTGCATCGCCGCGTAGAGGCGGGCGGCGGCCGCGGCGTTCGAGGCCGAACTGCGCACCAGAGCGATGAGCGGGTCGTCGGCCGGGTCGCTCTCCATCCGCTCCACGAAGGCGACCGCCACCCGCTCGGGCAGCTGGTCGAGTTCTCCGGCCACCACGTCCGCCAGGTCTCGGTGCCCCGGGACCGCGGCCAGGAACAGCTGCTCCTTCGAGGCGAAATGCATCACCACCAGCCCGTGGGTGACGCCGGCGCGGCCCGCGATGTCGCGGATGGTCGCCCCGGCGTAACCGAGCTCGGCGAAGGCGGCGCGCGCGGCGGCGAGGATGGCCGCCCGGCTGGCCTGCGGATTCCGGCGGCGCACGCGCGGCGGCTCGGTCGCTCCGACCTGCCCGGCAGAAAGATCGCTCTCCATACGCTTACTGTACACCTGGACAGTAAGGCCGCTGGAGCGGTAGCTTACTAACCAGATGGACAGTACAGATCCGCGAACTACCAGCGCCGGCCACGCCGCGGGCCGCTGCGAGAGGAGCCGTTGTCATGCCTGAGAACGTCCGCACAGAATCCCTGGCCGTGCTCGAGATGAAGCTGATCCACGACGTGCACCGGGCGGCCACGTCGCTGCTGGCGACGAGCGCCGCGCGCCCCGACGCGCCGCAGGCCGAACTCGCCGAACTGCGCGACTTCGTGGTGGCCGCCCTGCGCCACCACCACCAGACCGAGGACGACGCGCTGTGGCCGCTGTGCGAGGCGGTGGATCCCGAGTTCGCGGGTACGCAGCGCGAACTGAGCGCGGAGCACCACACCCTCGACGCGGCGCTGGACGAGCTCGACGCCGTCACGATCGACGCCGGAGCCGAGCGCGCGGCCCTGGCCACCGCGGCGCAGTCCGTGCGCTCGCTCGTGGACCACCATTTGGCCCACGAGGAGCCGGCCACCTTCCCCGTCCTGCGGCGCCTGTCGAGCGAGCAGTGGGCGCAGTTCTCCCGCGCCACCATAGAAAGCGCCCCCGCAACCGGCGCGCACCTCCAGATCGGCCTCATCGAAGAGGTAGGCACCCCCGAGCAGGTAGCCGCAGTCTTCGCAGGCCTGCCCGCTCCCGCCGCCCAGGCGCTGCCCATGCTGCGTGACCGGGCGAAGGCGACGCTGACCGTGCTGCGCGCCGGACAGGCGGTCGCGTCGTGACCACCTCACTGGTGATCGGCGGCGCCAGCGACGGCGTGGGCGGACTGATCGCGCGCAGATTCGCCGAACGGGGCGACGAGGTGATCATCACCAGCCGTGACACCGCACGCGCGCAGGCCGCGACGAAGGAGATCGGCGGCAACACCCGGGGCCTGGCCGTGGACCTGTCCCAGCCGAAGACCCTCGCCGCCGCGCTGGAGACCGTGCCCGACCTCGACAACGTGGTCATCACCGCCATGGAGTCCGTACCCATCATGCTGGCCGACCTCGACATCGACGCCGCGATCCGCTCCGTGACCATCAAGCTGGTCGGCTACGCGGAGGCCGTACGCGTGCTGTGCGGTCGGCTGCGTCCCGGCGCGTCGGTGGTGCTCTTCGGCGGCCTGGCCAAGGAACGCCCGTATCCGGGCTCGACGATGGTCACCACCTTCAACGCCGGCCTCACCGGCCTGGTCAAAACCCTCGCCGCCGAAATCGCCCCGCACCGCGTCAACGCCGTCCACCCCGCCCTGATCGGCGACAGCCCCAAGTGGCGCGACGTCACCAACCACCCGCACATCACGGCCACCCCCATCGGCCGCCTGGTCACCATGGAAGAAGTCGCCGACGCCACCGACTTCCTCCTACGCAACGCCGGCATGAACGCCCACGACCTGTACATCGACGGCGGCATCCTCATCCGGTGACGCGTCTATAGGGTGCTGGAACAGATGACGAGACCCGCGCTCCGCCGGGAAGGCGGAACGCGGGTCGAGGTCTTACTCAGCCTGGGAACGACCGAGGAGCGGACGCCTCAGGCCTCGGGTATCGCACTGTGCGCGGCACGGATGACGTCAGCCAGGGCGACCGGCTGCGAAAGGAACGGCGAGTGCGAGGTGTCGAACTCGATCACCGTCGTCGGCTTGGCCGAAACGGCGTCGATCTCCGTGACGAACAGGCGCTGCAACGCGGGCGGTATCACCTTGTCCCTGGCGCAGACGATGTAGCTATGCGGGATCGAACCGTATCGTTCGGACGTCACGGCGATCGCCTCCCCGGCGATCCCGGCGGGCGCGTCGGATGCGAGCAGCGAAATCGCCGCGTCCGCGATCGTGTCGTCGACGTCGCTGTAGAACACGTCGCGTATGACAGCGCGCCGATCGCCGTCGTCCGTGTCGTACCGCAGCGCACCGACCACAAGCGGATCCGCAGAGAGCTGACTCGACGTCTGCTCCCCCGCGCTCTCCGGCATAAGGAAGTATCCGCCCATCGGCACGCCGTTGACCGGTGCGAAAGCGGTGACGTACATGAGTTCGGCGAACAGTTCCGGCGCCAGTTCGGCGGCGGCCGTCGCCACGACGCCGCCCATGCTGTGCGCCACGACCAGGCACGATCTACCGCCCCCGATCCGTCGTACCTGCTCGACCAGGGACGCCGCGCAGGACGACGCCGTGACCTGGGCCACCGGCGAGGGCTCCACCGCGAAGGCCGCGGGATCGAACGGGCGCTCCCACCGCGACCGCGGCGATCCGTTCTTCAGCCCGTGGCCGTCGAGGTCCACCGCGACCGACGCGACCGAGCGGCCGGCGAGCTGCTCGACGACCAGGCTCCAGCACCAGCTTCCGTGCCAGGCGCCGTGCACCAGGACGACGGGGGTTGTGGCTTGCATCTGTTCCTCACACATCGCGCGGTTTACCGAGAGCGCGCAGTTCCTGCACGCGGGATATCGCCGGAGCGTGGCCGGCCTGCCGTCTCCGGCGACGGCGACCTGCTCCGCATGCAGTCACGATGGCGTTTGATCATTGCTGGAATATCTACTTCCGATAGACGGGCTGTTCAGGGCCCGCGACCGAGCCGGCCGGCGAACGCGGCCCGTCCACGGATCATCTATCCGACGTCCATCGCCGGACGCGAGGATGGTCCCGGCGCGCCGGGGGCCGCCGTAGTGCCCGACCTCCACCCGCGCTGACGAAAGGCCGACGCATGCCACGCTCGGAACCGTGCCTCGACGTCCCGCCGACGGATGCCTCACCAGGCATCGGCGGGGACGAAGATCGGCCTCTGCTCGCCGAGGCGGAGCGGTTGGCCGTGCTGCTCAGGGCGAACGCGGCCGAGACGGAGCGGCGAGGACGGCTCCCGGCCGCGAACAGCGCCGCGCTGCGCACGAGCGGCTTCCTGACGCTCCTGGCTCCGCACGGCTACGGCGGCCGCGCAACCGAACTGCACGAGGCGTTCGAGGTCTACGCCGCGCTCGCCCACGGCTGCGCGTCGAGCGCCTGGGTGTCCATGATCCTCTCCGGCAGCGCGCTGGTGGCCTCGCTGTTCGGCGATCGGGCGCGCGCCGAGGTCTGGCACGACGATCCGCACGCCGCGGTCTGCAGCAGTTCGATACTGGGCGGCGTCGCGCGCAGGCAGCAGGACGGAGTGCGCGTATCGGGGCGCTGGCAGACGATGTCCGGCATCTACGAATCCCAGTGGGCGCTCGTCGCGACCGCCGTGCAGGACGAGCAGGGCGGCCCGCTCGACCCGGGCATCGCGCTGGTGCCGGTGCATCAGGTTTCGATCGAGAAGACCTGGAACGTAGCGGGCATGCGGGGCACTGGCAGCGAGACCGCGGCGCTCCGGGACGTATTCGTGCCCGAACATCGCCTGCTGTCGCTGCCGAGGCTCTTCGACGGCGGATACGCCGCCGGGCATCCGGACGAGCCGCTGTGCGGCGCCACGGTCAAGTCGCTGCTCACCGTGACCACGATCGCTCCGGTGCTGGGCGCGGCCGAGGCCTCGCTGCGGCACGTCAAGGACAGCCTGGACGAGCGGATGTCGGCGGCGGGGGCGGACTGCGGAAGCGTCAGGTTCCGCACGGTCCAGATCGGATACGCTGAAGCGGTCTCGCTCCTCGATCTCGCGCGGCTGAGCGCGGGCCGGGCGGTCGCGGACGTGGAACGCGGCATCCGGGCGAAGAGACAGCTCGACCTGCACACCCGTGCCCGCATCGCGATGGACGTGGCCACGGCCGCCCGCCACGCCCGCGACGCCGTGGACCGCGCGCTGTCCCTCAACGGGTCCAGGAGCTTCGCGGACGACAACCCGCTCCAGCGCCTCTGGCGGGACCTGGAGGTCGCCACGCGGCACACGATGATGTCCCAGGACCGGAACCGCGACCTGTACGCCCAGGTGCTCTTCGGCGCGACGGACTTCGCCTACCCGGCGTGACGGGTGTCCGCCGGGCGGCATCGTGGACGGCGGACCGGGCTAGATCACGAAGACCACCGTGGTCCCGGCGCTGTTGTCGTTCACGTAGCGGGTCCCCACATAACCGGTGCTGGGGTCGGTGTTCCGGTAGAGGTTGATCTGGACCTGGGTCCCGAGGTCGAAGGGCGAGGACGTGGTGCAGTGGTTGGGTCCGAACGCCTGGATCGGGGTCTGCTTGTACTTCCCGTCGAGTTGGCCGATGAAGATCACCGCGATGGTGCTGTTCGAGCCGGGGTTGGTCACCCCGCAGGCCTCCACCTGCCCGCCGATGACCTGAGGCGTGGCCACGGCCGAAGCGGGCGCCGCGGCGACCAGTCCCGCCACGCACAGTGCCGTGGCGATGGTCGCCGACCGCTTGATCTCGCGCATGTTCCCATCCCTTTTAAGTATCGGAAATATCGACTTCTGACATCGAGCGAGCCTGCTTGGACTGCCTGCCGGAAGCCCCCCGGCAAACTCTCTCGCCCCAATACACTTACGGGTGGACGCCTACACGTAGCAGATAACATGCATACATCCCGCAAATCCCATTCCCGGCTTACCGCACCGATCGCGGGGGCGAGGCCGAACCGCGCATCGCTGGACGGAAGTCGCCGTCAACGACGGCATGTGGCCAGAGCGCGGGAAATGGCGCGATAGCTCCAAAGCGCGGATTCGTGCGTTCGCATCGGCCATGCACAATTTCAGTGAGCGAGTTCGCTCTTGACCGAGCTATCTCAGAGGTCGAGCATATCTCCCACCGATTGGGACACACGACGCGGACTCAGGTCGAGTAGCGGGGGCGTCTCAGCCCCCGGCTACTCGACCAGCCCAGGGGGAACCGGCGCCTTCCGAGCACGAGCTCGACGAGCGGCAGGCGATCGCCCCGGCGGTGTCCGACCCCCGGCCGAAGTACGATTGCTGAAGGAGCACCTGAGCCGGTTGTCGGCGTGCAGGTGATTTAGCCTGAAGGTGCCGGGAAGTCTATCCATGCTGGTCAGGCGACGAGGTGGTATTCGTGGAGGATCCCGCCGATCCGGTCGCGTCGTGCGATGCGGAAGTACTCGAGGTCGATGACGTTGTCCGGCAGAGGGCGTAGCGGTGCAGCCTGGCCCAGTGCGCGATGCGGTCGATGTCCATCGTAGAAGGACTCGTACTCGGCCAGTACCCGGCGCAGGTGGACGAGGTTCCAGATCAGGGTGCGGTCGAGTACCTCCGCGCGGACCGTGCGGTGCCAGCGTTCCTGGATCGCGTTCATCACCGGGGCCTGGATGCCGGTGGTGACGATGCGGATGCCGGCAGCGTGGAACACGGCGTCGACACCGGTGGTGAACTGCGGGCCGTGGTCGCGGATCAAGAACTTGAAGTGCTCGGTGTGCTCGGCAAGGTCCATCAGCGCGTTGCGAGCCATCTGCGGGCTGGCCAGGCGCAGTGGAGCCGGCGGCACCCCGTCGGTATCGGTGCGCCGCCGCATCACCTCGCTCCCGTTCTTGCCCGTCTCGATGAGGTAGTTGTGCCGCAGCACCGTGCACAGGAGTGCGACCTGGGGAAGTTCGCGCAGCCAGGGCCGGTGCTGCTGCGCGAAGATCGCGGTCAGCAGGTCCCGGCCGTCGCGGCCGAACTGCTCGGCCAGCCCGTCACGCTCGGCTTTGGCCCGCGGCCAGTTCCAGTCGCAGGCCCTGGGCCCGTACCTCTTCGCCCAGACCGTGAGGTCCACGGTCTCGGCCAGGAAGTCGGGGGCCACCGCGGCCAGCGCCTCGGCCAGCGCGCGCACCGCTTCCCCGGCCAGCTCGGCGTGGGTCAGGTCGCGCATGGCAGCGACCAACACCGGTAGGCCGTTGGCGAGGTTTCCGCTATGTGCGGCGCCTTTTCCAACGGCCCCCGGTCCGAACCACGCGGGCACCTTTCGATGCACGTAGCTCTCCAGTGACTATTCCGTGGGTGTCGCGGTTGGTTGCCCGGCGTGGATGGCCTGGTGGCAGGCCGCGCAGACCACGAGGGTCTTGCGACGGCGTTTGGCCATCAGTTGCGCCCACGCGGGCTGTGGTCGCCCCAGCTGGTCGAGGTCGGCGAGCTTGCGGACCTGGTGGGTTTCCACCGGGGCGCGGCACTGGCACCACTCGCACCGTCGCGCCGTGAGCCGGGTGACCAGCTCGGTGCGGCGGATAGTGGCCGGGGCTGGCTGGCGGTCGAGGATGACCGCTGTCTTCTGCCGTCGTAGGGGAATGCCACCGAACCTGGCGATCAGCGGTTTCCTGCCCGGCCGTGGCACGCTGGCCTGGAAGCACGTGTACGGCCCGTACGGGGTGTCGACCTTGGCCTTGTACTTGCGGGCCATCATCGAGACCGTCGAGCGGTGCTTGGCGGCCAGTGTTTTGAGCATCGAGGTCAGGGCGACCCAGTGCAGGTAGTCCAGTCTCCCGACGTCGCTGGCGAGCAGGTAGTACTGCACCAGTCCCCGGTACTCGGCGCCGTAGGTGCTGATGATCACGGGATCGTCGCGGGTCATCAGTTCTGTGCGGCGTTCGGGTTTGCCGTGTTGGAGGTACGGGGCGGCCTTGGCCTTGATCACCGCTCGTGGTACGCGCAGCCGGATGTGGCCGTTGACCTTCGGTCGGCACTGGCTGTGCTGGACGGTGATCTCGTAACCGAGGAATCTTGCCGCACTGGTACGGGCATGGGTGACCAGTGTCTTGTCCTGGCTCAGCTCCAGTTTGAGGTCTTCACGCAGGAAGCGGGCCAGGCGTTGCTTGATATCTTCGGCTTCGGCTTTGGGTCCGGTGAACCCGAGCAGGTGATCGTCGGCGTAGCGGCAGTATCGCAGTCTCCGGAAATGGGGATCGTTCGGATCCCCATGGGGAAGGCCGCGTCGTGCTGCGCGCAAGTGCCGGACTGCGGCTCGGTCTGCGCGCTCACGTGCGCGGCGGATCGCGCCGGTTTTCCTGGTGTACGCAGGGTTCGGTGCCCTGCGTTTCCCTCGGGTGTATTCCGGGATGAGCACTGTCTCGACAAACGTGTCCAACCGGTCCAGGTAGATATTGGAAAGGATCGGGGATGCCACCCCGCCCTGCGGGGTTCCGCTGAGCGTGGCATTGTATTCCCAGTCCTCCAGGTATCCGGCTTGCAGCATCTGTTTGATGAGCCGAAGGAACCGGTTGTCGTGGATTTTCTCCGCCAGGATCGAGAGCATGACCTCATGGTCGAGACTTCCGAAGCAGTCAGAGATGTCCGCCTCGATGAACCAGGTTGTCCCGCTCCATGTCTCCTCGATTTCGCTCAAGGCGCTGTGGCAGCCACGGTGGGGACGGAAACCGTGCGATCGGCGGGAGAACCGTGGCTCGTAGTACGCCTCCAACAGGAGTCGGATTACTTCGCCGACAAGTTTATCCGCCCAGGACGGCAGGCCGAGGGGCCTTAGTTTTCCGTTCTTTTTCGGAATGTAGACGCGCCTGACGGGTTGGAATCGGTAGCGCTCGTGGCGCATCGCATCGATGATGCGTCCGATCTTGGCCATGGACATGCCGTCCGCGGTTTCCCCGCAGACCCCGGGTGTCATCGCCCCGTCGTTGGAGTAGATGCGCCCGTAGGCCGTGAGATACAAGTCCGGGTTGGACAGTTGTCGGTACAGTTCGTTGCACGGCAGGCCACGCCTCCCGCGTTCACGGAGGACCTTCAGTACCGTTTCGGCGTTTTGCATTGCGCATACCTCGCGGGTTGTGAGTGTCCGGTCACCTGGCCCCCTTTGCCCTGTGGACGGCCTTCCCGTCCTCCTTGGTCGGGCGTTAATCCGACGACTACTACGGGGCCTCTGTCACCGTAGGGCTCGCGCCCCTTAGGTGATCCCACGTTCGTCTCTGTCATACGTCATAGCGCGATTTAGGTTCCCCATTCATCCCCTTGAACTCCCTCATTGGGGGTCGCTCCACATTCCGGAGGTTGCGTCGACCCTCACGTTATATCGGCGCAGGATGTGGCACCGGTTTCAGGCGTCTTTCCGGCGGGAGACTCGTTTGCACCTTCTGGAGATTGGGGTACAGGCAGTTTAGCTTTAACCATGTCGCGCGGGTCCCGTATCGCCTTGCTTCATACGCCTGAACACAAGCGATACTTTCCTGACATGCTATGGTTCCCTTCACCTTTCGGATCCAGGTTAGCCATTAGACCCAGAAACATTCCTCCGAGTTTCTCCCGGCTAAACCGGGGATATGACAGAGCGCCTCGTGGCGCAGCGTGGGTGGAATCCGTACGCTGCTTTCCGCCGGGCTTGACCAGCCCGAGTTCCCGACACCGGTCCAGGACCTTGTCGAAACACAGGCGCGAGACCTCGTGCTCCACCAGTCGGGCACGAAACTGACTCAGGACGCTGTTATCAAAGCCCGGGTCGTCCAATTCGATGCCCAGGGCGTATTTCCAGTCGATCCGTCCCGCCACCGCTACCGCCGCCTGCCGGTCGGTCAGTTGCTCGACAAACCGCAGGATCGTGACCAGCATCAACACGGACGGAGAGATCCCCGGCCTGCCTCGGGTACCGAACAGGCCAAAAAAATCGCTGTCGACAAATACGGGTCCGAGCTCGTCCCGCAGTCGCATCGGCAGGCTCCCGCTCGGAAACGCCGCCCGCGCTACCACGCGGGTCCGCTCGGGAACCTCCGGCCACGGCATAGGCCGCATCGACATCGCATCCGCCCCAACCCCGCCACGACCACCGCAGCACCGGCACACAGCCTCCCGCAAGCCCCCGACCAGCCACAAGAGCTCCTGGCGAATTAACCAGCAGGATCCTTCAGGTCCTGGACCTGGTTGCGGAGCATCAGGGCGCACCCTGCGCAGTACGTGCCGGCGGTCGCGGTCAGGCCGAACCCGACTGGGATCAGGCCGTACCGGTACGTCAGCCGATTCGCGGCGACGATCGCGGCGGCATAGGCGATGGTCGCTGCGGCGGCGAGCCGGCGTCTTGAGTGTTGCTTCATTCGGAATCCTCCACTCGAAATGTCGGGCAGAAGGGGTTAGCGGTGTGCTCACATAAAGGAACGATTATTCGTAGAGATAGTAGCTGTAGCCTGCACGCGGGGCGGCCGAGAGGCGCGCTAAGAGCCTGATGGCGTGGTTCGCCGAGCCACAGCGGTCAGCGTGAACCGGGCTTTCCCGGCACGGTGGACTGCTGATCGGCGATGTGCTGTTGAGGGCGGGCGTGGAGCGCGTTGCCCCTGTTTCTCGCGGGCGTTCGCAGTGTGTTGCCGCCTTGCGGGCGGGCGGGAAGTCCGAGCCGCTGTTGGGCGTGGCGGGCGACTTGCTGTGCGGCCTGTTGGAGGGTGCGGGCGTCCGGCCCTCGATCTGCCGGAGATACCGCGGGGCTTGATAAAGCAGGCTGCACGGCAGCACGTACGGGCGAGGGCTGCGTGTCCGGGGTTGCGGCAGTTGATGCGGCGCGCAGGGCGGTCGCGTGTCCTTCGGCAGTTCGGGCGAGGGCGTTGAGCAGTTCGGGCGTGTTGCCCGGGTCGCCGTACTGCGTGATCTTGCGGGCGAGGGTGTGGGCGTGGTCGGAGATGGCGTTGGCGCTGCGGGCGACGACGGCGCGGATGCTCGGGTCGTCGATCTGGCGGGTGAGGGTGTTGATAGTGCCCCAGAGTGCTGTGATGCGCTGCCATTCGTGGCTGGCGGCGTGCCCGCGGATCTGGTTGCGTGCGTTGATGTAGGTCTCGCGCAGGCCCGGCTCGGCGGCTTCGACGACGTGCTGGTGGGTCGCGAGGGCGGTACGAAGTGGTTGAGGACGAGGCGCGGGACGCCGGCGTCCGCCGCTACCCTGCCCACGTCGCGTACCTCGGTGTGGACCTGGGTGAAGAGCGGCTCCAACTCGGCGGGGAAGCCCTCGGCGACGACGGCTTCGAAGTCCATCACCTCGTGGACCAGGATGTCCGCGCCGCGGGCGAGGTCGGATACGTTGCGTGAGGGTCCGGTGTCTCCGGAGAAGACCACGGAGCCGTGCCGGGTGTCGATCCGGTAGGCGAACGCTCCGATCAGGTGCTGCGGCACGGGGGTCGCGGTGATCCGCACGTCGTCGTTTTCCAGCACGGTGAAGGGCGGTGTGGCGGGGTCGACGCCTGCGCCTACGGGGATCTCGTGCAGTCGCACCAGGTTCTTGATGTCGGACATGCCCATCGCCCATGCGTC